>Ga0070731_10000609_pt1 | contig 45021 bp, 37 predicted proteins | sample Coa_R1_2_FD_66448 | JGI IMG/M metagenome (GOLD analysis project Ga0070731, IMG submission 66448) | Surface soil microbial communities from Centralia Pennsylvania, which are recovering from an underground coalmine fire - Coalmine... | ecosystem: Environmental > Terrestrial > Soil > Unclassified ...
GACCGCTTCGATCTCGCCTGACACAATTCGCTTTCGTCCCCCGCGCATGCATTGCGCGGGGGACGGTAAGGAGCGGCGTACACTTTTCTTCACATCTTGAACCGGCCCGCGACGATCTCGCCGTAACGCGCGCTGTCGAGCGGCACGTAACGCCGCGTCTGCGGATCGAAGACGAAGAGCGGGTCGGGGATGCGTGACGGGTCGAACCCCTGGTCGACGAGATCGATCTTGCGGTGTTTGAACGTGCCGGTAATGCCCATCTCGGGCATCAGCCGCAGGAATATCGGCCGGGCATAAGCGGGCAGCCCGCGTTCGAGGCCGCCTGCCAGCGCCGCGGGATCGAAGCCTGTGCCTGCAACCAGCGCCGCCATACCGGCCCGGCCGTCGTAACCCGGCACCGCAACGCCGTACACATTGGCTTCGCGCACGCCCTCGACACGCGAAAGCGCCTCGGCCACCTCGCTCGTCGCGACGTTCTCCCCTTTCCAGCGGAATGTGTCGCCGATTCTGTCCACGAAATAGAAATAGCCGTCGCGGTCGCGCCGCAGGAGATCGCCGGTGCGAAACCATGCGTCTTCCGGCTCGAAGACGTGGTGGAGGATCTTCTTTTCCGTGTCGCTTTGCCGGGCGTAGCCCTCGAAACGTTTGCCGGGCTCGTCGGCAATCTTGCCGATCGCCTCGCCCACCTCGTCGTCGGCACATTCGATGCAGAAGCCGCTCCTGTCGCGAATCGGCACTTCCCGCTCGACGTCGAAACGCACGATGCGCGTGGTGAAAAGGGTTCGCGCGTAGCGCGGTATCCGGCCGACCGCGCCGGGTTTTCCGTCGTAGTTGACCAGCGCCACATTTCCTTCCGTTGCGCCGTAAAACTCCACGATGCGCGGAATGGCAAACCGCTCCTGGAAGGCGCCCCAGATGTCGGGTCTCAGCCCGTTGCCGATCACGGCGCGCACCGCATGGGCGCGCTCGTTCGGCGATTGCGGTGCATTCAGGAGATAACGGCAGAGTTCGCCAATGTACTGGAACGCGGTTATGCGATAGCGCACGCAGTCATCCCAGAACTGCTGTACCGAAAACCGCCGCCGCACCACCATCGTTCCGCCCACGGTAAACGCCATTCCGGGCACGCAGATGCCGCCTGCCGAGTGGTACATCGGCAGCGCGTTGTAGATCCGGTCCGAGGCTCGCGTGTTCAGCGCGGCGGCAAATCCATGCATCATGAACAGCATGCGCAGGTGGCTGATCTTCGCGGCCTTCGGGAGGCCGGTGGTGCCGGAGGTGAAGATGTAGAACGCCGTATCGGCGCAAACGGCGTCTTCGCGCCAGTGCGGATTCGAAGGCGCGTCCGGCATCGCCGCGAGCGCGGAATCAAGATCCTGGCAGCGCTCGGCCTGCCCGCCGATCACCCACGCATCCGGTGGCGCCGCGAGATGTCCGCGCGCCTCGCGATATGCATCGGCGAGTTCGCGTTCGACGATCAGATGGCGCGCATCGCAGGCCTGCAGGCAGTGGGCAAGCGCGTGGCCGCGCAGATTGCAGTTGATGAAGCCGGCGATCGCCCCCACTTTCAACAGTCCGAGCCACGCGACCGCATACTCGGCGCGGTTTTCCATCAACAGCGCGACGCAAACACCCCGTCCGATCCCGTTGGCCCGCGCCCAGTGGGCGACGCGGTCGGATGCCCGTCCGAACTCTTTGTACGAAAACGTGCGGTCTGCCGAGACGATGGCCGGATTGTCCGGCGTCCGTTCCGCCCAGTGTCCAACGATGTCGACAATGGTGTCGCGGGAGTCGGGCTTGACCCCGCGCAGCCGCCAGAATGTGCGCGCAAGGCTTGCGACATAGACGGATTCGCGCGAAACGGCTCCGGCAAGAGACATGCAACCCGCGTCGCCCCAGACAATCTTCGGCAGGATAAGCTGCTGCCGCAATCCGGTCCAATGCCCGTGAACGATCTGGATGTGAGAGGATTGAAGTGCCCGTTGCCGGTGCTCTTTGCGCGACGCGCACTCGCGCGGGCCGCGCCCGGCGAAGCGATCGCGCTCCTGAGCGACGACCCTCTGGCGGCAGTCGATGTGCCGCATATGTGCCACGAGGAGGGCCATGAGGTGCTCGCCGTCGAGCGGCGCGATGGTTCGATCCGCCTGGTGCTGCGCCGCCGCGGCGAGCCCCCGCCGGCCGCTTCATGATTCCCGTTCTCGTCATGCTCGTCGCGGCGCCGGTGATCGGCAGCTTTCTCGGCGCTATGGCGATTCGCATTCCCGAAGGTCGCCCGATTCTGTGGGCGCGTTCTCAATGCGACAGCTGCGGACGGGTTCTAACCGCTTCGGACCTCGTTCCGATCGCGAGTTTCCTGTGGTTGAAAGGCCGCTGCCGCAGCTGCGGCGCAGCGATCGGCGCCTTTCCGCCGGCGATGGAAATCGCCGCTGTCGCAATCGTCGCGTGGTCCGCAACGCTCGAGGCAGGCACAGGCATCTTTCTCGCAAGCTGCTTTTTGGGCTGGATGTTGCTCCTCCTCGCCGCGATCGACTGGCGTGTACAGCTGCTTCCCGATGTGCTGACGTTGCCTCTCATGCTGGCGGGGCTGGCCGCCTCGTTCCTCTTCCCGCTCGGCCCGTGGCGCGATCACGCCATCGGCGCGGTCGCCGGATTCGCCGTGCTTGCGCTTGTCGCGTGGTTGTACAGTCGCCTGCGGAAACGGGAAGGACTGGGGCTCGGCGACGCCAAGCTCATGGCGGCGCTGGGCGCGTGGGTGGGCTGGCAGGGCCTGCCGACGACTCTGCTGTGGGGCTCGATGCTTGGACTCCTGTTTGCAATCGCGCTCTCGCTGACCGGCCGCCGCCTGCAATTGACGGATCGGCTCCCCTTCGGCGTGTTTTTGTCGATAGGAGGCTGGCTCGTATGGCTGTACGGCCCTCTCGGGTTTGCATTCGGCTGACGCAGAAAGAAGGGTGAACCACAGAGATCGCAAAAATACACAAAGAAAAACGGACAACTCGTCTTTGTGTTTCTTCGTGGGTTTTGTGTTGAATCTCTTTGGGCGGCTTGGCTGATTCGGTCCGAACGGATAGTACACTACTCTCCGGAAACGCGTTTGCCGTCGGGCACGAGCACTTGGTCCAGCCACGCAAGCGAGCCGGCGGCGATCCGCTCCCATCCCGGTTCTCCCGGAAGCCAATGGCCGTGATCCGGCAAAAGCTCGTAGCGCGCCCGCCCGTGGTAGCGGCGCGCAAGACGACGGACGGTCGCGGGCGAAACGATGCGATCCTGACCGCCGGCTACGCAAAGAATGGGGCAGGTGATGGCGTGACGGTCCACCGTGCTGGTCTTGCACGAGTCGAACAGCCAATGCATCGACTCGAAAAGCGCGAGTCCCGATTCAGGCACGAGCTGGTCGACGAGCACCTCGCGCTCCCGCTCGGGGACACAATGAAACGCCTGGCTGGCCGCGATGGATTTTCGCGGTGGAACGACCTTGTTCCAGAAAGCGCCCTCCACGAAGAGCGCCTGCATCGCCACCCATTCGAACGGCTCGGAGGGAAATACGCCCGAAGGAGCAAGCGGCGCGAGCAGCACGAGGGCGCGCACGCTCAAACGGGCGGCGAGAATCTGCGCAAGCAATCCGCCGAGCGAATGGCCAACGACGATCGGCGGCGACCCGAGCGTATCGATGAGCGCGGAGAGGTCCGCCACATAATCGCGAAGGCTCACCCCCTTGAGAGAAAGCGCGGCTTCGTCGCGGGACGCGTGATGGCGCAAGGTTGGCGTGTACACGGCGAAACCGCGCCGATCGAATGCCGCGCGCCATGACGCGAAAGCCCAGGCGCCGCAAAATGCGCCGTGGATCATCACAACCGGAACGCGCTTCCTCATCCTGGTGTCCGGCTATGCGCCCGGACGGGCGAGATCGCGAAACGCCGCAATGACTTTGGTGTAGGTGTCCCGCTTGAACGGCACCACGAGCTTCGCAAGGGAATTGATATCGAGCCACCGCCACTCGGAAAATTCCGGCTCGGCCGTGTGGACGTTGATCTCGGAGTCGTCGCCCAGAAAGCGCATTGCGAGCCATTTCTGCCTTTGGCCGCGGTAACGTCCGCGCAACGCGACGCCCAGGAGCCGCCCGGGAAGGTCGTAGGCGAGCCACTCGTCGTGCTCGCGAAGAAATTCCGCGTTCCGCGTCCCGATTTCCTCTTCGAGTTCGCGAAAGGCAGCTTCAACCGGCGTCTCGCCTTCGTCGATTCCGCCCTGCGGCAGCTGCCATCCTTCGACCATCTGATCGATGCGCTTGCCGCCCAGCACGTGTCCGTTGGAATTGATCAGCATGACCCCAACACAGGGCCGATAGGGAAGATCGGCGTGGCGAAGGGACGGCCGCTGCGAGGTCATGATCGCACCGGAAAAGAATGAGATGTCACTATGGCGCAAGATGGCAAAAGAACAAACCCCAATCCTTCGACACGTTCAGGATGAGGGCTCACCCTCATTCCTGTCGAAAGATGGGGCTGCGCGTTAATCCGGATCCTCACCGCTCTAATGCGAGGCGGCGAGCTTCCGGCCGGCCGGCGGTTTCCCCGCCAGGACTTTGACGGCGTAAGAAAGCTGGAAATCCGCGACCTTGTTGCCGGCCGGCGGCCGGATGACGTTCTGCCGCTCCGCAGAAACTGTCTGCTCCGCTATGAGGTGATGAGGCAGGTCGGCCTCGCTCGGTCGTTCCAGTTTCACGAAATCGGTTGCCTCATCGCCGTTGGCCACGGCGATGTCGGGCACGATACCGGTCGCCTGTATCGAACGACCCGACGGCGTGTAATAGCGCGCAGTCGTGAGGTGCAGGGCGCCGTCTGCCCCACCATTCAAGGGAATGATCGTCTGTACGGACCCTTTTCCGAAAGAGGTCATGCCGACGACGGTGGCCCTCTTGTGATCCTGCAGGGCGCCGGCAACGATTTCCGAAGCGGAAGCCGTGCCGCCATTGATCAGAACGACGAGCGGCTTGCCGTCCGTTATGTCTCCCGCCTTCGCGTCGTATCGTTCCGTGTCCTCGGGCCGGCGGCCGCGTGTAGAGACAATTTCGCCGCCTTGCAGAAAATCATCGGAAACAGCAATCGCCTGATCGAGAACGCCGCCGCCATCGTCGCGCAGATCGATGATGTAGCCCTTCAGAGCCGGACCGATCTGTTTGCGAAGGGCCTTCACCGCGGTGACGACCCCCTCGTTCGTTTCCTCGTTGAAGGCGGGAATCCGGATGTAACCGACATTTCCTTCGCGGTGATATTTTACCGCCTCCACCTGGATCGCCGCGCGAACCAGGGCAACTTCGAAGGACTTTTGCCCACCCGGCCTGAGCAGGGTGAGGTTCACCTTCGATCCCGAGGGCCCGCGAAGAAGATCCTGCACCTTGTCGAGGTTCAGACCCTGCAACCCCTTTCCGTCTATGGCGAGAATGCGATCACCGGCCTTTATTCCGGCATGAGAGGCCGGCGTGTCGTCGATCGGCGCCACCACATTGACGCTGCCATCCTCGGCAGAAATGACGAGGCCCACGCCTCCGTAGGTGCCCGACGTCTTCACCTGCATTTCGGCAAAGGTCTTCGGATCGAAATAGCTGGAATGCGGATCGAGATCCGAAATCATCCCGTTGAGCGCATCCTCGATCATTTTCCTGTCGTCGGGCTCATCCGGATAATTGGCGCGTACCGCGGCGAAGGCCGCGCCGAAACGATCCAGCGACTGATAAGCCGATTGCGAATCCGTGTCGGTTGCGCTGCGCGCAATCGGAAGAAGAACCAGACCGCCGGCAAATCCGGCTGCCAAGCCCAACGACAGCAGCGCCGCGCGCCGAACTTTGCCGCCTTCGGTTCCGTTTGGTCGGATCGCCATTGCCGTGGACCGATTCCCGCGCGCTCAGTTCGCCGCCGCGGTTTTCGACGCGGCCGGGGTGGGTTTGCCGTGCAGCAGATCCAGCGCATAGGAGAGCTGGAAGTCTTCGATTTTCTTGCCGGCGGGCGGACGGATCACCGGCGGTTCTTTTTTCGCGCCGCTCTGCCCTTCCAGATGTCCTGGAAGATTCGCTTCGGTAATGTGGTCAAGCTTCGACGCGTTCTGATCGTCGTCGCTTTCTGCCACGGCTATGTCGGGAACGATTCCGCTGGCCTGAATCGAGCGCCCGGAGGGCGTGTAGTATCGCGCGGTCGTGAGGCGCAAGGCGCCGCCGCCGCTGCCAAGCGGGATGATTGTCTGTACCGAACCCTTTCCGAAAGACGTCATTCCTTCAATCGTCGCCCGTTTGTGGTCCTGAAGAGCACCGGCAACGATCTCCGACGCCGACGCTGTACCGGAATTGATCAACACGACGATCGGCTTGCCGTCGGCGATGTCGCCGGGCTTCGCATCATAGCGGGTCGTGTCTTCCGGATGGCGACCGCGCGTGGACACGACCTCTCCCGAATTCAGGAAATCGTCTGAGACGGTCACAGCCTGATCGAGCAAACCACCGGGGTCGTTGCGAAGATCAAGAACATATCCCTTAAGCCCGGGGCCGATCTGGTGCTTGAGTTCCTTGATTGCGTGCTCCACGCCCGAGGCCGTCTCTTCGTTGAAAGAGCTGAGGCGGATGTAGCCGATGTCGCCTTCGCGATGGAACTTGACGAGGTCAACCTGCACAACGGCGCGCGTAAGCGCCACATCGAACGGCTTCTTCGCGCCGCTGCGAAGCACGGTCAACGTGATCTTCGACCCTGGAGAACCACGCATGCGATCGACCGCGTCGTTAAGCTGCATGCCCTGAATCGGCGTCCCGTCGATGGCGGCGATGAAATCGCCGGGTTTGATCCCGGCTTTGGCCGCCGGGGTATCGTCGATCGGCGAGATCACTTTTACGAGACCGTCTTCCATCGTCACTTCCAGTCCGAGGCCCCCGAATTTCCCCTTCGTCTGGATTTTCATGTCTGCGAAGGCCTTGGCATCCATGTAGCTTGAATGGGGATCGAGTCCTGAAACCATGCCCTGAATTGCCGAAGTGACGAGTTGGTCGTCCTCGACCGGATGAACATAGTCGGCACGAACGCGCTCGAAGGCGTCGCTGAAGAGATCGAGCTGCTTGTAAGCCGAATCGTTGGCGCCATGCGCGGAGGGGAAAAGCATTATTGCTGCTGAAAAACCGGCAGCCATTCCCAAACCGACATATGCCAGACGTTTCATGAGTTCAGCCTTTCCGATCGCTTTGCAGCCTCGAGGCGGGGCTCAACCCCTTACCGTTCTGCCGCAGTTCGAAGTAGAGCCTGGGTGCCGCAACAGAACGCGGCATTCTGCCAACGGGTTCGCCCGCCAGCAGGTGATCGCCCGAGCGGACATCGATGCGATCCAGACCCGCAAGCACAAGATCGTATCCGTCCGTGCTCTGCAAGATCAAGACCTGGCCGGCTTTATGGTAAGCTCCGGCAAAAAGAACCTGCGCGTCCGCCGGAGAAACGACTTCGGCGGCGGACGGCGCCAGGAAACTCACACCGGGGGCATGTCCGCCGGATTCGTCGCCGGGTACCATGCGTCCCACCACGGGTCGCAGCAGCCTTTGACGCTTTCCTTCGAACTCGGACCGCCCGTTCCGCGCCGATACCACGGAAAATCCTGAGCCAGCGGACTGCGCCCGCAGCAGCGCCACCTTCTGCAGCAGGGTTTCGAGACTGCCGGCCTGATCGGACGCCGCCTGTAGCTTGGACGCCAGATCTTCATATTGAGACCCCGCCACGTCGGCTTCCTGCGCCTTGACCGCCAACAATTGATCGAGCCGCCCACGCGCTTCCTTGAGCGACGCGGAATTTCGCGCCGCCTGTTCGCGCCTCGCGAACAGTTGAACCCGTAAGCGCCGCAGCGTCTCCAGTTTCCGCGAGAGGTCGGCAGTAGCCTGATAGATGCGTGGAAGCGTAGCGCCGATCAGCATGGAGGAATGAGCAGCCGCGAGCGCATCGTCAGCCCTGAGCACAAGGACCGGTGGCATATCGTGCTGCATTCTCTGCAGGACGGCGACGAGTTCTCCAACCTCCACGCGCTTCTTCACGAAGTCCGCCGACAGCACGCGGTCGAGTTGCTCGAGCCGAACGATTTCCTGATCGATCCAGGCGCTTTCCCGCTCCAGCGTCTGTACCTGTGCAGCAGTGTCGATCAGCTGTCGCCGGAGTGCGTCCGCTTCGGATTTGAGCTGCGCGCTCTTCCGTTGCGCTTCGTCCACCTGCGGCCGGGACTTCGCGATTTCCGTCTGCAGGGCGTGATATTGCGCCGCCGTGCTCGGCAGATGGCGCGCGGACGCCGCCGGGATCGCGCCCGAAATGTCTTCATTCGCGACCGGGGGCCGCTGATTTGCGACGGGAGCCCGTCGGTGTGCCGCAAGTCCCGACGATGAGCAGATCGCGATCAAAACCGCCAGGCTCAGTGCTGTTGTACAGGCGCGGACGCGCGACTCTCGGGACAGGATATCGCGCCTCCGGTGTCGCATCGTGCTCAAGAACCCGAACGCCTCGGGACATGACGTCGTGTCCCGCCGGCTGGCTGCCGTACGATCAACGAATGGCCGGCCATCTCATGCGGCTTTTCGATGCCCAACAGATCCAGAAGAGTTGGCGCAACGTCGGCAAGACGTCCATTGCTTATTCTCAAGGACCCGGCGCCCACGACGATGATCGGTACATCGAACGTCGTGTGTGCCGTGTGCGGTTCGCCTGTTTCGGGATCGCGCATCATCTCCACATTCCCGTGGTCGGCGGTGATCAAGAGCACACCGCCCGCTTTTTCGACCACCGCCCTGAGCCGGCCAAGGCAGATGTCGATGGTTCTCACCGCCTCCTCTGCGGCGGCGAACATGCCGGTATGCCCGACCATGTCGGGATTGGCATAATTGACGACGATAAAGTTGTACTTGCCGGAAAGAATGGCCGTCTCGAGTTTCTCCGTGACCTCGAATGCAGACATTTCCGGTTGCAGATCGTAGGTTGCGATCTTCGGACTCGGCACCAGAATGCGATCCTCGCCCCGATAGGGCTTCTCGCGGCCGCCGTTCAGGAAGAAAGTGACGTGCGCATATTTTTCGGTCTCTGCGACACGCAACTGTTTCAACCCCTGCCCCGATACGACTTCCCCGATGGTTTTCCGGATCGCCTCGGGAGGGAAGATCGCGCTCATCAGCGCTTTGAGCGCCTCGGAGTATTCGGTCATTCCACAGGCGTATGAAAACTTCACGATCTTTCGGCGTTCGAATCCGTCGAATTTCGGATCAAGCAACGCCGCGCACAGCTCGCGCGCACGATCGGCGCGAAAATTGGCAAACACGAACGCGTCGCCGTCCTTCATGCCTTTGTAATTGCCGACAACCACCGGCAGGACGAATTCATCGCCGGCGTTGGCTGCATACGAGTCGGCGATGGCCTCTTCGGCCGTCGCTTTCCTTGCCGCCTCCGCCGAAACGATGGCCTCATAGGCCTTCTGCACCCGATCCCAGCGTCTGTCGCGATCCATCGCGTAATAGCGGCCCGCAACCGTCGCGATACGCGCATGGTTGAGCCCGGCAAGCGCGTCATTGAAGAGCTTGAGATATCCCGGCGCGCTTCGGGGCGGCGTGTCGCGGCCGTCGAGAAAAGCGTGGATGTGCGTCATAAGACCCGCGCCATCGAACACGCGCACGAGCGCTGCGATGTGATCCTGATGGGAATGCACGCCACCGGGGGAGAGAAGACCCGCAACGTGAACCGAGCCCTTCGTTTTCTTCACCCGGGCGATGAGTTCGGCGAGCGCAGGCCGGGTCGCGAAACTGTGGCCGACAAGAGCGTCGTCGATCCGCGGGAGGTCCTGGACCACGATCCGGCCCGCGCCGATGTTCATGTGACCGACTTCCGAATTCCCCATCTGCCCCGCCGGAAGTCCCACGGCGCGGCCCGACGTTTCGAGGAGCGAATTCGGGCACTCCCTGAGCATACGCAAATAGTTTTCCGGTTCGGCGCGGGTGATCGCGTTGTCCTCGGCGTCAGGCCGCGACCCCCAACCATCCAGAATACAGAGCACCACCGGCTTGGGGTGATCCCGCCTCCGCTTGCTGCGCGCGGAGGTACGCTTTGGAATCGCACGAACGCTCATGCGGGCAACATAGGAATCGCCCGGTTTCCTGTCCATGCGCGACACCTATGAAGGTGGAAATGGGAACTTCGACCAGTCGAGTTGCGGCACGCGGGGGAGCGTCCGCGGATCTGTGAGGTGATAAGGTACCCATCCTTCGGTCTTGGCGGGCTCCACCATCGCCCTCACCTGGCCGCCGGGCGCGAGCAGAATGCTCAATGGTTGCACGCTCCAGGTCTGCAGCATTTCGCGACGGAAGGGGCTGCGGTCCCAAGCCAGCGTCGTGAGGGCGCGATCGTGGGATATATCACCCTCGCTGCTTGCGACCAGCGCGCGAAGATCCCGCACGTAGTCGCGCCAGAGGGTTGTTGCAGACACCTGCATCAGCGCCTGGCTGACGACCAGCATCACGATGACGGAAAGCGTCGGGCGCGTGAGGAATCGCCCCGGCGTGCTTCCACGCTGTTGAAGGACAAGGACAAGACCTGCCAAGACCGTCGTCAGCAAGATCGGCAAGCCCCGCGAGGCAAAAAAACGGCCGGGCGATACAAGCGCGTCCGGCGCCGCAGCGAAAACCACTCCGCAGACCAGGATTGCAATTCCACCGATGATGGCGGCGCCCCACGCTTTGCTCGGCCAAACGATCCCGGTAGTGATGGAGACGGCTGCCAGCAGACTTGCGATCACCGGCAGATTGGGGGTTCGAGGCGAGCCGAGAAAACCACCAAGGATGGCAACGACGAAATCCGCACGCTCAATCGTGCTGCGTGGGAACAATATCCACCGCGCCATATAGGCGGCTCCGGCAAGACTGATGATCGCGACAAGCGCGGGCGCGAGCCGCGGGAAGCGGCTCATGCGCGAAAACTGCGTCGCCGCCGACCATCCGATCAGGAAGAGGCAAAGCACGGCCGCCTCATGCGCCATTGCGCAGGCGAGGGTGGCAACAACCGCAGCCATCGCACCCAACGGGTGCGCCAGACGAAACATCACAAGAAACAGGGCGAGCCACAGCAGGCAGGAGCCGATGATGCCCTCGCTTATTCCGATGAAGTTCGCGGCCGGAACCGCGAAGACAAGGTTGATGAGGGGACCTGCGATCCAGCTCTTTTCGTCGTGCGGCAGTACAAACCAGCAAAGGGCGGTGAGCGCCACAGGCCATCCGTACATGCCCAGCGAAAACAGCATTCCCAGAGTCCATAAATTCTCGACTCCGGAACGGGCGCCAAGGACGGCTGGAAGCTGTTGAAGGATCTGTACTGAAAGACGCGCGGGTTCGAGGACGTGGAAACTGCGGGTCGCGGCGATGCCCATGAGATAAAATGAGCCGTCATAGACGAGGCCGCGCGCACTCAGCACGGCGTACGCGGCTGTTGCCGCCGAAATTCCGACGGCGAACCAGAACAGGCTTTGGAGAAGTGCAGTCGTTTGTGTGCGGGAACACATCCGGGCACACGCCGGAGGAACGCTTGCCTGTATACTGCGATCAGGGACCACTGGTCGCCAGCAGAAAATTGCGTACGTCCGCCGCCGATTTGTCGGGCACTTCTTCCTGCGGGACATGGCCGGTGGCCGGATAGATGATGAGCCTCGAACCGCGAATTGCGCGCGCATACCGGCGCGCTGCTTCGATGGGCACGAGCCGGTCCTCTTCGCCCCAGAGAATGAGCGTGGGCACGGCGATATGACCCACGTTCCGCGCCACGAAATCGTCGCGCGGCGCCTGGAAGCGGCGGAGCGTGGCTTCCCGCGTGCCCTGCATGCGTGCGAAATCCCAATAGCTGTCGATCATGCGGTCATCGATGACCGATTTTCGTACAATCGCGTCGTCGAGGCCTTCGACGACCAAAGGGCGCGGCGTCACGTAAAGAAGAGCGAGGTTCAGCACGGGAATCCGCGCAAGCCGGAACACGAGTGGAATGTGCTCGCCGGCGCGCACCGGCATGCCGCCGGCGTCGACCAGAATCAGTTGGGTGACACGCTGCGGATATTCTTCCGCGAATCGCGCCGCGATAGCGCCGCCCATCGAGTTCCCTGCAACCGCGAGGCGCGTAAGCCCCAACCTTTCCGTGACTCGGGCCACGGCGTCCGTCATCGCCTGTTCGGAGTAGTCGCCTGACGGCGTCGCGCCGGTAAGGCCATGGCCGGGCAAGTCGATGGAAATGACGCGGAACGCGTCCGAAAGGCGGGCGGCCCATGGCTCCCAGGTGAAAAGAGACGCATTGGATCCATGAATGAGCACTACCGCCGGCGCGCTTTTCGGGCCGCGGTCGCGATAGTGAATGCGCGCGCCGTCGGCAAGAGTCATGAATTGCGAAGGTGGTGTGGCATATTTCGCAACCAGAGCGGCGCGCGGAATGTCGGGCGTGAACAGAACCCAACCCAGCGCTGCAAGCGCGGCAACGACGATCAGAAATACGAGCAACTTTCGCATCTATCCGGCTTTCAGGCTCGCGTTGTCAGGTCCGCAGTCCAGGATGGCGAGCACGGCGTCAAGCGTAGGGCGCTCCGCAATGCGGATCGAACCGAATTCGATGTCCTGAATTTTTTCGGCGGCGGACTCGCTTATGCAGCACGCAATGACGCGCTCGCATTTCGAGGCCACGCCACCAGCCCTCAGGGCTCCGGCGAGGATTCGTCCACTCTCCGGCGACAACACCAGTATGGCATCGATCGCGTCTCGCCGGAATGCCTCGATCACCCGGTCCGGAAACGCGCCGTCGGGCATGACATCGTACAGTTCCCAAATCCGGCATTCGAAACCGGCATCGGCAAGTTCACGTCGCAATCCGGCTCCCCTGCCCCGGCCTGTTACATGCAGAAGTGCACCTGCGGCGGGGTTCAGCGCGCGGCGAATCATTGCCGCAAGCGCCGCGGAATCGCCGTCCGCGCTGGAGACATTCGCAAATCCGGCTGAACGCGCGGTGGCAGCAGTACTCTCGCCGACAGTCAGCATGCGAATATCCCTGCGCGTGCAGCGGCTGGCGAACGCGCGTACACCATTGCTGCTCGTTGCGAGGATCGCCTGCACATTCGCGAGGTCCGGTTCGGCTGTTTCAAACTGGCGAATTTCCGACATCGGTGCGACGACGGCTTCGTGGCCCCGGCCGGCAAGCGCGTCCGCAGTTCGGCGCGCGTCTTCCCATGCGCGTGTCACCAGCACGCGCACGTCAGAGTCCCAACCACGGACGCACGCGCGCTTTCAGGGAGAGGCCCGTTTCGCGACCGGCGCGGGCCGCGTCGCGGCGGGCGTCCGGCCCCAACGCCAGCGTAACGCTCGCTTCCTCCCAGTCGCTGCCGTCGGGAGCAAGCACCTCGCCGCAGAAGTACAACGTGCTGTTTTCAATCCGGGCATATCCCGCAATCGGCGTTCGGCACGAGCCGCCGAGCGCCGCCTGAAAGCCGCGTTCGCAGGCAAGTGCAATTGCCGTCGGCGTGTCATCGAGCGCCTCCGACACTGTGCGGCAATGGGCGTCGTCCCCGCGCATTTCGATGGCAAGCGCGCCCTGCGCCAGCGCCGGCAACCACGTCTTCGGATCGAATATCGCGGTCGCTCTTTCCTGAAGGTTCAGGCGTTTCAGGCCGGCGAGCGCGAGCACGATTCCGTCAACCTCGCCGCGATCGAGTTTGGCTAGCCGCGTGTCGACGTTGCCGCGCAACGGCAGGATTCGCAGATCCGGACGGCGGCGGGCAATCTGGGCAGCGCGGCGAACCGAACTGGTGCCCAAACGCGCACCTCTTGAAAAATCGTCGAGGGTTTTTCCGTCGCGGGAGACGAGAACATCGGCGGGATTTTCGCGCGCCGGCGTTGCAACAATCTGCAACCCCTGCGGGATATCGACCGGCATATCCTTCATCGAGTGGACCGCAAGATCGATCCGACCCGACAGGAGGGCGTCTTCGAGCTCCTTTACAAACAGGCCCTTGCCACCGATGTCGGCCAAGGGTTTGTCCTTGACGCGATCTCCGGTGGTCGTAACTGTGACGAGTTCCGTTTCCATCTTATGTGCAAGGGCCTGCCGCACCAGTTCGGCCTGGGTGCGTGCCAGTTTCGAGCCGCGGGAGCCGACCCGGAGCGGAGTTTGCGAGAAAGCGTGCGACATGCGGGATTTCGAATGATACCCGTCACAATAGCATGACCGGAAGTTCGCGCATTTTCACCGTGCTGGGAATTGAAACAAGCTGCGACGAAACCGCGGCAGCTGTCGTGCGCGGGGCACCGCCCGGCCCCGCTGAAATTCTGTCAAATGTCGTGTTCAGTCAGATCGAGGAACACCGCCCGTTTGGCGGCGTGGTGCCGGAGATAGCGGCGCGGGCCCACGTCGAGCTGCTCGATCATCTCGTTGCAAAAAGCCTCGACGAAGCCAGGCTCTCTCTGGCCGAAATCGACGCCGTCGCGGCAACTGCCGGACCCGGTCTCATCGGCGCAGTCATGACCGGCCTTCTGACCGCCAAGGCGATCGCGCTTGCGGCGGGCAAGCCGCTCGTCTGCGTCAATCATCTTGAGGCACATGCCCTGACGAGCCGCTTGACGGCGGGAACACCCTTTCCATTCCTGCTGCTGCTCGTTTCCGGAGGACACTGCCAGTTCGTGGCGGTGGAGGGTCCGGGATTGTACACGCTGTACGGATCGACGATCGATGATGCGATCGGAGAAGCCTTCGACAAGACCGCGAAGCTGCTCGATATCGGATATCCGGGCGGCCCGGCGATCGAGCGGCTCGCCGCTGCGGGTGACAGCCGAAAAGTGCCGCTTCCGCGGCCTATGCTGGGACGCGACAATGCGGATTTCTCGTTTGCGGGTCTGAAAACGGCCGTCGCTCACGCGACCCGCGAGAAGGGCCGATTCTCCAACGAGGATGTAGCGGCGTCGTTTCAGCAGGCCGTTGTCGATATCGTGATCGACAGGGCAAAGTTCGCCCTTGCTCGTTTTCGGGACAACTATGCCGACCGCCGGGTCGTGGTGGCCGGAGGTGTCGCCGCCAATCGGGCTCTGCGCAACGCTCTGGCCGAGCTCAGTGCGGCCGAGGGTTTCGAGTTCAATACACCGCCCCTACCGCTATGTACCGACAATGCGGCGATGGTCGCCTGGGCCGGCATTGAGCGAGCCGCCGCGGAATGGTTCGACGATCTGTCGTTCGCGCCGCGCGCACGCTGGCCGCTGCAGGAGCTTGTCCCAGGATCCAGGCTCCTGCGCCGCATCCCGATCCATGATCAGTAAAATGCGAACTGCGCCACCGTGACGATACCGGCGAGCACCAGCACAGTCGCTGACAGTACGTCCACCACGATTTCATTCACCAGCGACCCCGGCTGGAGCGTCTGTCTGGAAACCTGCAACATGACTTTCCTCCTTCACACACCCGGCTCTGCGATACGCGCGTCCTGGCCGGCACGACGCATGTAGTGTGAAGTTCGTTCTAGTGAAGCCCCCGCTACTGTCCGGCCGGCAGCCGATAGACGGCTTGTAGAGGGTAAGCTGTTGAATTTACTGAAATATTTACGGTTGTTGCCCTGCAATGCGTTCTCATCATAGGTGAATTGTGCGGGGCGTATGCGCGAGAATCGCTGGATGGGCAAAGGAAGCCGGAAATTGTTGAAGATCGCCTCCTGGAACATCAACTCGGTGCGCCTCAGGCTTAACCTCGTGCGGCGATTTCTCGCCGCACACCAACCAGACGTCCTCTGCCTGCAGGAAACAAAGGTCGTCGACGACCTTTTTCCCGCGGCCGCCCTTCGGAAGATCGGTTACGTACACCAAGCCATCCGCGGGCAGAAAGGCTATCACGGGGTCGCCATTCTCTCGCGCCTACCGTTCGGCTCCGTACGCGCCGAAGAACTGTGCGACAACACCGATTGCCGTCACATCTCCGCCATATTCGAAAACGGCGTCGAACTGCACAACTTCTACGTCCCCGCGGGCGCGGACGTGCCCGATCCGGATCTGAATCCGAAGTTCGCCCACAAGCTGGCGTTTCTTCGCGAAATGGCGCGGATGTTCGAGAAGCGCGCCGATCGTACAACGGCGCCGGTGGTGCTGGTTGGCGACCTGAACGTTGCACCGCTCGAAAATGACGTCTGGAGCCACAAACAACTTCTCAAGGTGGTCAGTCACACGCCCGTCGAGACAGGTCTTCTGGAAGGCGTGCGGTCATCGTTCGAGTGGATCGACGTCACGCGCAGCTTCGTTCCGCCCGAGGAGAAGATCTATTCCTGGTGGAGTTATCGGGCGCGCGACTGGCGCGCGTCGGACCGGGGCCGTCGCCTCGATCACATCTGGGTATCCCCTGCCCTCAAGGGCCATGCGGTGGAGCACGCGATCTTCAAACCGGCACGGGGATGGAAGCTCGCCTCCGATCATGTTCCGGTGCTGACGACGCTTGCCGTCTGAAAGGGGCTTTTGCCCGTACAGAAACGCGGCAGGAGTCCCTGGGCGCGGTAACCGGCTATTACCAGGACAGCGCACACGTCTATCACGGCTTCCTGCGCGCACAGTAACCGCGATACGGACTGAAATCGATTACGCAGCAGCGGAAACCCAGAACGTCCGCGTCCGCGCAAATTTCTTCCAGCGCTCGACCGCTTCGCGCCAGGTGTACGCCGCCCGCTCGAGATGCCAGCCGTAAATCAGTCCGGCAACGAACGACACTTCGTTCGCCGAAACGCCGTCCGCAGACTCGGCGGACGCAACGAACTTCTCCAGAATGTTTTTGGCAACCGCCACATCGTTCACGGCGCCGAGCACGTCCTGCATCCGCGAAAGGCGGGAAAGGAATTTCCTCGTCTCGTCGGCATCGAAGAACGGAACGAAAAACTCGGCCGCGTAGCGCAGCTTCTTGAGCTCGATGCGCAGGGCATGCCGTTCGTCGGCGGTCAACCTGTCAAGATGGCGCGCACGTTTGCAGGCCCGTTTGTAGCGATCCGAAAGAATGCGTTCCGCCACCGTCCGGGCCGGCACATCGTACGCGCGCACGCCGGCCAGCACGCTTCCCTGATAGGGTGGAAAGGGCCATCCGCGCCCGTCGCTGACGTCGCTCACATCGCGCATGAACATGCGCAACCGGGGGCCGGAGATGACGGCGAAGGCATCGCCGAACGCCCGCTTCCGTGCCTCTTGGGCGCAGCGGCGCAGAACCGCAAACGCCTCCTTTGATCCGTTGGCGTTGGCAACGGGTTCGAGAAGCTCGGAAACGAACACGTCGAGATCGCGCGCCGGCGCCAGTTGCTTCGCAAGGTCTTTGGCACGCAGACGCACCGCCTCGAACTGCGGCGTGCGGAATTCGCCACCGAAAGAGATGAGCGCCACGCGCAGCCGGCGCAATCCGACGCGCAGCTGATGAATGGCCTCGGGTTCGCGGCTGTCGACAAAGACGGCCGCGTTTGCCGCCACATGCCAGCGGCATTGTACAAGTGTGAGGCGGAACGCATCGGATACGTTGATACCAGGCGGCAGAAGCGACGGCGGCGCTTTCTGCGCCCGATGCCAGCCCTCGGTTTTTTCGGCCGGCGATTCCACCGGAACGATCGCAGGAAGGTTTCCGGTTCGTCGCAGCACTGGATCTGCTGCCGCGAACGATGGCGTGCGCAATTCGAGTTCGTATTGATTGTTCATCGCAAGGATCGAGCAAACGTCCCCCGCCCCGCCATCTGGTTCGATGTCATGCGGCCGTCACATGATTCACGGATTTGCGCCGGTCAGCAAGGCGCTGCCCTTTCAACGAGCTCAGGGTGAGGCCTTTTTGTCCTCATCCTGAGCCTGGCCGCCTGCGCCAGGCTTCAGCGGGTCGGCACGTCGTGGTAGTCCGCCGTAGCTTTAGCGAAGGCGGATCGAAGGATGGGGGCTTAGCTCGGAAGCCGGGCGAGGGCCGCGACCTGAAACAGCGCCTCGCCGCAGGCGGCCTCGGCGGGCACGGCGGTGGATTTGCAAAGGCCTTCCGTCTGAAGCAGCCGGTCAAGCGCCTCGCCCAGTTTGTCCATATTCCAGAGGCGAAGCTGGTTTCGAAGGCTCGCCATCCGGGTGAAATGAATCGGCGGTCTCAGTCGCTTCGCCGCCGCCTCGACGCTTTCGCCACCCGCTGTTGCCGCCATGAGCAGCGCGATTCGTTGAAAATGGCCGATAGCCAACCGGAGCACGGCCACGGGCGAAACACCGGCGCTCCAAAGCCGTTCGAGGGCCTTGTCGAGATTGCGCGGGTCCCCCTCGCCTGCGGCATCGCAGGCTTCTTCGATTCGCGCTTCGGATTCGTCGCCGATAATGGCGCGAATGTCGGAGACCTCCACGCGGCCCGCTTCGTTCGCATAGAGGACCAACTTTTCGATCTGGCGGCGAATCGTTCCCCGATCACCGCCGAGGAGCGGTACGGCCTCCATGACCGCGTCCGGAGAAACCTGGATACGCTGTTCGCGAAGGGCGTGCTCGAACAGCTGCGCGACGCTGTCTGGCGTGTCGGGATAGCAGGGTATGGCGGCCGCATTCTGCGCCTCTTCGAATGCCTGTCGCAGACTTGAATTCTTTGCGAGATCGCCCCCCTCCGTCACGATCAGTGCGTCACCCGTCGGCTGATCGAGGTAACTCTCGAAAATCGGCCCTACCGGGTTCCCGGCCGAGCGGACACGTACAACGCGCCGGCCACCGGAAAAGGACAGCGCGGCGGCTTCCGCTCCGAGCCGCGCCTTGTCTTCGAGAAGACTCGCGCCCTCGATTTCCGAGACCCGGAACGGATCGCGAATATCGGGCACGACGGTGCGTATGAGGCGTTCCGCGCGCTCGGTCACCAGGCCCTGGTCCGGACCGTACACAAGGACGGCAACTATTTTTCCGGGCAGCCGGTCAAGATAGCGATCCGCGTCTGACCCTTTGACCATCACGGCGCTGCCGGCTTCCTGATGAAATAAACGCCGAGATCGATGCGGATGCGATCGGCGATCTCGTGGGCACCGAATTTCTGTGCATCCTGCTGGGAAACGAGGGTCGCATAGGGCGAGGCGACGACATCGTATCCGGAAAACGTCGTTTCCGTTCCCTTGGTGAGTTCCGCACCGGTGTGTATGTTGGTCAACTGATAGTCTGCGGTCATGGTGTAGGTGTATCGGGTGATGTACCCGTTGGTCTGGACGGCCGTTCCCTCGAGCGATTGTTTCAATGTGATTTTCAAGCGATAGAGCGCCTGATCCGGACGGCTGGTGCCGCGTAGCAGGTTGATGAGCGAATCGCGCAATTCGTAAGCGGCGCGTCCACCCCCGACGGGATCGACGAATATCGAGTTGAAAGCCTGTTGCCCGCCGGCATTGGTTTCGCTTCGGGCAAAAAGCGGATGAAAACCGCAGCCAGCCGTACCAAGGGCGCAGGCGACGACGATCGGGATGGCCAGCCTCATGTGACGACGTTCACGATGCGCTGTGGAACCACGATGACTTTTCGCGGAGGCTTTCCAGCCAGCGCGCGCACCACCCCATCGATATCGAGCGCGGCGGCGCTGACCGTATCGACGTCGGCATCGCGGTCGATCGTAATTTCGCCGCGGCGCTTTCCGTCGACCTGAACGGCGATCGTTATCGTGTCCGACCGCACCAGGACGGCATCGGCGATGGGCCACGCCTCGTTGATGACGAGCGACGTGTGGCCAAGCTCCTGCCAGCAGGTCTCGGCCAGATGCGGCATCATCGGCGAGATCAGACGGACGAGAATTTCAAGCGCCTCGCGACGTACGGCTCCGTCCACGTCGGCCGGTGCGGCGCCGAGCGCATTCGCGAGTTCGTAGATCCGCGCGACTGCACGATTGAATCGCAGAGCCTCCAGATCCTCGGTCACCCAGGCGACGGCGCGATGCGCCGCGCGTCGCAACGCGAGCCCCGGCGCGCCGGGCTCCTCCGGGATCAGCGTTCCCGGTTCGGGCAGCTCTGCACCTTCGGTCACGAGCCGGTAGACACGTTGAACGAAGCGCCAGCAACCCTCCGCTCCCGTTTCCGTCCATTCGATGTCGCGTTCGGGCGGCGTATCGGAGAGCATGAACCATCGGATCGTGTCGGCTCCGTAGAGCGCAATGATGGGTTCCGGCGCCACGACGTTCTTCTTCGATTTCGACATCTTTTCGGATGGACCGATCGTGACGGGAGCGCCCGTGTCGCGCCGGCGCGCGACGTCGCCCGATTTTTCGACTTCGTTCGGCGAGATCCATTGGCCGGACGCATCGCGATAGGTCTCGTGGCAGACCATTCCCTGCGTAAAGAGGCCCGAAAAGGGTTCGTCGATATCGAGGCGACCGAGCCGCTTGAGCGCACGTGTGAAGAATCGGGCATAGAGCAGATGCAGGATCGCGTGCTCGATTCCACCGATGTACTGATCGACCGCGAGCCAGTAATGCGCCGCTACCGAATCGACGGGATCCGTGGTGACCGTGTTGCAGAAGCGCGCGAAGTACCATGACGAATCGACGAAGGTGTCGAGCGTGTCGGTATCGCGCCGCGCCGCGCCGCCACACCGAGGGCACGAGATGTGTTTCCAGCCAGGATGGTGCTCCAGCGGGTTGCCGGGAACATCGAACCGGGCGTCGTCCGGGAGAAGCACGGGCAATTCGTTTTCCGGTACCGGAACGACGCCGCACGCCTGGCAATGCACCATGGGAATGGGGCAGCCCCAATAACGTTGTCGCGATACCAGCCAGTCGCGCAGGCGGAAAAGGGTAACAGCGCATCCTTTGCCCGATTTCTCAAGGCGCCGACCGACTTCGACCTTGGCAGCGTCGACGTCCAGCCCATCGAGAAAGCGCGAATTGGCGATCCTGCCGGGTCCCGTATAGGCCTCGTCGCCGACCGGGAAGTCCTGCGGCGCAACGCCTTCGGGAACCACAACCGGCGTTACCGGCAGGTTGTACTTGCGTGCGAATTCCAGATCGCGCTGGTCGTGTGCGGGACAACCGAAAATGGCGCCCGTGCCGTACCCCATCAGTACGAAATTGGCGACATAGACGGGGAGCTTCCATTCCGAATCGAACGGATGCGCAGCCGCGAGCCCTGTGTCGTACCCGCGTTTTTCCGCCGTTTCGATCGCTTCCTCCGCCGTACCAAGGCGGCGGCATTCGGCAATGAATTGTGCGAGCGCCGGATCGCCGGCGCTCAAACGCTGGGAAAGGGGATGTTCCGGGGATAGCGCGATGAAGCTCGCGCCGAAGAGTGTGTCGGGCCGGGTCGAAAACACATCCACGGATTCGCCGTTCGAGAGTTCGAAAGCGAAACGCAACCCCTCGGAGCGGCCGATCCAGTTTCTCTGCATCAGCCGTACCTTTTCCGGCCACCGCTCAAGCGTGTCGATCGCCAGCAGAAGTTCGTCGGCGAAGTCCGTTATGCGGAAGAACCATTGCGCGAGCTTCCGTCGCTCGACAAGTGCGCCGGAGCGCCAACCACGACCTTCGATGACCTGTTCGTTTGCGAGCACCGTGCCGTCGACAGGATCCCAGTTGACGTCTGCTTCGGCACGATAGAGGAGCCCCGCCCGGTACAGCTCGATGAAGAGTTGTTGCTGATGTACGTAATAGGCGGGATCGCAGGTTGCGAATTCGCGGCTCCAGTCGATGGCAAGACCCATGGCCTTGAGCTGGCTGCGCATGGCCTCGATGTTTGCGTAGGTCCAGGCGCGGGGATTGATTCCCTGATCGCGCGCCGCGTTTTCGGCAGGGAGGCCGAAGGCATCCCAGCCCATGGGGTGCAGGACATTGTACCCTTGGGCGCGGCGAAAGCGCGCCAGCACGTCGCCCATGGTGTAGTTGCGCACGTGTCCCATGTGGATATGACCCGAGGGATAGGGAAACATCTCGAGCACGTAGGATTTCGGTTTGGCGGAATCGTTCGCGGCGGCGAAAGCTTTGCTCTCAGCCCATACAGCCTGCCAGCGTGGTTCCGATTCTCTGGCGTTGTAGCGCGCCATGCGTTTCTCCGGGTTTCGGCCGCGCTGCAGCCGAAGAGGAGGGCTACAACGCGCGGAATCCTAGCTACCCGCGCCCTCACTCGCGAGTCGAAGTTCGCGGGCGCGCGTCAGGATGGCATCTTCGAGCTTCGTCGCGGTATCAGGATTGACCTGGGCATCCGCCCAACCAGCCTGCGACCGGGTCTGTCGAAATACCGCGACCCTGATCCCATCGGCTCTCAGTCGCCGATCAAGAATGTAGATTGTGAGCTTCATCCGCTCGTCGGGATTTTGCGGGGCCGAGTACCAGTCCGTGATGATGACGCCGCCATAGGGGTCGGCCGAAGCCATGGGCATGAAGGCCAGGGTATCGAGCGTGGCGTGCCAAAGATAGGAGTTCACGCCAAGGGTAATTCGACCGCTGTCGCCGGAAATCGCGGTGGTTCCCGCTGTGGTATCCTGGGAGTCACCCGACGAGCCGCAAGCCGTGAGTAAAAGTGCAGACAACACAACGGTTAACGCCCGCATGGAATCGCCTCTGTCGCGCCGGAATCTTCGGTGCTTATAGGGTTACCGGGTTTGGGGCGCAACCGGTGGAGTTGCTGCGGACGCGGTCCTTGGCGAGCGGTCGCGACCGGGTTGGCCACGCCGATGGGTCGTGACAAACCCAGCAAATCATGCTCTCATTGCAACCGTTTTGTGAACGAGGTGCGAACGATGGCCCTTGAAGGACACATGCAGGAACTGTCCGAAAAGCATAGAAAACTTCAGGAAATGATCGAAACCGAAATGTCCCATCCGGATTGGGACGAGGTTCGGGTTTCAGCCCTCAAAAAAGAAAAACTCAGGATAAAAGACGAAATAGAACGGCTCAAAAGCTGCGTCCATTGACTCGCAATTAGTCGCCCGCCCGCTCGCACCGGCGGCTGCGTAACCTTTTTTTGACGCGGGTTCGTATCGAAACGTCGCGCCGCGCCGAACCGGTACTCATGGATTCACAAATGAATGCGCCCTGAAGCATGCGCTCAGGGTTGGTTCAACGCCCGCCTTCCATTCTCACACGCGAGCGGTGGCCGAACCGGCCCCCGCACTGAGAGGAGAATGAATCATGAGATCACTGCCGAAGATCGCATTTGCCACATCGATGCTCGCATCCCTGGCGATCGGGGTGAGCGACGCCAGCGCTGGCGTCACGGTTGGTGTGGCCGTCGGCGCGCCGGTCGTCAAAGTGCGCGTCGGGGATGCGTGCGTTCAGCCCTATCGCCTCCGTCCTGCCTATTGTGGATACCCGCTGTACGGGAGACCGGTTTTCGTCGATGGCGCCTGGTACCGCGGACCCATTTATGTCCGGGAGGTAAGGGGCGTTCGTTACCTCTGGTTTCGCGGCCGCTGGGAACGTGAACGTCTCGCGTGGCGCCGATAGCCGCTCCCGCAGTTTCGAAGCTTCGTCGTAGGGCTCCGGCCGAAGGACCGGAGCCCTACGCGTTCAGGCCCGGGTTCCATATTCCATCGGGACGTTTGTCCAATTCGTTGCTGCAGTTGTTTTGTTTTAGAAGTAACGGAAAGGAGCGCCGTAGGAAAATCGCGATTTCCTTTGTTTTAAGGGGACAGCCATATTCTGGATGCGAAATGGCGCGACAATTGGCGCGCTGTCGCCGAGGCCCGAATCGCCACGTGTACGACGCGGCCTGACATTCGGTGCGTGATGCAGAAGCTAGAGTTCGCGCGGGGTGATTCGCATGAAACTCCGCCGGAGTCCTGAATATGGACTTTGTTGAAACGAACGCCCTTTTCGAACCGGTTGCCGTTCCGTTCTCCGCGCCGCTTCTCGCGGCCGCTAAAGCCACGAAATCCAGGGAACGAATCGTTTCGCTTGATGTCATGCGCGGCTTCGTGGTGATCGGCATGATCGTGGTCAACACGATCGCTTTCTCCAGTCTTTCTTACGGCTACAGTCCGGCGTCTCGGTTGCTCGCGCATGCCTCCTGGGCGGGTTTCACGTTCGCAGATTTCGTGTTTCCCGCCTTCATTTTCATGGCCGGCTTCTCGGTCGCCATTTCGCTCCAGCACACCCGTTTCGATTGGCAAACCGTATGCCGCATCGGTTCGCGCACGACCATCCTGTTCGCGCTTGGTTTTGTACTTACCAACATCACCTGGTTCGCGCAGTCCGATGAGTGGCGCTGGCTCGGCGTGCTTCAGCGCATCAGCCTCTGCTACCTGGCGACTGCGCTTCTCTTTCTTTCGTGCGGCCCGCGCGCGCGGATGATCCTTTCGCTGTCTCTGCTGGTGCTCTATTGGCCGCTCACCCTTCTGCCGGTTCCCCACGCGGCCACGAACCTTCTTGTCCCCGGCGCCAACTTCGTTTCGTGGATGGACCGGACCGTGCTCGGCGCCCACGCAATGGTCACGGGCGCTCATGGCTATGATCCGGAAGGTTTGCTGAGCACACTGCCGGCGATAGCGCAATGCCTGCTCGGCGCGTCGTTCGGGGAGTGGTTCCTGAAAACGCGCGGAACGAATAACGCGCTCTCGAAGCTGGCGGCTGCGGGCGCCATCGCTTTGCTGCTTGGGCTCTTGTGGAGTCCGTTCTTTCCCGTCGTGAAAAATATCTGGACAAGCAGCTTCGTGCTGGTTTCGAGCGGACTGTCGGCGCTGCTTTTCTGCACGTTTTACTGGATTCTGGACGACAGGAAATACAGACTTCGCGGTTCGGTGTTTCTCGAAGCGTTCGGCATGAACGCGCTTTTTGCCTATGCGATTCAGGAACTCGCGCAGTTGGTGCCCGCAGCCGGCGACATGCATGCGATCGGCAGCGCCAGCCTCAAGATGGACGTGCCCGTTCTTGTGGCGAATTTCCCGGTAATTGCATTCATATTGATTCTGTGGGCGCCGCTCGAGCTTATGCGCCGCCGCCGCTGGATCGTCAAACTTTAGCGACGTCCGTACAGTGCGTGATCGGATCAAATCGGATCGAGCAGACGCCCTCATCCTTCGACAAGCTCAGGATGAGCGCAAAAAAAGAAGCCTCACCCTGAGCCTGTCGAAGGGTGAGGCTGATTCAGTCCGAGCGGGCACCGCCCTGATTCAGATCGGTTTGGCGAAGATGCGGTACGTCTTGGCGGGCGGCCCCGCAATGGCCTCGCCGAGAGAGACCATGCGGCTGTCGGTTTCCCGAACCCAGGAATATTCGGCCCAGTCCATGTCGTAGCGCGACGAAGCCTGCTCGACCAAATCCTTCACGAGCAGTACGACGAGCGCGCTGCCGCGCGGCGTCGTCCGCCACGCGCGACGGACGCCGAGGAACGGGATTCGCCCCGTGCGCCATGTCTCCCGTTTCATCGTCCAGATCAGCTTGAGCCAGTTGAACGGCAGCAAACGGCCGCCGAATGACGCGATGATCCCGTTGAGGTCCGGCAGGCCGACGGCGAAGCCGACCTCCTTGCCTTCGATCATCAGAAAGCGGCCGTATTCGTCGCGGAAGAACGGCTTCAGTTCGTGCGCGAGCGAATCGATTTCCGCGGTGCTGAACGGCACGAAGCCCCAGCTGTCGCTCCACGCATCGTTGTAGATGTCGATGAGAAGGTCGATCTCGGCGCGATAGCGGCGCATATCGAAATGGCGGATCTCGACCGTGCCGAAGCGCGCGGCGCGGTCGGCGAGCTGCGCAATCCTGACGGGGACGCGCTCGGGTTTGGTGCGGTAGGCAAAAAGATCGATGACCTTCGATAATCCGTTCTCCTCGAGGAAATGCCCGATGTACGGTTTGCCGGGCGGCATCAGCATCGCAGGCGGGGAGTCGAAGCCTTCGACAAGGCAGCCGCACTCCTCGTTGATGGAGAAACTGAACGGCCCCATGATGCGCGAAAGGCCCTGCTCTTTCAGCCATTTCTGCGCCTCCGCGAGAAGCGCATGCGCGGCCTCGGGATCGTTTGCGCAGTCGAAGAATCCGAAATGGCCGGTGTTGTCGCGGTGGAATTCGAGATGACGGCGGTTGATCTGCGCCGTGAGCCGCCCAACGGGCGTCGCGCCACGATGCGCCACCAGGAAAACCGCTTGCCCGAATGTGAAGAACGGCGCCTTGCGCGGGTCGATCCGCTGTTTCTCGAGCAGGTCGAGTTGCGGGATGAAGTTAGGGTCGCCGGCATAAACGACTTTCGGAACGGCCAGCCATTCCCGCGCCTCGCGCGGGATCGCGAGCCGGCGAATCCGCAACTCGTCGCTCGCCGGCGTCACTGCGACCGGCTTCGGATGGCCCGCCTGAGCCGCTGCATGGTCGTCGCCGGCAGGTATGCGCTGGTTTTGGCGAGCATGGACAAAGCCCAGGGAAAGCAAATCTCGTTTTTTCCGCGAGCCAGACCCGCGACGATTGCATCCGCTGCGCGCTCGGCGCTCCACAGGAGCGGCCGGGGGCCGGGAAGGCTCGCGCTCATGGGCGTGTCGACGAAACCGGGACAGACGACAGTGACGCGGACCCTTCGGGGCGCGAGCAAAGGACGCAGCGCCTCGCCATATAGGCGCACGGCCGCTTTTGATGCGGAATAGGCCGGCGCGTCGGGCAGCGCGACGAATGCGGCAAGCGAACTCATGATAACGACGTGACCTTTCCCGCGCGCAACCAGACGCGGCAGAAGCGGAACGATCGTGTTTACAACACCGATGACATTGATTTCAAAAATCGCGCGCGCGATCTCCGCCTTTTCTCCCGAAGGGCCGGCGATCACCTGCTCGCCGCCGACACCCGCATTCGCAATCATCATTGCAATCGGCCACTGTCCATCGATCTCCTCGATGAAAGCGCGCATCGCTTCGGCATCGCGTACGTCGCAAGTGTTGACGGCCGTTTCTGCGCCACGCGTCCTGCACGCCTGCGCAACAGTATCGAGCCGTTCGCGGTTGCGTCCGGTCAGAGTCAGGCGAACGTCCGGCCCGGCGTAACGCCGCGCCAGTGCCGCGCCGATCCCGCTGCTCGCGCCGGTCACGAACACATGCAAAGGCGCGGCCGTCATCCTGTACACCGGCAACGCGAGCCCGGTCGGGCTCCGGTCACCGTGCCCGCCACACGAACTGGCTCGACATCGAGTAATTCCACAGGGCGCCCATCATCGCACCGGCAGCACCGGCGAGCCACCAGGTGGGCCTCGCCGAATAGATCCAGGAAGCCAGCCCGACATTGGTCAGCGCGCCGACAGAACCGATCAGGCAAAAGCCGATAAACCCGGTGATCCAGTTTTTTCCGGAGAGCCGCCGATCATGGTAGGTGAGCTGATTGTTCAAGGCAAAATTGCTGAGCATGGAAACGAATGTCGCCAGCGACTGGGCCAGCGCGAAATTGTGCGTGAGCGTCGCGAGCGAAAGCCTGAGCACGACAAGATGTACGGCAAGCCCCGTTGTTCCAACCAGCGAGAACGAAATGAACCGCGGGCCGATTGCGCCTCCGGTAAGCTTCGCAAGCGCCAGGCCGACAAATTCGAGACCGATCGCGGCGTCGAACTTGCTTTCGCCGAACCGCCGCTCCTGGAATTCGTAGGGAATCTCGACGACCCGCAACCGGGGGTGCGACGTGAGGATGATGTCGAGCAGAATCTTGAAGCCGATGGGCGAAAGTTCGTGCGCGACCGCGTCGAGCTTTTCGCGCTTCAGCACGAAGAAGCCGCTCATCGGATCGGCAATATCGACACCGAGAAGCCGCTGCGTCAATCCGGTCGCGGCGCGGCTGAATTTCGCCCGGTCGGCGGTGAACGAATTCGCGCTTCCGCCCGCGACGTAGCGGCTGCCGACGACCAGATCGGCCGAATTGTCCATCACCGCGGCCAGCATCTGGGGCAGGATGTTTTCGTCGTGCTGCAGATCGGCGTCCATCACCGCGACATAGGGAGCGCTCGAGGCCAGCATGCCTTCGATACAGGCACCGGCGAGACCTCGGCGGCCCACGCGCTTCAGGCAACGTACGCGCGGATCGGCCGCCGCAATGGCCTTCACCATGTCCGCCGTCTGATCGGGCGAGTCGTCATCGACGAAAATCGCCTCCCACGGCACATCGGCGAGAACGCGATCGAGCCGCGCGACGATCTCGGCCACATTGGCCCGCTCGTTGAAGGTCGGAATCACGACCGTCAGAACCGTCGGGCTCCGCGTGAGGGCAACCGGTCTTGCGATGGCGGGCGCCGACAATGGTTTCTCCCCGACCGGCGACTCAGTCTCTGCCATTTCTAGCCACGGGCCGTGTCGCCGCGCAACAAAACGCGGAGGCCATTGCGACGAGATCGTGTCATGATGGCGTGGAATGCTACTCTGTTTGTGTTTCTCGGCGCCGTCATTCCGGCGGTCTCATGGGGAAATGACCATGCATGCATGCCCCTCAGTTCAACAGAAGCGGAAACCCTCAGGAACATACTCTGCCGGCGCGTTCTTCGTTCTCGCTGTCTCGGTCTGCGCACACACGGCTGATGCGGACGTGCAAATTTCGACCGCGCCGTCGAAGAACATCAGTTGCTCCAACGGGATATGCGCCCCCACGGCAGCCAGTGCCTTGCTCAACGTTTCCGACCTCGAAACGATGCTTGCTTCCGGCGATGTGAGCGTAACAACGGCGGGTGCGGGTGTTCAGGCGAATGACATCGCGGTCATCGCACCATTCACGTGGTCGTCAGAGAGCAAGCTCACCCTCGATGCTTATGAGTCGGTTTCGATTTCCGCCTCGGTTTCCGTAACGGGGCAAGGAGGACTGTCGTTGCTGACGAACGACGGCGGCGCGGGCGGTATCCTTTTGTTCGGACAGACCGGAAGCGCCACCTTTGCCAACCTTTCGAGTGCGCTCACAATCAACGGCACGGCGTACACGCTTGTAAACAGCGTCTCGACTTTGGCCGCAGCCGTCGCCGCCAATCCGGCCGGGAATTTCGCGCTCGCGAACAGCTACGACGCGAGCGCCGACGGGCTGTATCACCACTCTCCCGTTGAAACGCCTTTGACGGGCGCCGTGGATGGCCTTGGGAATACGATTTCGAATCTGTCGATCAAGCAGGGCGCACATTCGTACAAATATCAGGTTGGGCTGTTTGCAGAATCGCTCTCCGGGTCCTCGATTTCCGCATTGAAGCTCAGCGGGTACCATGTGGTTGTAACTGGAGGCAAAAAAGGAATCGAAACGGATGTCGGGGGCTTGATTGGCGGCAGTTCAGGCAGTTTGGTTGACGATCATGTGTCCGGCGGACTGAAGGGCACGGGATCGTACGTTGGAGGGCTGGCAGGCTATGCTGTCAATGTTACTCAATGTTCTGCGCGCGTGAGTATCAGCGCCGAGACCACTGGCATTGTCGGGGGGCTCATTGGTGATACAGCGGGCGGCGTTGTTGACCAGTCCTATGCCACCGGCAGAATCAGTGCAGATGTCGCGAGCGTGGTCGGTGGTCTCGTTGGTGAGAACAACGATGAGGTCGACGACAGCTACAGCACCGTCAATATCCGTGCCGCCGCAGGATCAGCCGTCGGAGGTGCTGTGGGCTGGGGCCATTCGGGTAATATCGACACGTCTTATTCTACCGGTTCCGTGCCCTCCGGGCAGTCGGGCGAGGTCGGAGGCCTGATAGGCGATTTGTATGCAACGGGTGCCAGTGACAACTATTGGGACACCGACACGAGTGGGACCAACCAGGGGACCGGTGAGGGCAACGTTTCAGGAGTTACGGGCGAGAGCACCGAGCAATTGAAAGCGTCGCTGCCGTCCGGCTTCGACTCGACGATCTGGGCGGAGAAAAAGAGCATCAATCACGGTTTTCCGTACCTGATCTCCAATCCGCCTCCGTCGTAGGCAGCACCGGGCGCGTCGCTGCGCAATAAAACGCGGAGGCGATTGCGGCGAGATCGAGGAACAAAAGATAGCGATAGTCGCAGGCGATTCCGATCACGAAGAAGGTCAGCGTGAAAGCAAGCGCACAACCGAGAAGTGCGGCGATTGCGATATCCGGGACGGCGCGGCGCCTGGCCAGGACCACAAGAAGAACGACAGCGAGAAGTGCCCACGCGACGTGCGAGAATACCGGCGTGTGAACGAAAACCGCCGCGTATTTCCCGAGTACCCGGTCCTGCACGCGGAATCGCCTGGCCAGACCGAGTTCGCGCAGGTATCGCGGCGGTCCATCCAGACCGGTGTAGATCGCATCGCATTGTACGGGATCGGGTGTGAAGAACAGCCAGTAGAAGACCCGTGCGCGGACCGCCAGATACGTAGCCGTATTGCCGGACAGGTTGTCGTTCCACTGCGCCGCAATGGCCGATGCCGAGGTTGAGGCGAACTCGTTCTGGAGATCGGTGGACCCGACCAGCGTGTCGTTCCGGGCCGGTGTGTAGAGACGCGCGCCGTCGGTACGGATCAACCGAACGAGATCGGGATTGACACCCGCGAGCGATCGCAATTGCACCCGCGGGGCATTCTTCACCTCGCCGATCAGGTCGTACAGCTGCAGGAGCTTCCACTGCCCGGGCACACCGGTGACGCCGCCGGTGCGCTCCGCAAGCTTTGCGCTCGCGGCGAAAGCCAGCACGGCGCTCAGCAGCGCCAGGGAGAGGCTGGCTGCGATGGCCGTCGACCACCGTTCTCTCTGGCGCCGGGCCATCGCGAAAACCGCAAGCGCGGCGAAGGGAATCGTAATGGCGCCGTTCTGCCGCGCAAGCGTGGCAAGAACCAGGAGCAGAAACGCGCAGCAAATGAGAATCCATCGCGCCGCGCGATTTCGCCAGCGGGCGCCCGCGTGCGCCAGCACGACAAATCCGCCAAGCGCGCAATCGGCGAACAGGACGTCCTTCCAGACGATCCCCTGGTACAGAAGAAATTGCGGCAGCGCGACCACAATGGCCGCGGCAACCGCTGCCGCCCAGGAAATCCGCGGCGCGAGCCACAGCAGCGATACGATGCTCGCCGTTACAAGGAATTCATCAAAGACGACGAACAGTCCGGTCCCCGGAAGAAGCCGGTCTGCGATGCCGAGCATCCACGCCATGACCGGCGGATGCCAGGGATTGTATTGGCCGAAACGGCCGTCATGCAGTTGCACGACGGAATCGTACGAAAGCTGCCCGGGCCAGTTGAGCGCCAGCGAAACCGCAAACCCCAGGACCAGAACGGCGGCAGCGGCGGCGCGTGGCGACAATCCCGGCGTGTGGTTGGTTCCAGCCATGCCGCTGCTTGGCCGAAAGATCCCGTGCTCGCAACCGCCCTGGCCCAGAGGTCGCGCCGGTCCGTCGCGAAACCTGAACCGAAGCTGGTTTGTCTGTTCACTGATGCTTTAGCGAAACACCACGAAAAAGCCGGCAAGCGGCCGTTGTTTGGTGTCGGGTGTCGGATTACACATTCCGGGCCATGGCGGACAAACCCATTTTCTTCGACGCAAGCGGACGCCGATCTTCGCGTATTTCCGCGTTCGGTCGCACCGTGACGTTGCTGATCGGGCTTGTGGCTGTGCTCTTTGTTACCAGCCTGGTCATGGAGCCACACGCGTCGAGCCCCCGGCTTCCCGGACATCTGAGCGCGATCAACCCGGCCGAACTGGTTCGTCGCGCGTTCGATCCGGCGATGATGAACGCGGCGGCAAGGCTCGCGCAGGAGGCGCGGGCCGAGCGCGCAAAACTGGTGCGGCAGGTACGGGCGCAACGCGCGAAACTGGCCGCAAAGATGCAGGGTTCGCCGAAGGCACTTCGACCGGCTTCGAGCCATCCGCTGACCATCGGTTTCTACCTGAGCACGGATGAACTCGGCTACCCCGACCTGAAGCGGGAAGCATCAAAACTCGACTGGTTTGTTCCGGCGTGGATGAACCTGCAGGGACCGGCACTCGAACTCCACAAAAGCGTGGACAAGCGCGCGCTCGCTGCGATTGCCCATGCAAAGCCGAACATGGCGATCCTGCCGCTTGTACAGAACGCCGCGAATGCCGTGTGGGACGGCCCGGGGATGGCGAAACTGCTGGGCGATCCCGTGCGGCGCCACATCCTGGTGCGCGGCATCGCGGGCTATGTAGGCGCGAACAGGTTTCAGGGCACCGTGGTGGACTTCGAAGGGCTTCCCGAGGCCGCTTACCCCGATCTCGGCGCTTTTCTTCGCGAGCTCAAACGCGTGTTCGCGCCGCACGGCTGGCTGATCGTTGTCGCGTCGCCATTCGACGACGACAGTTGGCCCTATGCGGACTACGCGAACGTCGCCGATTACACGCTGCTCATGGCCTATGACCAGCACGATGACAGCAGTGGGGCCGGGAGCGTCGCCGGTCAGTCATGGTTCGAAGAAAATCTGGACAGGCGCATGGCGGTGCTTTCACCGGCCCGTACCATCATCGGCATCGGCAATTACGGCTACGACTGGTCCGACGGGAGCGCACAACCGGTAAGTTTCCAGGATGCGGTGATCGCCGCGCGGGACTCGCAGGCTCGCATCGACTTCGACGACCAGACAAACAACCCTCACCTCTCCTATCTCGAGGATGATCACAGCAGGCACGAGGTGTGGTTCCTGGACGGCGTGACCGCCTTCAACCAGATTCATGCCGCCGATTCCTATCAGCCCGCAGGCTACGCGCTGTGGAAACTCGGGAGCGAGGATCCCTCGATCTGGAGCGTATTGGGCAGGAATTACGGGGCACCGGAGCCGCGCGGATTGCGCGACATTCCGACCAGCCAGGATGTCGATTTCGAGGGCGAAGGCGAAATCCTCAAGATCGAGGCCGAACCTGCGCCGGGCGCGCGCGTGCTCGATGTGGACAAGGACACCGGCGACATCGACGACGAGAGCTACACCGTTCTGCCGACCCCTTACGTGATCCGCCAGGCGGGCACGAGCGCGAAAAAGCTGGCGCTTACGTTCGACGACGGCCCCGATCCGGCATGGACGCCGCAGATTCTGGACATCCTGAAAGCGAAGCATGTTCCGGCGACATTCTTCGTGATCGGCGAGAATGCCGAAGCCTATCCCGACCTCGTACAGCGGATGGTGGCTGAGGGTCATGATGTCGGCAATCATACATTCACCCATCCCAATCTCGCCGACACGCCAGGACCGGCCGTCATCCTGGAACTGAACGCGACACAGCGTCTGTTCCAGGCGCTGACCGGACGGTCGATGCGGCTTTTCCGACCGCCCTATCTCGGCGACGCGGAGCCATCCGACGAATCCGATCTGCGTCCGGTAGAACTCGCGCAGAATCTCGGCTACATCACGATCGGGATGCACGTGGATCCGGTGGATTGGGAGCTCCCCGGCGTCGACACGATCATCAAGCGTACGCTCGCAGCCGTACACGCGAAAAACCCGGACATTCGCGGCAACATCATCCTGTTTCACGATGCCGGTGGAGACCGCTCAGAAACCGTCGCGGCATTGCCCCGGGTCATCGACGCGCTGCGAGCGCAGGGTTACCGGTTCGTGCCCGTGGCGGAACTCGCCGGAATGAGCCGGGCCCAGGTCATGCCGCCGATGCCCGTGACCTTCACCCTGATCATGGATCGGATGGTCTTTCTGTTTCTGAGCTGGACGGGACTCATCCTCTACTACTGCTTCCTCGCGGCGATCTTCATCGGCATTGCCAGACTGCTGGTTTGGGCCGGTCTCGCGATTTACAACCGTCCACGCGAACTCGGACAGTCTGTACGGCCGTTGGCAGGCGGCAGCGTTGGCGTGTCGGTCATCATTCCCGCCTTTAATGAGGAAAAGGTGATCACGAGTACGGTGGAGCGGATCCTCGCGAGCGAACACGCCGGCCTGCAGGTCATCGTCGTTGATGACGGTTCGCGCGATGCGACAGCCGATATTGTCGAGCGAAGGTTTGGCGCGGACGCGCGCGTGTCGCTCATGCGAATCCCCAATGGCGGCAAGGCAAACGCGCTCAACATCGGGCTCGCGCAGGCGGAAGGCGAGGTCATTGTCGCGCTCGACGCCGACACCCAGTTCGCTTCCGACACGATCTCGCGGCTTGTGCGCTGGTTCACCGATGCGAGCGTCGGCGCGGTCGCGGGAAATGCCAAGGTGGGCAACCGGATCAACATCATCACCCGATGGCAGGCGCTGGAGTACATCGTTTCGCAGAATCTCGAGCGTCGCGCACTCGCGGCGCTCGATACGCTGACCGTCGTTCCGGGTGCCGTCGGCGCCTGGCGCAAAAGCGTGCTGGAGGAACTGGGTGGTTTCACCGCGAGCACGCTCGCGGAAGATCAGGATCTGACGATTGCCGTTCAGCGCGCGGGATACCGGGTGCTGTTCGACGCCAGCGCAATTGCATGGACGGAAGCGCCCGCAACCATTCGCGGGTTTGCCAAGCAGCGTTTCCGCTGGGCGTTCGGCACGCTCCAGGTTTTGTGGAAGTACCGCGGCATGACTTTCAACCCGCGCTATGGCGCGCTTGGACTGGTGGCGCTTCCGCAAGCCTGGATGTTCCAGATTTTCCTCACCGCGCTTGCGCCGCTCGCCGACCTGGCGCTTGTGTGGCAGCTCCTGTTCCAGGCCATCGCCTATCTCGAGCACGGCGCCGAATTCAGCAATACAAATCTCTACACGGTGCTGATGTATTACGCGATCTTCACCGCGGTCGACCTCCTCTCCGCCGTGTTCGGTTTTTCGATGGAACGCTGCGAAAAGTGGAGCCTTACCTGGTGGCTCGTTCTGCAGCGCTTCGGCTATCGCCAGATCATGTACTACGTGCTCGTACGTTCCATCTCGACGGCGCTTCGCGGCCGCTTCGTCGGCTGGTCCAAGCTCGAACGCACCGGAACGGTCAAGATCAGCTATCCGCGGCCGGCCCACTGACAGGTCCGCCGCTGCTATCGCGGCACGAAGAAGACGCCGTCGTCGTCCCGATGATCGATTCGGTAATTTCGAAGGAACACCGCCTCCACGTCGTTCGAAAACGGAAATGGCTCCGTCTCGTCGAGCTCGACCGAAGCGAACTCATGTGCATCCAGCCGGCGCAGAAAGGGCGCCTTATCGCGTGCGCCAGTCTCGAACTGCTGATCCAGGTTGAATACGTCGACAGCAGCCGTCTTTCCGGCCCAGTAGCAGAATGTGAGGTTTTCGCACATCGCGGGCCCCGGATGTGATCGCAGAAAGGCGATATCGCGGCTTGCTTCCGCCGCTTCTTCCCGTAGCGGATGAAGCCAGAAAGATGCTTCGCGCCAATCCGGCGTGTGCAGGGCAATCACAGCAAGCGGAAAAACGCACAAAATGGCAAAGGCCTCGCCGGCCGCACGCCAAAGCGGCTCATTCGATGTGGTCAAACGCGACATCGCGAGGCCCGCGCAGAGCGCAAGCGCGATGTCGGCATCGAACATGGCGTTGACGTCGACGCCGGCGCCTCCAAGCAGGAGGAGACCACTGACGATCGAAATGCCGGCGTAGAGGCTTCCCAACTGTACAGCCATGTCCTTGCCAAATCGGAACATGAGCCAGACAAGGCTGCACAGCGGGAGTGCTGCAACGGGAATCCAGCTGATGGCGTTGCTTTTGAGCAGGTCGACGGAGAAGCCGCGCGGGGAATCGAGTTCGTGAATGACATTCACACCCAGCGTCACCTGAACGGCAACAATCCCGGCGAGCGAAAGCAGCAAGAGCGCCGCGGAAAATTTGGCAGCGCTCCGCCGGTCGGTTGCAACGAGCCACGCCAACGATGCGAGCGGCAGCGCAAAGAGATTGTGCTTGATGAATCCACCCGCGACGAAAAGGACGGCGCTCGCAATGACCACCCCGCTGCGGCGCCGCTGTCGCAACAGCAGAAGCAGCGCCCCAAGCTGCAGCGCGTGCCCAAGGAGCTGCGGATCGTCCATTCCGACATAATCGGAAGTGAGAAGGAGCGTGCTGGCGAACAACAATACCGCAAACAGTGCGGACGTGAGGGAGGCATTCAGCCGGCGCAACGCGGCGACAATAAACACGCAGATCAGAGCGTAGGCGCCAAGCGACACGAGGCGTCCCGCCACGACATTGTCGCCCACCCAGGCTCCCGCGATACCAACGAGGTAGAACGAGAGCGGGGGATAATTGTTCGTCAGGAAGCTGCCGGTGGGAGGGTAGGGATTTCCCCGGACAAGCGCGGCAGCGGAGTGATACGCGTTCCACCCTTCATTCGGGTCGAGCGGAACGTGCAGCGGCGCGACAAGCACTGCGCGAACGAACCCGGCAAGAGTTCCAATCGCGAGAAGGGCAACAGCGACCAGCAGGCCGGGGGTACGCCAATGCGGCGCTCCGGAACCGCCCGTCGCTCCGCTGCTCATTTTGAAGCGCAATTCTCGTCACGGCGAATTTTGTACAGAGAAAAGAACGAGCCCTCATGCATTGGCGCGAGCGTGTCGGGCACCGGGCTCCGGTGACCGGCGAGATGAATGACCACCGCCACGTCGAAGCGACACTGAAAGCGGAGCAGATAGGGGAATACTTCACGGATATCCTTGTCATCCCGCGAATTGCCGGCAGCGAGATCGTCCAGCTCGGAAATATCCGGCGGCGAACCCTGTTGCGCGGAGGCCGCCGCGATGCCGGCTACCGCCGGCGTCAGTTCGATGACGTGCTGTCCGCGAGTCGTGAACAGCAGTGGGGTGAATACGCCACGATCGATGATCGCGTATTCCGCCATGTGCCAATAAGGCTGGTCCGATGCGAGTCCGATGGAGTCGCCGTCGAGCACCGTCACGATTTTCGAACCCGGCCGGATCAATCTGTTGGCGGTCCGAAACTCCGCGAAACGATGGCCGTAATACCGCCAGTTTCCGGACAGGGTAGCCGACTGCCAACCGGCGAGGAGCACCGCTGCTCCGGCCAGGGCCAGTTGTACGCGGCGTTCAAAACGGAATTCCGCCGACGCAAATGCAAGCGTTCCGAAAAGCGCAGGAACGCGCAGATCGACTCCCCAACCGCCCATGGCCCATTCCGGCATGAAGATGCAGAGAACGACGAGGACCAGGAGAAGCGGCTTCATGCGCGGATGAAGGCCGATTCGTCCGGTCCAGAGGCCGTACACGACCAACGCGGTCAAGGCTGCCAGCAGAAGCCAAGCCGGTCGATCGAAAGCAAACTGCATGGGCGAACTCAGGCGATCGAGTATGGTGTCGATGATGTTGAACTCGACCGACCCGCCGGCGCCCGCAGGCTTGAAGAAAAGGAAGGCCACGGCCGCAGGAATTGCGATCACGAGGGGGAGGCCGAGACGGCGCAGATTTTCGGCAAACGGCGTCTGTCGGGAGATCGCGGAAAACTCGTAACAGAAGACGAGCAAGAGAAGCATGGCAGCCGCGAACACATGACAGAAGTAGATGACCAGCGTCACGAGCGAAAAACAGGCGAGGAGCCAGGGCCGCCGCTGGCGTTCGGCCATGATCCACCCAGCGAAGACCAGCAGTGCAAGCGCGGTCCCGAAGCAGTAGTTGAAAAAGCCCCACATGAAGTTGGCATTGTACACGAAGGCGCTTCCAAGGAGCGGCGCGGGCGTGATCCGCCGAAAGAGTGCCCACTGGATGGCGGCGCCCGAGAGAGACCACGCCACGACGGCGAAGGTCAGGAATACTGCTGTTGCCGCGCGAAGACCGATCCATGCGCCGAGGAGGGGAATGAGAGCCTCTCCCGCAAGATTGGGAACGGCCGTCCAATGGACCCGATAAAACTGGGCCAGCACCGGTGACTTCGCGCCGCCGGAAAGGAGGTAGAAAGTTGCCAGATGCGCCGGGTAGTCGGGCATCGCCGGCATGGCTGCAAACCAGAGCGGCAGGGCGAGAAGCGCGGCGCACGCGACGAGCGCCCAGGCGAACCGGTTTTGTTCGCTACCGGATTCGGAGATACCGAATGCGCTCAGGACTCGCCTCGGCCGGCCGGCCGTCCCCGTTGGTTCCCCGTCACCATAGGGCGATTCGAACGTTTTACCCCATGCGAGGACGCCTGCGAGCGCGTGCGGCGCGGAGTCGGGTTCCGGATCGAATTCTGCGGTTCGCGGCTTACCAAAGCGGGGCAGGTTGCGCAGGTTGGCATTCGGGATCAGGCGGGCTACATCATTTCGCAATTCAGGCCGGTGAACGTGGCAAATCAAAGCAAAAGAGGACGGCTGCCTTGACGATGCGAATCATTCTTGCCCAGCCGCGCGGGTTCTGCGCGGGCGTGGTCCGGGCGATCGACATCGTCGAGCACGCGCTCGAGAAATACGGCCGCCCGGTCTATGTGCGCCATGAGATCGTTCACAACCGCCACGTTGTCGAAGCTCTGAAGCGCAAAGGTGCGCGTTTTGTCGAGGAACTGGACGAAGTGCCGCAAGGGGCGGTTACGGTTTTCAGTGCCCATGGTGTTCCACAGGCAATCGTTCGCGAGGCGGAGCGGCGGCGCCTGCCCGTGCTCGATGCCACGTGCCCCCTCGTCTCCAAGGTTCACGCACAGGGTAAACGCTACGTTTCGAAGGGGCGAACGCTGATTCTCATCGGCCACGCCGGCCACCCTGAGGTCGAAGGGACAATGGGACAGGTCGGTGCACCGGTGCATCTCGTTTCCTCTGAAGCCGATGTGCAGGCGCTCGATATGGCGGACGACGTACCGATAGCCTACGTGACCCAGACGACGCTCAGTATCGATGATACGCGCGGCGTGATCGCCGCGCTCAAGCGGCGCTTCAAGGACATCGTGGGTCCGGACACATCCGATATCTGCTACGCAACCCAGAACCGTCAATCGGCCGTGCGCGAGCTGTGCAAGATCGCGCAGGTCATTCTGGTTGTCGGCGCAAAGAACAGCTCGAATTCGAATCGCCTGCGTGAAATCGGACTGGAAGAAGGCGTTCCAAGTTATCTGATTGCCGACGGAGACGAGCTTGATCCTGTCTGGGTAGCGGGAAAACACACGATCGGTTTGACGGCCGGCGCGTCCGCTCCGGAGGAACTGGTACGCGATGTCATTGAGGCGCTCCGAAAACTGGGCGACGTGGAAGTTTCGGATATGGACGGCGTCGAGGAAAAGATCGAATTCCGCCTGCCGGCGGAACTCAGGAATCGGACACGCCAGGTCGCGGCTGCGGAGTAGTTCATGGGTATTCCACTACGACAGGCGATCCGAGTTGGCGCCTACGTTTTGAAGCAGCAGCTCACCGGACGGAAGCGCTACCCGCTGGTGCTGATGCTGGAGCCGTTGTTCCGCTGCAATCTCGCCTGCGCCGGTTGCGGCAAGATCGACTATCCGGACGAAATCCTCAATCAGCGCCTGAGCTACGACGAATGCATGCAGGCGATCGACGAATGCGGCGCTCCCGTCATTTCGATCGCCGGCGGCGAGCCGCTGCTGCATCGCGAATTGCCGCAGATCGTACGCGGCTTTCTGAAGCGGAAGAAGTTCGTGATCCTGTGTACGAACGCACTGCTGCTCACCAAGAAGATCGATCAATACGAACCGCACCCGGATTTTACCTGGTCGATCCATCTCGACGGCGACAAGCCGATGCACGACAAGTCGGTCTGTCTGGCCGGGACCTACGAGAAGGCCGTGGAGGCTATTCGCCTCGCCAAGGCTAGAGGGTTCCGCGTCAGCATAAACTGCACGCTTTTCAGCGATGCCGACCCGGCACAGGTCGCCGTCTTCTTCGACGAAATGAAAACCATGGGCCTGGACGCAATTACTGTGTCACCGGGCTATGCGTATGAGCGCGCTCCCGATCAGGAACATTTCCTGAGCCGCGAGCGAACGAGAAATCTGTTCCGCGGAATTTTTGCCCGCGGTGGTGGCGCGAAGGCGTGGCCGTTCAACCAGTCTGCCCTGTTTCTCGATTTCCTCGCGGGCAATCAGACATACCACTGCACGCCCTGGGGCAATCCCACGCGGAATGTCTTCGGGTGGCAACGGCCCTGCTATCTCCTGGGCGAGGGCTATGCCCGCACGTTCCGGGAGCTGATGGAGGAAACCGACTGGGACTCCTATGGAGTCGGCAATTATGAGAAGTGCTCGAACTGCATGGTGCATTGCGGCTTCGAAGCGACGGCTGTCACCGACAGCTTCCGCCATCCGCTGAAAGCCCTGCGAGTCATGATGCGGGGGGTGCGCACGGACGGCCCGATGGCCCCCGATATTTCGTTGGCGAATGCGCGTCCGGCGCAGTTCGTCTTTTCAGGCCACGTCGACCGCAAGCTCGCCGAGATTCGCGCGCGCGAATCCGGCGTGCAGCATGCTGCAGCAGCGGAGTAGCGCAGCAAAGGCAATCTCTGCTTCCCAAGCCGTCCGGATAAGCGACGGAATCTGCAGCGGCGCGCGCAGTACGGAACGAAGTACAGCCAGCCTGTCGACGCTGCCGCTTGGATGCAGCGCGACCCGGGCAGCATCGGGCAGGGTCCTGTGCGCGGCGTCAGAGACAACGCGAATTGCAGCAAATGGCAATCCGTGTGCCAGCGCCATCTGGGCGGCTATATGCGACTCCATGTCCACCGTACGCGAACGCGTCATGGCGCGCAGGTCTGCCTTGTTGGCACGATCGACCGAAACGTCGTTGACGCCTGCCATGGAAGCGATCTGAGCACCCGGAATGCGACCGGCCAATTCTCGGGTCCAGGGCGCGTCGGTCGCGTAGACTGCGGCCGGTGTGACAATTTCGGAGGCGACGACCACGTCACCAACCTGGAGTTCGGGGCAGAGCGCGCCGCAAATCCCAATGCTGAGAACCCGTCGGCCGCCCTTTGCGATTGCCCCCTCGATTTTCTTTTCGAGGGCGACCGCATCACCGCCACCGACGGCAGCAATGACACTATGATGGGCAATCAGGCGCGCTTCCCGCGCCATGCCTGTAACGGCAATGATCATCAAATTCCGCACGTTACGCGATTGCTTCGCCCAGCCCGGAGATTGCGGTATCGCGCCACCGCCCATAACGGGAAGAATTGTGAATAGCCATGATAGCGCAGGTAGAAGACCCTTGGAAAGCCGCCTCCGGTGTAGGCCTGTTCGGACCAGAGTCCATGATTTTCCTGGTGCCCCACTAACCATTCAACGCCGTGCGCCACGGCGGGATGATCCACGAGCCCTGCGGCCATAAGTCCCAGAACAGCCCAGGCGGTCTGCGACGGCACCGAGGGAGCCTGTTCGTAGCCGCGGTAGTCGAGGCGATAGCTGTCGCAGCTCTCGCCCCATCCGCCATCCGCGTTCTGAATTGCGATCAGCCACTCGGCGGCGCGGCTGATCATCGGCGAGTCGAGATCGAGCCCGGCGGCATTCAAACCGGCCAACACTGACCACGTTCCATAGATGTAATTTACGCCCCAGCGGCCGAACCAGCTGCCGTCGGCTTCCTGGGTGCGGGCAAGATATTCGATGGCGGCCTTGACGCGCGGCCGATCGGCCGGTTCGCCGAGCTGGGCAAACATGCCGATGCATCGCGCCGTTACGTCGGCCGTCGGCGGATCAAGCAGCGCGCCGTGATCGGCGAAGGGAATGTTGTTCAGATAATAAAATGTATTGTCGGCATCGAATGCCGCCCAGCCACCGTCACGGCTTTGCAGCCCCTTGACCCATTCGTGGCCGCGCGCGATTTCCTGCGAGAAATCCGTACTGCCCTTTGCGCGATCAAGCGCCATGACCACGACTGCGGTATCATCGAGATCCGGATAATGGGCGTTGTTGTACTGAAACGCCCAGCCGCCGGGCCGCACATCGGGACGCTGTTCCGCCCAATCGCCCTTTACGTTCCGCACCTGGCGAACCTTCAACCATTCGCAAGCGCGCTCAACATCTTTTTCCGCGCTTTCGCCCGCCTCCATCAACGCGTGTGCCGCAAGCGCCGTGTCCCATATGGGAGAGACACACGGCTGGCAGTAGGCCTCACCGGCGCGGATGACGAGCAGCCTTTCGATGGCTTTGCGCGCGATCGCGCGATCCGGATGCTCCGGCGCATATCCAAGCGCATCGAACATCATCACGCTGTTCGCCATTGCGGGATAGATGGCGCCCAGTCCGTCCTCCCCGTTCAGGCGCTCCGTGACGAAAGCAATGCAACGCGCGATGGCTTTTCTGCGCAACGTTGCGGGCCACGCTCCGTCGGCGTTTTTCAGCACGACGTCGAGAACGTGAAAGAAGGCCGCCCACCACGGATTCTGGTGCGGCGCGCGCCCTCCCGCCCTCCCGCGACCCGGGGCGAGCAGTTCGGGAATATGAATCCCGCGCGGATTTCGGGCCCGCGGTCTCAGTGCCGCAAGGACGAGCAGCGGAACGAGTACCGTGCGTGCCCAGTACGACATTTTCGATATGTGAATCGGAAACCAGCGCGGCAAAAGGATGAGTTCGACGGGTATTGCGGGCGTCGTCTTCCACTCCAGTTCGCCGTAGAGAGCCAGCAGAATTCGGGTGAACACATTGCTGAACGCTGCGCCGCCATGCGCCAGCACGGCGTCACGTGCACGCTTCATGTGCGGTGCATCCGGCGAATCTCCGATCATCTTGAGTGCGAAGTACGCTTTTACCGTCGCGCTGAGATCGAAGTCCCCGCCGTAATAGAGCGCCCAGCCGCCATGGCTGCACTGAATTCGTCGCAGATACGTGGCGATCTTCTGTTCGAGATCTGTTTCGGAAGGCTCACCGAGATAGTGTACCAGCAACACATATTCGGCGGGAATGGTGGCGTCTGCTTCGAGTTCAAAGACGAAATGTCCGTCCTCGCGCTGCATCGCCAGAAGCGCGTTCGTCGCGCGCGCGACCGCCTCGTCGAGCACCGCGGTATTGGGGTTTCTTACGCTAAAGTCGTTCATTCTTGAATGAGGCCATAGCAGCTTCCGCCGCCTTTTGTCCTGAACGCACGGCGCTTTCGATGGTCGCAGGCAGCCCGGTTGCGGTCCAGTCGCCCGCGACGAAAACGTTATGCAGTGGCGTGCGCGTACCGGACCGCTTCGCCGCCTGCTCCGGTGTCGCCCGAAACGTGGCCCGCTTCTCCTTGACGATCTGCCAGGGCGGCAGTTCCAGGGACAGGGCATGAACCGCGGCGACGTCCCGCCACAGCGTGCGCGCAAGGTCTTCGCGATCCCGATCAACAATGTCGTCGGCGCCGCTCACTGTCACCGAGATTCGGTTGGGAAACGAAAAAACCCACTCAGCGGTCCCTCCCAACAACCCCACCATCTTTGGCGCACCGTCGGGCGCGTTCGCTTGAAAATGTGCGTTGACGATGGCGGAACTTTGGTCGGGTGCCGGAATTCCAGGCAGGAGTTCCGTGGCGACGCCCGGCGGAACCGCGAGTATCACCCGATCAGTCGCGGAGAGCGATAAGAGCGCGTCGCCAAAGAGCAGCGCCGACGCCGTGGAATTCTGCTTTTCGACCGCGCGCAACCGCTCCCCCGTGCGGACAGGCACGCGCCGCAGTTTCAAAAAATCGATTGCAGGCTCGATGAAGGCCACCGCGAGATTGGGGGACGCAATGCGCGGCAGCGAGGCCGCTCCGCCTCGTACAACGGTTTCGCGCAGGACTGCGGCGGCAAGGCCCGCATCCGCCAATTCCGGCGCCGTGTTGAGCGCCGCGAGAAGCAGAGGGCGCAGGAGTTTCTCCCAAACAGGGCCCTCGCAGCGAACCACTTCCTGTACCGCGCGGCCTCGATTTTTCGACAGCAACGGAGCGAACCGCAGATAGTCCCGCAACGCGGTATCAGGCACGCGGCGCGAAGGCGTGAAAAGCCACAGCGGCACGCGCCCATCACCAAGCGAGATGGTCCAGCGGCGATTCGATTTGAGGTCACAAAAAGCGAAACGCGCCTCGCTTGGGCCGCTCAGTCGGTCTCGCGCCCCAATGCTATCCAGATACGAATAGGTCGCGATATTGCCGCTTAATATCAGGTGATTTCCGTTGTCGATTACATCCTGAAGCTGACCATCGAACCACGAACGACAACGGCCCCCGGCCTGCGGCGCCGCTTCCATGACCTCAACCGCGGCACCCTGCCTTGCAAGCGCGACGGCGGCGGAAAGGCCGGCGAGCCCTGCGCCGATGACGTAGTACGTTCCAGCGTTCATTTCGTGAAAGCGTGTCGCAGGACAAGCGCAATCAATACGATTTTCGGTATCCGTGTGCGTTTTCGCGGTGCCAACCAGCCGCGCTGCTGCATGCGCGCGAGAATCGCGGAATATACGGCTCCCATCAAACGGCAGGGACGCAAATCGCCGCGCGGCCGCGTCTGCATGATTCTCTCCGCGTCGCGATACTGGTGTACAGCCAATTCGGCGAGTCCACGGCAGACTGGATCGACCGCCGGCTGTGCGATCACCTGTGACGGCGTACCGAGCGGGATGGAGGCGCTTTCGAGAAACTCGCGCGGCAGATAGAGCCGGCCCATGTCCGCGTCCTCGTCAAGATCGCGAAGAATGTTTGTGAGTTGCAGCGCGCGACCCAGATGACGAGCCAGCGCAAATCCCGGCGCTTCATCCATCCCGAACACCTTGATGGAGAGCCGGCCGACGGCGCTTGCTACGCAGTCGCAATACCGGTCCAGCGTAGCGAGATCGGGAGCAATCATTGCGCCGCTGGCGTCCATCTCCATGCCCTCGATCACCGACAAGAAATCTGCCTCACGCAAACCAAATTGCTCTACCGCTGCGCCAAGGAACGCGGCCCTGCCGGCGTTTTCGCCCCGATACAGGGCGCTGACGCCGCCGCGCCATGAGAGGAGCTCTGTGTTGCGGCTGAGGGCCGGCGTGTCCGGATCGTCGGCGATGTCGTCCACGGCGCGGCAAAAGCGATAAATGGCGTACATCGCCTCGCGCCTCTCCTCCGGAAGGAGCCGCATTGCCCAATAAAACGAGCTGCCCGACGCCGTCTGGCGGGCGGTTTCGGTTTCCGCTTTGGTCATGCGGCGCCCGCGAGTGCGGCCCGCGACGGCCGTGTCCAGAGACGGTCGGACAAAACGCCTGCCCCGCCCGCGAGAGCAAATATGAGGCCTTGTGGCAGGCTGTGATGGACACGCTCGGAGAGTGGATCACGGACGAGCAGCCGATGCGCCAAATCCTCGGCAAGGCGCTGGATGACGCCTACTTCCAATGCAAGCCGGTGATCGTG
>Ga0070731_10000611_pt1 | contig 44914 bp, 45 predicted proteins | sample Coa_R1_2_FD_66448 | JGI IMG/M metagenome (GOLD analysis project Ga0070731, IMG submission 66448) | Surface soil microbial communities from Centralia Pennsylvania, which are recovering from an underground coalmine fire - Coalmine... | ecosystem: Environmental > Terrestrial > Soil > Unclassified ...
CCAGGCTCTGGTGAATCTGCATGGGGCCAGTATAGCCATGGCCCAGCGGTTGATAGCGCCGAGTCCGTCGCGACACCCTTCAACGAGGGTCTTTCGGATCTATCTGAACCTGTACAGGCGCGGGGCTATCGCGCGGCCGCGCGCACCTCGCCGAGGGCCTCGCGCGCGGCGGCCACGGTCCGACCGACGTGGTCGGCCGTGTGGGCCGTGGACACGAGCCAGCGGCCGCTCGGCAGCACGCGAACGCCGCGCCTGCGCATCGCCGCGGCGAACACCTCGTACGCGGCGGCGCCCGCCGTCCGCGCGGTGGGCGCGTCCGCGATGCACGTCCGATCGGTGATCCACATTTGGAACACGGGCCCCGGGCCCTGCGTGAGCACCGGCACGCCGTGCTCGGCGCCCGCCTCCCGCAGGCCCGCCATGAGGGTCTGCGCGGTCGCGGTGAGGCCCGCGTACGGTGCGCCGCCGTCCGCGGCGAGCGCGTCGAGCGTCGCCCGGGCCGCCGCCATCGCCGGCGGGTTTCCATTATATGTCCCGCCGTGCAGGGTACCGCCGCGAGACAGCACCGCCATCAGGTCGCGCCGGCCGCCCACGACGCTCAGCGGGAATCCGTTCCCGACCGCCTTCCCAAAGACCGTGAGATCGGGTGTGACGCCGAGCAGAGACTGCGCGCCGCCGAGCGCCACGCGGAAGCCCGTGATGACCTCGTCGAAGATCAGCACCGTCCCGTCGCGGGTGCACCACTCACGGATCGCCGCCAGCAAGCCGGGGGCGGGCGGAATGACGCCGGTGTTGCACAGAATAGGCTCGAGGATCACCGCGGCGATCTGGCCGCGGTACCGCGCCGCGGCGTCACGAACCGCGGCGACGTCGTTCCACGGCAGCACGAGCAGCTCCCGAACCGCCGACGGCGGCTGCCCCGCGCTGCCGGGGCGCGCCGGGGCGATCGGCTCGTCGGTGTCCGAGCGGTCAGCGACGTGAATCGCGTCGAACCAGCCGTGATAGTGGCCGTCGAAGCGCACGACCGGCCAGCGGCCGGTCGCGGCGCGGGCGATCCGCAGCGCCGCGTGCGCCGCCTCGGATCCCGAAGACGTGCAGCGGATGACCTCCACCGAGGCCACCGCCCCGCTGATCCGCTCGGCGACCTCCGCTTCGAGCGGATGCTGCCCGGCGAACACCAGCCCCTCGCGCACGGCGCCGGCGATCGCCTCCGTCACGCGCGGATCGGCATGGCCGAGAATCACCGCGCCCATGCCGAGGACGTAGTCGATGTGCCAGCGTCCGTCGGCGTCCTGGACTTCGGCCCCCCGGCCCCGCGTCACAACGAAGGGCGCGGGGCGCTCGGCGAGCCGAATGTTGCTGTTGACGCCACCGGCGAGGTGGCGCCGGGCCCGTGTCATGTACTCTTCCGACCGGTCGGGCCGCTCCATACGGCGCTCCTTCCATCCGGCGGCGCCCGGCGCCTGCGTTCGCGCGGAGGACTGCCCCGGTCGCGCCCCGTATGTCAGCCGCATGACACCCTCACGGCTCGGCGTGGGCATCCACGGCGCGGGAAACGTGAGCACCCAGTACATCGAGGCGTTCACGCGCAACCCCCACACCGAGATCCGGATGATCACGAGCCGGACGGCGGATCAGGCCCGGCGCCGGGCGGCGCAGTACGGCTTGGCGTGCGACGCCGGCGACCGGCTCGACGCGCTGCTCGAGCGCGACGACGTGCACATCGTCGCGATCTGCACGCCGAATCACCTCCACGCGGAGGAGGCGATCCGCGCGGCCCGCGCCGGCAAGCACCTCGTCGTGGAGAAGCCGATCGCGCTCACGCTGCCGGAGCTGCGCGCGCTGGTGAGCAAGGTCGAGGAACACCGCGTCAAGGCCACGGTGGGCTTCGTACTGCGGTGGAACCCCCTCGTCCGGATGGCGCGCCGGCTCGTGCACGACCGCGCGCTTGGCGACCTCATGCTCGTCGAGGCGGACTACATTCACCGCGTCGACCCCGCGCGGCCCGGCTGGGAGTGGAAGGGCCGCGCGGCGACGAGCGGCGGCACGCTCATGATGGGCGGCTGCCACGCGGTCGACGTGCTGCGGTTCTGCGCCGGCGAGATCGAGAGCGTCTCCGCCTACGCGACGCAGGTCGCCCGCCGGGACTTCGACTACCCGCCGACGATCACGGCGTCCCTCCGCTTCGCCAACGGGGCCGTCGGCAAGGTCAGCGTGACGTTCGAGGCGTTCAGCCCGTACCTGTTCAACCTCAGCCTCTACGGCAGCCGCGGCACCCTCCGGAACAACCGCCTGTTCGCGGCCGCCCTCGACGGACAGACCGATTACGTGACGATTCCGACCGTGCTGCCCGACAGTGCCGACGTGGCCCACCATCCGTTCCAGGCGGAGGTGGACGACCTCGTGGCCGCGATCCTGGAGGACCGGCCGCCGCTGGCCGCGCTCGCGGACGCCGCCCGCAGCCACGAAGTCTGCCTCGCGATCGACCGCGCCTGGACGGAGGAGCGCCGGGTCGCGCTGCCGCTGCCGCCGGAGTAGACGCGACTTAGCGGTTGTGGCGGCGGGGATCGAGGAGATCCCGAAGCCCGTCGCCGACGAGGTTCAGCGAGAACACCAGCACGAAGATGGCCGTCCCGGGAAAGAACGCGTACCACGGCGCCTGGAACAGGAAGTTGCGCGCGCTCGCCAGCATGACGCCCCACTCCGGGGTCGGCGGCTGCGCGCCGAGCCCCAGGAAGCTGAACGACGCCTCGTACAGCACCGCGTACGCGAACCCCAGCGAGACCAGCACCACCAGCGGCCCGATCAGGTTCGGCAGCAGCGTCCGCACGATGATGTAGGGCACCGGCGCGCCGATCGCGTGGGCCGCCACCACGTACTCGCGCTCCCGCTCCGCGATGATCGCCGACCGGGCCACCCGCGCGAAGTTCGGCAGCGACGCGATCGCAATGGCGAGCACCACGCTCGGCTCGCCTGGGCGGAGCACGGCGACGATCGCGATGCCGAGCAGCAGCACCGGAAACGAGAAGAGCACGTCGATGACCCGGCCGGCCAGGCTGTCGTAGGCGCCGCCGAAGTAGCCCGTCGTGAGGCCGAGGGCGCTGCCGGCGACTGCCGCGAGCAGCACCGAGACGCTGCTGGCGAGGAGGGTCAGCCGGGCTCCGAAGAGCAGCCGGCTGAGGACGTCCCGGCCGAACTCGTCCGTGCCGAGCGGGTGCGCGGCCGACGGCGCCGCGAGTGTCGTCTCCATGTGCTGCGCGTCCGGCGGGTATCCGGCGAGGAGGCCGGCGCCGAGCGCCGCGAGGCACAGTGCGACCACCGCGCCGAGGCCGAACGTCAGACTCCAGCGCTTCGTGAGCCAGCGCAGGGCCCGGGCGGGCTGCCTCACTGCGAGAGGGTCGCCCGGCCCAGGCGCACGCGCGGGTCGAGCACCGGGTAGAGCAGGTCCACGATCAGGTTGACCAGTACGAACGCCGTGGCGATCAGCAGGATGATCCCCGTGGCCACCTGGTAGTCCCGGTTGAGGATCGCGTTCAGCACGAGGCGCCCGATGCCCGGCAGCGCGAAGACCGATTCGGTGATCACGGTGCCGCCGAGCAGGTAGCCCATCTGCACCCCGAGGACGGTCACGAACGGGATCAGGGCGTTGCGCATCGCGTGGCGCACCAGGACGACCGGCTCGGTCAACCCCTTCGCCCGCGCGGTGCGGGTGAAGTCCGCCCCGAGCACCTCGAGCATGCTGGCGCGGAGATACCGCATGAACTGCGTCGAGGCGAAGGTGCCGAGCGCGATCGCCGGGAGGATCATACTGCGGAGGTTCGGGACGAGGCCGCTCGCGAGCGGGGTGAAGCCGCCCGCGGGCAGCCATCGGAGATACACGCTGAACACATAGATCAGCATGATGCCGAGCCAGAACCCGGGGATGGACAGCCCGCCGAAGCCCACCGCGGTCGCGGTCAGATCAAACCAGGAGCCGGGCCGCACCGCCGACACGATGCCGGCCGGCACGGCGATCGCGACCGCGACGAGAAGCGCCAGCACGGCGAGCTCCACCGTCACGGTGGACGCCCGCGCGACCAGCTGCAGCACGGTCAGATGGCTGAAGTACGACTCGCCGAGGTTGCCGCGGAGCGCGTTCGCCGCCCACAGCGCGTACCGGACGTAGATCGGCCGATCGAGTCCCCACTGGTGGCGCAAACCGGCCACGACGTCCGGCGTCGCGTCGGTCCCCGCCATGATCTGGGCGGGATCGCCCGGGATGAAGTACGTGACCAGGAACACGAGCACGCTGACGCCGACGAGCGTGGGAACGACGCTCAGCGATCGCCACAGCAGATACTTGGCCACCTCGCGGGACGCCGCGGCCGGAAGGTCAGCCCGCTCGGCGCGTCACCGGGCGAGCCACACGTCGGCGAAGCTCTGCTGGAACGCCGCGTGCGGCACGAACCCTTTGACCGCCGCCACCGCGGCGTGCGCCGTCGAACGGTGGCAGAAGATCGCCCCCGGCAGGTGGTCCAGCCACATCTCCTGGACGCTGTAGTAGGCGACCTTGCGGGCCGGACGGGCGAACGTCGTCGCGCCGCGATGCAACTCGGCCACGTAGCCGGGAATGGCGTCCGGCGTGAGTCCGTTGTAGTTCGCCGGCACCGGCGGGAAGAAGAGGCCCGCCGAATAGGTCAACGCCGGATCGGCGGACCCGCGCGGCGGATAGTCCACCGCGGCGAAGTAGTCGTGCGACTGGTTGAGCCGCGCCGCCCACTGGCCGATGTCCACTTCCTCGATGGCCGGCCGGTAGCCGAGCGACGCGAACGTGGCCTGGACCATCGTCGACAGCTGCGTGAACTCCGGGTACCCCGACGGCGTGAGCAGGCTGAAGTTGAGTCCCTGCCCCTTCGGGTAGCCGGCCTTTTCCAGCAGGCGCCCCGCCTGGTCGGGATTGTACGTGTACTTGTGCTCCGTGCGGGGGTCGAACGCCCAGTGCGACGGGGTAAACGGGCTGTTGTCGACGCGCCCCTGCCCGGCCAGGAAGTTCTTGATGAACGCGTCGCGGTCGAGCGCATACGCCACCGCCTGCCGCGCCTCGAGCCGGTTGAACGGCGGCTTGCGGGCGTTGAGATACATCACGAACATCTGGTCAACCGGCGGCACGACGGTCACCGCGACCCGCCGGTCCGCGCGCAGCCGCGGAACCTCCAGCAGGCTGAAGTCGTACACCATGTCCACGTCGCCGGCGAGCAGCTGCGAGATCCGCGTCTGCAGCTCGGTCACCGGCTTGAGCACGATCCGGTCCACGTGGCCGGCGCCGGCCTCGTTCCAATAGCTCGGGGCGCGCTGCAGCGTCACGTGGTCGTTGGGCACCCACTCGACGAAGCGGTACGGCCCCGACCCGACCGGAGTCTTCCGCGCCAGATCCGTGCCCTGGCTGCGCGGCACGATGTCCACGTACGCAAACGCCGGGATCACTTGGTTTTCGACGGTATCGGTCTTGATCTTGAGGTGCGTCGGATCGAGCACCTGCACGTCCTGGATCGGCGCGATGAATCCCCGCAGCCACGACCCGGTCTTGGGGTCGCGGATGCTGTCCAGCGTGAACTTGACGTCCGCGGCCGTCAGCGTCTCGCCGTTGTGGAACTTCACGCCGCTCGGCAGGGTCACGACGAGGCCGGTGTTCCCGTCCGTCCATTCGAACGATTTCGCCAGCTTGGGCTTGAACTCGAGCGTGGCGGGGTCCTGGTACGAGAGCTGGTCGTAGACGTTGGTTTTGATGACCTTCCAGACGTTGAGCGTGCCGGTCCACGGATGCAGCGTGTTGATGTCCACCGATTGGCTGATCGTGAGGGTGCCGCCGTTTTTGGGCGCGGGGGCCGCCGCCAGCGCCCGGCTGAGGCCGGCCCACCCGGCGACATTGCCCGCCGCAATCCCCGCGGCCGCCCCGGCCGCCGTCCGTCCCGTGCGGCGAAGTAATTCGCGGCGTGTCAGCGACCGGGTCATAGGCATCCCCCTCCGGCTCAACGCAGATGGCTGGCGTGCACAGGTTCGCGCCTCACCTGCACGGTCCTGCGGCGCGGCGGATCGGCATCGCGCGACCCGCGTGGACGGCTCCCGTCGCTACGGGCGATTGTCCGCGGGCGTGTCGAGCCTGCGCAGTACCAGAAACACGACGAGGTCCCACGCGTTGCGCACGCCGATCACGAGGAGCAGAACGCTGGCCGCGGCCAGCGCGTTGAGCGCCTGCCCCCGCGGCGGTCCGCCCGCGGCCGCCCTCAGCAGTCCGATGCCGGCGTCGAGGTACAGCACGTATCCCACGGAGGGCATGAGCGAGTACCAGAACAGGTCGCTCCGGTCGATGGTCCTTACCCGGTATCGCTCGCGAACGAACGACAGGTTGCGCGCGATGTGCCCGAGGCTGCCGAGGCCGGTGAGCGCCAGCAGTCCGCCCAACACGCCCTCGCTCAGCGTGGGCACGAAGACGATGACCGCGGTCACCAGCACGTACACGAAGTGGATGAACGTCGGGCTCAGGAACGCGTTGAAACTCGCGGTGAGAATCGGCCGTTCCTCGGGCAGCCACCGGCTCGACCCGAGGGAGATCGCGATAAACATCAGGCCGACCAGCGTGGCCGACGCGCCGCCGAGCAGCATGTAAAAGTTCTGCCAGGGCTGTAGCTGCGCGATCATGTCTGCGTCCCCTCCCCGGCCTGCAGCGGCTCAAGCGCCCGCTCCAGGCGGACATGGCGCGCCCGCGCCCGTTCGTAGACGGCGTGGCGGGATGCGTCCGCCCGAACCTCCGGTCCCCGGGGCACCGGCATCTCCTCGATCCGGACCGCGCCCAGCGACTCGAGCGCGAGCAGCGCGGCGCCGCGGCTGCTGCCTTCATCCTCCGCGGACCGGATCATGTCGCGCCCGAAGACGTCGGCGAAGATCTGCAGCCACGCCGGAAGATGGGAGAACGCGCCGCCGCTGGCGACGATCTCACGGATCTCCGGGACCACCGTGCGTAGGGCGTCCCACACGAGCGCGAGCCGGTACGCCACCGACTCGAGCCCCGCCTGCAGCAGGTCGATCGGCCGCGTCGACGCCGTGAGGCCGAAGACCGCGCCGCGCGATGCGGCCGGCCAGAACGGACTGCGCTCGCCGGAAAGAAACGGCAGGACGGCGAGGCCGTGGGCGTCCGGCGCCCGCTCGCGCAGCGCGGCGTCGAGGCCGGCCGGATCGCCGAGCGCCAGCGTGTCGAGCAGCCACCGGTACAGGGCGCCGCCGTTGGTCACGGCTCCGCCGGTAAGCACCCGCCGCCGGTCGGCGCGGTACACCCACAGCGCCCGCGGCACGTCCGGCACCTCGCCGGACCACATCGCCCTGATCGCGCCGGACGTCCCGAGGCTCAAGGCCGCCCGGGCGCGGGCCACACAGCCGGTGCCGATGTTGGCGAGCGCGCCGTCCCCCGCCGCGGGGAGCCAGGGAATCTTGGCGAGGGCCGGCCAGCGTTCCGCGTAGTCGGCGCGCAGGCCGCTGAACGGCGCGTCGAGATCGACAAGCGGGGACAACCGCTCCGGCGACAGCCCGAGGGCGCCGAGGACTTCGCCGTCCCATTCGCAGCGGCGGAGATCCAGCATCCCGGTCCCCGACGCCATCGAGATGCTGCAGGCGGCGCGCCCGAAGAGATGCAGGGTTAGGTATTCGCCGATGCCCATCCACGTGCGCGCCGTGCCGAACACGTCGGGGCGGCTCGTCCGAAGCCACAGCAGGCGCGCCGGGAGGTAGCTGGTGTGGAAGACGCAGCCGGTGCGCCGCCGCACCGGCTCTTCGTCGAGCCGCTCTCGAAGGAGGCCGACCGCGCCGCGGCTGCGCCCGTCGGCCCACGAGTAAAGTGGCGTGACGGGGCGGCCGGAAGCGTCGACCCCGAGCACACTGTGCCAGAACGTGGAGATGCCGGCGGCGCGGATTTCGGGCGCGATCGGCCCCGCGGCGGCGAGCGTCTGGTCCACCGCCGCGCACGCCCCGGCCACCAGCGCGTCGGCGTCGGCTTCGACCCCGCCGTCCGGCGTGTACCGCCATTCCGTCGGCGCGCGCCCTTCGGTACCGGCGACCTCACGGCCGAGGCGGTCGTACACGATGGAGCGAAGCGACCCGCTTCCGAGGTCGAGGGCGAGCACGAGCGGACGCTCCGCGTCACGCGGACCGGCAACGATGGGCACGGAAGGAGGTTTGCGCCCTCCGGGCCAACACCTTTTGTGTGTCTCCGCATTCGTCCGATCACAAAGGCGATCATCAAGGGCACGGCCACAAGACCGGCGGCGTGCACGCACTCCTGCGCCTTCCCGATCACGGCGAGCGGTTCGAGGAGGAGTGGGCCGTGACGCAGCGCCGCATCGAACACGTCGCCGCCGCGCCGGTCCCCCGCGAGACCGAGCCGGCGGGCGCCCCGCGCTTCGTTCGCGGCGATGCCTGAGCCCTGGGAACTGTCCCTCAGTGACGCCGCCGCCGCGATCGCGGCGGGGCGTCTGTCGCCGCTCGAACTGATCGACAGCACCCTCGACCGACTCGAGCGCGTCGAGCCCCGCGTGCAGGCGTGGGCCCGCGTCCGCGCGGACGACGCACGCGCCGCGGCCAAGAAGATGACCGATCGGCCAGGGTCCGGAACGTCCGGTCCGCTCCGCGGCATTCCCGTCGGCGTCAAAGACATCTTCTACACCGAGGGCGTGGAGACGTCGTGCGGCTCGAAGATCATGGCCGGCTTCGTGCCCTCCTACGACGCGACGAGCGTCGCCCGCCTGCGCCAGGCCGGCGCGGTGATCCTCGGAAAGACGCACACGACCGAGTTCGCGTCCTTCGATCCCTCGCCGGCGCGCAACCCGTGGGCGCTCGACCACACGCCGGGCGGGTCGAGCAGCGGTTCCGGCGCCGCACTCGCCGCGCGGATGTGCCACGGCGCGCTCGGAAGCCAGACCTCGGGCTCGATCTGCCGGCCGGCCGCGTTCTGCGGGGTCGTCGGCCTCAAGCCGACGTTCGGACGGGTGAGCCGCCACGGCGTGCACCCGCTGGCGTGGACGCTGGACCACCCGGGACCGATGGCCCGCACGGTGCGCGACGTCGCGATGCTGTTCGATGCGGTGGCGGGACCGGATCCCTATGATCCGAGCACCGTACCGGCGCCGCCGGTGTCCGGCGCGGCCGCCGCCCTCGACGACCTCCGTGGACGCGACGCCGCGGCGCGGGGACTGCGCGTCGGGGTTCCCGACCGCTACTTCACCGACGGCCTGGACCCGGAGGGGGCGGCCGCCTATCGCGAGGCGCTGCGCGCCCTCGGCGATCTCGGGTGCCGGGTGGAAAACGTGCGGCTCCCCGAGCTCTTTGAAGCGGCGATGGACGCGCACGAGATCATCCACAACGTCGAAGCCGCGGCCGTCCACGCGGACACGTACCGCGCGCGTCCCGGCGACTACGGCCACAAGCTCCGGGCGATCATCGAAACGGGGTTTCACGTGCCGGCGCCGGCGTACGTGCGGGCGCAGCAGATCCGCACGCTGCTGATCGAGACGATACGCGAGGTGTTGCGGGACGTGGACGTGCTGGCGACGCCGTCGGCGCCCGGTCCGGCGCCGGCAGGCCTCGCGAGCACCGGGTCGCCTGTCTACAATCGCCCGTTCAGCTTCCTCGGCTTCCCGAGCATCACGGTGCCCTGCGGGTACACGAAGAGCGGGCTGCCGCTCGGACTGCAGTTCGGCGGCCGCCCGTTCGACGAGATCACGCTGCTGCGCCTCGCCGCCGCCTACGAGGCCGCGACGTCGTGGGGGTCGCGCGCGCCGGCCCTCTAAGCCTTCCTCGATGACGGCCTAGCGTCCGCCGCCGGCCTGCTGCCAGATCCGAAACAGCACGACCAGCGTCGCGACCATATCGGCCAGGTCGATCGCCGGACTTTTGATGAGACGCGCGATCATCATGCCGGCCACGACGACGATCGCAGAGTACAGCACCTTGGTCACAAAGACGGCCCACCGTTCGAGCTCGCCGCCGGGACCGCGTCCCGCGGCCGATGAATCGGGCCATATCGGCCGGCCCGTGCCCGGCATTCCGGGGCCGAGTCCCCCATCACTCCCCCTCGGCGCCATCCGGGCGCGGGCCTGGTCATATGCCCGCCGGATGTCCGGATCGCCGAGCACCGAATAGGCCTCGTTGATTAGTTTCGCGCGCTCCTCGTCGCCGCCGAGATCCGGGTGACCGCCCATCTCCCCCATCAGCGTGCGGTAGGCCTTGCGGACCATTTCCACGGAGGCACGGGGGTGCACCTGAAGGATTTCGTAGTAGTCGACTTCCGGCCGGAACCGCATCGGGCTCTCATTGTAACATCTGCGCGCGGAGGCTCAGGGTGTCGCGTACGCGGCAGGAGTTTCCTGTAACATCACGAACGGCGTCCGCAGACCCCACAACACGTCCCCCGGGGTTCGTAGAAGGGAGGCCGAAGATGCTCAGACTGCTCACGGCCCTGATCGCGGTTGCCGCGGTGGCAATCGCGGCGACGGCCGCGTTCGCGTGCAACGACCAAGTCTACACGCCGCCGCAGCCCCAGGTGCAGACACCGCCCGACGGAGGCAGCGGCTCGTAGCTCACTAGCCCACCGAGCGAGAATGACTACGGCGGCCGGGGAGTTCCCCGGCCGTCGTGCCGTCTGAACCCGATATGCAGGCAGGGGAGCGCGCCGTGGCCACATCCGAGGCTGTCGTCCTGGGCGCAACGGGGGGAGCGGGAAGCGCCGTCGTGCGCGAACTGGCATCGCGGGGACTGCTCGTACGCGCGGTGAGCCGCAGCGGCGCCGGCCCCTCGCTGCCCGGCGTGACGCCCGTGAAGGGCGATGCCACGAATCCCACAAGCCTCCGGGACGTGTGCCGCGGAGCCCGTGTAGTGTACCACTGTGTCAACGTACCCTACCCGCAATGGACCTCGCACCTCATCCCCATCGCCGAGGCGATCATCGCCGCCGCCACGTCCGCCGGGGCCAAACTCGTCGTCATGGACAATCTCTACATGTACGGCCGTCCCGACGCACCGATGACCGAGACCACGCCGCGAAATGCCCGCGGCAAGAAGGGCCGTCTTCGCATCCGGCTCGAGCACCTGCTGTTGGACGCTCATCGCGCCGGAACGGTGCGGGTCGCGATAGGGCGCGCGTCGGATTTCTACGGCCCGCAGGCCAACAGCGCCGCCACGATGCTGGTGATCCGGCCGGCAGTCTCGGGACACAGGGCGTCGTGGGTGGGCAGCCTGGATGCCCCCCACACGTTTGGTTACCTGCCGGATGTCGCGTGGGGACTGGTGACGTTGGCCGACCACGACGAGGCCTTCGGCGAAATCTGGCACCTGCCGGCCGCCGAACCCCTGACGGGGCGGGAGTTCGCCGCACTCGTTTTCGAGACACTCGGCGCGCCGCCGCGGATCGGCCTCATCCCGAAGCCGCTGATGCTGCTCGGCGGTCTTTTCTCACCCATGATTCGCGAGAGCCGCGAGGTGCTCTACCAGTTCGAATATCCCTTCGTCATGGACGCGGGCAAGTTCTCGCACGCGTTCGGCAGCCGGATCACGTCGCACCGCGCGGCGGTTCGGCACACGCTCGACGCGCTGCGCCAAACTACGCCTTCGACCGCGCGCCTCAGCTGACCGGCCGCACTTCCAAGTCTTTACTGCCGCGCGATCCCGGCGTGCGTCCCCCGTAGCACGAACTTCTGAATCTTACCGGTCGCCGTCCTCGGCAGATCGTCGACAAAGTGGAACCCTTTCGGCACCTTGAAATGCGCGAGCACCCCGCGGGCGAACTCCCGGAGGTCCGATTCGCCGGCCGCCTCACCGGCTTTGCGGACGACGAACGCGTGCGGCGCTTCGCCCCACTGCTCGTCGGGCAGGCCGACCACGGCCACCTCCTGCACCGCCGGATGCCGGAGCAGCGCCGCCTCGACCTCCACGGATGAGATGTTCTCGCCGCCGCTGATGATGATGTCCTTGATCCGGTCCCGAATCTCGACGTACCCGTCGGGGTGCACGACCGCCGCGTCGCCAGTGTGGAACCAGCCGCCGGCGAACGCCCGCGCCGTGGCCTCAGGATCGTTGAAATAGCCCTTCATCACAACGTTGCCGCGCACGACGATCTCGCCGACCGTCTGCCCGTCGTGCGGCACCTCGCCGCCCGAGGCGTCGACGACCCGCAGCTCGCCGGACGAGAACAACTCCACGCCCTGCCGCGCCTTGACGGCCGCGCGCGCCTCCGCGGAGAGGGCGGCGTGCTCGGGACGCGGCTCGCAGATCGTGATGAACGGCGACGTTTCGGTGAGCCCGTAAACGTGAACGATCTCCCAACCGAGATCGCCTTCGATCCGGCCGATCGTGGCCGCCGCCGGCGGCGCGCCCGCCGTCAGCACCCGGAGGCCGGACGGAACGTCCCGCCGGAGGGACTCGGGCGCGTTCGCCAGCCGGATCAGCACCGTGGGCGCGGCGCACATCATCGTCGCGCGCTCCTCGCGGCACAACGCGAAGACCTGGTCCGGTTCGACCCGGCGCAGGCAGAGATGCGTGCCGCCGACCGCCGTGACGATCCACACGAACGTCCAGCCGTTGCAGTGGAACATCGGCAGCGTCCAGAGGTAGCGCTCGGCCGGCGTCATGTGGATGTGGGCCAGCGTGCCGAGGACGTTCATGTAGACGTTGCGGTGGGTCATCATGACGCCTTTCGGCCGGGCCGTGGTGCCGCTCGTGTAGTTGATGGTGAGCAGATCGTTCTCCGCGATCTCCGGCCGCTCGTACTCGCCGGACGACTGCTCGAGCAGGTCGTCGTAGTCCAGCCATCCCTCGCGCCCGCCGTCGAGCGCGACGAACTGCCGGACGTTCCCGAGGGACGCGCGGATCCCGTCGATCGCGTCGAGATGCTCGGCCGCCGCGGCGACGACGCGGGCGCCGCTGTGATTGATGATGTACTCGAAGTCACCGGGAGCGAGCCGGTAGTTGATCGGCACCAGCACCGCGCCGATCTGCGGCACCGCGTAGAACGCCTCGAGCAGCCCGGAGATGTTCGGCGCGACGTAGGCGACGCGGTCTCCCGGCCCCACGCCGAAACCCTGCAGCCGGGCGGACCAGCGGTCGCACCGCCGGAAGAACTCCTCGTAGGTGAGCCGGCGGCCGCCGTCGACCACCGCCTCGCGCTCCGGATAGAGGGCCCGCGCCCGGCGGGCGAATTCGAGCGGGGTGAGCGGCAGTTCCATCGAGTCCCTCCCGGCGCGCGGCGCCCCGGCTACGGCAGCAGGAGCAGGTACGGGTGCTCGAGCACGTGCTTCACGCGCTGCAGGAACTGCGCCGCGGGCGCGCCGTCCACCACCCGGTGGTCGAATGTCAGCGACAGCGCCATCACGGGACGCACCTCGACGCGGTCGCCCACTGCGACCGGACGGCGGTGCACGCGGCCGGCGCCGAGAATCGCCGCTTCCGGCGGATTGAGGATCGGCGTGAAGGCGTCGACGTCGTACATGCCGAGGTTGGTGACGGTGAACGTGCCGCCTTCCATCTCCGCGGGCGCAAGCCGGAACGTCCGCGCGCGCTCGGACAGGTCGCGCAGCGCGGCGGAGATCTCCGCGAGAGCGGTGCGGTCGGTGTGACGGATCACGGGAACCACGAGGCCCTCGTCGAGGGCCACGGCCACCCCGACGTGGATATCCGGCAGCTGCCGCGCACCGCCGTCGGCCCACCGCGCGTTCAGGCGCGGATGATCGCGCAGCGCGATCGCCGCCGCGCGGACGATCAGGTCGGTGTAGGTCGGCCGCACGCCGCCGCGCCGCTCGAGTTCGGCGCCGACCTCGTCGCGAAGCCTCGCCGCCTCGACCATGTCCGCTTCGGTGGTGAGCGTCAGCTGCGCCGTGCTCTGCAGGCTCTCGGTCATGCGCCGCGCGATGACCGCGCGCAGCCGCGCAGAAACGGCCGCCGGAACCGCGGAGACGGAGCGCGCGGGCGCGGCCGCGGCGGTCCCTCGGGTTTCCGCCTCGACCACCCGCTGTACGTCGCGCTCGATGATGCGGCCGTCGGGTCCGCTGCCCCGAAGCGCCCGCGGGTCGATGCCGTGCGACGCGGCCAGCACGCGCGCCCGCGGAGAGATCCGCACGCGTCCGTCGCGCGGCGTGACCGTGCCGGCGGCCGCGCCGGCCGAAGCCGCCGTCGCGGCCGGTGCCGCTGCCGGCGGCGCGGCCGCGGCACCCCGTTCCCCGGGTTCGCCGATCAGGGCAATGGGCGTGGCCACCGGGGCAGTCGTACCTTCGGGGACGAGGATGCGGAGCAGCACGCCGGAGGCGGGCGCTTCCACTTCGATCGTAGCCTTGTCGGTCAACACCTCGAAGAGCGGCTCGCCCTTGGCGACGCGGCTCCCCTCGGGCTTGATCCAACGCACGATCGTGCCCTCCTCCTGGGTCAGGCCCAGTTTCGGGAGCACAACCTCCGTCGCCATCAGACGCCCCACCCCGGCGCGGACAGGTGCCCGGCCGGCATCACGCCATCAACTCGCGCGCCGCGGCGACGATGGTGTCAACCTGCGGGAGCGCAGCCATCTCCAGCGTCGCGGCGTACGGAACCGGGACGTTCGCGGCGCACAGCCGCACGGGCGGGGCGTCCAGCGCGTCGAAAGCCTGCGCGACAACCTGCGCGATGATCTCGGCGCCGATGCCGCAGCGTTCGTAGGCCTCGTGCGAGACGATGAGCCGGCCGGTCTTGCGGACGGACGCGACGATCGTCTCCAGATCGAACGGCACCAGCGTGCGCGGATCGATGACCTCGAGCTCGATGCCCTCCGCCGCCAGCTGCTCGGCCGCCTGCAGCGCCTTGTGCACCATCGTGTGGATGCCGACGACCGTAACGTGCCGGCCTTCCCGCTTCCGGTCCGCGACGCCGAGCGGCACCGTATGCTCGCCGGCAGGGACGGGGCCCTTCGTGTTATAGAGCATCTTGTGCTCGAGAAACACGACCGGGTTGTCGTCCCGGATCGCGGAGACGAGCAGGCCCTTGGCGTCCGCGGGCGTGCTCGGCGTGACGACCTTGAGGCCCGGGATGTGGCAGAACCACGCTTCCAACGACTGGGAGTGCTGCGCGGCGTTGCCGCGGCCGGCCCCTTCCTGCGCGCGGAAGACGGCCGGCACGCGGGCCTTGCCGCCGAACATGTAGCGGATCTTCGCCGCCTGGTTGACGACCGGCTCCATCGCCAGCGTCATGAAGTCGGCGTACATGAACTCCGCGACCGGCCGCGCCCCGGCCATGGCCGCGCCGACCGCGAGCGCGGCGATCGCCTCCTCGGAGATCGGCGTGTCGCGCACCCGCTCGGCGCCGAACTCCTCGACGAGCCCTTTCGTCACCCCGAATACCCCGCCGCCGCCCCAGACCGCGACGTCCTCGCCCATCACGAAGACCCGGGCGTCCCGGCGCATCTCCTCGCGCAGCGCCTCGTTGAGCGCCTCCGCGTAGGTCAGGACCCGCGTCCCGGCGTGCGTCTCGACCGCGCTCATGCGTACACGTCCTCGGCGAGCGTGCTCGGATCCGGCTCCGGGCTCGCCTTCGCGAACGCGACGGCGTCGTCGATCTCCCGCTCGACCTCCGCGCGCAGTCCGTCGGCCTCGGCCGCGGTGAGCACCCGCCGTTCGAGGAGCGCAGCGCGGAGCCGCTCGATCGGGTCCTTGGCGCGCCAAGTTTCGACTTCGGCCTTGTCCCGGTAGTTGAGCGGATCGCCGACGTGGTGGCCGAGGTACCGGTAGGTCACGCAGACCACGATGGACGGGCCGCCGCCCGCGCGCGCCCGCGCCACCGCTCCGCCCACCGTCTTGTAGACGGCGAGGGCGTCCATGCCGTCGCAGGAGAGGCCCGGAAAGCCGTACGACCCCGCGCGCACGGACGGATCGGGCACCGACGTGAAGCGGTCGGCGCGCGCCGACATCGCGTACTGGTTGTTCTCGCAGACGTAGACGACCGGCAGCCCCCAGATCGCCGCCATGTTGGCGGCTTCGTGGAAAATGCCCTGATTCAGGGCGCCGTCGCCGAAGAAGCAGACCGCGACCTCGTTGCGCCCGGCCAGCTTCGTCGCCAGCGCCGCGCCGGTCGCCAGGCCCATCCCGCCGCCGACGATGCCGTTCGCGCCGAGGATGCCGGCCTCGACGTCGGCGATGTGCATCGAGCCGCCCTTGCCCTTGCAGTAGCCCGCGGCGCGGCCGAGCAGCTCCGCCATCATGAGCCGCGGGTCCCCGCCCTTGGCGAGGCAGTGGCCGTGGCCGCGGTGCGTGCTCGTGATCCGGTCGGCCGGCCGCAGCGCCGCGCAGGTCCCGACCGCGACCGCCTCCATCCCGATGTACGGGTGCGTGGTGCCGCGCATCACGCCCTCGCGGTACAGCTCGAGCGCGCGCTGCTCGAACTGGCGGATGCGCAGCATCATGCGCAGCATGTCGACGAGCTGCGCGGAGCTGAGGTCGGGAGGCGAGCTGACGGCCGCGCTCATTCCGGCTTCTCCTCCAGCCCGAGCGAGAACGGCCGCTCGAGCAGCGACTGCGGGAACGCGCGGAACGCGAGGTGGGTGTTGGTGCGGACGATGCCCGGCACGTCGGTCATCCGGCTCGTCACGCAGTCCGCGAGCTCCTCGTAATTGTGCAGCTTGAGGACCGCGATGATGTCCCACTCGCCGGTAACCGAGTAGACTTCTTCCACCCCGGGGATCTCGGCCAGCCGGCGCGCGACGTCGGCAATCCGCCGGCGCTCCGCCTGGATCATCACGAACGCGGTAAACATCGATGCGCTCCTCTCACGCCGCCGCGGTCACGCCGCGACGGCGGACCGGTAGGCGAGGTCGAGATACACGGCGGTCTGCAGCACGAGATCGCGGATCGCGACGGCCTCGTTGGGGCCGTGCGCGTGGTGGCGTCCCGGATCGCTGTCGGGATGGCCCGGCGCGAACCCGTACGCCGGCACCCCGGTCTCGCGGACGAACCGCGAATCGGTGAAGCCGCCGCTGAGGCTCGCCACAACCTCGGCCGGGCGCCCGAGCGCCCGGTGCAGCACGTCCGTCAGCATCGCGAGCAGCGGCTCGCCGGCCGGCGAGGTGTTGGCCACCGCGGTCTGGTCGACGCGCACGTCGGCCTCGCCCAAGAGGCGCCGCACCTGCGCCTCCACGTACGACGGCCCCTGGTGGGGGAGCGCCCGCACGTCGCACGTGAGGCGGCAGACGTCCGGCACGCTGTTCGACTTCACGCCGCCGGCGATCAGCGTCGGGGTGACGAGCATCCGCGAGACCTGGCGCAGGTGGTCGGCCAGCCGCGGGCTCGTCGCGTTGAGGCGTGCGATCACCGCGTCCACGTTCGACGGGATCACGGGCCCGGTCAGGCGGCTCACCGCCGTGAAGATGGGACCGCTCGTATCGCGCTCCGGCTCGTACGCGCGCAGGCGCTCGAGCGCGGCCGCGACCTTGTAGAACGCGTTGTCTCCCTGCCACGGCCGGGCGGCATGGGCGCCGCGCCCGTGGAAGGCGGCGCCGATCTCGAACCGCCCCTTCTCCCCGACGCCCAGCACGCACCAGTCACGCCCGTCGACCGGGATGAAGAAGCCGCCGCCTTCGTTCAGGCACAACCCGCCGCGCACCCACTCGGCGCGCTCGCGCGCCACCCAGCCCATCCCGTACGCGCCGCCGGCCTCCTCGTCCGCCACGCAGACGAAGTTGACCCCGTGGGCGAGCGCGGCGCCGGACCGCTTGAGGAGAATGAGGGCCATCGTCTGCGCCGCCACGGTGCCCTTCATGTCCGCCGCCCCGCGGCCCAGCAGGTGGCCGTCCTCGACGTCGCCCTCGAACGGCGGATGGGTCCACTGCTGGGCGTCGCCGGCCGGGACGACGTCCGTGTGAGAGGCCAGGACGAGCGCCGTCCGCCCGCTGCGGCCGCTCATGCGCGCGACGAGGTTGCCGCGCTCGGGCACGCGCCCGTCGATCTCGGACTCGATCCCGGCCGCGCGCAATACGCGCGCGAGGTGCGTCGCGGCCTCGGTCTCGTTCCCGGTCGGCATGACGCCGGTGTTGGTCGTGTCGATGCGGACGAGGTCGCGGGCGAGCCCGGCGAGCTCGTCCTGGTGCTCTTCGGCGAGGCGTCGGCAGTCCGGCGTAGGCATGGGACAATCTCGTTCCCGGCGGCCCGGAGGGCTTCCTTCCGCGCCGCCGGCCCGGCCGGCGGCCCCCCGCCGGCCGCCGGCGGCGATACCGCCTAGAGGTTCAATTCCTTCAGCGTGCCCGTGACCATGTAGATCACGCGCTCGGCGATGTTCGTGGCGTGGTCGCCCATCCGCTCGAGCGCCTGGGCGGAGAAGAGCAGATGCGTGGCGCGCTGGATGTTGTGGGGATCCTCAATCATGTACGTCAGCAGCTCGCGAAATACCTGACCGTAGAGATGGTCCACCTCGTCGTCGGCGGCCGCCATCTGCTGCGCGAGGTTGACGTCGCGCTGCACAAAGGCGTCCAGGCCGGTGCGGAGCATCTGCTGCACCATTTCGGCCATCCGCGGAATGTCGATGAGGGGCTTGAGCAGCGGTTGATCGGCCATCCGCTTGGTCGCCCGCGCAATGTCCTCCGCGTGGTCGCCGATGCGCTCGAGGTCCATCGTCATCGCCCATACCGCGGCGATGGTGCGGAGATCTTTGGCCATCGGCTGCTGGGTGGCCATCAGCATGAGGCAGCGCTCTTCCAGCTCGAGGTGCAGCGCGTCGATGGCGTTGTCGGCGGCGATGACGGCCTCCGCGCCCTCGACGCTGCGGGAGCGGAGCGCTTCGACCGACCGGCGCACCGCTTCTTCGACGAGCGCGCCCATGCGGAGCAGATCGTCCCGGAGGCCCGCCAGTTCCCGGTCGAACGCCTCCCGCGTCTGGACGGTCATCTCACCCGAACCTGCCGGTGATGTAGTCTTCCGTCTGCCGTTCCTTGGGCCGCGTGAACAGCTCCGCGGTGGGGCCGTATTCGATCAGGCTGCCGGCCAGCATGAACGCGGTGCTGTCGGACACCCGCGCGGCCTGCTGCATGTTGTGCGTGACGATGACGATCGTCAGCGTCTCGCGCAGCGTCTTGGCCAGCTCCTCGATCTTCAGCGTCGACGCCGGGTCGAGCGCCGACGCCGGCTCGTCCATCAGCAGGACTTCGGGCTGCACCGCGAGCGCCCTGGCGATGCACAGCCGCTGCTGCTGGCCGCCGGATAGGCTCGTCCCGGGCCGGGCCAGCACATCCTTGACCTCGTCCCACAGCGCGGCCTGGCCCAGACTGCGTTCGGCCACCTCATCCAGGACCCGGCGGTCGCGAATCCCGTTCAGCCGCAGTCCCACCACGACGTTGTCGTAAATCGACATCGTCGGGAATGGGTTGGCCCGCTGGAACACCATGCCGACGCGGCGCCGCACCTCGACCGGATCCACCGACGGCGCATAGATGTCCTCGCCGTCGAGCAGCACGCGGCCCTCCCTGCGGGCGCCGGGGACGACCTCGTGCATCCGGTTGAGACAGCGCAGGAACGTCGACTTGCCGCAGCCGGACGGGCCGATGATGGCGGTGATCCGGTTCGCGGCAATGTCGAGCGACAGCCCCTTCACGGCGTGCGTGCGCCCGAAGTAGGCATGGAGGTCTTCAACGACGAGTTGCGACGGAACGCCGGTCTCGATGGCCTCCCCCTTCGCGAGTGCGGAGGCTATCGCGTGGTCCCACAACATCATGCTGGGAGCTTCCTTCGCGATGACTTCGGACCCCCCGATGGTCCTACCTCCCGCCGGTCGACCGCCGCCCGGCCGCCATGAAATTAACGCCCCACCGTGAACCGCTGCCGGCCCGCCGCCCGCGCGGCTATATTCAACAACAGCGTGATCGCCATCAACACCAGCGCCGCCGCCCACGCCTGGCGATGCCAATCGTCGTACGGCGCGATCGAGTAGGTGAACAGCTGCACGGTGAGCGACGAGATCGGCTGATCGAGCCCCGCCTGCCAGAACTGGTTGTTGAAGGCGGTGAACAAGAGGGGCGCCGTCTCACCGCCGATGCGCGCCACGGCCAGCATGATGCCGGTGATCACGCCCGCCGTCGCGGTGCGAAGGACGATTCGGAGGCTTGTGATCCACCAGCGGATGCCGAGGGCGAGCGACGCCTCGCGCAGCGACGACGGCACGAGCCGGACCATCTCCTCGGTGGTCCGCACCACCAGTGGGATCATCATGACGCCGAGCGCGAGCCCCCCGGCCAGCGCCGAAAAGCGGTGCATCGGGACAACGACCAGCGCGTAGACGAAGACCCCGACGACGATGCTCGGAAGGCCGTTGAGGACATCCGCGGTAAACCGTATCCACCAGCCCAGCCGGCCGTCGCCGGCCTCCGCGAGAAAGAGCCCGCCGAGGATGCCGACCGGCACGCCGACGCCGGATGCGAGCCCGATCAGCGTGAGCGTGCCCAGGATCGCGTTCGCCATGCCGCCTCCGGGCTCGCCCACCGGCGCCGGCAGGTGGGTGAAGAACGCCCAGTTGAGCGCCGGCGCGCCCTGGACGACGACGTAGCCGAGCAGGCTCGCCAGCGGGGCGATCGCGACGAGAATCGCGGCAAGACAGACCCACCCCATGACGCGGTCCGTCAGCCGCCGGCGCGCGCCCGCGCGGGAGCCCGGCGCGATCACCGGACCACCCGCGTATGGGACGTCACGCGCGCCACGAGCCACCTCGCCAGCGCATTCACGATCAGCGACACCGCGAAAAGCACGAGCGCCATCTCGATGAGGGCGGACAGGTACAGGTCGCTGGTCGCCTCCGAGAATTCGTTGGCCAGCACCGCTGCGATCGTATAGGCGGGCTGGAACAGGGACGTTGGAATCTGCGGGCGGTTGCCGATCACCATTGTGACGGCGATCGTCTCGCCGAGCGCGCGGCCGAGGCCCAGGATGACGGCGCCGATGATCCCGACCCGGCCGTACGGCACGACCGCGCGGCTGATGACCTCCCAGCGGGTCGCGCCGAGCGCATACATCGCCTCGCGCTGCTCCGGCGGCACGGCGCGCAGGACGTCGCGCGACACCGACGACACGATCGGGATGATCATGATCGCGAGGATGATGCCGGCCGCGAGCAGGCCGATGCCGTACTGCGGGCCGCTGAACAGGGGGAGCCAGCCCAAGACCGCCGCGAGCGCCGGCTCGACGGCCGCGCGTACCCACGGCGCCAGCACGAAAATACCCCAGAGGCCGAGGATGACGCTCGGGATCGCGGCCAGGAGCTCGATGACGAACGACAGCGCGACCGACATCTGCGCGGGGGCGATCTCGACGAGATAGACCGCGACGCCGAGACTGATCGGCACCGCGATGAGCAGCGCCAGCGTCGACGAAGCCACCGTGCCGAAGACGAACGGCAGGGCCCCGAAGACATTGTGCACAGGATCCCAGCGCGACGTCCAGAGAAACGCCGGGCCGAACCGCCGGATCGACGGCATCGCCGCGCCGATGAGCACGCAGGCGATCGCGGCGACCAGCACGATCACGGCCACGCCGAACACCGTGAGCAGGACGCGAAAGCCGACGTCGCCGCCGCGGCCGCCCCGCGATCGAGGCACGGCCGGGAGAGGCGCGCCTCTCCCGGCCGGCAGGGCATAGGACATGGATGACTTACTGCGCGACGAGCAGCGCCTTGCCCTGGTACGTGACTTGCTTCACCAGCCCTTCGTCGATCTTGACCACGGCCGGCGGCGCCTGCGCGTACAAGAGCTGCGCGGCATCCTTTTCTCCGTCGTGGATGGCCCACCACAGAAAGTCGACGAGCGCGCGGCCTCTCACCGCGTCCTGCTGTTCTTGCGGAACCAGCAGATAGGTGAACCCGGCGATCGGATAGTTCATCGCCCCGGGCGCGTACGCGATCGAGACGCGCACGTCACGCGTCTTCACCATCTGCTCGGCGCCGCCCGCCGCGGCCAGCACGGTCGCGGCGAGCGACGGCGCCACCCAGTGCCCGTCGCGGTTCTTCACCACGGCGTACGTGAGGTTGTTCTGCTTGACGTAGGCGAGCTCGACGTAGCCGATGGCGCCGGGCGTCTGCTTGACCGCGCCGGCGACTCCCTCGTTTCCCTTCCCGCCGATGCCAACCGGCCACTCGACCGACGTGGCGTGACCGACCTTGTTGGACCACTCCGGGCTGACCAGCGACAGGAACGACGTGAAGTGAAACGTGGTGCCGCTGCCGTCGGACCGGTGCACGACCGTGATCGGCAGGTTCGGCAGCTTCATGCCCGGATTGTCGGCCGTGAGCTTCGGATCGTTCCACTTGGTGATGGTGCCCAGATACAGCGCGGCGATGTTCTGCGACGACAGGCGCAGCCCCGTGCCGACGTTCGGGATGTTGTAGCTCATCGCGATCGCGCCGGCGACCGTGGGAATCAAGACGATCGGCCGGCCCATCGCTTTGAGCTGGTCGTCGGACAGCGGCGCATCGGACGCGCCGAAATCGACCGTGCGGTTCTTGACCTGCTGGATGCCGCCGCCGCTGCCGATGGACTGATAGTTGATCCGCACGTCGGGATGAGCGCGATTGTATTCGGCGAACCACCGCGAGTAGAGCGGGAACGGAAACGTGGCGCCCGCCCCGTTCAACGTGACGATGCCGGCGCCCTTCGCCGGCTGCACGGCCGGACTCATCCCCACGAGCAGGGCGCAGATGGCCGCGGCCGCGAGCAAAGAACGCCAATGTGGCGTTGTCCTCATCGAGTCCCCCTTGTGAATCTGTCTCATCCGTTCAAGGGTAGATTAGCGGGCGTGTATTAATCCTCCGGCCGGCGCGGATTAAGAGATTATTAAGGCGCCGTTAACGATGTGCGAGCAGGGACAATCGCCGGCCGCTGACAACTCCTTGAGAGAATGTCTTCGCACGGGACCGCGTCCACGCTCCCGCGGCGCGCGCTGGCCGAATTCATCGGCACCGCGTTGCTCGTCGCGGCCGTGATCGGATCGGGCATCGCCGCGGCGCGACTCAGCCCCCACGATGCGGGCCTGCAGTTGTTCGAGAACGCCGCGGCCACCGCCGCCGCCCTCACCGCGATCATTCTGGCGGTGGGTCCGGTCTCGGGCGCCCACCTGAACCCCGCGTAACCCTGGCCGATTGGCGCTTGGGCGGGATCAGCGGATACGATGGAGTCTTCTACGGGCTCGCGCAAATCGGCGGCGGCGTCTCGGGCGCTGTCGCCGCCAATATGATGTTCGCGCTGCCGGCCGTCGAAATCTCATCCACGGCGCGGTGGGGAGCCCATCTCTGGTTCAGCGAGGTGGTGGCGACGTTCGGTCTGCTGCTGGTGATCTTCGGAGGCGCGCGCTCGGGCCGAGGCGCGTTCGTTCCCGTCGGTGTCGGCGCCTACATCGGCGGCGCGTATTGGTTCACGTCATCGACGAGTTTCGCCAACCCCGCGGTGACGGTCGCCCGCACGCTCTCCAACACGTTCGCGGGCATCGCCCCCGGTTCTGCGGGGCCGTTCCTGGCGGCCCAGGTTGTCGGGGCGCTGCTGGCGGTCGCCGTCGTCCGGCTGCTCTACCCTACGATCGCCGAGGTCGCCGCGAGCGTCGTGGTGCCGCACACGGGATCCACCGGGCATCCGGAGAATAGTGGCGGCCGCTCAGGGTAGGGGGAGCGCGCGCTGATGGCCCGTGTGCTCTTCGTCTGCCTCCACAACGCGGGCCGCTCTCAGATGAGCCGCGCCTTCTTCGAGCAGATCGCGCAGGGCACCCACGAAGCGCGCTCGGCCGGCACGTCGCCGGCGGAACGGGTCCATCCTGAAGTCGTCGACGCGATGCGGGAGGTCGGCATCGATTTGTCCGCGCGGACGCCGCGGCGGCTGACGGACGAGCTGGCGGGATGGGCCGACGTCGTCGTCACAATGGGCTGCGGCGACCAGTGCCCGTATATCCCGGGAAAACGATACATCGATTGGGATCTCCCGGATCCCAAGGGGATGCCGGCGGCCGACGTGCGCCGCGTGCGCGACGAGATCCGCCGGCGCGTGCGGGAATTGGCGCGAGACCTGTGACCTCGGCGCCGGCGCGGGACCGCGGGCCCCGGTCCGCGGCGGTTCATTCCTGGGCGCGCGGCAGCACCAGCGTGAAACGGGTGCCCTGCCCTTCCACGCTCTGCACCTCGACCTCGCCTCCGTGCGAGGTGGCGATGTGCTTGACGATACTGAGGCCCAGGCCGGTGCCGCCGAGCGCCCGCGACCGAGACCGGTCCACGCGATAAAATCGCTCAAAGATCCGGGGAAGGTGTTCCGGCGAGATTCCAATCCCCGTGTCCGCCACGGAAATCGTGACGGTACTTTCCCGGCGCCCCGCCTCCACAATGACCGTTCCGCCGTCGAGCGTATACTTGATCGCGTTGTCCACGAGATTCGCGACCGCCTGTGTGATACGGGTGCGGTCGGCCCACGCCCGCGGCAGCCCGGGCGCGCCGTCGCCGCGCAGCGCGATCCGCCGGCGTTCCGCCATGGGCCTGAACTTTGTGATCACGTCGTCGACGACGTCGTCGAGGGCGACGGGCTCCATCTCCAGTTTGGCGCTGCCGCTCTCGATCGCCGACAGATCCAAGAGATCGTTGACGAGGAGGGTCAGGCGGTCGATCTCCGCGACGATCCGCTCGAAGAACCGGGGCCCGGCCTCACGATCCTGCGCCGCTCCTCCGGCCAGCGCTTCGGCGAGCGCCCGCACAGACGCGAGCGGCGTGCGCAGCTCGTGCGAGACATTCGCGACGAACTCACGGCGCACAATGTCGGTGCGGCGCTGCTCGGTGACGTCCTGCGCGACGACGACCACGCCCAGGAACTCGCCCCGCGGCCCCCTCACCGGGTTCGCCTGAACGCGCAGCAGCCGCCGCTCGGGATGGTGCAGCTCGATCTCGCGGGTGCAGGGCCGGCGCTCCCGCTCGGCCTGCCGGACGAGGGCGTCCAGCTCGAAATGGCGGAACACCTCGATCAGGGGGTGCCCGATCACGAAGGGCGCCACGATGCCGAAGAACCGCTCCGCCGCGGGGTTCACCAGCGTCAGCGCGCCTCGGCCGTCGAGCACCAGCAGCGCGTCGCTCATGTGGGCCAGCACGGACTCGAGCGTGGACTTCCGGAACTCGAGGGCGGCGATGATATGGCTGGTTTCCAGGACCATGGCGTTGAAGGCGGCGACGGCTTCGTGCACCTCGTAGAACGACGTGCCGCGCGGCGGCTCGTGCGCCGGACGAAGGCGGCCCTCGATGCCGGACCACGCCGCGGCGGCGAGATCGCGGAGCGGCCGGCTCAGCGCGGCGGCGAACCGTGCGGCGACGAGCGTCGCCGCGGCGGCGGCGACGAGCGCCGTGCCGAGCAGAGGAGTCAAGACGTCGGGGAAGTGCCGCGGCCATCCCGCGGCGGCGAACAACACCGCGGCGCTGAGCGCGACGAGTGCCGCGTAGAGGACCAGCGCCGCCATCACCGCGCGGTGGAGGCGCATCTTACGTTCCGAGCTTGTAGCCTACACCCCGGACCGTTTCGATGGTGGTCTCCGAGCCGGCTTCCTGCAGCTTCTGCCGGAGCCACCGGACGTGGACGTCGACCGTCCGGTCGTCGCCGGTGAAATCGTAGCCCCACACGTGCTGCAGCAGCGCCGCCCGCGTGAGGACGCGTCCGGGATTGGCGAGGAACGCGCGCAGCAAATCGAATTGCCGAGGCGGCAGCGTCATCGCCTGCCCGCGAACCGTCACCTCGTGCCGCGCAACGTCCATCGCCACCTCGCCGACGGACAGCAGCTCTTCGCGCTCGCGCACCCCGCGCGCGGCCGACTGGGCGCGTCGCAGCGCCGCGCGCACGCGCGCCAGCACCTCGCGAAGGCTGAACGGCTTCGTGATGTAGTCGTCGGCGCCGAGATCGAGGCCGACCACGCGATCCGGTTCGTCGCCGCGCGCAGTCAGCATGAGGATCGGCACCGTGGACTCCTGGCGGAGCACACGGCAGATCTCGAAGCCGCTCATTCCCGGCAGCATGATGTCGAGCAGCACGAGGTCCGGCGCCACGCGGCGGGCCAGCTCAAGCGCCTCGCCGCCCTCGCCGGCCTCGAGGACGTCGTAGCCTTCTTTTTCCAACGCATAGCGGAGGGATTCCACGATCGCGCGCTCGTCGTCGACGAGAAGAATTCTCGGCTTCTGACTCCGGCGGGAGCCTGCATCATCCGCCTTGCGCGCGTCGTGAGCGTCGTGCGTCAGCATCGCTTGACACGAGCATAACATGGAACCGGGTCAGCGTCACGCAATCTCTGCCGCGCACGCGCCGCGAAAGTATCGGCGAAGTTTTTGGCGGCCTCGCGCGGATGTTAACCTGTCCTTAATCTTGGGACGGTACGCTTCGGCAGGCGGCAGGCCGCCGGGGACCGGGAGGGGTACTCGGGCGGCGCCGGGGAGCGAACGTGGACGCCCGTTCCGCCTCGACAGGACGAGGATCGCAGGACCCGACGGCCGCACCAAGGAGCGACCCCAGGCCGGCGGCCCATCCGCGACCCCTCGCTTTCCCAAGGGCGGGACGCCGGTTACAGCCCCGGCTCCTCCATGTCTACATCGCGACGGCGCCGCGACCCAACGCGGCGCCGTCGCTCGTTTTCATGGACGAGGCCGCCCGCGTGCTCGAGCGGATCCCGTTTGACCGGATTCCCCATGGCCCGGCTGTGCGCCCGTCCACCCACGCGTCGGCGCGGTCGCGGCTCACCTTTCGGGCGCTCGTCTACGCTTTGTGGAACGCCCGCCGCCTCGGCTTTCGCCGGATCGCGCTGCACAGCGACGATCCGGGCGCGGTCGCGCAGATGAACGGAGAACGGCGCGTCGATCCGGAAGCGGTGGGATTGTACCTCGAGGCGCGCGCGCTGATGCATCTGTACAAGAGCGCGACGATCGACGTCGGAGAACTGCTGCCGTCGGTGCTCGAGCCGTGGGCGCCGTCACCGGTCGCGGCCGGGTGCCCTACGCCTGTTTCGTCTTGATCGTTTCGAGAACGTTCGCGACGTCCTCGGCCTGATCGGTCGCCTCTTCGAGCGTCTCGTAGATTTCCTTCCACTTCATGATGTCGATGGCGTTAGCGGTGCTGGCAAACAGCGCCGCGACGGCGTCGCGCTGGACATGATCGGCGAGGTTCTCGAGGCGGTGGATCTCCCGCACCGGCCCGTCGAGCCTGTCGAGCCGTTGGAGGTTTCCGACCGCATCGACAATCGCCTGCGCCGCGTCGACGATGATGTGGGTCATCTCCTGTCCTTCGCGGGTCGGCCGGGGAATCCGATAGACCGCCATCCGGGCGGCGGCGGCCTCGATCCAGTCGATCACGTTGTCGAGCTGGCGCGCGAGCTCGTGGATGTCTTCCCGGTCGAACGGCGTGACGAACGTCCGATTCAGCCGGTCCATGATCTCGTGGGTGATCTCGTCGCCGCGGTCTTCGAGCTCTTTGATCGCCGCCGCGCGCGCCTCGACGTCGCGGTAGTCATCAAACAGGTCCCGCAGCAGCGTGGCGCTCTGCAGAATGTTCTCGGCGGCGCGGTTGAAGAGCACAAAGAAGCCTTCCTCGCGCGGGAACAGCCGGAGCACCATAGCGGTCCCTTCTACGGCGGCGCCGGGGTCTCCTGACCCGCGCCATCCCGGACGGCGCTGCCGACGGGCGGCGATGATTTCATCCCGGCCGGCGGGGCGAGCGCGGAAACCGCGCGCCGGTAGGCGTCGTTCTGCGCGGCCTCGACGCCGGCCGGCCACCCCAGCGCGTCGGCCATGAGCGCCGCGACGGCCGGCGCCGCCGCGCGGCCCTGGTCCGGCAGCAGATGGCCGAGGCGCATGCGCCGGAGCAGGACGTCCTCCACGCACACCGCCATCTCTTCCCGCACCGCGAGCACGACCTCGGCCGCGACGTGTGGATGGCCGGCGGCGATCGGCGCCCGGAGCGCCGGGCGCTCCTCGATCAGTTCGAGCACGCGCGCGGCGCGCGCGCCGTAGGCCCGGAGCAAATGCCGCAGCGTCCGGTCGCCGACCCCGTCGCGGCGTGCGCGGGCCCGCACCGACGAGATGATCCCCGTGAACCCCTCCGCCCCGTCGAGCGCAAGATCCCGCGTCGGCGACGGCGTCCCCTCGGGACGCCCGAGAACGTGATTGATCGTATCCTCGGCCATGCGCCGGTACGTGGTGAGCTTGCCGCCGGCGATCGTGACCAATCCAGCCGGACCGGAATAGATTTCGTGACGGCGGGACAGCCGGGCCGTATCGCGGCCGGCCGCGGACGCCGCCAGCAGGGGGCGTAGACCGGCGTACACGCTCACGACGTCCGCCGTGGTGAGCCGGACGGTGAGAAATCGCGCCGCGTGCTCGAGGAGATACGACACGTCGGCCGGATCGGCCGTGGGATGCGACGCGGGACCGGTCCACTCGGTATCGGTAGTGCCGACGAGCGCAGCCCCCTGCCACGGCACCACGAAGGCGACGCGCCCATCGTCCGTCTCGGGCAGCACAAGCGCGGCGCGGCCCAGCCGCAGCCGGTCCGCGCGCACCACCAGATGGGCGCCCTTGGCCCGCCGCAGGTGAAACCGCGGCGGGCCCGCGAGCGCCGCCACCTCTTCGGCCCATACCCCCGCCGCGTTGACCGTCGTGCGCGCGGACACCGTGACGGTCTCGCCGCTCGGCAGGTCGACGACCCGAGCCCCGGCGATGCGGCCGTCCCGTTGGACGAGTTCGACGGCGCGGGCGTAGTTGAGGGCCACCGCCCCGCGCGCCTGCGCCGCGCGCAGCACGGCGATGACGAGGCGCGCGTCGTCGGTCTCGGCGTCGTAGTACAGGTAGGCGCGGCGAAGACCGTCGAGACGCAGCGCGGGCAGCAGACTTCGCGCGGCGTCGTGCGACAGCGCCCGGTGGGGCCGGTTCGCCAGGCGGCCGGCGAGCCGGTCATATGCCCACAGGCCGGCCGACGCGCCGAGCGGCGCCAGGGCGCTCAACATCCGCGGCAGGCGGATGCCGAGCGGCCGGCGCGCGTCCGCGTAGAGCGGCAGGACAAACGGCAGCGAACGCACCAGATGCGGCGCGTTGCGGAGCAGCCGCTCGCGCTCGGCGAGGTCCTCCCGGACCTGCCGGAGATCCCCGAGCGGCAGGTAGCGCAGGCCGCCGTGCACCAGTTTCGTGGAGCGGCTGCTCGTCCCGCCGGCGAAATCGCCCTGCTCGACGAGCGCGACGGACAGTCCGCGCGCCGCCGCGTCGAGCGCGACGCCCGCGCCGGTAATCCCGCCCCCGATTACGAGCAGGTCGAACGGCCCCGCCCCGAGACGCCCGCGGCAGGCCCGCCGCACGGGGTCTCCCACGGCGTGATCCAGCGAACGATCGGGCGGCGAGTTGTCCGGCGGGCTCAACACGGCCTGCACTTGGCGGCGCGGCACGGCGGGTCCTGTCGTCGTCGGCCGCCCGGCGCCGGAGTGCTCTCCGGCATGACCGTCTCGACGCGGCGCAGAAGTATGTGCCTCGCGGCCAACGTGTCCGGGGGTGGAGAGATGAGCGATCTTGCGCGACTGGGGTCCGAAGGGGACCTCAACCTCTCGCCGCGGCGCGCGCGGTGGCAGGCCGAACACCTGGACGCCGAGACGCGCGCGCTGCTCGCGGAAGACGCGCGGTACTTTCTGCACCAAGCCCTCTCCACGCCGTGCCTCAACGCGCTGCGCGGCTGCGGCGGCGCGTCGATCGAAGACCTGCAGGGCCGCCGGTACCTCGACTTTCACGGCAACTACGTGCACCAGGTCGGCTTCGCCAACCCCGCCGTCATCGAGGCGATCAAGGCGCAGCTCGACGAGCTGCCGTTCTGCACGCGCCGCTACACCAACCGGACGGCCGTGGCGCTGGCCCGCCGGCTCGCGGCGCTCGCGCCCGGGGATCTCAACAAGGTGCTCTTCTGTCCGGGCGGCACCGGCGCGGTCGGCATGGCGCTCAAGCTCGCCCGCGCGGCGACGGGCCGGCACAAAACGATCTCGATGTGGGAATCGTTTCACGGCGCCTCCCTCGACACGATCTCCATCGGCGGCGAGCGCATCTTCCGTGAAGGCGCCGGGCCGCTGCTGCCCGGCGCCGAACACGTCCCGCCCCCCGATCCCTACCGCTGCGTGTGGGACTGCCACGCCCGCGGGGGCTGCGATCTCAAGTGCGCCGCGTACATCGAGTACGTGCTCGAGCGGGAAGGCGACGTCGCGGCGGTGGTCGCGGAGACGGTGCGCGCGACGCCCGTCGTGCCGCACCCGGAGTTCTGGCGCACGGTCCGCCGGGCGTGCGACCGGCACGGCACGCTCCTGATCCTCGACGAGATCCCGACGGCGCTCGGCCGGACCGGCACGATGTTCGCGTGCGAGCAGTTCGGCGTGGTGCCGGACATGCTCGTCATCGGCAAGGGCCTCGGCGGCGGAATCTTGCCGCTCGCGGCGCTGATCGCCCGGGAGGACCTCGACGTCGCCGCCGACCGGGCGCTCGGCCACTACACACACGAGAAGAATCCGGTCGCCTGCGCCGCCGGCCTGGCAACGCTCGATTATATTGAAGAGCACGGCCTGCTCGCGCGCTCGCGCGAGCTCGGCGGCTACCTGCTCGGCCGGCTCGAGGCGATGAAGGCCCGGCACCCGCTGATCGGCGACGTGCGGGGGATCGGGCTGCTCGCCGGCGTCGAGCTCGTCGCCGACCGCGCCTCGCGGACGCCCGCGGCGGACGCCGCCGACGCGGTCATGTACGCGGCGCTCGCACGGGGCCTCAGCTTCAAGCTTACGGGAGGCAACGTTATCCTGCTGGCGCCCCCGCTCACGGTAACCAAGGAGGAGTTGGACCGCGCGGTGGCAATCCTCGATGAGAGCCTCTCGGACGTAGAACGTCAACGACGCTGACGGAGGGTGCGCAATGTCCGTGCATAATCCCCTGGATCTTCCCGCCGACCTGCCGGTGCCCGTGGACGACGGTGCAACCGCCCATCTCACCGGGATGCGCCTGCCGTCGATCGCGCTCGTGTCCACGGCCGGCGGGGCGGTCGACCTGTCGGCGCTGGCCGGCCGGACGGTCGTGTACTGCTTCCCGCGCACGGGCCGGCCGGACCAGGCGGTGCCGGACGGGTGGGACCAGATCCCCGGCGCGCGCGGCTGCACCCCGCAGTCCTGCGCGTTCCGCGACCGCTACGCGGAGTTCGAAGCCCTCAAGACCCGCGTCTTCGGCCTCAGCACGCAGACCACCGACTACCAGCGCGAAGCCGTGACGCGCCTGCACCTGCCGTTTGCGCTGCTGAGTGATGCGGATTTCAAGCTCACGCGCGCGCTGCGGCTGCCGACGTTCGAGTTCGCCTGGAGCTTCGGCAATCAGCCCGCGGAACTGATCAAACGGCTCACGCTGGTAATCCGCGACGGCCGGATCGAGCACGTCTTCTATCCGGTGTTTCCGTCCAACATGGACGCCGAACGAACCGCGGCGTGGCTCGCGCAGCATCCCGCGTAGATCCGGCGGCGGGCCCGGGAGCCGCGGCCGGGCCGCGGCATCCGTCCCAGACGCATCGCGAGACCCCGGGCCAGCACGCCCTCGGCCTCGCGCTGAACCTCGCCTCGGCCGTCGCCTACAGCACCTCCGGGTTCTGGACGCGCCTCATCCCGCTCGACACCTGGACGATCCTGTTCTGGCGCGGCCTCTTCGCGGGGATCTTCATCGGCGGCGTTATCGTGTGGCGCTACGGGCGGCGCACCCTCGAGATCGTCCGCGGCATCGGCGCCCCCGGCATCGCCGCCGCCTGCCTCTCGACGTTCGCCACCATCATGTACATCAACGCCTTCCGCCTCACGTCGGTCGCGGACGTCATGATCATGAACGCGACCACGCCCTTTATCGCGGCGGTGGCCGGATGGCTGTTGTTCAAAGAATACGAGCGCTGGAGCACGCTCGTCGCGAGCGGCGTCGCCCTGTTGGGCACCGCGGTCATGGTCGGCGGGTCGGTGCGCGAAGGCCACCTCGCGGGCGACCTCCTGGCGTTCGGGATGGCGCTGTGCATGGCCGGGATGATGCTGTTGATCAGGCGGCACCGCGAGACGCCGATGATGCCCGCAGCCTGCCTCTCCGCGCTGCTGTGCCCCCTGTTCGTGTGGCCCCTGGCCCACCCGGCCGCCGCGACCGGCACGAACATGCTCTATCTCGTTCTCTTCGGGGTGACGCAGTTTGGGCTCGGCCTGCTGCTGCTCACGCTCGGCGCGCGCCTCATCTCCGCGACCGAGACGGCGCTCATCCAGGCCGTCGAAGTGCCGCTCGGACCGCTGTGGGTGTGGTTCGCGTTTCGCGAGGTGCCGCCGGTGCCGACCTGGATCGGGGGCGCGATCATCATGGCCGCGGTGGCCGGCCACGTCTACAGCAGCCGGCGGCCTTCCGCCTCCGGGCCGGCACCCGCCGCGTAGGCGATCGCCGGCACAGCCTGCCGGCTAGGGGTGTCCGCTTTCGTACAGCCAGCGCGCGACGAGAGCCTCTGTGTCGCCGCCGAACGACTCGCGCGATCCCTCCGAGAGCACGGTCCCGGTCCGCATCACGTAGACATAGTCCGCGATCTCGAGCGCCCGCTTGATGTTCTGGTCCACCAGGAGCACGGCCTTGCCCTGCGCGGCGAGCTCTTTGATGAAGCGGTAGATCTGCGTCGCCACGCGCGGCTCGATGCCGGCGGTGGGCTCGTCGATGAGGAACACGGCCGGATCGTGCATGAGGCTGCGCGCGATCTCGAGCTGACGCTGCTGGCCGCCGCTCAGCGTGCCGGCCGGCTGGCGCCGCTTCTCGGCGAGGATGGCAAACTGCTCCAGGGCGCGCTCGACAAGCGCGTCGACGCGGGCGCGATGCCGCTTGAGCCGCCACGCGCCCAGGCGCAGATTCCACTCGACGGTCAGGTGGGGGAAGATGCTCGGCCGCTGCGGCAGATAGGCGATGCCGTGGTCGCCCATCTGGTGGGGCGCGACACCCCGGATCGAGCGGCCGTCCAGGGTGACTTGGCCTTCCATGGGCGGCAGAAATCCGAACAACACTTTGAGCAGCGTCGACTTCCCGGTGCCGTTTGGACCGAGGACGCACCGGACATGGCCGCGCGGCGCCTCGACCGACACGCCGCGCAGGATGTTGATCCCGGGCAGGTAGCCCGCCACGAGATCGCGCGCGGCGAGACAGTGTGCCGTGGCAGCGGCCGCCGGGACGGCCGGCCCGTTCGTCATTCCAGTCCCGAGTACGCGGCTAGCACGGTCTGGTCCGCCCGTACGACGGCCGGGAGGCCGTCCGCGATCTTGCGCCCCCGAGCCATGACGACCAGCCGGCGCGCGATGCGAAGAATCGATTCCATGTCGTGATCCACGACGACGAACGTCCGGCCGGACTGGTGGAGCTCCTGAATCCGCTTGATCAACTCATCCCGCAGGCGCGGATGGACGCCGGCGAACGGCTCGTCGAGGAACAGGACGGCGGGCTCCAGCATGAGCGCGCGCCCGAGCTCCAGGAGCTTCTGCTGGCCGCCGGAAAGGTTCTTCGCGTCGAGCCCTTCGAGGTGAATGAGGTTGAGAAAGCTCAGGTACTTCCGTGCCTGCCGCACGGCGGAGTCCCGGGCGGACCCCGGCCGGGTCAGGCCCGGGACGAGCATGTTCTCGAGGACGGTCATCCGGCCGAACAACTGCGTCAGCTGAAAGGTTCGCGCCACGCCGCGCGCGGCGAACTCGTGCGCCGGACGCGACGTCATGCGGTGGCCGCGCACCACGACATGGCCGGACTCCGGACTCAGGTGCCCCGTCAGCACGTTGATGAGCGTCGTCTTGCCGGAGCCGTTGGGCCCGATTAGCCCGATCAGGTCGCCCGCCGCGACCGAGAAGTCGACGCCGTCGACCGCGGCGATGCCGCCGAAGTGCTTCGCGAGCCCGGCGCCCTCGATCAACACGCCGTTCGGCGACGCCTGCGCATCCCGCAGGCCCGTTCCCGCGGAGGGGCCCGCCGTCATTCGCCGGACCCGCCCTGTCCGACTTCGCCGACCACGGACTCCGCGGCGGCCACGGGCCGCCGGACCTCGCCGAGGCGCATGAACTGCTGCCACAGCGGGGTCAAGAGACCGTTCCTGGCAAAGCGCATTGTCAGGAGCAGTACGATGCCGAAGATCTCCAGCCGCCAGATCCCGAACCGCCGCAGATACTCCTCGAGGAACTCCACGCCGATGGCCCCGCCGACGGCCGTCGGAATGCGCTCCATGCCTCCGATGACGGCCATCACGACGATGAGGGCCATCCGATCGAGATCCCCCAGGTCCGGGGTCAGCACGGGGATGTAGTGCGCGAAGAAGGTGCCGGCCAGTCCGGCAAACGCGCTCGCGACCGCGAAGACCAGAATGCGGAAACGCGCGACCGCCACGCCCGACGCCGCCGCGGCCTGTTCGTCCTCGCGGATCGCTCTGAGAAACAACCCCCAGCGCGAGTGCACCAGGAGCCCCATGAGGGCGAGCGACCCGGCAAGCAGGCCGAAGACCGTGTAGAAGTACGGCAGCCTCGACGCCGTGTTGAACAGCGGCACGGTGTGCAGGCCGGTCATGCCGCGCGTGACCTGGTCCTCGGTCGACACCGTGATCCGGACGATCTCCGAGAACGCGAGCGTAAAGATCGCGAGATACGGGCCGGTGAGCCGGAGGCAGACCGCGCCGATGCCCGCCCCGACGAGGCCGCAGAGGACCACGCCCGTCGCCATCCCGAGCGGCACCGGAATCCCCGACCACTGCACCAGGAGGGCCGACGAATAGGCGCCCACCGATGCGAACGCCACGTGGCCGAGCGAGAACAAGCCGGCGTAGCCTGCCAACAGCGACCAGCTCGCCGTCAAGATCGCGTAGAACATGGCGATGATGAGGATGTGCATCCAGTAGGAGTTGAGGAGATGGCCGTAGCCGAGCAGCAGCGCCCCGGCGGCAAAAAGCAGAACGGCGGGCAGGCCGCGCACCGGCCTAGTCCATGCGGAGGTGGCGCCGGCCAAAGAACCCCGTCGGCCGGAACATCAGCACCACCATCAGCACGAACACGGAGAACGCGTTGGAGTACGACAGCGCGCGCGTGACGTCGGGCAGGAACGCCGTAAACAGCGCCTGGGCTTCGCCGAGCGTGATGCCGGCGAGCACGCTGCCGGCGACCGACCCCATGCCGCCGAGGATCACGATCACGTACGACTGGACGTTGGGCAGGACGCCCATGTCCGGCGACAGCGAGAAGATGGGGCCGATCAGCGCCCCCGCGGCGGCGGCGAGCGCCGCGCCGACCGCGTACGCCAGCGTGTTGAACCGGTGCGGGTTGATGCCGACGATCGAGGCCGAGTCGCGCGACTGGCTGACCGCGTCAAGGGCCTGCCCCCAGATCGTACCGTTCATGAAGTAGAGGAGCGCGAAGATCAGCAGCAGGCCGACGACGCCGGCGACCAGCCGGTCATTCGTCACGACGAGGGCGCCGATCCGGTGAACACCGGCCACAAACGACGGCGGCCGGAGGGGGAACACGCCGAAGGCGATGATCGCCGCGTTGCGCAGGAAGAACGCCAGGCCGAACGTGACGAGGATGCCGTACTCGTCCTTGCGCTCCGTTCGCTCGCTGTACAACGGGGTCAGCAGCAGCCGCTCCAGCACGACGCCCAGGGTGAAGATGGCCGCCATCGCGATGAACATGGCGGCGAACGGCGGGACGCCCGCCAGGGTGATCGCGTAGTACGCCGTATAGCCGCCCAGCATGTAGAGATCGCCGTGTGCGAAGTTGACGATCTTCAGGATGGAAAAGATCAGCGTAACGCCGACGGCCACCAGCGCGTAGATGATGCCGATGACGAGACCGTTGGTAGCCTGGATCAGAAAATAATCCATCGGTCGGCCGCGAAGACGCCGGGGTCAAAAAACGGAGGAAGGCGCGTCGCGGCGCACGCCGCAGGCCCAGCGGTACACTGCGACGGCCTTCCCCCGAACGGTCTCGCTATCCCGCCGCGCGCCGCATCACTGCGCCGGCTTCTTGTAGGTGTACGGCACGGTCGCGAGGCTCCGCGGCCAGATCACCGGGGCGTCCTCGGGCTTCTGTCCGACCTTGTCGTACTGAAGCAGGTAGAGCGGCGCGTCGACGTACTGGTGATAGGCCCAGTCCGGGCTGTGGCTGGTCGAGAACGCGTAGGCGCCGCGCGTGCCGCTCCACTTCGACGTCTCGAGCGCGTGGATAATCGCCTTGGGATCGGTGCTGCCGGCGCGCTTGATCGCATCGACCACGATGTACGCCGCATCATAGCTCTCCATGGATTGCGGCGTGGTCCCGGACTTGAAGCGGGCTTCGAACGCGGCCACGAACGCCTTGGTCTTGGCGTTCCACTTGGCCTTCGGCAGGCCGGGGTTCTCGGTGATCAGGCCGACGCCGGCCTCCCTTACGTTCTTCCAGAAGGCCTCGGTGGTCGCCGGGCCGCCGGAGTTGTATGTGCCGGTGTGCGCGCTCGGGGCGAGCCCGAGGCTCTTCGCCTGGTTCACCACCGCGAACGCGCCCGCGTCCTCGCTGATCGCGACGGCGAGAAAATCATAAGGCGGATTGTGCGCCAGGATGCGCTGCAGCTGTGCCGTGAACTCCGTCTGGTTAAGGTCCGCACCGACGACATCGTAGTGGATCCCGTGCTTCTTGAAATTCTCGACCAGCACGTCGCGGTGGCCCTCGCCGCCGTCCGTCTTCTCGTACAGCAAGAGGACGTTCTTGAACCCCGCGGCGGCGATCCAGTCGCCGTAGCGGTTCGCGATGATCGCCTGGCACGGCGCGACCCGGAAGACCTCGGGGTAGCCCTTGGCCGTGATCTTGTTGGCCCAGACGTCGACCGCGACGATCGGCGTGCCGGTCTTGTGCGCGACCTCCATCTCGGCAAGGAACACACCGCTGTGGAACTCGCCGAAGATGGCGGCGACGTGCTCCTGCGCCGTCAGCCGCTCGGCGCCCGCGGTGCCCTCTTCCGGCTTCCCGCGAGTGTCGGCCTCAACGATCTTGATCGGCCGGCCGAGTACTCCACCGGCCTTGTTGATCTCGTCTTGGGCCATCAGCGCCGCGTCCAACATCAGCTTGCCGTCCTCGTAGCCTCCGGGCGGCGACAGCGGTCCGACTTCCCCGATCTTGATCGGCTCAGCCGCGCTCCAGCTCATCTGGATCGGCACGAGCAAGAGTCCTGCCAGTGCCAGCACGGCGAGACCGGTAAACGCCCCACGTCTCGAGATCCTCATTACGTCGTGCCCCCCTTCGTCTCGGATGTCCTGTCGGTGATGCCCGCTGTCATCTCCCGGGTTCGTTCGGACCGCTCCCGCGGCACCCCCCTTATGCACCGATGTCCGTCAGCGCGCCGTCGATCGCCTGCACGCCGGCTTCGATTTCCTCTTCGGAGACCACCAGCGGCGGCGCCGCGAGGAACACGTTGTAGCGGCCCATGATATTGGCGCCGCGCTTGCGGGCCGCGGCCACGAGCGACTTCATCGGGCTGGGCCCCGCGCCGCGCTTGGCGAACGGCTCGAGCGGCTCCTTGGAGGCGCGGTCCTTGACCAGCTCGAGCCCCCAGAACAGGCCCAGGCCGCGCACGTCGCCGACCTTCGGGTGCCGCTCCGCCATCTTGCGCAGCTTCGGACCGAGTACTTCGCCCATCCGGCGCGCCCGCTCCACCAAGCGCTCCTCTTCGAACACCTCGAGGTTGGCGATGCCGGCCGCGCACGCGAGCGGGTGGCCCGAGTAGGTCAGGCCGGCCCACAGCACATGGTCGTCGAAGTGGCGCGAGACCTTTTCGTTCACCAGCACGCCGCCGAGCGGCACGTACCCGGAGGTGACGCCCTTCGCGAACGAGATCATGTCCGGCAGCGCGTGCCAGTGCTCGCACGCGAACCACTCGCCGGTCCGGCCGAATCCCGTCATCACCTCGTCGAAAATCAGCGCGATGCCGTAGCGGTCGCAGATCTCCCGCACGCCTTTGAGGTAGCCCTCCGGGTAGATCACGAGACCGCTGCCGCCGATCATCGCCTCGATCAAGATCGCGGCAAAGCTGTCCGGCCCTTCGTACATCAGCACCGTCTCGAGGTGTTCGAGCGCCGCGGCCGTCTCGCGCTCCGCCGGCACCGCAAACGGGCTCCGGTAGGGGTAGGGCGTGAGGAAGCGCGTCACGCCGGGGATGCCCGGCTCGACCGGCCACCGCCGCGGGTCGCCGCTCAGCGTGATGGCGCCGTAGGTCGCGCCGTGATAGCCGCGGTAGGAGACGAGCACCTTCTGGCGCCCGGTGTACATCCGCGCCATCTTGACGGCGTTCTCGTTGGCGTCGGCGCCGCCGTTCGTGAAGAAGACCTTGGGATACGCCTGGTTGGGGGCGATGCGCGACAGCTTCTCGGCGAGGCGTGCGCGCGGCTCCGTCGAGAAGCTGGGATTGACGAACGTGAGACGCTCGGCCTGCCGCTGGATGCCCGCGATGATCTTGGGGTGACTGTGCCCCGCGTTGACGTTGATCAGGCCGGAGCAGAAGTCGAGGATCCGCTCGCCGTCCGCGGTGTAGAGATAGCACCCCTTCGCGTGGTCGATGGCAAGAGGTCCCGGCCCGCTCTGCGCCTCCCACGGGATCAAGACGTGCTCTCTGGTCAGCTGTGCGGTTGCCTGCGTCGCAGGCGTAGTCTTGGTGACCGCCATGAACTCCCCCCCCCGGGCCGGCCGGAACACGATCGGTCGTCCGATGCGATTGGTCCCCTTTCACCGCCGCCCGGCGGCCTCCCTGCGGCGGAGGATGATGGTCCGGTAACGGACGCGTTAACGTCCCGTGAAAATTCGCGCCGGGCGAACGTCAGTGCGTGCCGTTCAGGACGTACTCGAAGACGTCGAAGTTGCGCAGCGACGCGCGCGCCCGATCCGCATACTCGGCAGACAGGCGCCGCGAGACGAAGAACGGGACCGGCTGTTCGGCGAGGCTTCCGTGCGAGCGGAGGCGCTCCCCCGCCAGCTGCGAGAGGTCGTGATCGACGGCGCGCGCGCCGATCGCGCGGCCCCGCTCGCCGATGACCGCGACGTCGCCCTCGCGATCGAAGGGCAGCTCGAACCTCGCGCAGGCCTCCTCACGAACGAGCGCCAGGCCCACTCCCGGCAGCGACCGCACGTGGCGCAGCACCGCGTCGCGATCCACGCCGGGCCGCATGAGATGCACGCGCACGAAGCCGCCGAGAGCGCCGTGATGGCGTACGAACGGGTCGGTGATCGGACAGATGACGCGCGTCGCGCCCTCGCCGAACGTCTCGTCCAGACGGTCGCCGAGGTACAGCACGTTGGGCCGTCCGTCCGGCAGCGCCATGTCGGTCATGCCGTGATCGGCAACGACCCCCACCGTGGCGTCCAGGGCGGCCAGCACGCCGAGCCGCTCGTCGACCGCGCGCATGAACGCGTTGGCCTCCGGCGTGCCCGGCGCGTACTTATGCTGGACGAAATCCGACAGCGACAGGTACATGAGGTCCGGCCGGCGCGCCCGCAGCAGCGCGATGCCGGCGTCCAGCACGAACAGGGAGAGATCCGCGCTGTACGGGTCCGGCTCCGGCCGGCCGACGAGATCGAGCACCCCGGCGATGCCGTGCTCGGCCTCGGTGGCCGCGGCGGCGTGCTCCGCGGAAAACGCGATGCCGCGAAGATCCTTGCCGAGCGCCTTGCGGAGCTTGTCCTTGGCGGTCACCGCGATGACCCCGGCGCCGGCCTGGGAGAAGCACGCCAGAATCGTCGGGGCGCGCAGCGGCGTCGCGTCCGTCATCATGATCTCGCGGCCGGTGTCACGGTCGAGGTAGTAGTTGCCGGACACGCCGTGGACGGCCGGCGGCGCCCCGCACACGATCGACACGTTGTTGGGGTTGGTGAACGACGGCATCGCCGCGGCCGCGATCGCCGAGAAGCCGTCCCGCGCCATCCGGTCGAGGAACGGAATCACCCCGGCGGCGCGCGCCGCCTCGATGTACGACGGGTCGCAGCCGTCGAAGCAGACGACGACCGCCGGCCGCGCCGGCCAAGACAGCACGCGTCCGTTGACCTGCACCGGCGTCTTCACCGCCGCTCGGCCTCCGGCCGCCTGTCCCCCCTCGCGGGGGAAAAGACGTCCGTGCTCAGATAGCGGAGGCCCGAATCCACGATGATCGTCGCGACGACGGCGCCCGGGCCGAGCCGCTCCGCGACGCGCAGCGCGGCGACGACGTTGGCGCCCGTGGACGTGCCGGCGAAGATCGCCTCCTCCCGGGCGAGGCGCCTCGCCATCGCCTTCGCGTCGCCGGTGCTCACCGTCAGCACCTCGTTCACCTCGTCGGGTTTCCACAACGGCGGGATGAACCCGATGCCGATCCCTTCGATCTTGTGCGAGCCGGACGGCCGGCCCGACAGAACCGCCGACTCCGCGGGCTCCACCGCGACCACCAGAAGGTCCCGGTTGTGCCGCCGCAGCGCGGCCGCGGCGCCGTGAATCGAATGCGCCGTGCCGACCGCATGGACGAGCGCGTCCACGCGGCCGCCCGCCTGCCCCCAGAGCTCCTCGCCGAGCGGATGATAGCCGGCTTCGCCGTCGCGGTTGTTGAGCTGGTCCACCGACCAGTGCCCCGGACGCCGGCTGATCGTCCCGGCCGTCGCGATCATGGTCTTGATGAGCGCGGCGTTGATGGCGCCGCGCTCGCTCGGCACATCGGTGAGCTCGGCCCCGTACGCCAGCATCGTGAACCGCTTCTCGTCCGCGAACGCGTCCGAGAACACGAAATGGCTCTTGAACCCGAGCGCGGCGCAGACGAAGGCCAGCGAGACGCCCGTCGTCCCGGCAGTGTACTCGACCACAGTCCCGCCGGGCGGCAGGCGCCCGTCCGCGGCCGCGCGCTCGACCACCGCGCGCGCCATCCGGTCCTTCATGCTGCCGGTCGGATTCGCGGACTCGACCTTCGCGACAACGCGCGCCGCCCGGGCGGGCACCACGCGGCGCAACTCCACGAGCGGTGTGTTGCCGATCGCATCGAGCACGCGGTTTCCACGGGCGGTCTCCATGCGCCAGTAGTTCAAGGCGCGTCCGCGCCTTCCATCTAAGACGCGCGGCGCCGCCGGGCCCGTCCCGCCACGGGCGTTGACTCCATGACGGCCGGCCGCCTGTGGCCGGCCCGGCGCGTGGAGGGTTCGCGCGCGCGGCGCGGAAGAGGACGCTCCCATGAGCGGCACCGTGCGCGGCCTCTTGACGCTCGACGAGCTCCGATCGCTCGTCGCGTCCGGCGAGATCGACACCGTCATCGCCGCGATGGTCGACATGCAGGGCCGGTTGATGGGCAAGCGCGTCACCGGGCGGTTCTTCCTCGACCAGGTGGCGGAGAGCGGCGCCCACGCCTGCAGCTACCTCCTCGGCGTGGACGTCGAGATGGAGCCCCTGCCCGGCTACCGGCTCACGAGCTGGGACAGCGGCTATCACGACCTCCACATGCGGCCCGACTTCGGCACGCTCAGGCGGATCCCGTGGCTCGAGGGCACGGCGCTCGTCCTGTGCGACCTCGCGCACGACGACGGCGCGCCTATCGAGGAGTCGCCGCGACAGATCCTTCGCCGGCAGGTCGCACGCGCGCACGAGCGCGGGTATTCGGCGATGGTCGCGTCGGAGCTCGAGTTCTACATCTTTCGGGAATCCTACGCGAGCGCGCAGCGCAAGCAGTTCGTGAACCTGGAGCCGTACGGCCGGTACATCGAAGACTATCACATCCAGCAGGGCACCAACGAAGAGTGGCTCATCCGCCAGATCCGGAACGGGCTCGACGCCGCGGGCGTGCCGGTCGAGTTCAGCAAAGGCGAATGGGGTCCGGGGCAGCACGAGCTGAACCTCCGGTACGCGGCGCCGGTGGAGATGGCGGACCGGCACACGGTGTTCAAGCACGGCACGAAGGAGATCGCCGCGCTCAACGACGTGGCGATCACGTTCATGGCCAAGTGGCGGGCCGACCTCGCCGGCTCCTCGTGCCACCTCCACGCCAGCCTGTGGGACCGCGACGGGCGCCGCAACCTCTTCTGGGAGGAGGGGGCGCGGCCGCTCGGCATGTCGCCGCTGTTCCGGCACTTCCTCGGCGGGCTCCTCGCCGGGGCGCGTGAGCTGGCGTACTTCTTCGCACCCTACATCAACTCGTACAAGCGATACATGGCCGGGACGTTCGCGCCGGTCGCGGCGGTCTGGAGCCACGACAACCGGACCTGCGGCTTCCGTGTCGTGGGCCGCGGGGACGGCCTCCGCGTCGAGAACCGCATTCCCGGCGCCGACGCGAATCCGTACCTCATGTTCGCGGCGACGCTCGCGGCCGGCCTGTGGGGCATCGAACGTCGCATCGAGCCGCCCGAGATGTTCGAAGGCGACGCCTACCGCGCGCCCGATCTGCCGCGCATCCCCCGCACGCTCCGCGACGCGACGGCCGCGCTCGAGCGAAGCGAAATCGCGCGGGAAGCGTTCGGCGATCGCGTCGTCGACCACTACCTGCACACCGCGCACCTCGAGCAGGAGGCCTATGACCGCGCCGTGACCACCTGGGAGCTCGCCCGCAACTTCGAGCGGACCTGATGCGCCTCGACGGCAAGGTCGCCCTGATCACCGGCGCCGGCAGCGGCATGGGCCGGCTCGCGGCGCAGGTGTTTTCGCGCGAGGGCGCCCGTGTCGTCCTCGCAGACGTCTCGCAGGACGCGGGGGAAGCGGCCGCATCAGAGGTCGCGCGCGCCGGCGGCGAGGCCGTGTTCGTGCCGGCCGACGTCGCGCGGGAGCGGGACGTGCAGACGCTGGTCCGCCGGGGCGTCGAAGCCTTCGGGCGCCTCGACGTGCTGTATAACAACGCCGGCATCTTTCCGGCCGACGACGGCTCCGTGGTGGACGTCGCCGAAGAGGTTTGGGACCGCGTGATGGCGGTCAACCTCAAGGGCATCTACCTCTGCTGCAAGCACGCGATCCCGGAGCTGCTGCGCGCCGGGGGCGGCTCGATCGTCAATGTCGCGTCGTTCGTCGCGCTCGTGGGCTGCACCGTGCCGCAGGACGCCTACACGGCCAGCAAGGGCGGCGTGATCGCCCTCACCAAGTCGCTCGCCGTGCAGTTCGGCCCGAAGCACATCCGGACCAACGCGATCGCCCCCGGGCCCATCGAGACGCCGCTGCTCATGTCGTGGCTGCTCACCAACCCCGCCGAAAAGAAGAAGCGTCTCGACCGGATTCCGGCCGGCCGGTTCGGGCGGCCCGAGGATATCGTCAACATGGCGCTCTATCTGGCGTCGGATGAGGCGGCCTGGGTCAACGGCGCCGTGATGGTCGTCGACGGCGGCATCACGTCCAACTACTTCTAACCATGCTGCGGACACGCGCCGCCGTCCCGGACGACGCCGAGGCGATCGCGCGCATCTATAATGAAGGCATCGAAGACCGCGTCGCCACCTTCGAGACCCGGCCGCGGAGCGCCGAAGATGTGGGCGGCTGGTTCGACGGGGTGCATCCCATCGTCGTCGCCGAGGACGGCGGCCGGGTGCTGGCGTTCGCGTCCACATCGACCTACCGGCCGCGGGACTGCTACGCCGGGATCGCGGAGTTCTCGGTCTACGTCGCGCGGGAGGCCCGGGGCCGCGGCGCCGGGCGCGCCGCGATGGAGGCGCTGATCGCGGCGTCCGAGCGGGCGGGGTTCTGGAAGCTTGTCTCCCGGGTGTTCCCGCAGAACACGGCCAGCCTGCGGCTGCTCAAATCGTTGGGCTTTCGCGAGGTCGGGTACTACGAGAAGCACGCCAAGCTCGATGGCGCCTGGCTCGACGTGGTGATCGTGGAGAGGCTGCTGCCGGCGAACGTCCGCTGAGGGCGAGGCGCCGCCGAAGGGGGACCCGATGCCCGGTTGGACCACCTATCCCGAAGAATCACCGCCCGCGAAGGTCGCCTCACTCGCCGAGCAGATCGAGCGCGACGGCGGTCACGTGCTGGCCGCGTATCGCGAACCGGTCGGGGAACACTGGCAGATCTTCTGCCTCCTGCCGACAGACAAGGTCGACGCGACGCCCTACCAGCGCGACCTGTCCCCGACCCACGTCAAGCGTCTTCAGGCCGTCGTGAAGAAGCTGGACCGCGCCGTCGATCCGATCGTCGTGATGTCGCCGGAGCCCGGCACGTATTGGACGCCGAACGGCAACCACCGCCGCGAGGTGATGCGCAAGCTCAAGGCGGACATGATCCCGGCCATCGTCATCCCGGAGGCGGACGTCGCCTTCCAGATCCTCGCGCTCAACACGGAGAAGGCCCATAATCTAAAAGACAAGTCGCTCGAGGTCATCCGCATGTACCGCGGCCTCGTCGAGGCGCAGCCCTCGCGGGGCGAGGAGGACTACGCGTTCGAGTTCGAGGCGGCGTACTATATCACGCTCGGCCTCCTGTACGAGAAGAACAAGCGATTTGCCGGCGGAGCGTTCGCGCCGATCCTCCGGCGCGTCGACGGTTTTTTGAAGGGCTCGTTTCCCAAGACGCTGCCGCAGCGCGAGGAGCGCGCGTCGCTGGTGATGCAGGCCGACGAAGCGCTGGCCGGCGTGGTGGAGCGGCTGAAGAAGCGCGGCCTCCGCCACCCCTACGTGAAAAACTTCGTCCTGGCCCGGACCACCCCGCTCACGCGCGCGCGGAAGACCCTGCCCGGGTTCGATCAGACGTTCAAGAAGCTCGCCGCGAACATCGAAGCGTTCGACATCTCCAAAGTCCGCTACGAGGACATCCAACGCGCCGCGATCATGGCGGTGCCGGCCGCGACTTAGTCCCCCGCGCCGGACACGGCGGTCCCCCGGGGCTACTTGAGTCCGTACGCAACGAGTGCGTGCGCGGCGCCGACGTAGACGCGGCCGTCGAACACCGA
>Ga0070731_10000615_pt1 | contig 44590 bp, 37 predicted proteins | sample Coa_R1_2_FD_66448 | JGI IMG/M metagenome (GOLD analysis project Ga0070731, IMG submission 66448) | Surface soil microbial communities from Centralia Pennsylvania, which are recovering from an underground coalmine fire - Coalmine... | ecosystem: Environmental > Terrestrial > Soil > Unclassified ...
AGAAATGTCATCCCGAATCCGGCTTTAGCCGGTGAGGGACCTTACGTCAACCAACAGCACCTATGCAGTAGACTGGACCGGCACACCCATCCACATCATCGTGTCTGCCCGGCTGTCGTCAGATCCCTCGCGCAGAGCGCTTCGGGATGACATGAGTACAGGAAAGGTGCAAGACTACAAAAAGAAACGCCGAAATGAGCGGCGTTGCGGAAGATCACGCTCACGTCGGTTGGCATAATAACTCCGGACCTGCAAGAAATGTCATCCCGAATCCGGCTTTAGCCGGAACTGTGGGTCGGCAGCACCTATGCAGTAAACTGGACCGGCACACCCATCTACATCATCGTGTCTGTCCGGCTGTCGTCAGATCCCTCGCGCAAAGCGCTTCGGGATCAGATAGCTTGGTGGAGCATATACATGGCGCTGATACCAACCATAGCTCAAGTCTCTCCACTTTGGGTTCAGCGAGCCTATCAGGGATAACTTTTTCTGCCGCCGCCAGGCCTTGATTTCCTTTTCTCGCGCGATCGCAGCGTGGATGGTAGCAAACCGTTCGAAATACACCAGCAGATTGACATTGTATCGGGCCGTGAATCCGCCGAAGGCGTGCGTCTTATGTTTGTAAACGCGCTGCTCGAGGTTGCTAGTGACGCCCACGTAGATGACCTTCCGTTGACTTCCCATGATGTACACGTAATAGAAATCGGCCATTGTGTAACTCTGGAACAATTGCGACGCGGATGTATGTGCCGACCATCACAAGATGCATGCGGGAGTGGTGCCCCCATTTACTGCATACCAATTTCTGGCGTACGTAAGGTCCCTCATCGGCTGAAGCCGAGTTCGGGATGACATTAGAAATAAAAACGCCGCTCCGAGTGAGCGGCGTTGCGGAAAGATCATTCTCGCTTAGCGGTGCCCACCACCTCCGTGGCCACCCCCTCCGCCTCCATGCGATCCTCCGCCACCATGGGAACCTCCGCCGAAGCTGTGACCACCGCCCGAACTATGGGCAGAGTAACCACCGCGTCCACCAGCTGAGCCGTACGATGGCGCTCCGTAGTGCGAACCGCCAGAAGATCCGTAGCCACCATAGTTACGGCCGGAGTAGCCGCCGTAGGCCCGCGTGGAGTAGCCACCATAGGAGCGATTCGAATAGTTACCACCGCCGTATGAGCGATTCGAGTAATTGCCGTATCCGCTGCCGGAATAAGTCCGATTCACCGTACCGCTCGGACGAGGCACGGAACGCGAGCCCATCGCAGACCCATTTGTTTCCGAAGGAGTCCGCGAGTTGAATCCGCTTGGCGGACGCGGCACGTTGTGATTCATCGCCATCTGCGAACTCTCGGATCTCGCGCCGCCTGAGGACGACGGCCGCGCGACATTGGATGAGCCATTTGCGATTCGATTCGATGCTCCGCCATTGAAGCTTTGCGGCGGACGCGGCACAAAGCGCCCACCTGCGGCGGGTGTGCGTGCAGCCCCAGCGTTTGCAGTCGTGCGCGCAGCGGAGTTCTCATTGGCGCGTGGAACCGAAGTTCCGGTGTTGCGACCGAATGGACTTTCACCGGCGCGTGACGCAGCGGGCGGCGTCATGCGGCTGACTGTGGAATGAGAGAAAGCGCCAGCCGACGGTCTCGCCGCGGTTTCACCGCCTCGCGAACCCAGCATGGCTTGCCGCGTCGGATTGGCTTCGACCCGGCCCAAAGCCGATGCGCTTCGCATCTGACTCGCGGTTGGGTGAACGGAATTGCCATGAACTGCTAAGCCACGCTCAAGCCCATTGCGCGACATCGCTGTGACTGCGCCGGCGCGGTTGGCGAACTGCGGCATACCGAAACCGTTTCTGCCGTAAAGGGCAGTGCGGCCGCCATCGTGGAAATAGGCGCCGCTGATGCGGCCGAAGTTGTTGAATCGCCCGTTGGCAAAGTTCACCCCGCGGAAGTAGCCCGGGCTGACGTGGTACCACGGGAAGAAGGGATCATGAAATCCCAGCGGGCACCAACCGAATCCGCCACCGAAACCGATTCCAAAGCCCCAGCCCCAACCAAAGCCAACGCCCCAGCCAGGACCGCCGAACCAAGCCACTAAAGCTGGCGCATACCACGGCCGTGCCCAATAGGGGCCAGGAGCCCAGCCCCAACCTCCGCCCCAGGAAACCCAACGTCCATAGTGGAATGGAGCAAAGCCCCAAGGATATGCGTCTACCCAGGTCCATCCCCAGGGATTTTCCCACATCCAGTTGCCATTGCTATATGGTGCCCAGTCCGGCGCTACCGAGGTGGGAACCCAAACCGGGCCATAATCCGGAGTTTCTTTCCAGGCGCCGTATTGGTCGAGATCGTCGGCACCGACGGTTCCCGGCGCGACGTAGCGTGCAGAAACTGACCGCTCATGTTGCCGGTCGCGTACCTGGCACCATTCGTCGAATCCATCGGGCTGCGGTGCGTTGCGCGCTTCGTGCGTCAACGACGTGCCGCTGTTGAACTGGATCTGTTCGCCTGCACGCACCTGAACGGCTGGCCCTTGACCGGTCGCTTGGCCTTCACCTTTCCACACGGTGACGAGCGTGGTGTCGGCGTTGGGATCTACATCGAAGCGGTAATCTCCGGGCTTGGTCAAAGTGAAGGCCACATTCGGAGTATCGACTTCCCAGGTCTCACCGCCGTAAAGCTTGTGGAGACTGACGTTGAGCGCGCCTTGATGCAAAGAGACCTGCACGATGTTGGTGTCAACGTTCGTCAGGGTCAGGCTGCTTTCGGAGTTGATGCGCATGAAGCCGGTGCCAAAATCCAGTTCCGCGCGGGAATCCTTGTCTGCCCAAACGTTGTCAGCAATGGTGAGCGGCCGATTCTGTTCGGCCTGCACCCAGTCGGCGGTTCCGTGCGGCTGAACCGAAACCTGTCCTGTCATGTAGTCGACGCGGGCCACGCGACCCGGAGGATCGGCGGCATTGGCGGACTGGTCTTGCACACCAGCGGGAGCGGGGGGTGCGCCAGCCTGATTGCCAGGCTGGTTTTGCCCCTCATCGGAGGGGCTGACCGGCTGATCCTGTGCGCCAGCGAAACCAGCCAACATGCACAGCAGAAGTACTAGCAAAGTTGCCGGAATCCACTTACCTACGCTTTTCATGCCCTCATCTCCTCGAACGCGCTCGAGAAGCCGCGTTCCGGAGGTCTGTCCTCACGACCGGCCCCCACTTCTTTAGATTGCCACTATTATTAACCCTGTTGGCGGCTGCGAGTTGCGACACAAAGCCCGCAGTTCACAAATGAGCTAACTCTTTTGTTTACAGTGTAATACTCCTGCGCCTCTACAAACCTCGGACTAACACTTCGGAGGGATGGGCCCGCGCTTCCGGGCTATTGGGGGGCTTCTGGACCGAGACTAAACTTTAGGGTACTCAGGAAGTTACTCTCATAAAGATCTGATAAATTGCTCCGCAAAAATCAAAGCTCTCAAGGAAGTGGTGTTATGGACGACAAACGCCGCCGCAACCGAAAGAAGGCGGTTCTACCGGTGCGAGTTACCGGAAGCGATAGTTCCGGCAAAACATATTCGGAACTAGTTCACACCCTGGATATCACCGAATCAGGCGCGAGGCTGGGCGGGCTGCGTCACGGAATCGAAGTCGGCGCCCTGGTAACCTTGCAGTACAAGCAACATAGGGCGAGCTTTCGAGTGGTTTGGACCGAAGCAGTTCCCAACCACACCGAGCACAGGGTTGGGTTGCAAGCACTAGACACGAAGAGTTTGTGGTCATTCGGCTCGGAGTTGCGCGCCGAACCTGCCGCCGCGGGCATGCTGACCACGGTCCCATCCGAGGCCTAGGATCCCGCACGAGCCAAGCTCGGGGCGCATTCTGTGTCTGGTCGCCGAACTGCCTGAATCCCATACACTTGCTGCAGCATCTTTTAGCCGTATGACCAAAATCCATATCCCTACACCATTGCGCCAATACGTTGGTAAACAGACAGATGTGGCGGTGAACGGCGGCACGGTGGCCGAAGCACTGTCAGAACTGGTTTCCAAGCATCCCGAGTTGCGGCGTCATCTCTATAGCGACGACGGCAAGCTTCGGGCCTTTGTGAATGTGTACGTAAATGACGAAGATGTGCGCTACTTGCAGAAAGAAGCGACAACCATCAAAGATAGCGATACAATCTCCATTGTTCCGTCAATCGCAGGCGGAAGGCTCTGATTGCATTCTGATTGCACCATGAAACGACTGCTCGCCCGGCGCTGCTGTTGTTGTTGCCTCTGTTGTCGTCCTTCCTGTTGTTAGTTTCTGACAAAAATCCTGAATCTGAGATTCTGAGGTCCTATGGCCACCATTACTCAAGCACAACCCGAAATCGCAGCTCTTAATAATGACGAGATTTTGCGCTACTCGCGACACCTGATTATGCCGGAGGTCGGCATGGAGGGTCAGCAGAAGCTGAAAGCGGCGCGAGTTCTTTGTATCGGCGCGGGTGGGCTGGGTTCGCCGCTCGCACTTTATCTGGCGGCGGCAGGCGTGGGAACACTGGGGATCGTGGACTTCGATGTCGTCGACTATACGAACTTGCAGCGGCAGATCATCCACAGTACCGCGGATGTGGGACGCAAGAAGCTGGAATCGGCGACCGAGAAGCTGAAAGGGATCAATCCGTTTCTGGAACTTCGCACATTTGAAACCAAGCTGACCAGCGAAAACGCTCTCGATTTGTTCCGCGATTTCGACATCATCGCCGATGGCACGGACAATTTTCCAACGCGCTACTTGGTGAACGATGCCTGCGTGCTGACGGGCAAGCCCAATGTTTACGGATCGATTTTCCGCTTTGAAGGTCAGGCAAGCGTGTTCGCGACCGAAGAAGGCCCGTGCTACCGCTGCTTGTATCCTGAGCCGCCTCCGCCGGGACTGGTACCATCCTGCGCCGAAGGTGGCGTGCTTGGCATTTTGCCCGGACTAGTGGGCGTGATTCAGGCGACCGAAGTCATCAAGCTGATTCTCGGTATAGGCCAGTCTCTTATCGGGCGCCTTCTTCTGGTTGACGCGCTGGGCATGAAGTTCCGCGAACTCAAGTTGCGCAAAAATCCTGACTGCCCGGCCTGTGGCACTCATCCCACCGTTACAAAACTGATAGACTACAACCAGTTTTGCGGAATTCGTGGTGAGGAGAAGGCCGTGGAAGCAGCGATTCCCGAGATGCAAGTGGAAGAACTCAAGCGCCGCCTGGATGCCGGCGAGGATCTTTTTGTGCTCGATGTGCGCGAACCGCATGAGTATCAGATCTGCAATCTTGGCGGACATTTGATCCCGCTAAATGAGTTGCCCAAGCGCATCAACGAACTCGATTCCAGCCGGGAGATTGTCGCTCATTGCAAGATGGGAGGGCGGAGCGCGAAGGCGGTGGCGTTCTTGCGACAGGCGGGATTTCAGAAGGTCCACAATCTGAAGGGTGGCATTACAGCCTGGGCGGATCGGATTGATCCGAAGATGCCGAAGTACTAAAGAGTCCGATAGTGTCCTAGTTCTTACCACCAAGGACACGAAGGAGCACGCAGGAAGACCTAAATTGGCGACACTTCCAATTCCCTCCGCAGCATCGGAGCTTTAAAAATTCGAAAATAAAAAGGGGAGCTTGCGCTCCCCTTTGTTGTTGGCGCATGAATTAACTACTTGCTGGCAGTGTTGCCCTCGCCGCTGCCGGAGCCTTGTCCGACCTGTAACGCGTACTTTTTGCCGCCGAAGCGAACCTCGGCCAGCGACTTGGTTCCATCCTCGTTGCTCTTGATCACTGCCGCATCGGAGGATGCAGGCTGAGACAAATCCACCAGGGTTGCCGGCGCGGTTGCCACGACTTTCTTGCCTTTCATGATGTTCATCTGCACATTCTGCCCCGTTCCATCCCAATTCACCGAGTAATCGCCTGCGGGAAGAGTTTTTCCGCTCACGGTGATGGCGCTCAGTGTTTGCAATGAACCATGGTTGGAAGCAGCGAACAGGCTCGTCGCAAGCAGCAATGTGAGCCCCAGCAGCAAGCCCTTCGAAACGTTCGTAGACTTCATAAATTCTCCATTCTTCCCGAATTGCGTCCGGGATCCGGTTAAGGGCGGCTCGGGTTTTTCTCTTCATCGAGAAACTTGCGTTTCCGAACGAAAAGCCTACAATTGCTGCCGCGGGGTTAGAAGAAAGCGCAGGGCCGCGAGGCCAGCACTCTCTGCTGAAGGGATTGCACTCACCTGGGCCGCCAAACCGAGAGTGAGTTCAGTCCCTTAACCCCTGAAACTTTTTACGCCGGGCCATTCTCGCCCAGCTTCGCTTTCATGTGATGAAGTACGTTCTGGCTTACCCAAAAGTTCCTTCACGTTGAATCGCGGTTACTGAATTCGACGCCCGCCAGTGATCATCGTTAGCAAATTTCATCAGCACAGCGTGTAAATGTTTTGTTACGACTGCGCACAGATCGCAACATGTGTTCACAATTTTTTGCATGTTGCGCAACTGCAAGGGAAGGTGCACATCCAGTGCCAAATGCAGGGGCGCAGAAATCACTGGAATTACAACGCTTCGCGCGTTAGGAGAACGTCCAGGTGTTCGGTGGTGATCCAACGCGTTCGGAAACGAACAGGGTATGGACCTCGCGGCACGCCGTCGCTGCACAAATTGCACTCGCCTGGATGACGCGTAAGGTTTGGCAGTTTGGTTCCCACCCTTTCGCAAAGAACGCGAAAAGGGTGGGGCACCCGCATTGTTTTTTCTACATCACTTAAGTTGCAGGACGACCTTCCCAAAATTCTTACCTTCAGATAAGAGCCGATATGCGTCCTGCACTCTCTCCATCGGGAGCACCTCTCCGATCACCGGGCGCAAATGCCCCTGCGACATCCATGTGGAAAGCCGGCCCCACGCTGCATCCATCAACTTGCGATTCGCAGAGAGATACGTGAGCCACAAGCCATGCACGCTTGCGCCTGTGGCATAAAGCACGCGCGTGTCCAGTTCGGGTTTTTGTCCGGTTGCGTTTCCATAGACGATCACTCGGCCAAACTGACGCAGACAACGAACACTTTTCGCGACATGCTCTCCGCCCAACATTTCAAACACTGCATCGACGCCTTCACCATGCGTGAGGTCTTTGATCGATTGTTCGTAATCCTGCTGCTTGTAGTTGATGCCGTGCTGCAAGCCCAGTTTCTTCACTCTTGCGAGTTTCTCGTCAGAGGACGAAGTTCCGTACATCTCCATTCCAAGTAACTTGCCGATTTGCACTGCGGCCGTTCCTACTCCTCCGGCGACCGCGTGAATCAGAACTCGTGGGGCGCTTTCCGTGCGATTGTTTTCGGTAAGTCCGGCCTTCCAATACGCAAGATATGCGGTGAAATAATTTACGGGAAAAGCAGCGCCTTCCTCTGCGCTCCAGTTCGATGGGACGGGCCATAACAGATCAGAGCGTGCAGCCGTGCGTTCTGCAAATGCGGCCCACTGGGTGTAGCCCATCACATGTTTTTTATCCCGCTGGCGAATGCCGCAGAATTCCCGGCCGGCGATGAGCGGCGGCTTGGGCGTGCCGGGGTATCCGCCCTTTGCCGTCATGACATCGGCGAAATTCAGGCCACCGGCCTGGACTTCGACGATCTCCTGTCCCTCGCCAGTTGCGGGCTCGGGCAGATCGCGAATTTCGAGTACCTCCGGACCGCCAAACTGCGTGATGACGATGGCTTTCATGCGACCAGTCTACCAGTCAGACCTGCTCGAAAGTCATGTTGGCCGTAACCGACGATACTTCTAGAATTGCTGAACGCGAACGTTGCGCATGATCCTGACGATGAAAACTTACGAAAGCAGATGGCGGCGTGTTCTAAATTTTCTCGCGCTGCTCAGCTTGGCTGCCCTCGTTGTCGGGTTTGCAATCAATGCCTCAGCGGCTGAACCTGTTACTTTCTTTGACGACTTCAGCGGCGGCAAACTCGATACTGAAAAGTGGGAGATTGCCACTTACCACTCTCCGGACAGCAAGCCCGGCATCAATCAAGGCACATACGTGGCAGATACGATTGATTTCACCACGGGCATGTTGCGCATCAGGGTTACGCAAAAGGAAAAGAATGGTGTGGTTCAATCGCTGGGCGGCGCCATCATCTCGAAAAATCGATTTGGATATGGCACGTACGAATTCGTAATGCGAATGTCTACAACCGCCGACAAGCCGGACGCTGAGGGCAAGACGTTGACTGGAGCGATCTCTTCCGGCTTTCTCTACTACCACAATTCCGAGTCCGAAATCGATCTTGAATTCCTCGGCGATGAGAATGCCATGCATGTCACGAACTGGCTAAACCCAGCGCCATCCCATCAACCGGAAGGCGACGTAAAACAAACAGACAAAATCAACGATAACGCTCTTGGCAGCGGATTCCGGAACTACAAAATTGTATGGGCGCCAGGAAGCATCAAAATTTACATCGACGACAAACTGGTTGCGTCGCACGATGAGCATGTGCCCAGCACTCCCGCGCACATCATCCTTCAGCATCGCGGAACCAACAGCGACGAATGGGGAGGCACTGCGGCGCCAGGAATCACGCGCTATTTCTACGTGAAAAGCGTGAAGTTCACCGCGATGCAATCACGCTGAATCCCCGGTTCGAGTGCATCTTTCGACGCTTGCCCAGGTCTTTCATGGGAAAGGGAACATGTATAATCAACCGCTGGGCGGGAGTAGTTCAGCGGTAGAACGCCAGCTTCCCAAGCTGGATGTCGCGGGTTCGATCCCCGTCTCCCGCTCCATCAGCTCCGATATTCTCGGATCAGAAATCTTTTGCAGGCCGGGAACCTCTGCTTTGAGAACATCAGTTCCCGGTTTTCAGTTATCAGTTCTCAGAACGTGAATTTCGCTGCTAACTGAATGCCTCGTGGTCCGCCGCCGCCCAAGAACGGGTTGCCGATGCCCACGTCGCCGGTAGCGGTGAGGGGGTAGCCGCCCGTAGCGCCCGAGACTTCGCGCCCATTAACTATTGTGCCAATGCCGCTGTTTATCCCACCTGCGCCGGCATCGGCGATAAATGCCGGCAGGAACGGGTTGGCGAAGTTCGGATGGTTCAGGATATTGAATATGTCGGCGCGGAGCTGAAGGGTCAGGCGCTCGGTGAGGGCGGTGTTTTTGTACAGGGCGAAATCCCACTGTTTGTAGGTAGAGCCATGTAATTCATCACGACGTTCATTGCCAAAATGGCGACTACCGATTACACAATCCGCGGCTGTGCCCGTCGGCGCTGCCTGGGCTGCCGGAGTGATGGAACAGGGAATCGCAAAGGAAGTCATATCGAGATAGTCCGACGGATTATTGGGATGATAGACAATTGGGCCGACTACGTCGGGACGGTCGAATCCATTGCCACTTCCGCTGTAATCATCTTCGAAATTGTAGTTGAGTTGGAAAGGTTGGCCGCTTTGCAGCGTAACTGTGCTGTTCACGCCCCATCCATTTTTGAGCTTCTGCATGCCGCCGCCCATGTGGGGGATGTCATACCCAAAAATCCAGGTGAAACGCTGAGGCAAATTGAAGTTTGAAGGACCGTATTCGAGATATGGACGTGTGCTGTCGTTTGGCTGAGCTGCGTTGGGTTCAAAGTCCTCGCCGTCGCTGGAGTTGTCCAGCGACTTCGACCACACGTAGTTCATAATCGATGTAACTCCATGCCAACCCGTGATTCGCCACTGTGCTTGCAGTGAGTTGTAGTTTGATTTGCCTGTAGAATTCTCCTGCAGGACGTAGAACGCGTCGTAGGGATTTGCGGCCAAGGGCCGGGCAGCGGAGCCGTAGTCGTTGATGCAGGCGCAGGCAATATCGGCGGCGTTGATTTGCGCCGTGCTTGGCTGGCTGATATCAAAGAAGCGCCACAGCCTGTGCCCTTGCGATCCTACATAACCCAACTGCAGCACCATGTGATTGGTGAGTTGCTGCTGAATGTTCAGGTTGTAGTTTTCCATGTAGGGAGTTTTGATGTTGCGATCAAAACCGAACGCATCGCATTCAAACGTGCAGGTCGTGGTTGGTGAGTAGACTGGACTTCCGGGGACGATGGGCCCGACGACCGCGTTGGTTGACAAAATCGGGTCCGGCCCAACGTTGTTATAGGCGGGTCCGGGATCGAAGAAGGGCGCGTAAGGCAAGTGGCCCAAAGTCATGTCCTGTGAGTAGGAATCAAAGAACATGCCGTATCCGGCTCGGACCACAGTTCTTCCCTTGCCAGTCGCATCCCACGCCAAGCTGATGCGCGGAGCAAAGTCCCGATAATCCGGCTTATACAACTGGCTCAAGCCAGGCTGCCCCACCTGCGTCAAGGTAAACGTACCGGTGCCGGGAGACGGAGCAACGCTGGTGATATTGCTCATCAGGTTGTTCTTCTCGCCCTGCACACCGAAGTAGTCCCAGCGCAACCCGTAATTCAGCGTCAAGCGCTGGGTGACGCGGAAGCTGTCTTGAAAATAAAAGCCGAAGTTATTCTCGAAGGTGTGACGGGTCGAATCGCCAAAGTATTGGAATCCGCTGTCAACGTCACCGGCCAGAAAATCCTGAAGTGGACTTCCCAGCGTACTGCCGTCGAACTTAAGTCGACCGCGGAAATATTTGTCGAAGTACTGCTGAATGCTGGTGCGATGGAAGTCCACGCCAAACTTGAAATCGTGCTTGTTAATCTTCCAGGAGAAATTGTCGAGCACTTGGCCATTGCTGTCGACGCGATGGCGGGGAACGCTGCTGGTCGCCCCAAGCTGAGCAAATCCGGAACCGACCAGAATGATAGGCAAGCCCTGATCGGCAGGACCCAAGCCCGTATTCAGTCCGATCGAACTCGGTTGAAAGTTCTGGTCCGCGGGGAAAAATCCCTCTGCAAAGCGATTCCAACCATAGCGGAGTTCGTTGACTTTGCTCGATCCGAAGGTATGCACATAGGAGAGTGACACCAATTGAACGCGGGTGGGCGTGTAGGTGTTAAAACCGGGAAGCTGCCCACCAGTTGCAGTGAGCGCCAGGGGGAACGATTGGACGCTGTCGCCGAAGAAATAGCGACCAGTCAGCAGATTGCTGGCGTTGAAGTTGTGGTCGATCTTGGCGATCATGCTGGTCAAGCGATTGAACGATGGTGAGACTACGGAGCTGTTCGGACCATTAGGACAGCCGCTGTTCTCAGATCCGACCAGCCCTCCGCCAAACGTGCCGGGGATATTGGGAGTGGGCCAGGGATGACGCGTCAGAAGATTGGCGATCACCGGATTGGTGGCCCCACCATCTGCCGCAATCTGGGCAGGATCGGGCACGCACGCCAGCGTCACTACTCCGACCGGTTCCTGCTGTCCTTCGTAGTCGGCGTAAAAGAAGGTTTTGTCCTTGATGATGGGCCCACCCAAAGAAGCGCCGTACTGGTTATTGTGGAACTGTGCCTTCGGTTGTCCAACGGTGTTGAAGTAATTGCGGGCATCAAGCGCATCGTTGCGGAAGTACTCGGCGGCAGTTCCATGCCACTGATTAGATCCACTCTTGGTAACGATGTTGACGACAGCACCAGCATTGCGTCCATATTCGGGCTCGAAATTGGAAATGACGCGAACCTCGGCCACGGCATCGATGGGCAAAATCGTGGAGGGGGTACCAAACACACCGGCCTCGTTAATCGCGGGATCATTGCGATAGCCGTCGTTCATGTCAGTGCCGTCGAGCAGGTAGTTGTTGGAGCGGCCACGAGCTCCGTTCATACTGAACTCACCGAAAGAACCGGGGGAATCAGAAATCTGGTCTGGAGATCCGGCGACGCCAGGATTGAGATAGATCAGTTTGGTGTAATCGCGGCCATTGACGGGAAGATCCTTGACCGTGTCCTGAGTGAGCACGCCGCCGAGGGTATCGCTCGTGGTTTCCACCTGGGGCAGTTCTTCGCCCGAGACTTCGACTTGCTCCGAGACCTGGCCCGTCTTGAGCCCTACATCCACGCGCCGCTCGCCTGCAACGTCGACTGGAACGCTATTCGTAATGGAAGTCTGGAAGCCGCTTTGCGAGACGGTGACGGTATAGGTGCCGATCGGCAGTTCGGTGACAGCATAGCTACCGTCAGCGCTGGTCTGGGTAGTGCGCTCGAGTCCGGTGTTCACATTCTTAATTGTGACTTTGGCACCAGAGACGACCGCACCCGACGGATCGGTTACGGTACCTAGAATCGTGCCGCGAAAAGTTTGCGCCAAAAGCGCCGTGGTCATTAGCACCATCGCGATTAACATCAAGCGCATCTTCATCGTCGTTCTCCTGTTCCCTCGTTGATGGCTACACATCCAGCGCAGCCAAAGATTTCTTTTCCGCAGCGGCTCGGCAGAGTTGCCGTTTGTGCAAAATTCAGTGCTGATTGCAGGTGTGGCCCTGGGTGGCCATTTTTGCAAGACAGGAATTGTACTCTTTGCGACTGGCAAAGCAAGTGATAAGCAGGGACAACACGTTCACTTTGCTATGGACAAAAGACCCCCAAACGCATGACTCTAGCGGATCTTCATCCAACTCGCTGCCGGATTTCGGCGGGCTCCTCCCGTTTAATTTCCTCCCAGCTCGGCAAGTGCTGATCACCGGTAATCAACCGCGCTCCCCGTTCATAAGTGAGGTACGACCATGCCCACTGAAAGAGCACGATAACGCGATTGCGAAATCCAATCAGGAAAAAGATGTGGACGAAGAGCCATGAAAGCCAGGCTATGAAACCGGAAAGATGCAATTTGCCAACCTCCCCAACCGCAGCATTTCTGCCAATGGTGGCGAGGTTCCCTTTATCGAAATAGTGGAAAGGTTTGCGTGGCTGACGCTGGAGATCACGTTCTATATTTCGAGCCGCCGCCGCGCCTTCCTGCAGCGCAACCGGCGCCACGCCGGGCAGCACGTTGCCCTTTTCGTTCTTTAGAGCGGCCAGATCGCCAATGACAAAGACCTCGGGATGCCCGGGGATGCTTAAATCCGGATTGACCAGAACATGCCCGGCACGATCCACGGGAGCGCCTAGTTTCCGACCGAGAGGTGAAGTGGCGACTCCCGCGGCCCACAAGATCACCCCGGCCGGCAGCTGAGTATTCCCCATCCACACCGCGGCTGGTTCGACTTTTGTGACCATGGTAGAGGTGCGCACTTCGACACCCAAGTTCTGCAGTTGCTTCTCCGCACTGCGCGAAAGATCTTCGGGATACGCGGGGAGAATGCGCGGACCTCCTTCCAAAAGAATGATCCGCGCGCGTTTGGGATTGATGGCGCGAAACTCATGGGCGAGCACGTGATGAGAGACTTCCGCCAGTGTGCCCGCCAATTCAACTCCAGTCGGTCCGCCGCCCACGATCACAAAATTCAATGGCAGCATCGGCTCGGCGCTGGCTGCTTCTTTCTCGGCAAGTTCAAACGCAAGCAACACGCGCCGACGGATCTCGATTGCGTCCTCGATGGTTTTTAATCCCGGGGCAAACGGCTCCCACTCAGGATGCCCGAAGTAGCTGTGAGTGGCACCCGCGGCGACGATCAGGTAATCATAAGGAACTTCGAAATCGGCTAGCTTCACCAGTCGATTGGACAAGTCGAAATCCTGAACTTCTCCCAACAGAACTTCTATATTCTTCTGACCGCGAACGATCCAACGGATCGGGGCTGCGATTTCACCCGGCGATAGGCCGGCGGTGGCTACCTGATAGAGCAATGGCTGAAACACATGATGATTCTTGCGATCAATCAGAGTGATATGCACAGCAGCGTGCGCTAATTTTCGCGCGGCGCGCAGGCCGCCAAACCCAGCCCCGATGATGGCAACTCTTGGCGGTTGAGGCGTCATGCATCCTCCTTGCATCTCAGAACCTTGATAATCTGAGAAAGAGCCTAATTAATAGATTCCTGCAATGGCATCCGAGTCGAAGAGTTTTGGCAACCAAATCGGTTCTATCCCAGTGCATGTAGAAGCACGGGAAAGACGCAGCTTGGATTCCCGGAAGCTTGTTGAAATCGGACTGATTTACGGGTTGATTCTGGTTGCGGTGTGGACGCCACAGGGCCACCTGAACAGTGCGGTAAGCTGGGCTGCGCTGTGCTTGACCCTACTGCTCACGGCGCTCGCGCCTTATTCGTGGCAGGAACTCGGCTTGACGCGGCCGCTCAGCGGAGCTGGCGTAACCCTCGCCATCGGCGGTTTACTTATTGTGATGATTGCAACGGCTGGGATTTTTACCAGGACATTCGGCCTTCCGCAGGCAATTCCCTTTCATAGGGCGTGGCAATACGCGATCTGGGCCTTGCTGCAGGAATTTCTTCTGCAATCTTTTATGTACGTAAGGCTGGAATCCGTCTTTGGAAGCAGGCGCGGCGTGCTGGCCGCCGCCGGGTTATTCGCGATCGCACACTTTCCCAGCCCACTTCTCACGATCCTGAGCTTTCTTGGGGCGATTTTCTTTTGTGAGGTGTTCCGGCGTTATCGCAATATCTACCCACTTGGGCTGATTCATGCAGGCCTGGGGTTGACGATTGCTGCCAGCCTTCCTGATCCTGTTCTCCACCACATGCGAGTGGGCATCGGGTATTTGATGTACCACGTGTAACTGCAACGTCAGGCAACGCTCAATGCCAGGGATCTCAAGTAATATGATTCGAGACGAGCAGAGCCTTTGTCCCCGCAGACACCGCAGAGCGCCCCCGAGCGCATCAGTCCAGTGGAAGCGAAAAAGATATCGAAGTCTGCCCGCACGAGCTGGACGCATTTTGTCATTCCTTCCATTGCGGATTTGCTCTTTGTTGCTTTAGCGCTCGCCCTGAGTTGCGGCGCGATGGGCCGGGTCCTGCTTCGCGATTCCGATATCGGCTGGCACATTCGAGATGGGGAGCAGATACTGCTGACGCACGCCATCCCGCGCACCGATTCCTTTTCGTCGACGATGAGTGGCCACACCTGGTATGCGTGGGAATGGCTCTATGACTGGCTTATCGCTGGCGTTCATCATTTCGCCGGATTGAATGGCGTAGTGTTCTTCACCGCCATCGTCATCGCAGCTACATTCGCGTTAGCTCTGCGCGTGGCATTACAGCGCGGCGGCAATCTTCTGGTCTCGCTGTTTCTGCTTGTGCTGGCACTCGGAGCTTCTTCGGTCCACTTTCTCGCGCGTCCGCATGTGTTGACCTGGCTCCTGGCTGTCATCTGGTTCGATCTGCTGGATCGATCGGCATCGGCGTTCGAGATGGGCAAGCGCCTGTTGTGGCTTCCGCTGCTGATGATTCTCTGGGTGAATCTGCATGGCGGGTTTGTTTTGGGGCTTGCGCTGTTCGGAATTTACCTGGCCGGCGGCAGCATTGAATATCTGATTCACCGGGAGCGCCGCGATCAGATTGCAAGCTGGCTCAGACACCTGAGTGGGATGACGGCGCTCACGATTTTGGCCAGCTTCGTGAATCCTTATGGATATCACCTGCATGTGCATGTCTATAGGTATCTTTCCGATCGCTTTCTGATGAGTCAGATCAGCGAATTCCACTCCCCGGATTTTCACAGCGCCGCGCAACAATGTTTCGCAATTCTTTTGATTGTTACCGGTATCGGCCTGGCAAGCGTGCAGAAAAGGCCGGGCCCATCGCGTCTGCTGGTTTTATTGTTCGCGGCCTATAGCGGACTTTACGCAACCCGGAATTTGCCGACCTCGTCGCTCCTCATAGTGCTGGTACTCGCGCCGGTTCTTACTGCCGCGCTTACTCAAGCAGCTAACGATGCGGATGTCGCATTCTGGCTGCGAGGACTGTGTTCTCGCCTCACGTCCTTCGCTTCCCGGATGCACGAGCTCGAGACCAATCTGCGCGGCCATATCGTTGTGGTGCTGACGCTTGCGGTTGGTATCTGGACGTGCCTGCACAACGGCCAGCTGGGGTCGAGTCAAGTGATCAATGCGCGGTTTGACGAGAAACGTTTTCCGGTTGCTGCCGCCGACTACATTTCCAGTCACAATATCCGGCAACCGATTTTCAGCTTGGATTATTGGGGCGGATATCTGATCTACCGACTTTATCCCGAGACAAAAGTCGTGCTGGACGATCGCCACGATTTCTATGGCGACCAGTTCATTAAGGATTATTTGAAGATCGTGCTCGTGCAGCCAAGCTTCGCCCAGGAATTGGATCAGATGAATGTGGAATGGGTGCTGGTTCCGCGTTGGTCTTCACTGGCGAATGTTCTCCGGCTAATGCCGAACTGGACCGCCGTGCACGAAGATGAAACCGCCGCGCTGTTCCACCACCAGCATAATTAATTTTTGCGGTTTCGATTTCGAGAATGACTTTCTACTCACATGTCGCGAGCGCATCAGGAGTCCTTTGGCTCCATCGCAGCTTCGATGCGCGAACCAGCCACTGCGCTCAGCAATCACCGTGTTTTTTCCTCAGCTGATTTTACAAATCAGCTGAGATAGTCACTTGCAAAGCTTCTACTCAGGTGTACAATTCCGGCGTCCCGCGCGGGAATCCCCGCTTCGGGTCCGCTCGTATCCCAGGAGTTTTATCTCAGGAGAGTAATAAATGAAGCTATTTCGCAACATCAGGATTTCTCTAGTTGCACTGCTCGCAATCGTGATGGGCAGCGTGCTAGCGTACGGCGAGGTCCGCTCGGACGCGCCGGATTCCAAACAACCCGATGCGGCAACTGTCGCAAGAGCACGGGAGGCGTTTATCAAGTACATGTCGTCGCACCGTCCGATGGTGCGCAGCACCAGACCTTCACCGGCGGCCGCCAGCGAAGGTACCAGTTCGGTGCTTTCGTTTAACTGGTCGGGCTTCGCCGACGTCGAGAGCGGCGCGAAGACTGTCTCGTCGGTGAGCGGCGAGTGGGTGATGCCAGCCGTGCAATGCCCCAGCTTCCCGTATAAATACCAGGACGTCTTCCTGGCGAACTGGGTCGGCATCGATGGCGCTACCAACGGAACGGTGGAACAGCTTGGCAGTGGGGCGCAATGCTACGAGGGAGTCCTATACTACTACGTTTGGTACGAGATGTTCCCGGCCGGCACCGTCATTGAGGGCACGCCAGCCTGCATCAACAACAACGTCAACTGCCCGCAGCCTGGCGACTTCATCACCGCTTCGGTGACGGTCACCCCGGGCAACGGTACAAACAATTACAAGCTGTCACTCACCGACTTCACCCGCCCGCAGGAGAGCTTTTCGGTAACCAAGACCTGCGACCCGTCTACCTGCCTCGATCAGAGCGCCGAGTGGATTGTGGAACGTCCTGCGTTCGGATTGCCATTCGGATTCCAGATATTGCCTCTTGCGGACTACACTCAGACCGGTTTCTACGATGGCACAGTGACGTCCGGCGGCAAGACCACGTACATCGAACACTTCCAGGACGGATCTGTCGTAGATTTTGACATGCTGGATGACAGCGAAACCTATTTGCTCGACTGCGTCGGGCAGAAGGGAGCTGGCCCCAAGCTGCTCCCGATCGATAGCGCCAATTCCTGCCCGACGGTGACGCCGGCCCACGGTAGCTTCAACGTGAGCTGGGATTCCAGCTTCTGAGTCTTGGGCGATCGCCCTTCACAACGGCCACGCATTGCGTGGCCGTTTTTTTTGCCTGAGGTTGATGGCAGATCTCTGCCGACAGCGTTGTGACGGACAGGCGGGATCTGGGATAGATGCGCGGTATGCCGGACTAAGTTCAGGGTGATTTCAGGACCACGTAAGATTCCTCATCGGCTGAGGTCGAGTTCGGGATGCATGAAGGAGAGAGGCGAGTTAATGGGAGACACTGGAGGAAGCCAAGCGAATTGCTTGGTTTCTAGCGCGTATCGATGTGGAAGCCGAGAATTGCGGTTACTTCGATCGGCTGATCGCCGCGAAAGACAGGGCGGAATTTCCAACCTGATAATGCTGCGAGGATTTTGGGAGCGTTTTCCTGGCTGCCCTCGAGAACTTGCGGATTACGAAGCAAGCCCGAGCGATCCAGCGTGCAGGAAATCACGGTACGCGACATTTTGATATTGCCCGGCAGATCCGCGCGCATAGGCTGCGGCGCCACCAGGTCTTCTGCGTAGGGGTGATTCGCCGAAGTTGGATCGGCGTATTCCATGACGGCGGGTCCGAGCGTGGTATCGATGTAGATGGTGTAGACCTTGTCTCCCTTAAGTTCGCCGTATAGGTTGAAGGCGCCTCCGGAACGCGAACTGCCGACCACAGTAATATCCGGCCCGTTGCGGTTCTTCATTTTCGAGGACCGGCCTATCGAGGCCGGATCAGAATCGGCGCCGAAGCTTGGCAAGGTGATGACGTTGCTGCCACCGTGCACGGATACTCCCGGCATCGCAGGTTTACTTACCGAGCCGGTTCCCGCGCCACCAGTTCCGGGATACGGAGAGATTCCGTTGTGGGCGATGGTATCGGCACCGGTGCCGGAATTACTGTTGGCTGCGCCGGGGCCTTGTCCGATCAGGGCGGCTCCGCTGCCCTGTCCGCGAGCGATATCGCCGCCACCTCCCGGGCCGCCCAGTCCAGGTGTGGCTCCTCCGTTTGGTGAAAGTGCCAGGGCGCCAGCGCCCGCGCTTCCCGGCTTAGCTACTGTTGCACCCGGCTGGCTTGAGAGAACAACACCCGATCCGTTGCCGCTGCCGCCAGCCTGCTTCGGAGGCGCCGTCACGGACCCGGAATCCAGGGGGGAGCCCAATCCGCGGCCCCGTTTTCCGTGCCCCAGTCCTGAAGCAGCATCGGCCGAAACTGACGGAGGCGGAGGAACCACGGCGGTTCCCCGACCAAGGCCGCCTTTCATGCTCTGCGTCATTGCGCTGTTATCGACCTGGACCGGAGGAGGCACAACTCTGGGCACACCCCAACGGTCTACTACGACGCGTTCCCCGCTGATATTACCGGCCTGAACGGGAGGAGCAACTACGCTCGGATTCCCAAGCACAGCGATCGTGCCGTGCCCATTGGCCGCACCGTTTAATTGAACGGGAGGGGGAACGACATTTTGATTGCCGATACCGCCGTAGGATCGGGTTGATCCGTTGCTTCCCACTTGCACGGGAGGCGGCACAATTTGCTTTTGCAATTCTCCTGGTCCAAATCCCGGGCCTCGGAGAGCCGCCTCGCGTTCCACCTCACTCGGAGGTGGGGAAACCACGCTTGGTGCGGGCAGCGTGAGCTGAGCGTGTGAATCCGTCATCTGCTCCGGCGCGGAGACCGGGGGCGGAACAACCGCAATGACCTGTGAGCCTGGAACTCGCGGCATGGTGATATCGCGTTGTATTCCGCTCGGACTGGGCGGAACGACTGCCGCGTTCATCGATGGAGATTGGCGAAACTTTTCGCGCCGGACATTCGGGCTTGGCGCTACGGCTGCTTCCATCGCAGGAGCGACGAGCATCTTATCCCGGCGAACATCGGGAGCGGGAGCGATGACATTTTGCGGCAGATTGGGCGTTCGCAACGACTGTCTCAAGCCTTCCGCCGGAGGAGGGCCGGGAAGCGGGTTGTAGGCCAGCAGGTTGGCTACCGCGGAATTCACTTGAGGCAGGTTCAGGCGGGGCGCATCCACAACTTTTTCCCGCAGCAAATCGCCTCGGGAGACACGAATTACTTGCGTGCGGTGGAATGCTTCCTGTCCGCCGGATTTTCCCGTGCGGCCAATTTTGGCTCCGCCCAGATCTTCGGTTTGCGGCAGTTCATCCCCCGAGAAGTAGATGACGTCGTATTTTGGAATGGACGGTGGCTGATAAGGAGCGAGAAAGGCCAACTTCGCAGGCAGCACAATGACAGCCAGCAACAGAACTGCTTCGCAAATCCAGGCCACCAGCATTCCCTGATGAGGGAACAGGCCGGCACGGGCTTCGCCAGCCAGCGGCCGCGGCGACTTTCCGAGCGCGGGGCGAATCGAGGTGACGAACTCCTCCCAGCGCGACGGCCATTCGATCAGAAGTTTGAGTTCATCATTCACGCTTGACTTGCCTCTACGTCCGGACCTGCTTGAATTTCAATCTCGTCCCCGAGCGTTGTGCCGCTTTGCTGGACGGTGTTCCCCGGCAGTTCAATGACTGACGTCGCGCGCAGTTTGATGCGTGCCAGGCGCCAAGGCTTGAGGTCTTCTTCCAGGTGCACAACCAGCTTGTTGCCATCCAGGTAAACGACGTCAATGGGGAAATTCATGGCAAAGGTGTGCACGCCCCGGCATGGCACGATCCATAGGCCATCTCCCGCTTGAAAGCTTGAGGCCTCCGCGCACATCAAACCGCGAAAGCGGGACCAGTGTGTCCCGGCAACCGCCAAACGAGTGGCTAAGTAGGCGTGGCGCGTTCGGTTGAACGCGTATGCAGAGGACCTCGTTCCCGTCATGATACCCGAATACCTTGTTGAAAGCTGAGTTTTTTACCTACCCGATACCGGCATCAGTGTCCGTACAAGCTGGATCACGGCCGGTCCCAGAGTTACGAAAATAATCGAGGGGAGGACAAATAACACCAGGGGGATAACCATTTTAATTGTAGTCTTGGCGGCTTGTTCTTCCGCTCTCTGCCGGCGCTCGGTGCGCAGCGAATCGGAATGGACCCGCAAGGCCTGCGCCACGCTGGTTCCAAACCGGTCTGTCTGAATCAGAGTCCCGACCAGTGAACGGATATCATCGACACCCGTTCGTTCGACGAGGTTGCGCAGCGCCTCGGCTCGCGGCTTGCCAGCCCGCATTTCGAGGTTCACGAAGTGAAACTCCTCGCTTAAATCCGGATGCGCGTGGTGCAGGTCCTGCCCGACTCGCATCATGGCCTGATCCAAAGCCAGACCCGCTTCTACGCAGATGACGGTCAGATCGAGCGCATCCGGAAGAGCCAGCTTGATTCGCTGTTGCCGAGCCTGAATCTTACGTTTCAGGGCGAACCGTGGCAGGAAAAAACCGAACGCCGTAATGCTCACTAACAGCAGAGGCGAGTTCAGTCCGCTGGTGGCGAGAACGCCCACTAAGGCAACGAATGCGCACGCCAGCCGGCTGCCAACGTAAATGCTCATGTGACGCGGCTCGCGGTATCCGGCCTGAATCAGCCAGCGACGGGTTCGCGAAACGTCACTCGGAGAAAGTGGAATTGCCTTACTGAGGGGATCGAGTGCCTGCTCGAGGCGTTCTCTTAATGCAGGTTTCTCGACGGGTTCAGCGCGTTCCCAGCCGAGAGCTCGCAGTCGCGCACCCAGCATGGAGGATGGGGCGTACACCGCGGCGCCAAAGGAAAAGACCACGGCTGCTATCGTCAGAAAAATGATGATGGTTAATGCCAGCGCCATAACTACACCTGAATCCGAATCACCTTACGAATGACGAAGTAGCCTAAAGTCTGCAACACGATGCCGCTCACGATTAGCGTGTGCCCGATGGGGTCAGCAAACAATGGATGAATAAACTGCGGACTGGTGAGGAGCATGATCACCACAATGACCGGAGGGAGGCCCATGAGCAGCGCCATAGTGAGGCGGCCCTGTGCGGTATAGACGCGCACTTGCCGCATGATCTTGAAGCGCTCACGAATGACGTAGGATAAGTTATCGAGAATCTCCGCCAGGTTGCCGCCGGTCTCGCGTTGCAGCATCACCGCCGTTACGAAAAATTTTACGTCCACCAGCGGCATGCGGTCAGTGAGGTTCATGAGAGCATCGCGAACCGGCAATCCGAACTTTTGCTCCTCAAAAAGCATGCGAAATTCCCCGGCCACGGGCTCGGCTATTTCGTTCGCGATCAATTCCAGGGCAGTGGTAAACGCATGCCCGGCGCGCACCGCTCGGGCGAGGGTATCGATCGCATCGGGAAACAATTCCTCGAATTTCTGAAACCGTTTGGTTCGGCGATAGGAGGCATAGGAGAAGGGCATGACGGCCCCCACAACTATGCCGAACATCACGAAAAGCACCATCTGATTGGGCGGCAGAGCGCCCGCCAGCATCACGCCAACGAAGCCCATGACGACGGCGCCGATGACGCAGTAGATCAGCATGTTGCCGGCGCGAACCTGCAGATTGGCCTGTTCCAGGAAGTTCTGGAAATTGGTCATCCGCTCGGAACGGCGCAACAAGCTGTCCAGAGCGGGAATCTGGCTCAGCATCTCGTCGCGAAGCAAAGCCAATTCTTCGTTGGGTTCGCGCTGATTGGTTTTTTGAACCGAGGCCAAGCGCTCGCGCAGCAAGCGAGCCTGTGCGCTGCGCTGATCGAGAAGCATTCCCACGACAAACACGATCAGAGCCACCGCAACAAAGATCAGGATGATGAGCGCCATCTGCATAAAATCTTGGGTCTAGACCTCCATGCGGGTTTCGAACAAGGCAGGACGCAAACGGCAGCCTGCAGTAGCCAGACGGTCGGCAAACTTCGGCCGAATTCCCGTTGCGGTAAAGTAGCCGCGAACCCGGCCACTTTCGTCGATGCCGCGACGTTCGAAAATAAATATGTCCTGCATCATGATGACGTCGCCTTCCATTCCCGCCACTTCGGAAATGGAGATCACTTTTCGCGTGCCGTCAGCCATGCGCGACACCTGCACAACGCCGTGAATCGCGGATGCGATCTGGTGGCGCATCGCCCGCTCCGGCAAATTGAGGTTGGCCATGGAGAACATGCTCTCCACGCGGGCCAGCGCATCACGCGGCGAGTTAGCGTGGACGGTAGTGAGTGAGCCTTCGTGGCCGGTATTCATGGCCTGAAGCATGTCGAAGGCTTCCTCGCCGCGCACCTCGCCCACGATGATGCGATCGGGCCGCATACGCAAACTGTTAATCACCAATTGCCGCTGCCGCACCGCGCCTTTGCCTTCAATGTTGGGCGGACGCGTTTCCAGCCTGACGACGTGCTCTTGTTTCATTTGCAGTTCGGCAGCGTCCTCGATGGTGACAATGCGCTCGGAGTTCGGAATGTAGCCGGAAAGAACGTTCAACAACGTAGTTTTGCCGGCGCCGGTACCGCCCGATACCAAAACATTCAGCCGCCCTTTCACCATAGCCGAAAGGAGTTCGAGCATCGACTCGGTCAGCGTCTTATTCTCAAGCATGTTTCGGGCAGTCAGGGGATCGCGTCCAAAACGGCGGATGGAAAGGCACGGTCCATCGATAGCAAGCGGAGGAATGATTGCATTGACGCGGGAGCCATCGGCGAGCCGGGCATCCACCATTGGGGATGATTCGTCGACCCGGCGTCCGACGCGCGACACGATGCGATCGATGATCTGCATCAGGTGAGCGTCATCTTTAAAGCTCAGCCCGGTCGGCTCAAGTTTTCCGGCGCGTTCCACGTATACGCGGTTATAGCGGTTGACCAGAATGTCAGATATGGTGGGATCCTTGAGTAACGGCTCCAGCGGTCCCAAACCGAAAATTTCATCCAGGATCTCCCGCGCCAGCCGCTCACGCTCGGCAAAGCTGAGCGGAACCGCTTCGCTGTTGACGGTGTTGCGGATGAGCAGGAGCACTTCATCCCGCGCGGTATCGCTGGGGGTGCGGCCCAATTTTTCTAAATCGAGGCGATCGAGAATTTTGCGGTGCAGGTCAGCTTTAACCTGCTGGTATTCCGTCCTCTCGAAGGCTTGCAAATTCGGCATAGATGCTTTCGAACTTCTCTACATGTCTAAACAGTCTTAAATAAAGACCACGCCTTGCGTTTCACGTCCGGCTCATTTTCGGTGAGCCGGGCAGCGAGATTGGTGAATGCTCGCGCCACATCGGTATGGGTCTGCTGCAGCAGAGGCACCCCGCGATCAATCGAAGTCGATACTGCAAAATATTGGTTAGGGATTTTCGCGACCACTTTCACCCCAGCGGCAGCTTCGGCATCGGTTTCGCTAAAGCCCGGAATCTTGCGGAAACGGTTGAGCACGAGCACGACCTTTTCCCGGCCGCTGTTCTCGGACAAGTATTGCTGCACCCGCGCCGCGCTCCACAATGAGGCCACGTCGGCGTGGGCCACCATGAGCACGGTTTGGGACAGGTTCGCTACCAGCTTGGTGGTCACATCCATCCGGGTGGAAAGGTCGACGACTACATATCGGAAGTGTCCAACCATCAAATCGAACAACTTTGCGTGCTCGGCATGGGACGGCTCTGTGCCGAGAGGAGTATTGGGGCCGGCGAGCAGTTGCATCCCGCCGGCATGCCGAGTCATAAAGCTTTCCAGCAGTGAACTGTCGAGACGGTGCAAGTTGCGGATCGCATCTGCCACGCCGAACATGGGTTTGAGATTCAAGTGCAGGGCGCAATGACCGAGATGAGCGAGATCCACCAGCGCGGTGTTGCCGTGGGCGGCTTGCAAGGCCAAAGCCAGATTCACCGCGACGGTGGTCGATCCGCTACCGCCTTTTGCATTCACCACGCTGAAAATTTTGCCCCGGTTCTCCTGAACGTGATCTTTTCTTTGAGAAGCGGTGAGACGCACGAAAGCTTCGAGTAAATCGGTAGTGGTTGCGGGGCGCTCAATGAATTCACACGCGCCGGAGCGCATGGCATTCACGATCACCTGCGGCTGATTCATGGTGCCAATGGCAAACAACGCGCATTGCGGTAATTGCGCATGCAGCAGTTCAATACCGCGCAACGCCAGGTTTGGATGTTCCGGGGGAAGATCCAGCAGGACCACGTCGGGAGTGGCGCTCTCGATACGCCGCGCCACCGGGTCGCCGGTTGCCATGGGAAATGCGCCACAAGTATGGACCACGCGGGCTACACTGGTACCATCCACCAGCACCTGCAACATCGTGCGCTGCTCGTCATCCAGCGAGACTACTACGACTGAAAGTTCTGGCATTTACTGTTCCACTTCTCCCCAGGGCATGCGCACACCAGACGCGACATCACTTCTGACTTCCGGACGGTTTCTTGCCATCAAACTTGTTGTCATTCAGGTACGGCTGCGGATTGGACGGTCCCGCCGGAGCCTCGGTGGCCGGAGAGATTCGCTTGACCGTACACAACACCATCAGCTCCGATTTGCTCTTTTGCAGGTTCTTGCTCTTGAACAGATTGCCCAAAATCGGGATGTCGCCTAACCCGGGGATTTTGTCCACGATGTCGGTAACGCGATTGTCGAGCAAGCCCGCGATTACGAAGCTCTGGCCATCCTGCAATTCAAATTCTGTTTCGGCTTTCCGTGTGCTCAAAGCTGGAACTGTGAAACCGGAGATCGTCAGCGCGTTGGTGAAATCCAACGTGCTCACCTCCGGGGCCACTTTGAGGTGGATGTAACCGTTTGGCGTAATGACAGGCGTGAAGTTGAGCTTCACTCCGAAATCCTTAAACGCGATCGTCACCGCGGTAAAGCCCTGTCCGGGCTGGACAATGGGAAAAGGAAATTGACCGCCCGCGAGGAAGCTGGCTTCTTTGCCGTTCACCGCGATGAGGTTCGGCTCAGCCAAGATCTGCAAAAGACTCTTCTGCTCAAGCGCCTGGACGACGGCCCCGAAATTAATGTCGGTGCGGAAGAGGAAAAGGTTCAGCGGATTCACAATATTAATCAGGGGAGGAGTGGAGGTGGTGCTGGCACCGATCGTGCCACCCGCGCCGGCGGTAGTGGTGGTCGTGGTGGTGGTGACCGACGATCCGCCAAACTGGCCCGTGCCGAGGACACCGGTAGTGTTGCCAGTCCCAGGAGTGAAATAATTCGCTCCGAGTTGCAAAGCCGCCGACCGGTCGACTTCGGCGAACTTAACCTGCAACAGCACTTCCTGCGCGCCCACCGGACCGAACGTCAGCACGTTGACTACGTTCTTCGAGTAAGCGTCGGCGATCAGACCTGCGCGCTTCGCGACATCTTCGGTGGATACGTGACCGGAGAGCACGATGGCAGAACGCGAAGGGGTCACGGTGATCTGTTCGTCGGGAAAGACGCGGCGTTCTTCTTCGGCCGCGGCGCTGACATCCACGTCGACGCGCAAATCGAAACTTCGGGAGCGTTCCAGTTCATCCCAAATCAGCAAGGAAACTTCTCCCGCTGACCGGCCATGCACGAGGATCTGGGTTGGAGCGACGACGATTGGGTCGGCAACGCCTGGGTCAGTCACGGACACTCGCTTAATGCGCTCGGTGGTGTTGATCAAAATGGATTTGCCGACCATCACGCGTAAGGGCGCGGCTCCAGTGACCTCGGGGGCTGGAACCGGCGTGCTTGTGGTTGGGCCCTGGTTTGAGGCCGGTTGTGCATTCATGGGCGACGTATTCGGCTGCTGCTGGGAAATGGCCGTTATCCCGGCAAACAGCAGCACACCGAGCGTGCCGCCTGACCTTCTCAACCGCTTGTGGGCTTCCACTCTTTTGCCGTCCCGCACGCGGGAGCTGATCGACATATCGTTAGCCTCGCTACTATTTATCTGAGAAATTCGTTTTTTCCTCTTTGTCGCCTTTGTAAATTTCGACGGTGTAGGGAGCGACTGCGGGGGAAGGAGTAGGAGCGGGCGCTGCCGCGCGTCGGATTTTCGGCCGCGTGGATTCGGCATGAACGGGGGCAGTGGCTGGAGCAAGTTTATAGAGAGCATCAGACCTGGCCGCCATGAGTTCCTGCTGTTTGGTATCCAGAGGATTGCGCAAAGCCAGCTGAATTTTTCCCTGATTGGCCGCGAGGGTCAGCTTCTGCGCGTCGTCGGGCGAAACCAGCAGCGTGATCACGGGAGTGTTTTGCGGCTCTCCCGCGGCGTTGCGCTCAAGTTTCTGCCCGGCCGCAAGGACAGCGACGTTCTCTAAAACGGTGGTGGTTTCCTGTTGATTGGCACCATCGGGATTTCCTGTAAGCAGCACATCCACTCGAGTGCCCGGTAGCACGAAACCCGCAATCCCGGTTGTATCATTCACTCGAACCGCAACCGCGCGCATGCCGGGGGGAATCAGGGAAGGCAAGCCGTAGCCCGCGTTCTCGGCAGCTAATTTGTTGGTGAGAATTAATTCGCCTCGGGTAATGGGGACCACAACGCCGCGTCCCAGCAAGCGATCTTTGCGATGGAAGACCCCGGACGGCAGATCCCCAGAGGGGTAGTGAACGTACTTGATGTCTTTTTCTTCAATCTTGGTGCCGACCTGCAAATCGTTGGTGGCCACCAGCACGTCCTCGCCCGGAACTGACTGGCTGTGGCCTCCTTGCAGATTGCGATACACCACAAAACTCACGACAGCACCCATGACCAGAGCGAAGAAGCCAATCATCAAAAGCCGGTTACGATTCATTGCTACTCCTGAACTTCTGGTACTTGCCGATGTTTTCGCTCGACGCTAGAGACTCACGCTCAGTGCTGCTGACCGCAAGAACTACCGCAAAAGCGGAAGAGGCAGGATCTTGACGCACTCCCTCTCCGCAAACCTATTCCGCCTCATGGGAAGCAAACATTACTGCGAAATCGAACTGGCTACAGCCGAGAAAACGTTGTTGGCATTCCCGCCGATGAGCCGGATTGTTCCTACTACAATGACCAAGATGACGGCTAGCATGACCGCGTATTCCGCGATATCTTGCGCTTCCTCGTCCCGCCACAGTCCACGAACCACATTGCTGATCATCGCCCTACCTCCTATATCGTGTTTAATGCCGCCGTCGGACGCAGCCTTTTTCATGGGCGCACAAGCCTGGGCCTTTGCTTATATGCATGTTACGAATCAACAGCTTGCGAAGAGAAAATCGGCTGCGACTCTCCTCCCCCCGTCATGATACTCCGAGCCATGTCTCCAGAGTGACAAATTGTGGCGCATTGTGCAGAAAATTTCAATTTCTGCAGTAACGATAGTCACACACCAAAAGACAACTTGTGGGCCGGGGAAAGGTGGGCTTTGGCCGCAAAGGTGACCGGTCACAGTTCATCGGCGGGTCAGAACCACGGCTTCTGAGTCAGAAAAGACCCGTTGCCATCCAGGTTCAATGGAAAGGGCTGTAATCACAGGAGCATCCGGGGGAAGCACGACGGTCTGAACACCCCATTTTTGCAGGCCGGTCTGCCAGCTCTGACCGCGCACGTAATAGGCGGAGGCAAACTGATCCAGGAAGGAATCGCCGTAAACATCGGCGCGGCCATCGATGTAGACCTTATATTCCGGGTAGAGCTTCCAGATGAAATATCCGCCCCAGTTGTAGTGATTCATGACGGGCGCGGGCAGCCGGGCAGTTGCCATAAATTGGAGGGCAGCCGTGGGAAAATCCTTGGCGACCGCTTCCGGCTGATGACGAATCACGTAATGGATTCGGAATCCGGCAAAGAGCAGAAAAGCTGCCAACAGCGTGATATTGAATGCGAGTTTCACAGATGCAGGTCGCATCGGGCGTTTCAGCGACGGTGGCTCGTCGCCTTTTTGCAAGACCCCTTGAATCAGGCTGGTGAGCGAGGGCACGGCAACGAGCACAAAGATTGGGATGTGCCGCACCGACCGCAAGGCTGCATAAAGGGTGACAGCCAGCAGCAGCATTTCTCGCGCTCGTAACCGGCGCGAACTCAAGGCGGGCAGCAAAATCACCGCAAGCATCAGCAACAACGCCGCGATATATTTTGCTTCATGAAAATCCGGAGAAGCCCATTCTCCGATGTAAGCCAGCATCGCGCGGGAACGCAGGGTCTCAATCGGGTAACGGTAAATCGAAAAGCCATAGGGATTCAGCGGGATCATGGCGGCGCACGCCAGTCCCGCCAGAATGAGATAGCGAACCCGGCCGGGCGACTGCTGCGGGACAAGACTACCCAAAGCGCGATCGAGCAGATCTCCCAGGAGAAAAACGGCTATCAGTCCGAGGCCGACCGCATAACCAGCGTGAAGGTTGACCCAAAGCAGCATCAACGGCAACAGCCACCAGATGAGCCTTGGGCGCTCATACGATCGCTCAAGGACAAATAAGAAGATGCAAGCCAGCAGGAGAGTCAGCATTTGCGGGCGAACGCCAAAGCTTGGCACCGAAGCAATGGCGCCCCACACCGTTATGGCGCCAGCTACATAGGGTTGCCCGGAACAACGCACAAAAACCAGCAGAAACGTGCCGGCAATGAGGGCGGCGAATCCCAGAATCAGTCCACCCCATCCCGCCGCTTTGTACAAGGCAAAAATCAGAATTTCGGACAACCATTCATGATCGATCCATGGCTGCCCAGCACGCGTAAAGGAATACGGGTCGGCGTGAAAGAGCCGGTGATTCTGGATGTCCAGTTGGCCGGTTCGGAGATGCCACCACACATCCGGATCGGTCACGGGCCTCGCTGCCAGCAAAAACAAACCAGCCGCGACAATCATCACGAACAACCTTCTGGCCGATAGCCAACTTTGCATGAAGGACGATAATACCGTGCGCAGTGTTGGACGGTATAGAATCGGCGACACGAAGCCAACCACTGCAGCCACGAAAACCCTGCGCTCCAAGATCAAGATTTTCGTTTTCATTTATCTGGGAGGAATGCTTGCGATTCACGCGGCTGCGTTTTGGCATTCGCGATCTTTGATTGCAAGAGGCTATCCAGATTTCACGACTTATTACGCAATCGGAACCATGATGCGGCGCGGCTTGGGGCACGATCTCTATGACGTAGCACTTCAATACCAAATGCAACGAGAAGTGGCTCCGGATGTGACGATTCGGCAAAACGCTTTGCCATATCTCCATCCGCCTTTCGAAGCTCCAGTCTTCGTACCCTTCACTTACTTGCCGTATCTCAGCGCATTTATCGCTTGGGACGCCGTCAATCTCGGCGCGCTGCTGGTTACGGCTTTTCTGTTTGGCAAAAATGTATCCAAGGCCGATAAGAGTTCATGGGCTTTATGGCTGCTGGCCAGCGTGGCTTTCTTCCCTATCTTTTTAACCCTGCTGCAGGGACAGGATTCGATCATGCTTCTGCTGCTATTCACGCTGGCTTTCATCTGCCTGAAGAACAAACGGGAGCAGATGGCGGGAGCATGGTTGGCTCTGGGCCTGTTTCGGCCTCAGATGGTTTTGGGATTCCTTGTGTTGTGGCTGTTTCAACGAGGCTGGAAGATTTTGCCCGGCTTCGTTCCCGTGACCGTACTTCTAGGGCTGCTATCGTTGCGTGTTATCGGCACAGCCGGGCTGCTGACGTATCCCAAATACGTGCTGCATGCGGATCGCACGCTGGTGCAAGGAGCACTCCGGCCTTCGGATATGCCGAATCTCCGGGGCCTGATTTATATCTTCGCCCAGCACTCGGATATGGTTTGGCTCGTTCTGACGCTGTCGCTAGTCATCCTGCTGTTGGTTGCATGGCGCTTGCGCGCAAACCCAGATGAAGAGGATTCTCTCGATTGGAATTTTTCACTTGCGCTGCTGGCGGGGACAATACTCAGCTACTACTGTCTGGGCCACGATCTCAGTATTGTCTTCTTACCAGTCGCGATCATTACTCCTAAGGTATGCTGCGCGGAGGTTCGCCCGGCGGCGCGTGCGTTAATAATTTGCGCCCTGTTGATGCTGTTCTTTTCTCCCCTGCAGCTGTTCTTGATCGGTCGTCATCAATTAGGTGTGATGGGTTGGGCGTTAGTTGTTTTTACAACTGGCGTGCTCGTGCAGACCTGGCCGAAGACTGGAACTGGTATATCCGCACCGGCTTTCTAGCCTTTGTTTAGCCGCCACCAAAGCGAAGTTGAAGAATTTTGCGGTACTCATCCCGCGAAAGCGGCGATTCACCTCAATTTCAGCACACCTCTTCCCATCCCTGCTGTATTCTCGTAAGCTTGGTTCTGCAGCATTATGGCGTTTGAAACGATTGTCGACACGCCGAGCTCATCCTCGGGCTCAGGGATATTCCCGACGCTTGTATTCGTACAGGGCAATGACCAGCGCGTGATCACACTCGATCACAGTCCATTCAGCGTAGGCAGAAAAGTGGACAAGGACCTGGTAATTGCGGACCCGCGTGTTTCGCGCGACCACGCCATTATCGTTTCCGAGAATGGCGGATTCTGCGTTGTCGACCAGGGAAGCAAGCACGGCACCTTCGTTAATGGCGAAAAAATATTGCGCAAGGGGCTGCAACGCAATGACCGATTGGAATTTGGGGTGCGCGACGTAGCCTACGTCATTTTCAATCCGCAGCAGACTACTCCGAATTCGGCGCGCGAATTTCTCAGCCAGATTTCCGGGATGCACATCTCGGATGAGACTACGGACCTTGAGAAACTGGTGCTTTTTCTGGAAGCAGCCCGGAAGCTGAACACGGTGGGTGTTCTCGACGAGATTTTGATGACGCTGCTGGATGTGACATTGAAATTAACCCGTGCCGAACGCGCCTTCGTGTTCATGAAGAACGAGCGAGGAGAGCTCCAGCTCGCGGCAGGGCGCAACTCGAAGGGTGAACCACTCCTCGAAGACACGACAATTTCACATTCCATTCTGGAGGATGCTCTTAAATCGAATTCGGAATTCGTTTTGACCGATACCAGCCGCTCGATCGATTTAACCGGACGGAAAAGTATTGTGGCTTATGATCTGCGAACGGTGATCTGCGTCCCCCTCCGTAAACCGCAAGTGCAGACCGCGCGTGGATCGGATACCAATGCGCCTTCCGCCGGTGAGGCCATGGGCGCGCTCTACGTGGACTCGCGGTTTGCGTCCCGCGACATTTCCAGCGTCAGCAACGACATCCTGCACGCCATCGCGACAGAAGCTGCATCTCTCATCGAAAATGCCCGGCTGGTGCAAGCCGAGGAGTCGGCCAAGCGCTACCAACAGGAACTGTCGATCGCAGCTTCGATTCAGCAGCGGCTAATGGCGGTCACCATCCCCGAAGTTCCGTTTGCACGCCTGCAAGGCCGAAATCTTTCGTGTAAAGAAATCGGCGGCGACTTCTTCGACGCAGTGAATACCGATGAAGGTCTGGCTGTGGTGTTGGCGGATGTGAGCGGGAAAGGCGTGTCGGCCGCTCTGCTCGCATCGACTTTGCAGGGAATGATCTATTCTCAGCTGGCTGCAGGAATGCCGCTGGTTGACATCGTCACGGCTGTGAACCACTTCTTTACGCACAAACACATCGGCGAGAAGTATGCGACGCTGATTGTGATTCAAGTTCTTCCCAGTGGCGAATTGGAATACGTGAACTGCGGTCACATTCCGCCCCTGGTCGTTTCCGGTGGTCAAGTTCAACGCCCGTCCGATGCCAACCTTCCGGTTGGGCTGCTTCCAGACGCCGACTATAAGAGCGCGCGTCTTCAGTTAAAGAGCGGAGATCGGCTGATTTTGGTTACTGACGGCGTAACCGAGGCGGAGAATGCTAACGGCGACTTCTTTGAGGATTCTCGTCTGGAAGTTGCCGCGGCCGGTGGAACGATGGAAGACATTTTCGGCGCGATCTCCAATTTCTGTGCGGGGAATGCGCTCAGCGACGATTGTACCGTGGTGGAGCTCGTGTATACGGGGTAACTAAGTTCTTAACGCCACCACGGTGGCTCCGCCTCCGCCCTCATTTTGAGGGGGCTCTGAAATCGATTCCACGTGGGGATGTTTCTGCAAATATAGCCGCAGCGCTTTGCGAAGAATTCCCATGCCGCAGCCGTGGACAACGCGCACTCTCGGCAAGCCCGCCAGAAATGCGCGATCCACGAATTTCTCGACTTCCCGGGTCGCGTCATCAACCGTCTGGCCGATGACGTTGATCTCCGAAGGCGTCGTCTGATTCTCACTCTGCAGAGAAACGGAAATGCCTCTCGCGCGAGCAGCCTTAACCGGCGACGCCGCGGCACGCACGAGAACTTCGGCAATGTCATCGCGGGCAATCCTCATCTTCATCGCCCCGATTTCGACTTCAAAGTGATTGTCGTCAAGCCGCCGGGTCACCAGGCCGGGGCGGCCAACCGATTTGAGTTTGACGGTGTCACCTTCGGAGACATGCTTCACAAGTTGAGGCTGAGCATGCGGATCGCCCTGGTCGGCGCCGGTGGTATGCGCCACCACCGCGGAATCGAACTGCTCGCGAAATTCGCGGCGCAGGCGGGCAATTTGCCGTTCGGCATTTTTTGACAGTTTCTGCGCCGCAGCGCGGTCCTGGATCGCATTGACTGCCTCCCGCGCATGGTATTCAAAATCCTTGAAGAGCCCGTCGAGCTTCTTCTCCATTTCTCTGATTTTTGCCTGTTGCTCTCGTTTGCCTTCGGCGGCAAGATGAGTTTTCTCCCGCTCAACCTCCTCTTCACGACTCTTGAGCTGACGGCGTTCAGTTTCGAGTTCCCGCAATTGGGTGTGCAGGCGATCGAGAAATTGGGCCACGTCCTTTGCCTGGGATCCGAGCCGCGAGCGCGCGGCTTCAATGACGGACGAATTGAGACCGAGCCGCTGGGCGATGTTGATGCCCGCGGATGCTCCCGGCAGTCCGAGTTTTAGCTCATAAGTTGGCTGCAAGGTGGATTCGTCAAATCCAACGGAGGCGTTGAGAACTCCTGAAGCATTTGCGGCGAAGACTTTCAAAGAAGTGTGATGAGTCGAGATGACGGTCATGCAACCGATGTTGTGAAAATAATCGGCGATAGCCACGGCAAGCGCGGCGCCTTCTTCCGGATCCGTCGCCGAACCTAGCTCGTCCAACAACACGAGCGAGTCTGCGGTCGCAGTTCGAGAGATGAAGTCAATATTCGTGACATGCGCGGAAAATGTGGAAAGGTTCTGCTCGATGGACTGATAATCTCCGATATCGGCAAGCACTGCATCGAACAACGGCATTTCCGCGCGATCAGCGGGAACAGGAATACCCGCCTGGGCCATTAGAACCAGCATGCCAATCGTCTTCAGCGCAATGGTCTTGCCCCCGGTATTTGGACCGGTAATGATGAGTTCCTTCTGCTCTCCTTGCAGCTCAACGCTGATGGGAACGATGTGCCCGCCCTTCAATTTCAAATTTCTTTCGAGCAGAGGGTGGCGGGCTTTGTGCAGAACCAGCCGACGTTCAGCCGTGGCCGACGCGAACATCAGCGGAACGCAGTTGTAATCTTCGGCAAATCGCGCTTTTGCGAAGTGGAGTTCCAGTTCGCTCAAGGCATCCAAGGCCGCAAGGATCGCGTCTGCGTATTCACGGATGCGGCTGGTCATTTCGAGCAGAATGCGGTGAATCTCAGCCTGTTCTTCTTCCAGTAGGCGAACTAACTCATTGTTTTGTTCGATCGTTTCCAGAGGTTCAACGAAGACGGTTTGGCCGCTGGAACTTGCGCCGTGAACCACCCCTTGCACCCGGCGTTTCTGTTCGACCTTGACCGGGATGACAAAGCGCTCGCCGCGGATTGTGACCAGTTCATCCTGAACCGTGCCGCCCTCGGCGAGTTGCCTCAGGTAATGTCGCAGGGAATCCTGAATTGCGCGCCGCTGTTTTTCGATCTCCCGGCGAATTTTGGTCAACTCCGGAGAGGCACGATCATCCAGGGTGCCGTCGGGCAGGATTTTGTTTCGAAAGAACCGCAGAAGCACGGTGAAGTCCGCGATCTTTGAGGAAAGCTGTGCCGCTGCCTTCCACTCCAGCTTCATGGCAACCGGGGGACTGAGGGCGATCTGGCGCCATTCGGCGGCGCGATCCACCACCAGGATGACATCCCGGATTTCGGCGATTTCGAGCGTCGCTCCGGCGATCCGCGACTTCTCGATTTGGGGACTGACATCGAGCAGCGCGGAAAAATCGAAGCCGCCCCCGACGCGCCGAAACTCGCGAATCTCTGTGGTGAGCCGGTGCTGATTTTCGATCCACTCGCGATCGGCGGAGGGGCTGAGCGTAGCGATTCGTTGTTGCCCAAGCAGCGAGGTCGAGTATCCGCGCAACAGATCAAGCAAAGCGCCGAATTCCAAAACTTGCGCGCTGGTTATCGGGAGCGGCTTGGGCGGCATGAGAGTCATGTTACAAGAAGGCGGCGAGCGACAGGGCAGTCGATCCGGGCTGTTTGGTTTTCTCCCAACCACCAAGGACACGAAGGCCCACGAAGGAAGTCTCCTGCCCGGGTTTCCGCGTGCTCTTTCGTATCTGAGCGTAAGGCAGTTGCTCATGGCTTAAGGCGGCGCGATCTAGCCAAATTCGCGTCTGTGACCGAGGTCACCCACCGGGCAATGAAAATGCGGCATTTAGAGCGGATTGGGTGAAGGGTCGGGGATTTGCTCTGCTAGAATCGCTGGGAGAAAGGCATTAGGACCGCGATGAGTTTCCCTGCAACCCGTCTTCGACGCCTGCGGCAGAACGAGCCGCTGCGCTCTATGGTACGTGAGACGCGGCTCTCACCCGCATCCTTTGTTTATCCGATGTTTGTCTGCCCCGGAGAAGGGGTCCGAAAAGAAGTGCGTTCGATGCCGGGGGTTTGCAATCTGTCTGTGGATGAAGCCGTAAGAGAAGCAAGCAAGACGCATTCGCTGGGAGTTCCGGCCGTAATTCTTTTTGGTTTGCCGGAAAAGAAAGATGAAGTTGCGACCGGAGCATGGGCGGAAGATGGAATCGTGCAGCAGGCAGCGCGAGCGATCAAAAGGGAAGTTCCTGAGCTCGTGATTATGGGGGATGTTTGTCTTTGCGAATACATGTCGCATGGTCACTGCGGCGTGGTTCGCGCCAGTCATCCGCAGTCGCTGGGTGCGGCGGTTGCTGCGCCGCCGGCAGCGGGGACGGAATACGAGATCGTAAATGACGCAAGCCTGGAGATTCTTGCCCGAACCTCGGTCTCGCTGGCCCGGGCTGGGGTGGATGTAATTGCACCCTCTGACATGATGGATGGGCGAGTGGGCGCGATCCGCACGGCGTTGGATGCTGCGGGACTAATCAACACGCCGATTCTCTCTTATGCGGCAAAATTCGCATCCGGCTTCTACGGTCCTTTTCGTGAAGCTGCGGATTCTGCGCCGCAATTCGGGGATCGCCGTTCGTATCAAATGGACGGCGCCAATTTGCGGGAAGCGATGCGAGAAATTGAGCTCGACATCGAAGAAGGCGCGGACGTGATTATGGTCAAGCCGGCGATGCCGTACCTAGATGTGATTGCCGCTGCTCGCGAGCGTTTCGATCTGCCACTTGCGGCTTATCAAGTATCGGGCGAGTACGCCATGATCGAGGCCGCTGCCCGCAATAACTGGATTGATCGCGAGCGCGTGATGATGGAATCCCTGATCTCGATCCGGCGCGCCGGAGCCAGCATTATTCTCACCTATTACGCCCAGGAAGCCGCACGTTTACTGGCTTAAGCTACGTGGAAAAAGTGGTCCAGCACAAAAAGAAAAGCAACTCCCAGGAAAACCACGAAAGCCGTACGCGCACCCGGCTCACGATTCACTTCCGGCATGAGATCCGAAGCCGCAACATAGATTGTCACTCCCGCGGATAACGGCAATCCGAAGCTAACTTCACGCCGAAGCAAAGCCATCACCAAGACGCCGGCAAATGTGGCTCCGCCTAAAATCATCGATGCGCCCCATGCAACTTTTCGGCTTCTTCCGCTGGCCAGCATCACGGAGGCAATGGTGAAACCCTCAGGAATTTTGTGCAAGAAAATTGCGACAAAGATAATCCATCCCAGCCAGTTGGAAACCAGGAAGCCTGAAGTGATGGCAATGCCATCGAAGAACGTGTGAATGATCAGCCCGAGCAGAACAGAAAAACCTTTGTGGGCGTGGACAAATTGATCCTGGTGCGTCTCCTCGCCGAAATGAAAATGCGGAGTGACGGTGTGCTCGAAAAAATGAATGATGAGATATCCGACCAGAACCAGGAAAGCTGCATCCTTACCGCGTAATTGAATGCTGGCGGGAAAAACTTCCACTATGGCGGTTGCGAGCATGAAACCCGCACCCAAAGCGACGAAGTATTTGAGGTAGGCCCGCTCCCAATGCTTCTGAACAATAATCGCGCCACCAAACACGTTGGCTACGGCAGCGGTTAAGCCGAGCAGCAGACTGAGGGCGATGGGATTCATTCAGCGCGAGGATCATACCAGACGGTTTTTATCCGCTGTGACGGATGTGCATGACGTCTCCGTCCTGCACGATGTAGTCCTTACCCTCGAGGCGAAGGGTCCCGCGGGCGCGGGCCTCAGCCTCCGATCCGGCATCCAGCAGTTGGTCCCACCGGATGGTTTCCGCACGGATAAAGTGCTTCTCGAGGTCAGAATGAATGGCCCCTGCGGCCTCAACAGCCCGGGTGTGAACCGGAATTGTCCAGGCGCGGCATTCGTCTTCGCCAGCGGTGAAGAAGGACATTAATCCCAGGAGGCCGTAGGTTGTGCGGATCAATCGCACCAGCCCACTTTCTTTGAGACCGTAGCTCGAGAGGAAGTCGGCGGCGTCCTCGTCACCCATTTCAGCCAGCTCGGCTTCAACTTTGCCGCAAATCGCCGCGGCCGAGGCGTTTGGTTTCGAGGCAACCTCGGTCACTTTGTATTTGGCTGCTGCCTTCTCGAGGTCGTTGCCAAGGTCTGTACTTTCGCCGATATTCAGAACGTATAGAATCGGCTTTTCGCTAAGAAACATAAAGCCGCGAAAGCGCTTTTTATCTTCCGCGGACATCTCCAGTTCACGCAGGGGGCGCTCTGATTCCAAATGCGTTTTGGCACGCTTGAGCAGGTCGAACTCTTTTTCGAGGTCGGCAGAGCGCATCTTCTTGAGATCTTTTTCCACCCGCTCGAGCCGCTTCTCGATCTGCCCAAGATCACTGATCATTAAGTCAACTTCCACGTTCTTTATGTCGCGCAGAGGATCGATCGGGCCTACGTGGGGAATGGCAGGATCGTCGAAGGCGCGAACCACGTGCGCCAGCGCATCGACATTGCGCAAATGCCCAAGATAGGCCGTCTCTTTCAGGGCCTCCTGGCCAATGGCGCCAACATCGACATATTCCACCGAGGCATGGGTCAATTTCTTGGGATTGTAGAGAGCGGCCAGTTTGTCCAAACGGTCATCGGGTACTTTGGCCACTCCGATGTGCGCCTCGCGAGGATTCGCATAGGCATGCTCCGATAACTGAGCCTTCGTGAGAATGCGAAAAAGAGATGTTTTGCCGACTTGCGGTAGGCCAATAATGCCAGTTTTCATGAAATCAGCTCTCGCAATCAGCTTACAACGTACGCTAAGTCAGTGGCAGTACAACCGACCACAAGCTGGAGAGCTACAGTCTGGGGCGAGGTTCGCCCTGTACTCTCGTAACTCGCCAATCTTCCTGTATTACACAAGTATTACAAATGCACTCTGTTCGTCCTGTTAGCTTTAGGCGTGGGGAACTGAGCAAAAACCATGGAACTAGAAGCGCTTAACCGCAAAGCCGCCGCTGCAAACGAAGTTAACTGGATCACTACGGGCTTCATGTTTGCCTTTCATCTTGGAGCAGTGGCCGCGCTGTTCTTTTTCACCTGGAAAGCTTTTGCGGTGGCGTGTTTTCTTTGGTGGATTTCAGGAAGCCTAGGCATTGGTATGGGCTATCACCGGTTGCTGACTCATCGCGGTTACAAAACACCGAAGTGGCTGGAATATTTTCTCACCATTTGCGCCACCATGGCGCTGGAAGGTGGTCCGATATTCTGGGTCGCAACGCATCGCATTCATCACCAGTTTTCCGATCATGACGGCGATCCGCATTCGCCGGTCGATGGCAAGTGGTGGGCGCACATGGGCTGGATTCTCATGGGCAAATCCATGCACCATGACACTACGACGCTGGCAAAGTATGTGCCGGATTTGGCCAAAGACAAATTCCACGTTTGGATCACGAAATATCACTACATTTCCAGCATTGTTGTGGGGTTAGTTTTGCTGGCGATCGGCGGGTTGCCGTTTTTGCTCTGGGGCACTTTCATGCGAACCGTAGTGGGCCTGCATGCCACGTGGATGGTCAATTCCATCACTCACACATGGGGATCGCGACGTTTTGAAACGCATGATCTATCCACGAACAACTGGTGGGTCGGTTCGCTCCTCACGTTCGGGGAAGGTTGGCACAACAATCACCATGCGCATCCGGTCTCGGCGCGGCATGGCCTTGCCTGGTATGAGTTTGACATCAACTGGTACGGCATTTGGATTCTGAAAAAACTTGGCTTGGCGCGGCACGTCTACCGCGTGCGGTTATCGAAGCTGCCAGCCCGGCCGCCGCTGGTGAAGCCGATCACGACACTCGATCTGGCTGCAACTACCTCTTCTGTAGCGCAAGGCGACTAGAACTCGAACGCGTTCACCACTGGACCATCCCGTCGGGATCGTCTACCAGCACAACTTCGTATTTCTCCAGCATTGGCATAAGCACGTGCTCCAGTTCGCGTTTCCACAATTCTCCTTCATAGAATTTGGCTTTCATCGGCTCACGGGACTGGAGATCAGGGAAACCTCGCATGAAGAAAAATATGTCGGGATCTTCGATCGAAGGGAATGGACCGAGAATCTTCATGCCGATTTCGTCATGCGCAGGAATCGACTTCGAACGGAATACCTGAAGAAACTGCTCCCGTTTGCCGGGTTTCGTCTTGTACGTCCGCATTTCGATGATCATTGCTGATCCCTGATAGGCCGTAGCCAGTCGCAATCACGACCTACTGGCGTTCGGTTGTCTTATCGATGAAATCCGCGAGATCAGTTTTCAGCTTTTTCAGGCCGCTCGCCGGCAGGTACACCATGTGACCCGCGTCGTAAGTGGCAAAAGAAATGTTGCTGCGATAGTTCCCGGGCAGATCCAGATGATCCACGGTGTAGTTTGCTGCGTAGTAGGGAGTGGCAAGGTCGTAGTAGCCTTCCATCACCAGCACTTTTAAATATTGGTCCTTCACCATGGCCTGGCGCAGCGCGGTCGCGGTATCCGGGAATCCCTTGATTCCCGTTCCCCAGTCCCATTTACCGAAGCCGGATTCTGGTGCGAAGACGTAGTACGGCATGTCGGTTTTGTAGCCAAGTTCGTTTCGCACATAGTTATTGAAGACAGCGGTAAACGGCGGGCGGGTTGCGGATCCGGTTGGATCGTAGAATTCCGTGTCCATCAATCCGTTTGGATCAGGCCCGGTGTAGCGGCCGTCCAGGCGGCCTACACGCAATTTTTGATCGATCAAAAGGTAGTGCGTGAATTCGCGGACGTTGATGCGCAAGTTCGCCTGATCGACGATCTCCTTGCTGATGCCGGTATAGCGAGAGACTTTGTCGATAATGTTCTGGCGCTCCTGGGGAGTAAGCGCGTCGCCCTTGGCGAGCGCTTGCGCGTATTCTCCCGACGCAAACTGTTCCGATTCTTGTCGAGCCTTATTCATATCGGCCGCCAGGTCCGCCGGCAGTTTGTGATGATAGCCGGCGATCATGGTGAAGGAGGGAAGCAGAAAGATGAAAGCCTGGTCGTTCGTCTTGGTGTCGATCAGGGTTTCGAAGTTCAACACCGTGGAAAGCAGGGTGATGCCGTTGAAAGAAATTCCGCGATCAGAAAGATAGCCGGAAATACCCGCCGAACGCGTGGTGCCATAGCTCTCGCCGAAAAGATACAGCGGCGAAGTCCAGCGTTCATAGCGAGTAATGTACATGCGGATAAATTCGCTGAAGGCTTCGATGTCGCCGTCCACTCCCCAGAATTTCTTTCGCATCTCTGGATCGGCAGCGCGACTGAAGCCAGTGCCGATGGCGTCCACCAGAACGAGATCGGTTTTGTCGAGCGGCGTGTAGGGATTGTCTTCAATGTGATAGGGCGATGGCGGCATGAAGCCGTTGGGATCGAGCACAACCTTGCGTGGCCCGAGCGCGCCCATGTGCAGCCAGATAGAGGCCGAACCCGGGCCGCCATTGAAAGCAAACGTGACTGGGCGTTTGCTGACATCCTGTCCGTCCAGCGTGTACGCAACGAAGAACATTTCAGCTTCGATTTTCCCGTCCGGGCGCTTGATGGGGAGGCGGCCGGTGGTCGCGGTGTATTTCAGCGCTTTGCCGTTCACCGAGATCTGATGGTGGGTAACGACCGGCGGCACTTCCGCCATGTCATAGTGTTCTTCTTTGTCTTTGTCCTTGTCGCCGGGGCTCTCTTTCGGCTTCTGTTCTTCAGCAGGAGGGGGCGTTGGTTCGGCGGGTTTGGTGGACTGCTCGGCGTTCTTCTTGGGCTGAACTGCCGCCTTGGTCTGCTCTTCGGTTTTACTTTGGCTAGACTGCGCGAATGAAAACGGAAACAGAGCACAGACGAAAAATGCGAGAATCAAAGAGCGCATACGTTCTCCTGGAAAAGGTCGGAATGCGACATATTGAATTGCAGAAGGCGTTCATTATAGGTCAGAGATGAAAAACCTGCTTACCCGGGACATTAGGATGGTGGCATGGCCCTGAAGGTTGCGAGAGGGGCGAAACCAACGGCACCCGGGAGCTCGCAGTTGAGCAAAATTCGATGGCTGGTGCATGGATTTTCGACTCGCGAGGGCGGAGTTTCTCGAGCGTACGGTGGGCATGCACTGAATCTGGGATTCACGAAACAGGATTCGCGATCAGCGGTGGAACGCAACCGCAGAATATTTCTACGGCAACTCAAGGTGAATGCGAGTTGGCCGCTGGTCGCGCTGCGCCAGATTCATTCGGATTTAATTCATCGAGTCGATGCTGCCCCCGAGCATCCCTTGACCGGCGATGGTTTGGTCACCTCGACGCCGGAAATTCTGCTCGCCATCCAAACCGCAGATTGCCTGCCGCTGATTCTGGTTGATCCCATGCAACGCGTTGTGGGCGTGTTTCATGCCGGTTGGCGTGGAACGGTGAAGAGAATCGCGCAAAAAGGCATTGGAGAAATGCGGCGCTGGTTTTCGACCAAGCCGGAAGACGTCAAGGCAGCGATCGGACCGGGAATTCATAGTTGCTGCTACCAGGTTGGGCCCGAGGTCCGCGACCAATTTGAATCGCAGTTCGCGTATGCCGCAGATCTGTTCCGCGAAATGAAAGAATCTGATGCTGTCCGCGAGGAGTATCCGCTGCTGTTTCTGACGGCTCGCGCCCCCGGACACAGCGAACTTCCGACGAAACTTTTTCTGGACCTGGTGGAGGCGAATCGACGCCAATTGATCGACACAGGAGTCTTGGCGAAGAACATCACGGCTTCGGAACTGTGCACCGCATGCCGCACGGATCTGCTTTTTTCCTATCGCGCCGAAAAAGGGATAACGGGAAGAATGATGGGAGTAGCCGGGATACGGCCAGAATCATGAGAGCAGGATTTAATGCTTCTTCGTTTTTAAATTTTGTTTGACGCGAAATTTCACGATCCGGCCCACCAGGGCTAGCGGAAGCGGCTGATCAAATGGAAATTGCACCGAGCCCTTTGCGCTTTTGTATGCCGACAGCTCTTCCTTGAATACCTTGATCGCTTCGGCACCGGGATAGAAACCGATATGGTTCTTGAATGCTGCGAACCATACCAGCATCCCGTTCAAGCGGAATGCCGGAATTTTGTAGCTGATGGTTTCTTCGGCTTTGGGAGCGGCTTCCTGGATGGTCCGCCGCATGCTCTGCAAGAGTTGCTGAACTTCCCGTGGATAAGCGCGAATGTAATCGTCGATACTTTTTGCAGCCGTTCCGCTCATGGTTGTACCGACGAATCGTGAGGTCTTACTTCTTGGCCGCTTTCAATCGCTGCTCCAAGGCATCGACCTCATCGCGCATGCCTTGCGGAAGCCGATTGCCAAAGGTGGCAAAGTGCTCGCGGATGCGGGGCACCTCGGCCATCCACCCGTCGGTATCGACGCTAAGGAGCTTGGCCAACTTGTCCGCAGAAACGTCCAGATTCTTGGTATCCAGATCCCCGGGCAGCGGAAGGCGCCCAATGGGAGTCTGCTGCGCATGCACTTTGCCATTGCAGCGCTCAAAAATCCACTCCAGCACGCGGCTGTTCTCGCCGTAGCCCGGCCACAGGAATCTGCCGCTTTCGTCCTGGCGAAACCAGTTGACATAAAAAATCTTGGGCAGTTTGGCAGCAGACGAGTGTTGGCCGATCTTCAACCAGTGCGCGAAATAATCTCCCATGTGGTAGCCGCAGAACGGCAGCATGGCCATGGGATCGCGACGCAACTGTCCGACTTTGCCCACGATGGCCGCTGTCGTTTCGCTGCTGGCGGTGGCTCCCAGGAACGTGCCGTGCTGCCAGTTGAAAGATTCGGTGACCAAAGGAACGATTCCGGCACGGCGTCCGCCAAACAGAATGGCATCAATCGGCACCCCTGCGGGATCTTCCCATTCGGGAGCAATCACCGGGCACTGGGTGGCGGGGGCAGTAAAGCGCGCATTGGGGTGAGCAGCCTTTCTTCCCGATGCCGGCGTCCACGGGCGCCGCAGCCAATCGGTCAGCTCCGGCGGCTTCTGCTCGCTCATGCCCTCCCACCAGACGTCGCCACTTGCGGTCATCGCACAATTGGTGAAAATCGAATTATGCGTGACGCTCAACATGGCGTTGGCATTGGATTTCATGCTGGTTCCTGGCGCCACACCGAAAAAGCCGGCTTCCGGATTGATGGCATAGAGCCGCCCATCCTCGCCGAATTTCATCCACGCGATGTCGTCGCCAATGGTTTCGACTTTCCAGCCGGGAATTGTCGGAATCAGCATGGCAAGATTCGTCTTCCCGCATGCTGAGGGGAATGCGCCAGTCATGTACTTGGCTTCGCCGGATGGGCTGATGAGCTTGAGAATGAGCATGTGCTCGGCCATCCAGCCCTCATCGCGCGCCTGCACCGAAGCGATGCGCAGAGCGTGACACTTCTTGCCAAGAAGCGCATTGCCGCCGTAACCGGAACCGTACGACCAGATCTCCCGCGTCTCGGGAAAATGACAAATGTATTTGAAATCGGGATTGCAGGGCCAGGTAGAATCCGGATCTTGTGCGCCCAGCGGAGCTCCAATCGAGTGCAGCCCGCGTACGAATTCTCCACTGCTACCCAAAACCTGCAGGACCGGCGCACCAATCCGAGCCATGATGTGCATGTTGGCTACAACATAAGGAGAGTCGGAGAGCTCAACCCCAATGTTCGCGATGGGCGAGCCGATTGGGCCCATGCTGTACGGAATCACATACATGGTCCTCCCGGTCATGGAGCCAGCATAGAGCTTGCGCAAAGTCTCTTTCATGCGCGCGGGATCTTCCCAGTTATTCGTGGGACCGGCGTCGTCTTTGTCCAAGGAGCAGATAAAGGTCTGGGCTTCAACCCGCGCCACATCGGCTGGATTGGAGCGGACCAGGATGCTGTCGGGACGCTTCGCCGGGTTCAGCGGGATAGCCACACCCGACTGGATCATGATGCGGATCATGTGCTCGTATTCCTGCTGCGAGCCGTCGCACCAGCGCACCTGATCGGGGCGGCACATCTTCGCCACTTCCTCTACCCATTCCGCAAGCCTGCTGTTATGGGTGGGAGCTTTCACGTCCATTGTGATAGTGGCCATACATTCTCCTGACGATGAAGTGGGTGTTTCGCGCTAAGCACCGGGGGGCAGCAGGTGGCCGGTGACCGAAAACTCACGAGCAAGAACGTCTTGTGGATATGCGTGAACAAACGCGGAGCAATCCGGACGTCGAAGTCACACCCAATGTCGCATGCGTCGAGGCGTGCAGCTCAACGGATGCGACCCTGTATTGTGCCTTTCTCCCGAGAAATTGACAATGGGCACGAGATAGAAACAGGGAAAACTCCTTTAGTTACGAGGCTACGGA
>Ga0070731_10000617_pt1 | contig 44411 bp, 41 predicted proteins | sample Coa_R1_2_FD_66448 | JGI IMG/M metagenome (GOLD analysis project Ga0070731, IMG submission 66448) | Surface soil microbial communities from Centralia Pennsylvania, which are recovering from an underground coalmine fire - Coalmine... | ecosystem: Environmental > Terrestrial > Soil > Unclassified ...
TGTAGCGCCGTGCAGTGTCGTATGCCGTGTCGTTCATGTGACCCTCAGGAACATTTTTTCGTCGTAGGGCAATGCAGGCCGCAGGAAGGCGTTGTCGTTGCTGACGTAATGCAGCGCGCAGGCGCGGCGCCAGCGTTGCGAGTGATTGGTGCCCGACTGGTGCAGCACGCCCCCGTGGTGGAACGAAACCCCACCCTTGGGCACGGGGGCCGGCGTCATGGCCGCCTTCGCGGCCATTGCGGCGGGCACCTGCAGGTTGAATGGTTCGTCCGGCGGCGCGAGATGCGGGATCACCGGCGCCCGGTGCGTGCCCTCGCCGAAATACAAGCAGCCGTTCTCCACCGTGGCGTCGTCGAACGCGATCCATGCCGTGATCAGCGCCTCGGGGTCGCGCGGCCCGAAGTAGAAATTGTCCTGGTGCGGCGGTTTCGGGCCGCCGCCTTCGGGCGGCTTGAAGAATATCTGGCTGAAGTACACCGACACGCCGCTGCCGATGACGCTTTCCACCAGGGCGACGAGCCGCGGATCGCGCGCCAGCCTGCGCATCGATTCGCGATGGTGATGCGGATTGTCGAGCTTGCGCAGCACCTCTCGCGCCTTGACTCCGGCGTCCAGATACCAGCGGCGCTGCACGGCGGGCAGTTCGCGCAGGAATTCCTCGCCCCAGCGCCCGATGTCTTCGACCGCCGCGTCCATTTCGGCCGCAGAGAAAACGCCGGGCACCGTGAAGTGCCCGGCCTTTTCATAGATCGCCTTTTCTATGCCAGCCATTTCGCAAGATTTCCCCGGACAAAGGCATCGTCGTTCATCTCCGGGTAGGCGGCATAGACCCGGTCTATCTCCGCGGCCTGCCCCGGCGAAAGGACTTCCTTCGGGTCGAGGCACCAGATGCCTTCGAGCAGGCCCTGGCGGCGCAGCACTTCATGGCAGCCCGGGATGCAGCCCGCGAAATCGTGCGCGACATCGAAGAATGCGCTGTTGGTATCGGTGATCTTCGAGTCGAGAGCGAGCAATTCTTCGCTCGGTTTCGCCGTTTGAAGCCTTTCCAGCAATTCAACGGCGTACTTCGTCCAGACGCTCCAGTGTCCCAGCAGGCCGCCCTTGATCCGGACGCGCACCTCCTCGCCGCCGCGGATCACCGCGAACGGCGCCAGCAGGTCGAGCACGATGTGGTCGTCGTTGCCCGTGTAGAGCGTGATACGCTCCTCGGCGCGCGCCGCGACAAGGCCCTTGACGACGTCCAGCGTCCGGTATCGGTTGAAAGGCGCGATCTTTACCGCGACCACGTTTTCTATCTCGCAGAATCGGCGCCAGAATTCCGCCGGCAGGTGGATGCCGCCGACAGCGGGTTGCAGGTAGAAGCCCACCAGCGGAATCTCCGCCGCGACCGCCGCGCAGTGCGCGACCAGTTCACCCACTGACGCGCCCTTCATTGGTGCCAGCGACAGCATGCCCGCGTGATACCCGAGCCCTCGCGCGATTGCGGCTTCTTTTCTTGCCTGATCGGTTTTTCCCGACAATCCGCCCACCAGCACCACCGGCCGCTTCGCCCAGGCCTTCGCCTCATCGGCGGCAAGCTTGAGCACGGGCTCGTACATCCCGCTCTCCCGGATGGCGAATTGCGTCGCGTGCACGCCGACCGCCAGGCCGCCCGAGCCGGCGTCGAGGTAATAGCGGGTCAGTGCGCGCTGGCGGCGGCTGTCGAGCCGCCGGTTTGCGTCCAGCGCAAGCGGGTGCGCGGGGATCACCGTGCCGCGACGGAGCAGCGCGAGCACGTCGGCAGGCAGTTGGGTCCAGTGCATGTTAACCGGATGGTTACTGGATGGTAACATCGCGACTTCCGAAATGAGGAGGCCTCATGCGCAGATTTCTCATTGCCGCCGCGCTGACATGCATTGCCGCAGTCAACCCTCTGTCCGCCGCGGCCCAGCAAAAACTCGACTTCATCCTCAACTGGGTGCCGGGCGGCGACCACGCTCCCTACTACTACGCCAAGAAGATGGGCTGGTACGCCAAGGAAGGCATCGACCTCAACCTCGAGCCGGGCAAGGGCTCTGCGCCCGCGACGCAGAAAGTCGGCGCCGGGGCGAACCCGATCGGCCTCGCGGACATGGGCGGCGTGCTGGTCGCCAAGGGCAAGGGCGCCGATACCGTCGCGGTCTTCAATGTCTACGCCAACTCGCCGCAGGGCATGTACTGGCTGAAGAGCTCGGGGATCACCGGCATCAAGGACTTCGCGGGCAAGAAAATAGGCAACCCGGCGGGCGACGGCGCGCGCGTCATGTGGCCGGCGCTCGCCAAAGCGAACGGCATCGACCCGAAATCGGTCGTCTGGGTGAACATCGACGCCAATTCGAAGCTCTCGGCGCTCAAGTCGAAGTCGATCGACGTCACGACGTCGTTCTACAACATCCACCACGTCTTCACGCGCGAACTCGGCGCCGACATGGGTTTCCTCGCCTGGCGCGACGTCGGCATCAACCCCTACGGCAATTCGGTGATCGTCAACGCCGAGTTCCTGGCGAAGAACAGGCCGCTGATCGACAAGTTCGTCAAGGTGACGCAACGCGCCTTCGCGGCCTGCGTCAAGGATCCGAAGCCCTGCGTGCAGGCGCTGATCGACGCCAACGGCGCGCTCAGCTACGACAACGAGATGGTGAACTGGCAACTGGTCGAAGTGCTGATGAGCGACAAGTATTCGCGCGAGGTCGCGCTCGGCATCCACGACGACGCGCGCATGAAGGCGGACTACGAACTGGTGCGCGATTACGTCGGCATCGACAAGCCGTTCGACGTCAAGACGACCTACACGAACGAGTTTCTTGATCGTTCGATAAAGATGACGAAGTAGGGATTAACCCACTCGTCAGCCGAGTTCCGGGCCTGCAGGGCAATAGACGAGCGCTTCTTCGCCGGGTGCAACCGGCGCGCCCAGCACCATGCGGGTAAACGGCCGCTGGAACTCGAAGCCCCTCGCCTGCGCCCAGGATTGCAGCGCGGGCGCGTGGTCGGCGATATCGATGTAGACCGGCGGCCTTACACCGGCCAATGCCGCGTTCAGCAGGGCGATTGCCGTTTTTTCGTCGCGCGCGACCAGCGGCCCGAGCTGGCGCGCTTCGCGGCCATCGCGCCCGAGCAGGAATCCCTCCGGCCTGCCGCCGCGCCACGCAACCAGCGCGGCTTCGGGCAGGCGGGAGGCGAGATTGCGCAGCAGCCGCTCGCGGCTGGCGCCAAATGCGCGCAAATCCAATTCCAGAATTGCCGCCCAGTCGGCGGCTGCCATGGGGCGCACTTCTTTGTTGAATGCGATGTTCTTCGTAAATCCGGAAAGCGAAAACCGCCTGAAACCCCAAGTGTCGCGGAATCCTTCCTGCATGTAGACCTCGTGACCGGCCGGGGTCGCATCCAGGACCGACGTCCTGCGTGCCGCCGAGTTTTCATGCAGCGCCGTGCGCAGCAGCTGCGTCGCAAATCCCTTGCGCCGGTGCTCCGGGAGGACCAGCACCATGCTGACCCAGGCGAATTCGGCGCCATAGGGAAGCACCAGCGTGGAAGCAGCGAGCGTGCCATCGGCGAGCGCGACGCCCCAGCCGTGGCCGTAGGCGAGCATCAGCCGCCAGTCGGCTTCGTTCTGGTTCCAGTTTGCCGACTTCGACAGCGCTAGGCAGTCCGCGAGATGCGCGCCGCCGAGCTGCAGTTCAGTACTTTCCATCCCGCGTTTCGAAGTGCGTCGGCTTGCCTAGGCCCGGCAGACCGCGTGAGATCCAGTCCGCCTGCCAGTCGATCATGGTGGCGAGCGGCACGCGCGGCGCGCCCAGCAATTGTTGCGCGGCGCGCGAGTCCACCAGCCACGCGGTGGGCGCTTCGTTTCCCGTCACCACCGCTTTCCTGCCGAAGCGCTTGCCGAATTCCCCGGCGAGCGAGCGCACGCTCACCACTTCCGGGCCGCTCACGTTGAGCGGCGAAGCCGGCGTCGTACAGTGCGCGAGCAGACGAAGCGCGTGCTCGTTCGCGTCGCCCTGCCAGATCACGTTGACGTGGCCCATGGTCACGTCCACCGGCCGCCCGGCGAACACCTTGGCGGCCACGTCGTGCAGCACGCCGTAGCGCATGTCGATCGCATATTCGAGGCGCAGCAGGCGTCCCGGGGTGCCGTGCGTGAGCGATCCGTATTCGAAGGCTTTCTCGCGGCCGACGCAGGACGTCGCGTAATCCCCGGGCGGCGGCAGTGTGGGCGCGCTTTCCGGCGCTCCCGGGCCGGTGACCTCGGCGAAGGGATAGACGCAGGCGGTGGAGAACACCACGGTACGGGCGTCGCGAAACGTGTCGGCCACCATGTAAGGCACGCGCACGTTCATTGCCCAGGTGAACGCGGTGTTCCCCGCGGCACCGAATTTGTGTCCGGCCATAAAGACAAGGTTCGGCGCACGCGGCAAGCGTTCCAGCGCGGCGCGATCAAGCAGGTCGCAGGCGATACACTCGACGCCCTGTGCTGCGAGTTTTTCGCGCAGGCCTTTCTCCGAGAACCGCGCCACGCCGATCACGCGCCGGTCCGGCGCGGCGCGCTTGGCCATCCGCGCCAGCGTGGGGCCCATCTTGCCGCCGACGCCCAGCACCAGGATATCGCCCGGAGCACGCGCAAGATCCGCGGAGAGCTCGGCGGACGGGCGCGTCATTAACTCCTCGAGCGCCTCGATGCCGGCAAAGTTAACCATCCGGTGAATTATAATCGCCGCAATGAAAGCGCCGAGAATCCGCACCACCGTCGTCGGCTCGTATCCGCTGCCCGACTGGCTGGCCGCCGCGCCTTCGGAGCAGGCGCTGGAAGATGCGATGCGCGTCGTGCTGCACACGCAGGAGCAGGCCGGCATCGACCTGGTCTGCGACGGCGAACTCTACCGCTTCGACCTGAACCACCCCGAGACCAACGGCATGATCGAGTATTTCACGCGGCCGATGAACGGCATCCGCAGCGAGATCGGCTTCTCCGAGTGGCTCGCCTACTCGAAGGGCGCGGGCATGCGCTTCCGCGCCAAGCCGCCGGGCGTGGTAGAAGGGCCGGTGTTTGCAGGCACCCTGAACCTGTCGCTGGCCTGCGCGCGCGCGAAGCGCCTCGCCGGCAAGCCGCTCAAGTTCACGCTCACGGGCCCGCACATGCTGGCCAAGACCCTGCACGACCTGCATTACCGCGACCCGGAGAAACTGGCGCATGCGATCGCCGACGTGCTCGCGGCGCAGGTGAAGCACCTGGACGCGGACGTCATCCAGGTGGACGAAGCGAACCTGCCGGGGCATCCCGGCGAATGGAAGTGGGCGGCGGCGGCAATGAACAAGGTGCTGAAGGCAGTGCCGAAGAAGGCGAAAGCTGCCGTGCACCTGTGCTTCGGCAACTACGGCGGGCAAAGCATCCAGAAAGGCGGCTGGGACAGGCTGCTCGACTACCTGAACGCGCTGCGCGTCGACCACATCGTGATGGAAGTCGCGCACCGGCCGTCGGAGGAACTGGCGGTGTTCAGGGGATTGCGGCGTGAGATCGGCTTCGGCCTCGGCGTGGTGGACATCAAGCGCACCGAAATCGAGAGCGCCGACGCAATCGCCCGGGCCATCGAGCGCGCGGAGAAAATCCTGGGGCGGGGCCGAGTGAAATACATCCATCCGGACTGCGGCTTCTGGATGCTGAAACGGAACATCGCGGACGGCAAGATCCGCGCCCTCGCGAAAGGGCGGGACCTGTACGAAGGCAGGAATTAACGGAACAGGACTTTAGACCAGGCCTTGTCCCAGTCCTGGCCCGTGACGTCGGTCTCGCGGCCGTCGGCCTCGAAGAATTTGTTGGGAATCTGGAACATGGCGAGCATCAGGCCGCCCCGCGGCCCCGCCCAGGCCTCGTGACGGCTGCCCGCAGGCCGCCAGACGAAGTCGCCCGCCTTGCACTCGCCCTCGCCGCAGACGAGGCTGCCTTCCAGCACGTAGGTCTGCTCGATCAGCACGTGCTCGTGGTCCGGCAGGCGCGCGCCCGGCGCGAATTTCATCAGCGAGGTGACGACGCCGGTCTCGCGGTCGACCAGCAGCGTCTTCGCTTCGACGCCTGGAAAGCGCGTCTTCTCCCAGGGCAGCGCGGCCACCTCGACGAAACGCGAGGCGAGCGGTGGCAATTGCCCGTGTTTTGCCGCGTTTGGCGTGGCTCCGCTCATTTTCTCCGGTGTTCCCCGACCTTGACGATTTTCATGGTGTTGGTGCCGCCCGACTTGCCGATCGGCTCGCCGATGGTGAGCACGATCAGATCGCCGTCCTTCACAACGCCGTTGTCCACCAGCACCTTCTCGGCCTCGGCGAGCAGCTCCTCGCGGTCGTGGCCGACATATTTCACCATCAGCGGATAGACGTCGCGCAGCAGCGAGCAGCGGTAGCGTGTCGCCGTCTGCGAAGTGAGCGCGTAGATCGGCACGCCGCAGTTCAGGCGCGACATCCACAGCGCGGTCGAGCCTGATTCAGTGAGCGTGGCGATCGCCTTCACCTTGAGGTGGAAGGCGGTGAACAGGCCCGCCATCGCGATGGATTGATCGACGCGCGTGAAGACGCGGTTGAGGAATTCCTGGTCGAGCGATACCGGATGCGACTGCTCGGCCTCGATGCAGATGCGGTCCATCGCCTCGATCGCCTCGACCGGATACTTCCCGCTCGCCGACTCCGCGGACAGCATCACCGCGTCGGTGCCGTCCAGCACCGCATTTGCGACGTCGGACACCTCTGCGCGCGTCGGCACGGGGCTGGCAATCATCGACTCCATCATCTGCGTCGCAGTGATGGTTAGTTTGTTGTTCTCGCGCGCGAGGCGGATCATTTTCTTCTGCAGCGCCGGAACCGAAGCGTCGCCGACTTCGACCGCCAGGTCGCCGCGCGCCACCATGATGCCGTCGCAGGCATTCATGATGTCCAGCAGCGCCGCGTTGGTCACCGCCTCCGCGCGCTCGATCTTGGCGATCAGGAAGGCCTTGCCGCCGGAAGCGCGCAGCAGCTCGCGCGCCATGTACATGTCGGCGCCGGTCTTGGGGAAGGAAACGGCCAGGTAGTCGGCGTTGATCTTCGCCGCCGTGCGGATATCGTCGATATCCTTCGGCGTGAGCGCGGGCGCGGTCAGCCCGCCGCCCTGCCGGTTGATGCCTTTGTTGTTCGACAGCACGCCGCCGTGGCGCACCGTAGTGTGCACTTCCTCGCCGCGCACCGCGGCGACGTCGAGCACGATCTTGCCGTCGTCCAGTAGCAGCACCGCGCCCGCGGCGACGTCGCGCGGCAGTTCCTTGTAGTCCAGGCCGGCGCGCTCGCCGTCGCCCAGTTCGCAGCCGGCGTCGAGGATGAACTTCTGCCCCTTGACCAGCATGACCTTGCCGTCCCTGAATTTGCCGACGCGGATCTTCGGGCCCTGCAGGTCGCACATGATGCCGACCGTGCGGCCGGTCTTGCGCGAAATCTCCTTCACCAGCGCCGCGCGCGCGAGGTGGTCGTCCGCGCTGCCATGCGAGAAATTGAGCCGCACCACGTCGACGCCCGCCCGCACCATGCGCTCGAGCATGGCGGGATCGGAGGAGGCGGGCCCGAGGGTGGCGACGATCTTGGTGCTGCGGAGCATGCGCCTAGCCTAAGCCCTTTCCTCGAGCACCGCCACTGCGGGCAGCGTCCTGCCTTCGAGGAATTCCAGGAACGCGCCGCCGGCGGTGGAGATGTAGTCGATGCCGTCGGTGACGCCGAATTTGTGGATCGCGGCAATGGTGTCGCCGCCGCCGGCGATCGAGAATGCCTTCGACGCCGCGATGGCGCGCGCGATCGTCTCGGTGCCCTTGGCGAACTGGGGAATTTCGAAAACACCGACCGGGCCGTTCCAGACGATGGTCCTCGCCTGCTTGAGCAGGCCCGCCAGCACGGCCGCGCTCTTCGGGCCGATGTCGAGAATCATGTCGTCCGCGCCGACGCCGCGCACCTCGGTCACGGTCTCCCGCGCGCGGGCCGACATTTCGCCTGCGACCACGACTTCCTCGGGCAGCGGTACTTCGGTCGCGGCCATGATTTTCTTCGCTTCGCCCACCAGGCCGGCTTCTGCCAGCGATTTTCCGACGGGAAAACCCTTCGCCAACAGAAACGTGTTGAGGATTCCACCGCCCACGATCAGCCGGTCCACCTTCTTCGACAGCGCCAAGAGCAGCGGCAGCTTGGTCGATACCTTGGAGCCTGCGACGATCGCCACCAGCGGCCGCTTCGGCAAGGACAGCACCCGCCCCAGCGCATCGAGTTCCGCCGCCATCAGCGGGCCGGCGCAGGCAACTTTGGCGAACTTCGCCACGCCATGCGTGGTCGATTCCGCCCGGTGCGCGGTGCCGAACGCGTCGTTGACGTAGACGTCGCAGAGCGCGGCGATCCTTTTCGACAAAACTTCGTCGTCCGCCTTCTCGCCGGCGTTGAAACGGCAGTTCTCCAGAAGAACAACGTCGCCCGGCTCGACCTTGACGCCGTTCAACCAGTCCTTGAGCAGGGGGACCGCAAGCCCGAGCAGTTCCGAGAGGCGCCTCGCGATCGGTGCCAGCGAATCCTTGGCGTCGAACTGGCCTTCCTTCGGGCGCCCCAGGTGCGAAGTCACCATCACGGCGGCGCCTTTGCCGAGCGCCAGCCGGATGCCCGGAACCGAGGCCCGGATGCGCGTGTCGTCGGTGATGTTGCCGTTGCCGTCCTGCGGCACATTCAGGTCGGCCCGGATGAAGACCCGCTTGCCCCGCAGTTCCAGGTCGGCGAGGCGTTTGAACTTCATTACTTCGCCTGCTGCAGGGCGACCGTGACGTCCAGCATGCGGTTGGAAAAGCCCCACTCGTTGTCGTACCAGCTCGCAACTTTGACCAGCGTGCCGCCGGCGACTTTCGTCAGCAGGGAATCCACGATCGAACTGGCGGGGTTGTGGTTGAAGTCGGAGGACACCAGCGGCTCGGTAGTGTATTCGAGGATTCCCTTCAAATCGCTTTCGGAAGCCTGCTTCAGCGCCTGGTTCACTTCCTCGGCGGTGACGGTCTTCTTGGCGACGAACGTCAGGTCGACGATCGAGACGTTGATGGTCGGCACGCGGATCGCGTAGCCATCCAGCTTGCCGTTCAGGTGCGGCAGCACTAGGCCTAAGGCGGCCGCGGCGCCGGTTTTGGTCGGGATCATGTTCATGCTGGCCGAACGGGCGCGCCGCAGGTCCGAGTGGTAGACGTCCGTCAGCACCTGGTCGTTGGTATAGGAATGCACCGTGGTCATGAGGCCGGAGACGACGCCGATCCGGTCATCGAGCGCCTTCACCAGCGGCGCGAGGCAGTTGGTGGTGCAGGAGGCGTTCGAGATCACCGTGTCGGAGCCCTTCAGCTCCTTGTGGTTGACGCCGAACACGACGGTGCGGTCCACGTCCTTGTCGCCGGGCGCGGAGATGATCACCTTCTTCGCGCCCGCGGCAATATGGGCGCCCGCTTTGGCCTTGCTGGTAAAGAGGCCCGTGCATTCGAGCACCACGTCCACGCCCAGCGCCTTCCACGGCAACTTGGACGGATCGCGCTCGGCCACCACCCTGATGCGGTCGCTGTTCGCCACCAGGCTGTCGCCGTCCACGCTGACCGTGCCCTTGAAGCGCCCGTGCGCGGTGTCGTACTTGAGCAGGTGCGCGTTGGTCTTGGCATCGCCCAGGTCGTTGATGGCGACGAACTGGAGATCGTGCTTCGTCTTGCTTTCGTAAAACGCGCGCAGGATGTTCCTGCCGATGCGGCCGAAGCCGTTGATGGCAACCTTGATCGTCATTGGACTACGCTCCTTGCCGCCTTGACCACGTTCTCCGGCGTGAAGCCGAAGTGCTTGAACAGATCGGGCGCCGGCGCCGACTCGCCGAAGCGATCGATGCCGACCACCGCGCCTTCAAGCCCGACGTACTTCCTCCAGAAATCCGTCACTCCGGCCTCGATCGCGACGCGCGGCAGGCCCTTCGGCAGCACGCGCGCCCTGTATTCCTCGGGCTGGCGGTCGAATACGCCGGTCGAGGGCATGGAAACCACCCTCACCGGGAAATCGAGCAGTTTCTGCGCGGCGAGCGCGAGTTGGACCTCGGAGCCTGTGGCGATCAGGACTGCCTTCGCGCCCGGCGCATCCGCGAGTACGTACCCGCCTTTTGGAATTTGATTCACTGTCTCGTCGTTCCTCCTCTCGAACGGCAGGTTCTGCCGGGACAGCAGCAGTGCCGTGGGGCCGCTCTTGCGCTCGATCGCCGCCGCCCAGGCTATTGCGGTTTCCGTCGCGTCGCAGGGGCGCCAGACCTCCAGGTTCGGGATCAGGCGCAGCGACGAGGCTTGCTCGATCGGCTGGTGCGTGGGTCCGTCCTCTCCCAGGCCCAGCGAATCGTGAGTGAAGACGTAGATCGTGCGCAGGGCCATCAGCGCGGCCATGCGCAGCGAATTGCGCATGTAGTCGGAGAACACCAGGAAGGTGCCGCCGTAGGGAATGAAGCCGCCGTGCAGCGCGAGGCCGTTCATGATCGCGCCCATGCCGAACTCGCGCACGCCGTAGAACAGGTAGTTGCCGCCGCCTTCCCTGCCTATGACTTTCGAAGCCTTGACCATCGTCAGATTGGAGCCGGTCAGGTCGGCGGAGCCCCCCAGCAGTTCCGGCAGCGCTGGAACCAGCAATTCCAGAGCGTTCTGCGACGCCTTGCGGGTGGCGATTGTTTCAGATTTATGAATCACATCCGCCGTCATCAACCTGACTTTTTCCTGGAAGTTCTGTGGCAATTCGCCCACAACCCGGCGCTGAAATTCCTTGGCCAGTTCGGGATGCGCCTTTTCGTAAGCGGAGAAAACCCGCTTCCAGCGCCGTTCGGCGCGCCTGCCTCTTTCCCGCGCGTTCCAGCCCTGCCGTATGCCGTCGGGAATCTCGAACGGCGGGTATTTCCAGCCGATCGCTTCGCGCGTCGCCGCGACTTCCTTCTCGCCCAGCGCCGCGCCGTGCGCGGCGCCGGTATTGGCCTTGGTCGGCGCACCCTTGCCGATGGTGGTCTTGGCGCAGATGAGCGTCGGGCGCCCGCGTTCGCGCTTCGCCTTGCGCAGCGCGCGGTCCATCGCCTCGACATCGTGGCCGTCGACGTTGGCGATCACCTGCCAGCCGTAGGACTCGAAGCGGCGGCGCACATCGTCGGTGTACCACTGCTTGATGCTGCCCTTGTCGGAATCGATGGAAATGCCGTTGTCGTCGTAGACCGCAATCAACTTGCCCAGGCCCAGCGTGCCCGCAAGCGCGCAGGACTCGTGCGACACGCCTTCCATCATGCAGCCGTCGCCGAGGAAGGCGTAGGTACGGTGATCGACGACCTCGAAACCGGGCCGGTTGAATTCGGCGGCCAGGAGTTTCTCGGCGATCGCCATGCCGACCGCATTCGAGATTCCCTGTCCGAGCGGCCCGGTCGTCGTCTCGACGCCGGGCGCAAGACCGCGCTCCGGATGCCCCGGCGTCTTCGAACCCAGCTGGCGGAAGCGCTTCAGTTCCGCCATCGGCAGGTCGTAGCCGGTCAGGTGCAGCAGCGAATACAGCAGCATCGAGCCGTGCCCGTTGGAGAGCACGAAGCGGTCGCGGTTCGGCCACGCGGGGTTGGCCGGATTGTGCGAAAGGTTGCGGTGCCAGAGCGCCACCGCGATCTCGGCCATGCCCATCGGCATCCCGGGATGGCCCGAATTCGCTGCCTGAACCGCGTCCATCGCGAGGGCGCGGAGCGCATCGGCCATCTCGCGTTCTGGTGCAGGCGAAATCATCGGAAAACTTATTCGGGGAAGGCGCAAATTATAGCCAAGCGCTTTCCTATAATCCGCCCATGACTGAAATGCCGTTTACCAGCCCGCAGGGCTTCGAAGCTGCCGTCGCCGCGCCCAAGGAAGCGGGCCCGGCCCACTGGTTCGTCTTCAAGGGAGACCGCCTGCTGGTCGAGCTAGGACCGCCCAGCCCGCGCCCTTCCGACGATCCCCGGGTGCCCGCGAGGCCCAGCTGGGCCAGACTTCCGTTGCAAAATAACAACAATATCTTGTGGTTCGAACCCGCCCGGACACTATATCTAGGGCGTCTCGCCGGAACCGACTGCTGGGCGGCGGAGGCGCCCGCGGAGGCGCCGCCGCCGCCCGCGGGCATGGCCTGGGAAGGACTGCGCGCGCTCTTCACGGTGCTGGACGACGCCCATTTCGCGCTCGCCGGACGCGCCATCCAGCTCGTCGACTGGGACCGCGGCCACCGCTACTGCGGGCGCTGCGGCACGCCTACAGAGGCGAAACCGGAGGAGCGGGCGCGCGTCTGCCCCGCCTGCAGGTTCTCCGCCTATCCGAGGCTCGCGCCCGCGGTGATGGCGCTGGTGCGCCGCGAAGGCGAGATCCTCCTCGGCCGCAGCCCGCACTTCCCGCCCGGGATGTACAGCGCGCTGGCCGGCTTCGTCGAGCCGGGCGAGACCCTGGAGCAGTGCCTGGCGCGCGAAGTCGAGGAGGAAGTCGGCGTGCGGGTGTCGCGAATCCGCTACTTCGACAGCCAGCCCTGGCCGTTTCCGAATTCGCTCATGATCGCCTTCGTCTGCGACTGGGCGTCGGGAGAAATCCGGCCGCAGGCGGGGGAAATCGAGGCGGCTAACTGGTTCAAAGTATTGCAATTACCGAAACTTCCAAGCAGAATCTCGATCGCGCGCCGGCTGATCGACGCAGTGGTCGAAGAAATGCGCGGCGCGAAGTGAAATGAGCGGGATTTTTGGGTTCGAAACGGGGGCTTTGAAACGAATTGAACGAGATTGAAGAACACAGTTGTACGCCGCGATGCGGTGACGCTGAGGCGCAGCCCGGAAAATTTGGCAGAGGGTTGCGCCTTCGCATTTTTCGGGGGGCACGGACATGAACGGTCTGCATCTCATCGGTGATCTGAACGGCTGTCGCTGCGATCCGCAGCTGCTGCTCGACGGCAAGAGCTTCGAGGCTGTGTGCCTCGAGCTGGTGCGCGCTTCGGGCCTGACCGTCATGGACGCGCGCTTCCACCAGTTCGAAGGCTCCGGCTTCACCGGCGCAGTGGTGCTCGCCGAATCGCATCTCGCCATCCACACCTGGCCCGAGAACAAGGGCCTGACGCTGGATGTCTATGTCTGCAATTTCAGCGCCGACAATTCGGCCAAGGCGCGCAAGCTGTTCGAGGACATCATCGGCCACTTCGAGCCCGCGGAGGTGGCGCGCCACGAAATCGACCGCGGCGAGCACCTGCTGATGGAGCCGCTGAACGAGTCCACGGGCTTCTACATCAAGGCCGCGCGCCAGGTCGGCGAATGGCAGACCAAGTTCCAGAAGCTGCAGATTTACGACACGCCGCATTACGGCCGCATCTTCCGCCTCGACGGCTACAACATGACCTCCGAGAGGGAGGAATTCGTCTATCACGAGAACCTGATCCACCCGGCGCTCACTGCGCACGCGGCGCCGAAGAAGGTGCTGATCGTGGGCGGCGGCGACGGCGGTTCCTCGGAAGAGGCGCTCAAGCACCCCTCGGTCGAGCAGGTGACGATGTGCGAGATCGACGAGGACGTGGTCAAGATCGCGAAGGAGCATTTCTTCGCGGTGCACCGCGGCGCCTTCGACAATCCCAAGCTGCGCGTGCTGATCGGCGACGGCATGAAGTTCATCCGCGAGACCAGCGAGCGCTTCGATCTGATCGCGCTGGACCTCAACGACCCGATGGGGCCGGCGGAGGCGCTTTACTCGGCGGAATTCTTCCAGCAGTGCCGCCACGCGCTCGCCCCGGGCGGCGCGCTGGTGCTGCACATCGGCGCGCCGGTGGCGCGGCCGGAACGCGTCGCGGAGCTGGCGCAGCGCCTGAACGGCATTTTCCGCATCGTGCGGCCGTACACCATGTACATCCCGCTCTACGGCGCGCAGTGGGCGATGGCGGTGTGCTCGGACAAGCTCGACCCGAAGTCCCTGACTGCGGACGAGATCGACCGCAGGATAGAGCAGCGCAAGCTGCAGGACCTCAGGTTCTACAACGGCGAAACCCACGAGGGCGTGTTTGCGCTGCCCAATTTCGTGCGGGACCTGGTGAATCCGCCGCGCCTGAAGCAGCAGGCCCGCGGCCGGCGCCTTGGCGTCGTGAGGGCTGCCGCAAAATAAAAAGAGAACTACGCGAGGGTCTTCAAGACCTCGCGTACCGTTCCGAATAGCTGGTCGATCTCCGATTTCTGCACGATGAGCGGCGGCGCCAGCGCGATGGTATCGCCCGTGACGCGCATGTAGACGCCCTTCTCGAAGGCCTTCAGGTGCGCCTCGAAGCCGCGTGTGCCTACGACTCCGGCGCGCGGCGACAGTTCGATGGCCGCGATCAGGCCAAGGTTGCGGATGTCGACCACGTTCGGGCAGTCCCGGAGCGAGTGCGCGCCATCTTCCCAGTATTTCGCGAGTTCGCCGACGCGCGTCAGCAAGCCCTCGTCTTCGTAGACCTTGAGCGTCCCCAGGCCCGCCGCGCAGGCGAGCGGGTGCGCCGAATAGGTGTAGCCGTGCGGCATCTCGATCGCGTTCTCGGGCCCGGTCATGAACGCCTGATAGAGATTTTCCTTCATGAACACCGCGCCCATCGGCACGGTGCCGTTGGTGATGCCCTTCGCGGTGGTGATGAGATCCGGAACGACGCCGAAATAGTCGGACGCAAACGGCTTGCCGAGGCGCCCCCATGCGTTGATCACTTCGTCGAATATGAGCAGGATGCCGTGCTTGTCGCAGATCTCGCGCAGTTTCTGCAGGTAGCCCACCGGCGGCACGTAAACGCCCGCCGAGCAGGCCACCGGCTCGACGATCACCGCGGCGATGGTCGACGGATCGTGCAGCTGGCACAGGCGCTCGAGATCCTCCGCGAGTTCCGCGCCATGCTGGGGCTGGCCGCGCGAGAACGCGTTCTTCGCGGGATCGTGGGTATGGCGCATGTGGTCGACGCCGGTGACCAGCGCGCCGAACAGCTTGCGGTTGCCGACCATGCCGCCGACCGCGGTGCCGCCGAAATTGACGCCGTGGTAGCCCTTTTCCCTGCCAATGAGCCGGATGCGCTGCCCTTCGCCGCGCTGGCGGTGGTACGCGATCGCGAGCTTGAGCGCCGTGTCCACCGACTCCGAGCCCGAGTTGGTGAAAAAGATCCGCGTCACGCCTCTGGGCAGCAGCGGCGCCAGTTTTTCGGCGAACTCGAAGGCCGCCGGATGGCCCATCTGGAAGGGTGGCGCGAAATCCAGCGTCGCCACGGCCCGCTGCACCGCCTCTACGATCGGTTTCCGGCAGTGGCCGGCGTTGACGCACCACAGGCCCGAGGTGCCATCGAGGATTTTGCGGCCCTCGGGCGTGTAGTAGTACATGCCCTCGGCGCGCGCGAGCATCCGCGGCGCCTTCTTGAACGCGCGGTTCATCGAGAACGGCATGAAGAACGCCGAATTCTCGAGCGACGTGCTGACAGCTTCCGGCCGGGCTCTCTCGTTCATGGGCTTTCTCCTGTAACTGGCGCAATGGTAGCGCGCTCCGGGGCCGCCGCATACACTGGCGCAAAAATGACCACAACTGCCCAGACAGGTTGCGAACTCTGCATCCCGCGCGACGCGATACTGGAGAACGAATTTGCCTACGTTCGCTTCGATAACAATTCACTCAGCAAAGGCCATGTTTTGGTGATTCCCAAACGGCATGTCGCAAGTTTCTTCGATATGACCGGCCCGGAGCAGAGCGCCGTAATGGCCCTCCTGACCCAAGCGCAACGAAATCTTCACGACGAGCATTCGCCCGACGGCTACAACATCGGCGTCAACATCGGCAAGGCCGGGGGCCAGTCGCGCATGCACGTTCACGTCCACCTAATTCCCCGCTACACCGGCGATGTCCCTGACCCGCGCGGTGGCATCCGCTGCGTGCTGGCAAAGCGCGCTTGATCACGCATCCGAGGCAGATATGGCAAAGACAAACCACCCGCTTTCAGTCGTTGCAGCCGAAGCCCCGCCACGCGCCAGGCAATCCAACTATCCGCCCGAAATGCGGGCCAAGGTGGCCCGGCGCGGCGTCCGCGTTGCGGCACGCGCATGGCAAACAGGGCGAATTCGTCTACATCCTCGAGGGCGAAGCGATGCTCGTGACCGATGCCGGAGAAACGTTGCTCAAGCCCGGGATGTGCGCCGGATTCAAGGCCGACGCCCTATTGAGGCAGCAGGCCGCGGCAAAGCGCAACCGCGGCCACGCCGCAGAACATCGCCACCAGGTCGCTGCGCCACAGGCGCATCGCAGCGAATGTCACTGCGAGGCCCGCGATTTCCGGCAGGCCGCCGCGCAAGGCGGCGGGCGTTACGATCCCCAGCATCACCGCCAGCGGCGCTGCGGCCAGCATCGCGCGCAAGCGCGGCGTGACGGTAACGAAGCGCATCAGCCAGAATCCGCCCGCGCGGCAGGTGAAGGAAGCCAGCGCGAGTGCGAGCAACAGCGGCAGCAGTTCGACGCGCAGCGTCATGCCGCCTTTCCCTTCGCGTCGTCATAGCGCAGCCATGCCGTGAATCCACCGGCGAAGCCGGCCGCCACCAGCGTCCAGCCGGAAGGCGCGAGGCGGTCGAGCAGCCCCGCCACGACCACGGCGGCAGCCGCCGGCGCGACGTCTGTACGCGACTTGAAGAGGTCGATGGCCATCGCGAAGCAGAACGCAACCAGCAGGAAGTCCACGCCCAGCGTTCTCGGATCGGCGATCCAGTCCCCCGCGGTGGCGCCCAGCGCGGTACCCGCGACCCAGGGCAGGTACATGGACACGCCTGAGCCGAAAATGAACGCCGCGTCATGTTCTCCTCCGGCGTGCGCCTTGGTGGACATCGCCCAGTTCGCATCGCCGAGAAACCAGAGCGTCGCGTAGGCCTGGGCCGGGCTCGTCTGCGAAAGCCAGGGACGCAGCGAGGCGCCGTAGAGCAGGTAGCGCGCGTTCAGCATCAGCACAGTCACCACCGCCGCAAGAATGCCAGCGCCCGTGGCGAAGCCGCCGACCGTAGCCGCTTGCGCGGTGCCGGAGTACACGAGCGTGCTCATCAGCGTGGCTTCCAGCGGCGAGAGACCTGCCTCGCGCGCCATTAGACCGAAGGTCAGGGCCCAGACGAAAACACCCAGCGCGACCGGCAGGGCGCGGACGAAGCCCCTCCGGAACCCGACCGCGGTGAAGGTGACGCTCAGAGCGGACTCAGCTCCAACTTAGCCCGGCCAGGCGACGACCTTCTGCTTTTGTTCGCCCAAGCCGCGGATGCCGAGGGTCATCACGTCGCCCGGTTTCAGGAATACCGGGTTCGGCTTGATGCCAAGCCCGACGCCCGGGGGCGTGCCGGTGCAAATCACATCGCCCGGCAACAGCGTCATGTAGTGGCTGACGTGCGAGACGATCTGCGCGCAGTTGAAAATCATGGTCCTGGTATTGCCCGACTGCATGCGCTTGCCGTTGACGTCCAGCCACATGTCGAGGACTTGCGGATCCCTGATCTCATCGGTAGTCACCAGCCATGGCCCGATCGGGCCGGCGGTGTCGAAGCCTTTGCCCTTGTCCCATTGCCCGGTGGCCATCTGGAAAGCGCGCTCGGAAACGTCGTTCACCACGCAGTAGCCGGCGACGTACTCGAGCGCCTCGGCCTCCGGCACGTACTGCGCCTTGGTGCCGATCACGATGCCGAGTTCGACTTCCCAGTCGAGCTTGGTCGAGCGCTTGGGTTGGATGACGTCGTCATTCGGCCCGCTGATCGAGGTGGTGGCCTTCATGAACACGATCGGCTCGGCCGGGATAGGCATGCCGGCTTCCCTGGCGTGGTCGGAGTAGTTGAGGCCGATGGCGACGAACTTGCCGATGCCGATGAAGGGCACGCCGAGGCGCGGGCCATTGGCGACCACCGGCAGCGTTTCCGGCTTCACCTTGGCGAGCATCTTCAGGCCGCGCGGCGAGAGTTCGTTCGGGCCGATGTTCTCCACCACCTTGGACAGGTCGCGCAGGCGCCCGTCGGTGTCGATGATCCCCGGCTTCTCGAAGCCGTTCCTGCCGTAGCGGCACAACTTCATATCGTCATCCCCCCGTCTATCGAATACATGTTGCCGGTTGCGAAACGCGACTCGTCGGATGCAAGGAACACGAGTATCCCCGTGATGTCCTCGACCGAGCCCAGCCGCCCCATGGGCTGGCGCGCGATGAAATCCTTCCTCGCCTGCACCGGGTCGGCGAAGGCGTTGATGCGGTCTCCGAGCGACGGCGTATCGACCGTGCCGGGACCGATGCAGTTGCAGCGGATGCCCTGCTTCACGTAGTCCGCGGCGATTGATTTGGTGAGGCCGATCACGGCCGCCTTGCTGGCGCCGTAGACGAAACGGTTCGGCAGGCCCTTCACGCTGGAGGCGATCGAAGACATGTTGATGATGGAGCCGCCGCCCTTCTTCAGCATTCCCGGCAGGAGGGCGCGGGTCACCAGGTACATGGACTTCACGTTGAGATTGAAACTGAAGTCCCAGTCCTTTGATGCGGTATCGAGGATCGTGCCGTGGTGCACGTAGCCGGCGCAATTGAAAAGAATGTCGATCTGGCCCGCCTCGGCGGCGACCCCGGCGATCGCAGCCTCGTCCGTTACATCCAGCACTCTGGTGCGGATATTGTCCTTGCCGTCGATGTCCTTGAGCGTCGCCGGATTGAGATCGGTCGCCCAGACCTGCGCGCCTTCGCGAGCGAACGCAAGCGCTGCGCCGCGTCCGATACCCTGACCGGCCGCGGTAATGAACGCGACCTTGCCTGCGAGCCTGCCTGCCATCGCTTGCCGACTCCTGCTTGGGGGAATGTATTGCGAGGGCGCGAATTATAGCCCACGGGTTTGTGCATAACTTTGTAGCGCAGTGCAGCATCCGCGCTGGGCGAAAATAATCGGTCTGACCACTTGACCAATCATCCGTCGCGCCGATACCCTGCGCGGGCTCCGCATTTTTCCTTCCACATAAAAACATCACGCCATGCGCCTGCAGGTCGTCGAGCCTCGTCGTCTCTATCGTCAGATCGCCGACCAGATCCGCACACTGATCGGCAACGGCGAAGTGGCGCCCGGCGCGCGCCTGCCCGCGGAACGCGACCTCGCGCGCCAGCTCGGCGTTTCCCGCCCCAGCCTGCGCGAGGCGCTGATCGCGCTCGAGGTCGAAGGCCTGCTCGATGTGCGCGTCGGCTCCGGCATCTACGTGTCGCAGGCCGACGGCCGCGGCCGCGCGGCCGAAATCGCCGGCGCCTCCGGGCCCTTCGAGGTAATCCGCGCGCGCTGGATGATCGAGGGGGAATGCGCGGCGCTCGCGGCAAGAAACGGCAGCCCCGCCCAGCTGCGCGCCGTCCGCAAGGCGCACGCCGACCTGCAGAAGGAAGCGAAGCGGCACCACAATCCGCTGGACGCGGACCGCGCCTTTCACGTGCGCATCGCGGAAGCGACCGGCAACAGCGCGCTGGAGCTCGTGGTGCAGACGCTGTGGGACCAGCGCGTCGGGCCGCTCTACCGGGCGCTCGAACTGAAGCTCGAATACCCGGCCATGGCCGGCGAAACCATCGACGAACACGAGGCCGTGGCCCGCGCGATCCTGGACCGCGATCCGGCGGCGGCGCGCGCGGCGATGCGCCGGCACATGGACATGACCAAGAAACGCTACAGCAAGGACTGGAAGGAGGCGGGAAAATAGCATGGCGGCTGTAACGCTCAACGGCGTGCACAAATCCTTCGGCACGACTGCGGTCGTCCACGGAATCGAACTCGGCATCGAGGACGGCGAGTTCTGCGTCCTGGTCGGGCCCTCGGGCTGCGGCAAGTCGACGCTGCTGCGCATGATCGCCGGCCTGGAGGAAATCAGCGGCGGCGAGATCGCCATCGGCGGCCGCGTCGTCAACAACGTGGCGCCGAAGGAACGCGACATCGCCATGGTGTTCCAGAATTACGCGCTCTATCCGCACATGAGCGTCTACGACAACATGGCGTTCAGCCTGAAACTTGCGGGCGTGGCGGCGGATCAGCTGGAACAGCGAGTGCAGGACGCCGCCGACATTCTCGGCCTGAAGGAATACCTAAAGCGCTACCCGCGCCAGCTCTCCGGCGGCCAGCGCCAGCGCGTCGCCATGGGCCGAGCCATCGTCAGGAAGCCCCAGGTGTTCCTGTTCGACGAGCCGTTGTCGAACCTGGACGCCAAGCTGCGGGTCGCGATGCGCACCGAGATCAAGGCGCTGCACCAGCGCCTCAAGACCACCTCGGTGTACGTCACGCACGACCAGATCGAGGCCATGACCATGGCCGACAAGATCGTGGTGATGAACGCCGGCAGGGTGGAACAGATAGGCTCGCCGCTCGAGCTCTACGACAACCCGGTCAACCTCTTCGTGGCCGGCTTCATCGGCTCGCCGGCGATGAACTTCATCCCCGGAAGGGTGAATGGGGGGAGCATCGACCTGGCGGGCGGCATTTCCTTTTCATTGAAGACGGAAGTAAAAAACGGCGACGGCATCATCCTCGGCGTCCGGCCGGAGCATCTTTCAGTCTCCGCGCAAGGCCTGCCGGCCGAGGTCGTCGTGGTGGAGCCGACCGGCGCCGACACCCAGATATTCTGCAAGCTCGCCGGCGTCGATGTGACCGCGGTAGTGCGCGAGCGGCACGAGTTCCACCCTGGCGAGACGATCCGTCTCGCGCCGCAGTCGACATTTCTTTTCGATCCCGCGAGCGGGACAAGGCTCGCGTAAGCACGCAACCGACCATGACCCACGACAGGAGGACGGCATGAGCAAGATGAAACGCAGGGACTTTCTGAAGGCAACCGCAGGTGTCGCCGCAGGCGCGGCGGCGCCGATGATCTGGGTGAAGGACGCGCACGCCCAGTGGAGCAACGCGCCGGAAAAAGGCGCCACGCTGCGCGTGCTGCGCTGGAGCCGTTTCGTGCAGGGCGACATCGACCAGTACATGAAGAACGTCGAGGCCTTCACCAAGAAATACGGCATCGAGGTGCGGGTGGACAACGAGAGCTGGGAAGACGTGCGGCCGAAGGCGGCCGTCGCGGCCAACGTCGGCGCCGGCCCCGACATCATCCTCGGGACCAACGACGACGCCGATCTCTATCCTGAAAAGCTGCTGGACGTGACCGATCTCGCCAATTACCTGGGCAAGAAATACGGCGGCTGGTATCCCGCGGGCGAAGCCTACCTGCGCCCCAACGGCAAGAACTGGATCGGCATCCCGCTGGGAGCGGCCGGCAGCATGATGGTGTACCGCGAGAGCATGCTCAAGGCGGCCGGCTACAACAGCTTTCCGAAGACCACCGACGACTTCCTGAAAATGATGCAGGCGCTGAAAGCCAAGGGCACGCCCGGCGGCTTCGCGCTCGGCCATGCCACCGGCGATTCCAACGCCTGGTGCCACTGGCTGGTGTGGGCCTTCGGCGGCAAGATGGTCGACAAGTCCGGCAAGGTCGTCCTCGACAGCCCGGAGACGATCAAGGCGCTCGAGTACGGCAAGGAACTCTACGCGACCTTCATTCCGGGCACGCTATCGTGGCTCGATCCGAGCAACAACAAGGTATTCCTCGACGGGCAGATTTCGGTGACCAACAACGGCATCTCGATCTATTACGCCGCCAAGACCTCCAAGGACCCGAACATCGCGGCCCTCGCGGCCGACATCAACCACGCCGTATATCCGGTCGGACCAGCCGGCACCGGCGTCGCGTCCCACCTGTTCCTCAACCAGATGATCTTCAAGTACACCAAGTACCCGAAGGCGGCGAAGGAGTTCCTCCGCTTCATGATGGAGGAGGAACAGTACGGGCCATGGATGCAGGCGAGCATCGGCTACGTCGCGCAGCCGCTGACGGCTTACGCCAAGAATCCGATCTGGACCTCCGATCCGAAGCACCTGCCGTACCGCGATGCAGTGAAGGAACTCCGGCCGACCGGCTACGACGGCAAGCTGGGCTACGCCTCGGCGGGCGCGCTGGCCGATTTCATCATCGTCGACATGGTGGCGGAAGCGGCGAGCGGCGCGAAAACCCCCAAGGAGGCGGCTGAACGGGCCCAGAAACGCGCCGAACGGTACTACAAAGTTTGAAAAACTGGCTCGAAAACCGGAACGTTCTCGGGCTGCTGTTCATGCTGCCCGCGGGCGCTCTGCTGCTCGTTTTCCTGACCTATCCGCTCGGCCTGGGAACCTGGCTGGGTTTCACCGACACCAAGATCGGCCGCCCGGGCGGGTGGATAGGCGCGGAAAACTTCACCTTCCTGTTCGGCGACAGCGTGGCGCGGCTGTCGCTGTTCAACACGTTTTTCTACACCATCGTCGCCAGCATCGCGAAATTCGCGCTCGGCCTGTGGCTCGCGCTGCTGCTCAACAAGAGCCTGCCGTTCAAGGCCTTCCTGCGCGCCATCGTGCTGCTGCCGTTCATCGTTCCCACCGCGCTGTCGGCAATCGCCTTCTGGTGGATGTACGACTCGCAGTTCTCGGTGATCTCCTGGGCGCTGGCCAAAGCCGGCATCATCGACACGTACATCGATTTCCTCGGCGAGCCCTGGCTCGCCCGTTTTTCCACCATCGCGGCGAACGTCTGGCGCGGCGTGCCTTTCGTCGCGATCACGCTGCTGGCCGGGCTGCAGACCGTCTCGCCCTCGCTCTACGAGGCCGCGTCGCTCGACGGCGCCACCGACTGGCAGAAATTCTGGCACGTCACGCTACCGATGCTGACGCCGATCATCGCAGTGGTGATGACCTTCAGTGTGCTGTTCACCTTCACCGACTTCCAGCTGATCTACGTGCTGACGCGGGGCGGGCCGCTGAACGCGACCCACCTGATGGCGACGCTCTCTTTCCAGCGCGCGATCCCCGGCGGGGCGCTGGGCGAAGGCGCGGCGCTCGCCACCGCCATGGTGCCGTTCCTGCTCGCGGCGATCCTGTTCAGCTACTTCGGCCTGCAGCGGCGCGCATGGCAGCAGGGGGGGACGGACAAATGAAGGACTCGGCCCAGGATTCGAAGGGGATGGCCTACCTCGAGTCGCCGCGGCGGCGCTGGGTCACGGTCTACATTCCTCTTGCCTGTTTCCTGGTGATCCTGCTTTTCCCCTTCTACTGGATGGCGATGACCTCGTTCAAGCCGGACGCGGAACTGCTGTCCAAGGCCGCCAACCCATTCTGGATCGTCCACCCCACGTTCGCGCATTTCGAGAAGCTGCTGTTCCACACGGAATATCCGCACTGGATGTGGAACACCGTGATCGTCTCGGTGGTCGCCACCACGACGTCGCTGGCAGCGAGCGTGTTCGCCGCATACTCGATCGAACGCCTGCGCTACAAGGGCTCCAAGCAGGTCGGCCTGGCGATCTTCCTCGCCTACCTGGTGCCGCCCTCCATCCTGTTCATCCCGCTGGCGGCGATCGTGTTCCAGCTCGGGCTGTTCGACACGCGCTGGGCCCTGATCCTCACCTACCCGACTTTCCTGATCCCGTTCTGCACCTGGCTCCTGATGGGCTATTTCCGCTCCATTCCCTACGAGCTGGAGGAATGCGCGCTGATCGACGGCGCCACGCGCTGGCAGGTGCTCACCAAGATCATCCTGCCGCTCGCGGTGCCGGGGCTGATATCGGCGGGCATCTTCGCCTTCACGCTGTCGTGGAACGAATTCATCTACGCGCTCACCTTCATTTCGTCCTCGGAAGTCAAGACGGTGCCGGTGGGCGTGGTCACCGAACTGGTGGAGGGCGACGTGTATCACTGGGGCGCGCTGATGGCAGGCGCCCTGCTCGGCTCGCTGCCGGTGGCGGTCCTCTATTCGTTTTTCGTCGAGTACTACGTTTCGGGAATGACTGGAGCCGTGAAGGAATGAAAGGCGCGGAATGAACCAGCTCGATTTCAAGGGCCGCACCGCGGTCGTCACTGGCGGCGCGACGGGCATCGGTGCCGCCATCGTCAAGCGCCTGGAGGTCTCAGGCGCGAAGGTCGTCGTCTGGGATCTCGCCGGCCCCGACCGGGTGGATGTCGCAGACGAGGCCTCGATCGGCGCAGCGCTCAAAAGAACGCTCGCCAGCCTCGGCAAGATCGACGTACTGGTGAACAACGCCGGCATCGCGGGTCCGAGCATGCCGGTGGTCGACTATCCGGTCGCCGACTGGCGCAAGGTCATCGACATCGACCTGAACGGCCCCTTCCTTTGCAGTCGGGTAGTCGTGCCGCACATGGTGAAGCAGAAGTACGGGCGCATCGTCAACATCGCTTCAGTCGCGGGCAAGGAAGGCAATCCCAACGCCGCGGCTTATGCAGCCGCCAAGGGCGGGCTCATTGCCTTCACAAAGGCGCTCGGCAAAGAACTCGCGCAGAGCGGCGTGCTAGTCAACTGCGTCACGCCTGCCGCGGCGCAGACCGCCATCCTAGACCAGGTAACCAAGGAGTTCGCGCAGTACATGCTCTCGAAGATCCCGATGGGGCGCTTCGTCAGGGTGGAGGAGATCGCGGCGCTCGTCTGCTGGCTGGCGTCGGAAGACTGTTCGTTCTCCACTGCAGGCGTGTTCGATATTTCCGGAGGCAGGGCAACTTACTAAGGGGAAATCATGAAACGAATCCTGGCATTGATCGTACTGGGCATTCTTGCTTTACCAGGGGTGGTACTTGCACAGCAAAAACTGAAGTTCGCGCATGTCTACGAAACCTCGGAGCCGTATCACAAGTGGGCGCTGTGGGCGGCAAGCGAGCTTCCCAAGCGCACGGGCAACCGCTACACCATGGACGTGTTCCCCGCATCGGCGCTGGGCAACGAAACCCAGATCAACCAGGCACTGTCGCTGGGCACGGTGGACATCATTTACACCGGACAGGCGTTCGCCGCGCGCACCTACCCGCCGCTCGCCATCGGCGGCGCGCCGTACATGTTCCGCGACTTCGACCACTGGAAGAAATTCTCGCAGAGCCAGGTGCTGGCGGAACTCGCCGATCAGTACTACGCCAAGGGCGGCAACCGGCCGATCGCCTTCACCTACTACGGCGTGCGCCATACCACCGCCAACAAGGCGATCGTCAAGCCCGAGGACATGAAGGGTCTGAAGCTGCGCGTGCCCGATGCGCCGCTCTACATCATGTACCCGAAGGTCGTCGGTGCGAATGCGACGCCGATCGCCTTCGCGGAGGTTTACCTCGCGCTGCAGAACAAGACCGTGGATGCGCAGGAGAACCCGCTGCCGACCATCGAGGCGAAGAAGTTCTACGAGGTGCAGACGCACATCAACCTCACCGGTCACATCACCGAGATGCTGCTCACCATCGTCGGCGGCCATGTCTGGAACAAGCTCTCGGACGCGGACAAGAAAGCCTTCCAGGACATCTTCCGCGAGGCGGCGGCCAAGGCGACCGATGACATCGTTGCGTCGGAAGCCAGGCTGGTGGACGATTTCGCCACCAAGTACAAGAAGATCGTGGTCAAGTCCGACCGCGCCGCGTTCAAGCAGGCGTTCATCCCGTTCCTCACCGGCCCGGATGCGACCTGGGACAAGGCGCTCTACGACAAGGTGCAGGCGCTCAAGTGAACGTGAAGAAGAAAGCGCCGGGATTGCGCAGCGTCCAGTGGTTCGGGCGCGAGGACATCTACGGCTTCATTTACCGCAGCTGGACCAAGAACCGCGGCATCCCGCAGGACCAGTTCGACGGCCGCCCGGTGATCGGCATCTGCAATACGTATTCCGAGCTGGTGCCCTGCAATTCCCACTTCCGCACCATCGCCGAGCACGTCAAGGCGGGGGTGCTGGAAGCGGGCGGCTTTCCGCTGGAATTCCCGGTGATGTCGCTCGGCGAGACGCTGCTGCGCCCGACCGCGATGCTCTACCGCAACCTCGCCTCGATGGACGTCGAGGAGTCGCTGCGCGCCAATCCGGTCGACGGCACGGTGCTGCTAGTGGGCTGCGACAAGACCACGCCGTCGCTGCTCATGGGCGCCTCCTCGGTGGACCTGCCGACGATCGCGGTATCCGGCGGACCGATGCTGTCGGGCAAATACCGCGGCACCGACATCGGCTCGGGCACCAACGTCTGGTCGATGTCGGAAGACCTGCGCGCGGGCAAGATCACGCTGGACGAATTCCACGAGGCCGAGTCCTGCATGCACCGCTCGCACGGGCACTGCATGACCATGGGCACCGCCTCGACCATGGCCTCGATGGTGGAAGCGCTCGGCATCGGCATGCCGGGCAATGCGGCCTACCCGGCAGTGGACGCGCGCCGCAACGTGCTCGCGCGCATGGCGGGCCGGCGCATCGTCGAGCTGGTGAAGCAGAAGGTCACCATCTCGAAGATCCTGACCAGGCAGGCGTTCGAGAACGCGATCCGCGCCAACGCCGCCATCGGCGGCTCGACCAATGCGGTGATCCACCTGATCGCGATCGCACGGCGCCTGGGCGTGGACCTGACGCTGAACGACTGGGACCGGCTCGGACGCGGCGTGCACACGCTCGTCAACCTGATGCCGAACGGCAAGTACCTGATGGAGGACTTCTGCTACGCGGGCGGGCTGCCGGCCGTATTGCGCGAGCTTGGGGAAAACAACCTATTGCATAAGAAAGCCCTGACCGTCAACGGCGAAACCATCTGGGACAACAACAAGGACGCGCCCTGCCACAACCGCGATGTCATCACGCCGTTCAGGAAACCGTTCAAGAAGAACACCGGCATCGCCGTGCTGCGCGGCAACCTCTGCCCCGGCGGCGCGATCATCAAACCCTCGGCGGCGACGCCGAAGCTCATGAAGCACCGCGGCCGCGCGGTGGTGTTCGAAAACATCGAGGACTTCCACAAGCGCATCGACGATCCGAAGCTGGACATCGATGAGAAATGCATCATGGTTCTCAAGAACTGCGGCCCGAAGGGCTACCCGGGCATGGCCGAAGTCGGCAACATGCCGCTGCCGCCGAAACTCCTGAAGAAGGGCGTCACCGACATGGTGCGCATTTCGGATGCGCGCATGAGCGGCACCGCCTACGGCACCGTGATCCTGCACATGGTTCCCGAGGCGGCCGCGGGCGGCCTGCTCGCGCTCGTGAGGCACGGCGACATGATCGAACTGGATGTCGCGAAGCGGAAACTGCAGCTGCTCGTTTCCCCGAAGGAAATTGCGAAGAGAAAAAAAGCGTGGAGAAAACCAAAACCGCCGCTTTCGCGCGGCTACTGGAAGCTCTATTTCGACCACGTGCTGCAGGCCGACCAGGGCGCCGATCTCGATTTCCTCGCCGGCAAATCCGGCCCCTTCGTGCCACGCGACAATCACTGAGCGATGGAAAACGCCGAAACCAAGCAGGAACACGTTCTTGGCGAGGACGGCCAATTCCACGTCGAGGACGCGCCGATCGACCTCTCCGGCCACGGCTGGGAGGACTGGCTCGCCCTCGCCCTCTTCTGGATCCTCGCAGTGGTGGTGTTCATCCAGTTCTTCACCCGCTACGCGCTGAACGATTCCGCCGGCTGGACCGAGGAGATCGCGCGCTACCTGCTCATCAGCATGGTGTTCATCGGCGCCTCGATCTCGGTGCGCAAGAACAGCCACATCCAGGTGGACGTGTTCTACCGCTTCATGCCCCGCCCGATGGGGCGCGCGCTTTCCACCGCCATCGACGTCTTCAGGACGGTCTTCTTCGGTTACGCGATCTGGCTGACGTGGGTGCTCATCGGAAAGATCGGCTCCTCGCGCATGGCCGTCATCGACTGGCCGATCGGCATCGTCTACTCGTTCGTGATGTTCGGCTTCGTCATGATGTTCTACCGGTCGATCATGGTGGCGATCGAAAACTGGCGGCGCGGCTACAGCGTGCTCGAGCGGCCGGAAATCGCCATAACGGAGACCCTATGAGCGCAGGCGCGAATCCACCGAGCGCGGGCGTGACTCCCTCATGAGCGGCGCCATGCTCGCCTCCTTCCTTGCGCTGATGGCGACCGGGCTGCCGGTGGCTCTCGCCATGTCGGCGGCATCGCTGATCTACGTCATGGCGACCGGCACCGTCCCGGATTACGTCGTCATCCATCGCATGGTCGGCGGGCTCGATTCCTTCCCGCTGCTCGCGGTGCCGTTTTTCATCCTCGCCGGCAACCTGATGAACACGGCGGGCATCACCAACCAGATCTACAACTTCGCCCTCGCCCTGGTCGGCTGGATGAAGGGCGGGCTGGGCCACGTCAACGTGGTGGGCTCGATGATTTTCTCCGGCATGTCGGGCACCGCGATCGCGGACGCCGCCGGCCTCGGCACCATCGAGATCAAGGCGATGAACGACCACGGCTACCCGATCGAGTTCTCGGTCGGCGTCACCGCGGCCTCGGCGACGCTCGGGCCGATCATTCCGCCATCGCTGCCGTTCGTCATCTACGGCATGATGGCCAACGTCTCCATCGGGCAGCTGTTTCTCGGCGGCGTTGTCCCCGGCATCGTCATGTCCATCTTCATGATGCTCACGGTCGCCTACTACGCGCATACGCGCGGCTACGGCTCCGACACGCCATTTTCCTGGGTCAGGCTCTCCAGGGCGACCCTCGAAATCTTCGTCGTCACGTGCTTCCCGCTCGCCATCTGGCTGCTGACGCTGGTGGACGTCTCGTCCAACTGGGCGACCGGCATCAGCTTCGCCGCCCTGCTGGCGCTCGACTGGATATTCAAGTTCTCCGCGGTGATGGCGCTGATGGCGCCGGTGATCCTGATCGGCGGCATGACCATGGGGTGGTTCACGCCCACTGAGGCGGCGGTAGCCGCGGTGGTATGGGCGTTGTTCCTGGGCCTGGTGCGCTACCGGTCGCTGAGCTGGCGGATGCTGATCAAGGCTTCGATGGACACCATCGAGACCACCTCGACCGTGCTGCTGATCGTCGCCGCAGCCTCGATCTTCAGCTGGCTGCTCACCGTAACGCACGTCGCCGAGGCGATCAGCAACGGGGTCCTGGCGATCACCGACAAGCCGGCGGCGTTCCTTTTCCTGGCCAACATCCTGATGCTGTTCGTCGGCTGCTTCCTCGAAACCACGGCCGCGATCCTGATCCTGGTGCCCATCCTGATGCCGATCGTGCTCAAGCTGGGCATCGATCCGGTGCATTTCGGCCTCGTCATGGTCCTCAACCTGATGATCGGCCTGCTGCATCCGCCCATGGGCATGGTGCTGTTCGTGCTCGCCCGGGTGGCCAAGCTCTCGGTCGAGCGCACCACCGTCGCGATCCTGCCCTGGCTGGTGTGCCTGCTGGTCAGCCTGGTCGTGGTGACCTATATTCCGGAAGTCACGCTCTGGCTGCCGAGGCAATTCTTCTAGCGTTCCATCGCCAGTTTCCGCTTGGACCTTCCGCGCATCGGCATCACGATGGGCGACGCCGCCGGCGTCGGGCCCGAGGTCGTCATGAAGGCGCTCGCGCACGCTGCGGTTTACGCGCAATGCCGGCCCCTGGTAATCGGCGATGCGAGGCAACTGGAACGTGCCGGCAAACTGACTGGCGTTGATCTTCCCGTTTTCAAGATAACAAAACCAGAAATGGGAAAATTCGCGCACGGTGCGGTCGATTGCATCGATCTTGGCCTTGTTCCGGCCGACATTTCCTACGGCAAGGTCTCGGCAGCCGCCGGCGAAGCGGCTTACCGCTACATCGAGCTGGCGGTAAAGCTCACGCTGGAGGGCGCGATCGACGCCATCTGTACTGCGCCGATCAACAAGGAAGCGCTCAACGCCGCTGGACACCACTATCCCGGCCACACCGAGATCCTCGCCGCGCTCACCGGCGCCCTTGAAGTATCGCTGATGCTGTTCTCCCCGAAGCTGCGCGTGATCCACGTCACGGCCCACATGGGCCTGCTGGATGCGATCGAAAGAATCGACGCGCCGCTGGTCGGGCGAACCATCGCGCGCGGGCACGATCTCGTGCAACGCATGGGAATGAAAGAACCGCATATCGGCGTCTGCGGCATCAATCCGCACGCCGGCGAAGGCGGCCTGTTCGGGCGGGGCGAGGAAGCGGAAAAAATCGTCCCTGCGGTAACCGCCGCGCGCGTCCTCGGCTGGAATATCGAAGGCCCGCTGCCGGCCGACGCGCTGATGTACCGCGCCGCGCGCGGCGACTTCGACCTGGTGGTGGCGATGTACCATGACCAGGGCCACGGCCCGGTGAAGGCGCTCGGACTGGAACTTGGCGTCAACGTCACCGCCGGGCTGCCGATCGTGCGCACCTCGGTAGACCATGGGACCGCGTTCGACATAGCGGGCACCGGCAAGGCCGACGAGCGCAGCATGCTCGAAGCGCTGAGAATCGCCGCCGCCCTCGCCCGGCGCTAAGATTGCGAAAGGAAACCGACATGCTCCAGGCAGCCGACCTCACGATCCGACTCAATCCCGCCGACGACGTCGTCATCGCGCGCGTCGAACTTCCGGCCGGGACCACGCTGGTCAAGGAAGGCGGCGGAGCCGCGCCTGTCACCGTCACGGCACGCGTTCCCGCGGGCCACAAGGTGGCGGTGCGCGAGGTGAAAGCGGGCCGGCCGGTGCGGCGCTACAACCAGATCATCGGCTTCGCGACGCGCGACATCCATGCCGGCGAACACGTGCACGTGCAGAACCTGGCGATGGGAGACTTTGAACGGGATTACGCCTTTTCCCAGAACTGCGTTGAAACGGCCTATGTAAAGAACCCCGCGACATTTCAGGGCATCGTCCGCGCGGATGGCCGCGTCGCGACGCGGAACTACATAGGCATTCTCACCAGCGTCAACTGCTCCGCGACCGTGGCGCGCGCGATTGCGCGGCATTTCGAAAACCGCCTGGATGCCTACCCGAACGTGGATGGCGTCGTCGCCCTCACCCACAAATCCGGCTGCGGCATGGCCTCCGACGGCGAAGCGATCGACGTGCTCCGCCGCACCATGGCGGGCTATGCGCGCCACCCGAATTTCTACGCGGTGCAGGTGGTGGGGCTGGGCTGCGAGGCGAATCAGATCAACAGCCTGCTCTCGACGCAGCAGTTGAAGCGCCACGACAAGCTGCATGCCTACACCATCCAGGAAAAGGGCGGCACCTCCAAGGCGATCCGCGAAGGCGTCGCGCGCATCGAAGCCGCGCTGCCCGAAGCGAACAGGGTGAAGCGCGAGACGGTGCCAGCGGGCCACCTTACGCTCGGCCTGCAGTGCGGCGGCTCCGACGGCTACTCCGGGATCAGCGCCAATCCGGCGCTCGGTGCCGCGGTGGACCTCCTGGTGCGGCACGGCGGCACCGCGATCCTTTCCGAGACGCCGGAAATCTACGGCGCGGAGCATCTGCTGACGCGCCGGGCGACCAGCCGGGAGATCGGCGAAAAACTCATCCAGCGCATCAAATGGTGGGAGGACTACACCCGGCGCAACGGCAACGAGATGAACAACAACCCCTCGCCCGGCAACAAGGCGGGCGGACTCACTACGATCCTGGAGAAGTCCCTGGGCGCGGTGGCCAAGGGCGGCACCACCAACCTGGTCGGCGTCTACGAATACGCCGAGCCGGTGAGCGCAAAGGGCTTTGTCTACATGGACACGCCGGGCTACGACCCGGTGTCCGCGACCGGCCAGGTGGCGGGCGGCGCCAACATGATCTGCTTCACCACCGGCCGCGGCTCGGCTTACGGCTGCAAGCCGGCACCCTCGCTCAAGCTCGCGACCAACACCGCGCTGTGGGAACACCAGGAAGAGGACATGGACATCAACTGCGGCACCATCATCGACGGCAAGGAAAGCGTGGCCGAGGCGGGCGAGCGCTTTTTCCGGCTGGTGCTGGAAACCGCGTCGGGGAAGAAATCGAAATCCGAACTGTTCGGCTACGGCGAGGACGAATTTGCGCCGTGGGTGCTCGGCGCCACGATGTAATGATGCGTTCGATTTTCGCATTTGCCGTATTCCTGGCGGTATTCCCCGCGCAGGCCGCAAAGCAGTCCGCGGTCCCGAACCGCTTCGGCGCCATCGCCTATCACCGCGCGAGCCAATCCTGGGGTGTCAGCTACGACAAGGCGCGCGCCCGCGACGCCAGCGTCGAAGCGCTGCGGCAGTGCGGCCACCGGGAATGCGAGGTGGTGCACAAATTCAAGAACGGCTGCGCGGCGCTTGCCGACGGGCCGAAAGCATTCGCGGCATCTTCGGGCGCGACCCGGGACGAAGCCGATACCAAGGCGCTGAAGCGCTGCGGCGCGAACTGCAAGCCGATCGCCTGGGCCTGCACGCGCTGAGATGAAGGACCGCCAGGGGCGCGCGCCGCGCCTGTACGTCGACGCCGAACTGCGGCCGCAGGCGAAACTCGCGCTGCCGGAGAACTCGGCGCATCACGCCGCGCGCGTGCTGCGGCTGCGGGAGGGCGATCCGGTGGTGCTGTTCGACGGCCGCGGCGGAGAATACGACGCCCGTCTTTTCATGCCCGGCCGCGGCCAGGTGGTGGCGGAAATCGGCCAGTGGCGCGAGGTCGAGCGCGAATCCCCCCTGGCCGTAACGCTGGTGCAGGCCGTGTCCTCCGGCGAGAAGATGGATTTCACGATCCAGAAAGCGATCGAGCTCGGTGTCGCCGCGATACAGCCGGTCCTGACGGCGAAATCGGTGGTGCGGCTGAGCGCGGAGCGCGAAGCCAAAAAACTCGCGCACTGGAAGCGCATCGCGATCGCCGCCTGCGAGCAGTGCGGCAGGAACCGCATCCCAGAGATCCGGGAGCCTGTAGCCCTCGACCGCTACAAGGCGCCGGCCGGCGCGAAGATCCTGCTGTCTCCGTCGGGCACCGGCAAGCTCGCCGGCTTCGCCACGGGTCCGCTCGCGCTTGCGGCCGGCCCGGAAGCGGGATTCAGTCCGGAAGAGGAACAGCTGTTGCTGCGCGCGGGTTTCGAGACGGTGCGGCTCGGGCCAAGGATCCTGCGCACCGAAACGGCGGCGCTTGCCGCGCTGGCGGCCTTGAACACGCTCGGGGGGGATTTCTAGTAACGTAGCGACCCCATGAGCGCGCTGCCGCACCCCGAAGCCTTCGTCCGCTGGTTCCGCCAGGCGGCCCCGTACGTGCACGCTTTCCGCGGCCGCACCTTCGTCATCGGATTCGGCGGCGAACTGGTCGCCGAGCGGGGACGGTTCGTCAAATTCCTGCACGACCTCAACCTGCTCGCCGCGATCGGAATCCGGCTGGTCCTGGTGCACGGGGCGCGGCCGCAGATCGAAGCCGAGCTGCGAGCAAAACGGGTCCGCTCGCGTTATGCCAAGGGGCTGCGGATCACCGACGCGCAGTCGCTGGTCGCGGTGAAGCACGCAGCGGGCGCGCTGCGCGTGGAAATCGAGGCGCTGCTGTCGCAGGGCCTGCCCAATTCGCCGATGGCGGGCGCTCAGATCCGCGTCGCTTCGGGCAATTACATCGCGGCCAAGCCGATCGGCGTCGTGGATGGCGTCGATTTCCAGTTCACCGGCGCCGTGCGCAAGGTGGACGGCACCGCGATCCAGCGGCGGCTGGAGGCGAACGAAGTGGTGCTGGTGCCGCACATCGGCTATTCGCCGACCGGCGAAGTGTTCAACCTGTCCTGGGAAGACGTCGCCGAGGGCGTCGCGCGCGCGCTGAAGGCCGACAAGCTGCTGCTCTACGTCGACCAGCTGCCGATCGGCCGCCGCGGGCAGATCGTTTCGGAGCTCAGTGCACGCGAGGCGGAGGCGCTGCTGAAGAAGGACGGGCTAGCCGCACCCACCAAGCGCGCGATCGAATACGCGCTGCGCGCCGTGCGCGCGAGCGTGGGCCGGGCGCACCTGGTGTCGCGCCGCGCCGACGGCGCGACCCTGCTGGAACTCTTCACCCATTCGGGCGTGGGCACCATGATCACCGCCGATCCGGTCGAAAAGCTGCGCCCGGCGAAACTCGACGACGTCGGCGGCATCCTTGCTCTGATCGAGCCGCTGGAGGCCGACGGCACGCTGGTCAAGCGCGGCCGCGAGCGGCTCGAGCAGGAAATCGTGAACTTCGAGGTGATCGAGCACGACAACTCGATCCTGGCTTGCGCCGCGCTCTATCCGTTTCCCGATGACCGCAGCGCCGAACTCGCCTGCCTCGCGGTCGCGCCCGAAGTCCGCGATGCCGGCTACGGCGAACGCCTGCTGCGGGCCTGCGAGGCGCGCGCGAAGGAGATGAAGATCCGCCGCGTATTCGCGCTCACCACGCGCGCGCAGCACTGGTTCCTCGCGCAGGGCTTCAAGGAAGAAGGCGTGGACGTGCTGCCGGAGAAACGCCAGGCCCTCTATAATTGGAAACGCGGTTCGAAAATCTTCTTGAAACGACTTTAGGTTTTTATCCCTCATGGCAAGAATGGTGAAGTGCGTGAAACTCGGCCGCGAGGCCGAAGGACTGGACCGCCCGACCTATCCGGGCGAACTCGGCAAGCGGATTTTCGACAACGTCTCCAAGGAAGCCTGGGCGGCGTGGCTCAAGCACCAGACCATGCTGGTGAACGAAAACCGGCTCAACCTCGCCGACATACGCGCGCGAAAGTACCTTGCCGAGCAGATGGAGAAGCATTTCTTCGGCGACGGCGCCGATGTCGCCCAGGGCTACGTGCCGCCGAAGGATTAGACCTTCTTCTTGTAAGTCTTGACCCCTTCCGGGGTTCCCAGCAGCAATACATCCGCGCCACGTCGCGCGAACAGCCCGTTTGTCACGACACCGGCAATGCCGTTCAGCTCTGTCTCCAGCGCAGCCGGGTCTAGGATCGTGAGGCCGTGGCAATCGAGGATCAGGTTGCCGTTATCGGTCCTGAAATTCTCGCGCAGCACGGGCTGCGCCCTGCGCCGGAGCATCTCCCGCCCGACGTGGCTTCGCGCCATGGGAATCACTTCCAGCGGCAGGGGAAATTTCCCCAGCACCGGCACCAGCTTGGATGCATCGCAGATGCAGACGAAGGTCTTCGCCACCGCGGCGACGATTTTCTCGCGCGTCAGCGCGCCGCCGCCGCCCTTGATCATGTGCAGGTGCTCGGTGATTTCGTCCGCGCCGTCCACGTAGACCTGCAGCTCGTTCACGCTGTTCAGGTCAAAGACGCGAATGCCGTGCTTTTTCAGGCGTTCCGCGCTTGCCTCCGACGCTGCGACCGCGCCTTCGATACGGCCCTTCATTTTCGCCAGCGCGTCGATGAACAGATTCACCGTCGATCCCGAGCCCACGCCAACCACGGCGTCTTCGACGACGTACTTGAGCGCCGCCTCGGCGACCTGCTTTTTCAGCTCGTCCTGGGTCATTTCTTCTTTTGCGGCGGCAGGTCGGTGCAGACGCCTTCGAAGAGTTCGGCGGCCATGCCGACCGATTCGCCCAGCGTCGGGTGCGGGTGGATGGTCTTGCCGATATCGGTGGCATCCGCGCCCATCTCCACCGCCAGCGCAAGCTCGCTGATCAAATCCCCGGCGCCGGTGCCGACGATGCCACCGCCAACGATGCGGTGGGTCACCGCATCGAATATCAGCTTGGTGAAGCCTTCGTCGCGCGCATTGGCGATGGCGCGCCCGGAGGCAGCCCAGGGAAACTTTGCCACGCCGACCTTCGTCCCCGCCTTCTTCGCCTCGTCTTCGGTCAACCCGACCCATGCGATCTCGGGATCGGTATAGGCGACCGACGGCACGACGCGGGCGTCGAAAAAGGATTTCTGACCCGCCGCCGCTTCCGCCGCCACGTGCCCCTCATGGACGGCCTTATGCGCGAGCATCGGGTTGCCGGCGATGTCGCCGATGGCATAGATGTTCGGCACGTTGGTGCGCATCTGCTTGTCCACCGGGATGAAGCCCCGCTCGTTCACCGTCACGCCCGCGCTCTCGGCGCCGACCTTTTTTCCGTTCGGCGTACGGCCGACCGAGACCAGGATCATGTCGTACAGGCCGGGATCGCCCTGGTCGAACGAGACCTTGATCCCCTGTTTGGTCGCTTCGGCCTTGGTCGTCTTCGTCTTCAGCATCACGCGGTCGAAGCGGCCGGCATTGAATTTCTGCCAGACGGCGACGAGATCCCGGTCGGCGCCCAGCATCAGGCCGTCGAGCATTTCCACCACGTCGAGGCGCGCGCCCAGCGTCGAGTAGACCGTGCCCATTTCCAGGCCGATGATGCCGCCGCCGATGACGAGCAGCTTCTTCGGCAGGCTGCGCAGTTCCAGCGCGCCGGTCGAATCCACGATGCGCGGGTCCTCGGGCAGGAACGGCAGCTTCGCCGCCTGCGAGCCCGCGGCGATGATTGCATTGTCGAAACTGAGGGTTTTGTCTCCTTGCCTTGTTTTCACGAGCAAATGATGAGAATCGGCAAAAGAACCCAGGCCCTCGACAACCGTCACCTTGCGCAGCTTCGCCATCGAGGCAAGGCCGCCCGTGAGCTTGCCGACCGCCCTGCCCTTGAAGGTGCGCAGCTTGTCGAGATCGATCTTCGGCTCGCCGAACGCGACGCCGTGATCGGCCAGCTCGCTCGCGGCGTCCATGATCGCCGCGGTGTGCAGCAGCGCCTTGGACGGTATGCAGCCCACGTTCAGGCATACGCCGCCGAGCACCGGGTAGCGCTCGACCAGGATGGTCTTCATGCCGAGGTCCGCGGCGCGGAACGCCGCCGAGTAGCCGCCCGGCCCGGAACCGAGCACCAGCATGTCGCAATCGAAGCTGGGACTGTTTTGTACCGGCTGGGCCGCTGCTGGTTTGGGTTTTTCTTCCGGAGATTTTTCTTGTTCTCCGGGTTCGAGCTTCAAAATAACCGAACCCTGCGACACCTTGTCGCCCAGCTTGGCCACCAGTTCCTTCACCACGCCGGCCTGCGGCGACGGGATCTCCATCGACGCCTTGTCCGACTCGAGCGATACCAGCGACTGTTCCTTGGCGACGGTATCGCCGGGCTTCACCAGCACTTCGATGACTTCGACATCCTTGAAGTCGCCGATGTCGGGAACCTTTACCTCGACAAGCTGCGCCATCTAGAGCAGCGTCCGGCGGATATCGGAGAGCACGTTGGAGAGGTAGGCGGTAAAGCGCGCGCCCATCGCGCCGTCGATCACGCGATGGTCGTAGGACAGCGACAGCGGCAATATCAGGCGCGGCGCGAACTCCTTGCCGTTCCACACCGGACGCATGACCGATTTCGACACGCCCAGGATCGCGACTTCCGGCGCGTTGATGATCGGCGTGAACGAGCTGCCGCCGATGCCGCCCAGGCTCGATATCGAGAAGGTCCCCCCCTGCATGTCGCCCGCCTTCAGCTTCTTGTCGCGCGCCGCCTTCGATATATCGGACAGCTCGCGCGCGAGGTCAAACACGCCCTTGCGGTCGGCGTCGCGCACCACCGGCACCACCAGGCCCTCCGGGGTGTCGACGGCAACGCCGATGTGGAAGTACTTCTTCATCACCAGGTTCTCGCCCGATTTGTCGATGGAGGCGTTGAAATCGGGGAATTGCCTCAGCGCCGTCACGCTCGCCTTGATCAGGAACGCGAGCATCGTCAGCTTGAAGCCCTGCTTCTCCGTTTCCGCGGTATTGGATTTGCGGAACGCTTCCAGGTCGGTGATGTCGGCCTCGTCGAACTGCGTGACGTGCGGGATCATCACCCAGTTGCGATGCAGGTTAGCGGCCGAGAGCTTCTTGATGCGCGAGCGCGGCTTCAATTCGATAGGGCCGAATTTGCCGAAATCCACTTCCGGCCAAGGCAGCACGTCGAGCCCACCACCCTTGGCGGCAGGCGCCGTAGCGAGCGCAGGCTTTCCCGCGAGCGCTCCCTTCACGTAGGCCTGCACGTCTTCCGCAAGAATGCGGCCCTTGGGCCCGCTGCCCTGCACCCTGCCCAGATCGACGCCCAGTTCGCGCGCGAATTTCCGGATCGACGGGCTCGCGTGCGGCAGCGAGGTCACCGCATCCTTGGGTTCCGCGGGAACCGGTTCGACGCGGGGCATGACAGCCGGAATCGGGGGACTTTCCTTTACAGCAACAGGCTTTTTTTCGGCCGCGTTTTCAACCACCGTGGGAGCCGCCCCGCCCGGCTCCAGCATCAGCAACAGCGACCCCTGGGAAACCTTGTCGCCCACCTTGATCTTCAATTCCTTCACCACGCCCGCCTCGGGCGACGGGATCTCCATCGTCGCCTTGTCGGACTCGAGCGACACCAGCGACTGCTCCCTGGCGACCGCATCGCCGGGCTTCACCAGGATTTCGATGACCTCGACGTCCTTGAAGTCGCCGATGTCCGGGACCTGAATTTCCTTCATACGGTAGTCGGGTCCGGCTTGTCGGGATCGATGCCGTATTTCTTGATCGCGTCGGCGACGGTTTTCGCCTTGCCTTCGCCGGACTCGGCCAGCGCCTTGAGCGCCGCGATGGCGACGAAGTAGCGGTTGACCTCGAAGAAGTGGCGCAGCTTGGCGCGCGAATCCGAACGGCCGAAGCCATCCGTGCCAAGCACCTTGTAGATCCGGCCCTTCGGCATGAAGGGGCGGATCTGGTCGGCGAATGCCTTGATGTAGTCGCTCGCCGCCACCACCGGTCCGGTGCGCTTCTGCAGGCACTCCGTCACAAAGGGCACGCGCGCCTTGTCTTCCGGGTGCAGCAGGTTCCAGCGCTCGGCCGCCAGCCCCTCGCGGCGCAGTTCGGTGAAGCTGGTCGCGCTCCAGACGTCGGCCGCGACATCCCAGTCTTTCTCCAGAAGGTCGGCCGCGGCGATGACCTCGCGCAGGATCGTTCCCGAGCCCATCATCTGCACGCGGCTCTTCGATTTCGACTTCGATTCGCGGAACAGGTACATCCCCTTGAGGATCCCCGGCTCCGCGCCTTTCGGCAGCGCGGGATGCTCGTAATTCTCGTTCATCAGGGTGATGTAGTAGTACACATCCTCCTGGTTGGTCACCATGCGGCGCAGGCCGTCATGGATGATCACCGCCAGCTCGTGAGCGTAGGTCGGGTCGTAGGAAACGCAGTTCGGGATCACCGAAGACAGGATGTGCGAGTGGCCGTCCTCGTGCTGCAGGCCCTCGCCGTTCAGCGTCGTGCGCCCGGCGGTCGCCCCGAGCAGGAAGCCGCGGGCGCGCTGGTCGGCCGCCGCCCAGGCGAGGTCGCCGATGCGCTGCATGCCGAACATCGAGTAGAAGATATAGAACGGCACCGTGACCTGGTCCGAATGGCTGTAGGAGGTCGCGGCCGCGATCCAGGAGCACATTGCGCCCGCCTCGTTGATGCCCTCCTCGAGAATCTGGCCCGCCTTGTCCTCGCGGTAGTACATCACCTGGTCCTTGTCGACCGGTTCGTACTTCTGGCCTTCGGGCGCGAAAATGCCGAGCTGGCGGAACATGCCTTCCATGCCGAAGGTGCGCGCCTCGTCCGGCACGATCGGCACGATGCGCTTGCCGAGTTCCTTGTCGCGCACCAGCGCGGTGAGGACCCGCACGAACGCCATCGTGGTGGAGATTTCGCGCCCTTCGCCCGAGCCCTTCAGCACCTGGTCGAAGCTCGAAAGCGGCGGCACGGCCGGCGCGGTCTCTGCCTTGCGCCGGCGCTGCGGGAAGAATCCGCCCAGCGCCTTGCGATGCGCCTGCAGGTATTTCATTTCCGGCGAGTCGGCCGCGGGCACGTAGAACGGCAGCTTCTCCAGCTGGTCGTCCGGGATCGGTATGTTGAAACGGTCGCGCATCTCGCGAATGGTGGCGATGTCGACCTTTTTCAGCTGGTGCGTCGGGTTCTTCGCCTGGCCCTGCTTGCCCAGGCCGTAGCCCTTGATGGTCTTGGCGAGAATGACCGTGGGCTGGCCCTTGTGCTTCACCGCCGCCGCGTAGGCGGCGTAGATCTTGTGCGGGTCGTGGCCGCCGCGGTTCAGGCGCCAGATGTCCTCGTCCGACATGCGGGACACCATTTCCAGCACCTTCGGATCCTTGCCGAAGAAGTTCTTCCGGACGAAAGCCCCGTCGTTGGCCTTGAAGTTCTGGTACTCGCCGTCGACGGTATCCTCCATGATCTTGCGCAGGCGCCCTTCCTTGTCGCGCGCGAGCAGCGGGTCCCAGTAGCCGCCCCAGATCAGCTTGATCACGTTCCAGCCGGAGCCGCGGAACTCGCCTTCGAGTTCCTGGATGATCTTGCCGTTGCCGCGCACCGGCCCGTCCAGGCGCTGCAGGTTGCAGTTGACGATGAAAATCAGGTTGTCGAGCTTCTCGCGCGCGGCCATGCCGATGGCGCCCAGCGACTCGGGCTCGTCCATCTCGCCGTCGCCGCAGAACACCCACACTTTGCGGTTCGCGGTCTGGGCATGGCCCCTGGCCTGAAGATATTTCAGATAGCGCGCCATGTAGATGGCCTGGATCGGACCCAGGCCCATCGACACGGTCGGGAACTGCCAGTACTCGGGCATCAGCCACGGATGCGGATAGGAAGACACTCCCTTGCCGTCCACTTCGCGCCGGAAATCGAGCAGCTGTTCCTCGGAAAGGCGGCCTTCGAGCAGGCCGCGCGCGTAGATGCCGGGCGAGGAGTGGCCCTGGAAATAGACCAGGTCGCCGCCGTGCCCCTCGTGCGGCGCGTTCCAGAAATGATTCTGGCCGACGCCGAACAGCGTGCCCACCGACGCGAAACTCGCGATATGGCCGCCCAGCTCGTCGTCGTTCTTGTTGGCGCGCGCCACCATCACCATCGCGTTCCAGCGGCAGAAGGAGCGGATGCGCTCCTCCAGCGCCGGATCGCCCGGCGAGCGCTCTTCCATGTGCGCCGGAATGGTGTTGACGTACGGCGTGAACGGGCTGTACGGCAGGGTGACGCCGGAGGTGCGCGCCTTCTCGGTGAGTTTCTCGATCAGGTAGTGCGCGCGCTCGCCCCCTTCGCGCTCGAGCACGGCTTCGAGCGCGTCCAGCCATTCCTGCGTCTCAAGGCTGTCAGGATCGTTTGCCGCGGGCTGCTGCGGAACGGCAGACATGGTGTCCTCCTGTTTGTGGTTTTATAGTATGCCATGCTCGCCAAAATCATCGACGGAAAATCACTCGCCGCAGCTGTGCGCGCGGCGCAAAAAAGCGCGGTGGATTCGCTCGCGGCACGCGGGGTACGGCCCGGGCTCGCCGCCGTACTCGCCGGAGACGATCCGGCCTCGCGCGTCTACGTGCGAAACAAGGCGCGCGCCTGCGAGGAAACCGGAGTCCGTTCCGAAGTCCATCAATTTCCGGCGGGCGTTTCCGAATCCGCTCTGCTGGAACTAGTGGCGCAGCTGAACGCCGATCCGCAGGTGCACGGAATACTGGTGCAGCTGCCGCTGCCGCGGCAGCTGAACTCGGCCCGGATTCTCGCCGCAGTGTCGCCGGCGAAGGACGTCGACGGCTTTCATGCCGTGAACCTGGGCGCCCTGGTGCAGGGACTTCCCGGGTTCGTCCCCGGAACCCCGGCCGGCGTCATGCGGCTGCTCGAGCACGCCGGCGTGGCGCTTGCCGGCAAGAGCGCGACGATCGTCGGCCGCTCGACCATCGTCGGCAAGCCGCTCGCGCTGCTGCTATTGCAAAAGGACGCGACCGTCACCATCTGCCATTCGAAGAGCGCGGATCTCGCGGCGGCGACGAGGCAGGCCGACGTTCTCGTCGCCGCGGCCGGCCGCGCGAAACTCATCACTGCGGACATGGTCAAACCCGGAGCCTGCGTAATCGACGTCGGCACCAACCGGCTGCCGGACGGCAAACTCGCCGGCGACGTGGACTTTGCGGCGGTGAGGGAAATCGCCGGGAGCATCACCCCCGTTCCAGGCGGCGTCGGTCCGATGACCGTCGCCATGCTTATAGTCAACACTGTGCGCGCTGCGGAGATGTCGATTGAGTAACCCTCTCCTGGATTTTTCCGGATTGCCGCGTTTTTCCGATATCAAACCGGAACACGTCGGCCCAGCCATGGAACAGTTGCTCGCCGAAGCGCGCGCGGCGATGAAGCGCGCGGAGGAAGCGCCCGCGACTTGGGAAGGGTTCGTGAAGCCGTTGGAAGACGCGACCGAGCGGCTATCGCGCGCCTGGGGCCAGGTCGGTCACCTGCACGCCGTGCTGGATTCGCCGCCGCTACGCGAGGCCTACAACGCGAGCCTGTCGAAGATCACCCAGTTCTGGACTGAACTGGGCCAGAGCCAGCGCCTGTTCGAGAAGTATCGCGCATTGACGGCTGCGCCCGGATTCTCGTCTCTTACCCCCGCGCGCAAGAAAATGGTGGAGAACGCGCTGCGCGATTTCCGGCTGGGCGGCGCTGAGCTTCCCGATGCGGTGAAGCCGCGCTATGCGGCCATTCAGGAAGAACTGGCCTCGCTGGAGGCAAAGTTCTCCGAGAACGTGCTCGATGCGACCAACGCCTACGCGCTCGTGATCGAGGACGAGAAACGCCTCGCCGGCATCCCGGCCGATGCGTTGCATGCGGCGCGCGAAGCTGCAGAAAGAGACGGCAAGCCGGGCTGGAAGTTCACGCTGCACATGCCCTCGTACTGGCCGGTATTGCAGTACGCGGAGGACCGCGTGCTGCGTGAAACGATGTATCGCGCAAGCGCTACGCGCGCTTCCGAAATCGGCAAGGCGGAATGGGACAACGCGCCGCTCATCGCGCGCACGCTCAAGCTGAAGAAGGAGGTTGCCACGCTGCTGGGCTATGCGAACTTCGCGGAGGTGTCCCTGGTGCCGAAGATGGCGCAGACACCGGCGCAAGTGCTCGAATTTCTGCGCGACCTCGCCGCGCGCGCCCGGCCATTCGCCGACAAGGATCTCGCGCAGCTGAAAGCCTTCGCCGCGAAGGAAGTCGGTCTTGCCACGCTCGAATCTTGGGACCTGGGCTACGCCTCGGAGAAGCTGCGCATCCAGCGCTATGCCTTCTCGGACCAGGAGGTGAAGCAGTACTTCCCGGAGACGCAGGTGGTGCCGGGCATGTTCAAGCTGGTGGAGGCCCTCTACGGCGTGCGCATCGCGCAATCCGCGGCGCCGGTATGGCACGAGGACGTGCGCTTCTTCGATATCCGGACCGCCTCTGGCGAGATGATCGGCCAGTTCTACCTCGATCTCTACGCGCGCGACACCAAGCGCGGCGGCGCGTGGATGGACGGCGCGATCTCGCGGCGCCGGGTCGACGACGGGATCCAGACGCCGGTCACGTATCTCAACTGCAACTTCTCGCGTCCGATCGGCGGCAAGCCGGCGCTGCTGACGCATGACGACGTCATCACCCTTTTCCACGAGTTCGGCCATGGCTTGCACCACATGCTGACGCGCGTGGAGGAACTCGGCGTCGCGGGCATCAACGGGGTCGAGTGGGATGCCGTAGAGCTGCCCAGCCAGTTCATGGAGAACTTCTGCTGGGAATGGGACGTGCTGCGCGGCATGACGCGGCATGTCGACAGCAACGAGCCGCTGCCGCGCGCGCTCTACGACAAGATGATCGCGGCAAAGAACTTCCAGTCCGGGCTCGACATGCTGCGCCAGCTCGAATTCTCGATCTTCGACATGCGCCTGCATTCGGACTTCGATCCTGCGGGCGGACACACCGCGCAGGCGCTGCTCGACGAAGTCCGCCACGAAGTCGCCGTGCTGGTGCCGCCGGCATGGAACCGTTTCCCGAACAGCTTTTCCCACATCTTCGCCGGCGGCTACGCGGCGGGCTACTACAGCTACAAGTGGGCCGAAGTGCTCTCTGCGGACGCCTACAGCATGTTCGAAGAACAGGGCGTGCTCAACCCGGACGCGGGACGCAGATTCCGTGACGAAATTCTCGCTGTCGGCGGCAGCCGCCCGGCGGCGGATTCATTCCGCGCCTTCCGCGGCCGCGAGCCGAGCGTGGATGCGCTGCTCAGGCACAGTGGTATGATTACTGCATGATTCGGCAGGGAATTTTGATCGCGCTGTGCTGCTTCGCCGGGCTCGCGCTGGCGCAGCCCTACCGCTGGGTGGACGACAAAGGACGCGTCCAGTTCACCGACACGCCCCCGCCTCCGGGTGCGAAGGACGTGCGCAAGGAAAACCTCCCCGCATCCAGCGCCGGTCCTGCCGAGACGCTTCCGTACTCAGTTGCGCGCGCTCGAAAGGACTTTCCCGTCACGTTCTATTCCTCGCCAACCTGCAAGGAAGCTTGCAACCAGGCACGCGCACTGTTCAACAAGCGCGGCATTCCGTTTACCGAAGTCCAGGTCTGGGACGAGGCAAGCCAGGCGAAATTGAAAGCTGTCGCTGGGAGCGCCGAACAAGTTCCGGTGCTGACGGTCGGCCGGTCGGTACAAAAGGGTTTTGAGCCGGGCGCCTATAACAGCTTGCTCGATTCCGCAGGCTATCCCCAGGCAGGCTTGGTGCCGGCGCGATCGCAGAGCGCGCCGCCGCCGCCGGAGGGTTCGCCCGAGGCCAAGGCGGCGGCCAAGCCCGCTGCGGCCGAGCCGGC
>Ga0070731_10000618_pt1 | contig 44371 bp, 39 predicted proteins | sample Coa_R1_2_FD_66448 | JGI IMG/M metagenome (GOLD analysis project Ga0070731, IMG submission 66448) | Surface soil microbial communities from Centralia Pennsylvania, which are recovering from an underground coalmine fire - Coalmine... | ecosystem: Environmental > Terrestrial > Soil > Unclassified ...
CGCGAAAGTAGCGAGGCCACAACCGGTGCCGTTCAGCCATCAGCATCACGTGGGCGGGTTGGGAATTGATTGCCGGTATTGCCACACCTCAGTAGAAAAATCGAGTTTCGCTGGAATTCCACCGACAAAAACCTGCATGAATTGTCATTCGCAGATCTGGCTTGGAGCGCCGCTGCTTGAGCCGGTGCGCGAGAGTTTTCGTAGCGGAAAATCTTTAGTGTGGACGCGGGTGAACGATTTGCCAGATTTCGTTTACTTCGACCATAGCATTCATATCAACAAGGGCGTGGGTTGCAACACGTGCCATGGGCCCGTGGATCGCATGCCGCTGATGTACAACTACGCTTCACTGCAGATGGAGTGGTGCCTGGATTGCCATCGCGATCCGGCAAAGTATTTGCGGCCCCGTGATCAGGTGTTCAATATGCGTTACGAGGTGCCCTCGAGCTTGACGCCTCTAGTCCTGGATGGAAAGGAGTACACGGATCAATCCTCTTTGGGGACTGATCTGGTCAAGAAGTACAACCTGCGAACGGAACGGGATATAACGAGTTGCTCGACGTGTCACCGATGATCGCTGAAGAGACAGAATGAAAGAAGAGAAGAAGATGGCGCGGAAAGAGGCGGTTTGTCCGGGCAAGACGGAGAAGCTGGATCTGGAGACCGCTCGCGCACGCATTGCCGAAACCAAGGGACCGGAATTCTGGCGCAGTTTAGAAGAGCTCGCGGGCAGCGCTGAATTCCAAGAAATGATGCACCGGGAATTTCCAAAAGGTGCATCGGAGTGGCTGGACTCGGCTTCGCGGCGCGGGTTCCTGAAGCTGATGGGAGCGTCGTTGGCGATGGCGGGCATGACTGCCTGCACCAAACAGCCGATGGAGCCGATCGTGCCCTACGTGCGCCAGCCGGAAGAAGTAGTACCCGGACGTCCAATGTTTTACGCGACGGCCTTTGAGCTGGGCGGCTACGCAACACCGATTCTGGTTGAGAGCCATCTGTTTCGACCTACCAAGATCGAAGGAAACGATAAACATCCCGTGAGCCTTGGTGGAACAGATGTGTTCACGCAGGCTTCGATTCTTGGGCTTTACGACCCGGATCGCTCACAGACCCACACCAAATTAGGGGGAGTTCGGACGTGGGGAAATTTTGTTGACGCGATTCGCGGGCCATTGAATTCGCAGAAGGCAGTCCAAGGCGCTGGCATTCGCATCCTGACGCGGACAATCTCTTCCCCAAGTTTTACCGATCAATTGCGGCAAGTGCTGAAACTTTTCCCGCAAGCCAAATGGCACGTCTACGAACCGATCAATCGCGACAATGTTTATGCCGGCACGCAACTGGCATTTGGCCAGCCGGTGGAAACGCAATATCGACTGGATAAGGCGGACGTCATCCTATCTCTGGATGCCGATTTCCTATACTCGGGATATCCCGGGATGACCCGCTACGCGAGGGATTTCGCCAAGCGTCGTGATCCAGATTCGGACAGCATGAGCCGGCTATATGTAGTCGAGAGCACGTCGACTTCTACGGGCGTAAAGGCAGATCATCGGTTGGCTTTACAGGCTTCGCAAGTTGACAGCTTTGCTCGTGCCCTAGCGGAAATGGTTGGTGTGTCAGCCAATGGCGGAATGCTTTCAGGTGAGCAGGGTAAATACGTGGCCGCCGTGGCGAAGGATCTACAGGCTCATCGCGGTAACAGCGTGATCATTGTTGGCGATCATCAGCCTCCCGCGGTTCATGCGCTTGGCCATGCCCTCAACCAAGCGCTGGGCAATGTCGGGAACACGGTCGTTTACACGGATCCGGTCAATGCGAATCCGCTTAATCAGACGGACTCCCTGAAAGAACTCGTCGCGGACATGCGCGCGGGCAAGGTTGACATGCTGTTCATTCTTGGAGGAAATCCCGCATATGACGCTCCCGCCGATCTCGATTTCGCGGACGCGCTAAAGAACACGAACGTTCCCTTGCGAGTGCACCTTGGTCAGCATCAGGATGAGACTGCCGAACTATGCCAGTGGCACATCAGCGAGACCCACTATTTGGAAGCTTGGGGCGATGCTCGCGCATATGACGGAACGGTGACCATTCAGCAACCGCTGATTGCTCCTCTCTACAACAGCAAAAGCGCCTATGAACTCACGGCTCTGCTAGCCGGGCAAGCCGAAGCAACGGGATACGAAATTGTCCGAGGATATTGGAAGAGCCAGCATCCGATCGCTGATTTCGAAACCTTCTGGCGAAAAGCGCTGAACGACGGATGGGTTGAGGGCACAACGTTTCAGGCGAAGCAGGTCACCGCGAAAATCTCTAGTTTGCCCGCGCCCACAAAAGCTGGGCAAGGAGTTGAAATCAATTTCCAACGTGATCCATCGATCTACGACGGCCGCTTCTGTAATAACGGATGGTTGCAGGAGTTGCCCAAGCCGATGACCAAGATGACCTGGGACAATCCCGTGATGATCGCCCCGAGTATGGCAGAGCGGCTGGGATTGCAGACGGAAGATATGATCCGCCTGGAACTGAATGGAAAAGTGGTTACGGCGCCCGTTTGGATTCAAGCGGGGCATCCGGATAACGCAGTCACAGTCTACCTCGGTTACGGGCGGCAACGGGCAGGACGCGTGGGAACGGGAACAGGCTTTAGTTTCTATCCGCTTCGCTACAGCGCAACACCGTGGAGCGCAAACGGAGTGAAGATCGAGAAGGCGGGCGGAACCTACCTTTTGGCGTCAACCCAGGGTTATCAGAGCATGGAGACGCCCAACGGCGATACACGGCCGCTGGTGCGCACAGCCACGCTTGAGCAGTACAGAAAAGAACCTAATTCCTTCAACGAAGATCGCCCTGCGCCGGACTTCAGCCTTTATCCCGGGTATGCGGAGCAGTACCAGGAAGAACCATATGAATGGGGGATGGCGATTGATCTGAACGCCTGCGTGGGTTGTAACAACTGCATCATCGCATGCCAGTCGGAGAACAACATCCCTGTGGTCGGTAAGGAGCAGTGCAACAAAGGTCGCCACATGCACTGGTTGCGCGTCGACGTGTATTACCAGGGCGATCGCGATAATCCCAAGGCTTACTTTGAGCCGGTTCCGTGCATGCAGTGTGAGAACGCGCCATGCGAGTTGGTGTGCCCCGTGGGTGCGACGGTCCACAGCACGGAAGGGTTGAATGACATGGTTTATAACCGTTGCGTCGGCACGCGCTACTGTTCCAACAACTGCCCTTACAAAGTTCGGCGATTTAATTTCTTGCTATTTCAGGACTGGAGTACGCCGCAGTTCAAAATGATGCGCAACCCGGACGTGACGGTGCGCAGCCGCGGCGTTATGGAGAAGTGCACATACTGCATTCAGCGCATTACGCAGCATCGGATTGACGCCGAACGCGAGAATCGCAAGATTCAGGATCTTGAACTGCAGACTGCTTGCCAGCAATCGTGCCCGGCTAATGCAATTTCCTTTGGCAACAGGAATGATTCGAGCAGTCAGGTTGCAAAGCTGAAAGCGAAGACTCGAAATTACGGGTTGTTGCAGGATTTAAACACCAGGCCGAGAACGACGTACTTGGCGGAAATTCGCAATCCAAATCCCGAACTGGAGAACTGAGCGAAAGTCGAGACATGGATGAGCAGACTCACATAGAGACTCCCCGAGATCGCGCTCCAGTAATTGAGCCCGGGCATACCTTTGCCACGATCACGGACAAGATCAGTTCGATCGTCCTGACGCGACCGGTTTCGAATGGTTGGCTGTTTGGATTTGGAATTTCATTCCTCATCACCATGATCTTGCTGTATGCGATCGGGTACCTGTTCGCCCGAGGCGTGGGCATTTGGGGTGTGAACATTCCGGTTGGCTGGGGATTTGCGATTGTCAATTTTGTATGGTGGATCGGAATCGGGCACGCCGGAACCCTGATTTCCGCCATTCTTCTCTTGTTGCGTCAGGCTTGGCGAAATTCAATCAACCGTTTCGCCGAAGCCATGACAATTTTTGCGGTGGCCTGCGCGGGAATGTTCCCTGTATTGCATCTTGGACGTCCGTGGTTGGCTTATTGGCTTTTTCCTTATCCCAACACCATGAATTATTGGCCCCAGTTCCGCAGCCCGCTGGTGTGGGACGTGTTTGCGGTTTCAACTTACGCTACGACATCGATTCTCTTCTGGTTTATCGGCTTAGTGCCCGACCTTGCAACTCTGCGCGACCGAGCAGAAAACCCGTGGGCTCAGAAAATTTACGGCCTTCTTGCGATGGGCTGGCGCGGATCGGCGCGGCACTGGAGCCGCTATGAAACAGCGTACCTGTTGCTCGCCGGACTGGCAACGCCGCTGGTGCTATCGGTGCACACCGTGGTCAGCTTCGATTTTGCCATCGGCATTGTACCGGGATGGCATACCACGATCTTTCCTCCTTACTTTGTCGCCGGCGCAATCTACTCGGGCTTTGCCATGGTGCTGATGCTCGCGATTCCCATCCGCAAGTTTTATGGGTTGGAGGATTTCATCACCGAGCGGCACTTACAGAATTCAGCGAAGGTCATGCTCGCCACTGGCCTTATCGTGGCTTATGGATACGGTATAGAGGCCTTCATGGGGTGGTATAGCGGAAATCGCTATGACGCGTTTCTTCTGTGGAATCGCCTCCATGGCCCCTATCACTTTTGGTATTGGTCGCTGCTCACTTGCAACATCGGTATTCCACAATTGCTATGGATTCCACGCATGCGCAACCGCCCCGTACCGCTCTTCTTAATCTCAGCAGTGATCCTTACGGGAATGTGGCTGGAACGTTTCATTATTGTGGTTGTTAGTTTGCATCGTGATTTCCTGACATCTTCCTGGGGAATGTATTACCCGACCAAGTGGGACTGGGCGACGTTTATTGGCACGTTGGGCTTCTTCACAGCGTGCATGTTCCTGTTCCTGCGCTTGCTTCCGGGAATCTCCATTTTTGAAATGCGTACTCTGCTGCCGGAAGCGGAGGTCAAGCCGGAATGAAGCGCACTCCCATTTACGGATTGATGGCAGAGTTCGATTCCCCGACGGATCTGGTGGTCGCGGCGCGCAAGACTTACGAGGCGGGCTACAAAAAGATCGATGCTTACAGTCCGTTCCCGATCGAAGAACTTTCGGAGGCCATTGGTTTTCACTACAACGGTGTGCCGCTGGTGGTGCTTGTGGGCGGAATTCTCGGCTGCCTCGGCGGATACCTGCTGCAGTGGTGGATTGCAACTGTGAGTTATCCCGTTAATGTGGGAGGCCGGCCATATCATTCGGCGCCAGCATTTATTGTGGTCACCTTCGAGATGACCATTCTTTTTGCCGTGCTTGCCGCGGTGTTCGGAATGCTGGCGTTAAATGGTCTGCCCATGCCGTACCACCCGGTCTTCAACGTGCCACGGTTTGCATTCGCCACGAAGGATAGATTCTTTCTGATCGTGTTCTCATCCGATCCGAGATATAGCAGTACCGGGACTCGAACTTTCTTGGAGGGCCTTAAGCCACGGTCGATTTCGGAGGTTCCCAGTTAGCAGCGTGAGTTTGTTTCGCAAAATTTCGGCGTGCGCATTGCTCGCGTTCTTATTTCTGACGGGATGCCGGCAGGATATGCATGATCAGCCGCGGTACAAGCCGCTGGCCGAAAGCGATTTCTTCGCAGATTTGCGATCCGCCAGGCCTCCGGTGGAGGGAACGGTAGCGCGCGGGCAACAGCATGAAGACTCTTATTTCTACACCGGGAAAATTGGCAATAACCCGGGTGACTACATGCCATTTCCAGTCACTGAAGCGGTACTTGCGCACGGTCGAGAGCGGTTTGATATCTACTGCTCGCCTTGTCATTCGCGCTTGGGCGACGGTAACGGCATGATCGTGCAGCGAGGCTTTCGAGCTCCACCGTCGTACCATACGGAACGGCTTCGCAAAGCGCCTTTAGGTTATTTTTTCGATGTAATGACCAATGGATTCGGCGCTATGCCGGAGTATGCCTCGCAAGTTCCGGCGGCGGACCGCTGGGCTATCGTTGCCTATATTCGCGCTCTGCAGCTGAGTCAAGATGCAACAATGTCCGACGTTGCGGCCGGTCAGAAAGTGCCATCGCCACCACCGCAGTTCCGAGGGGATCCGGGCTCAGGCGCCACACTGCCTGAAATTCAGCCCGCAGAAAAACCGGAGGGGCAACAACCATGAGCCCGCTCAATGCCCAGGAGATGATGGCACCTCCGGTCACGCGCACGATTCAATCGCGCTCGCTCATGATCGGCATAGTTTTCTCGGTCGCGGCGATGATCGCGGGCGTTTTCCGCCCCAGCGAATTCTTTCGGGGCTATCTGCTGGCATTCATGGCTTGGCTTGGCGTGACGCTGGGATCGATGGCAATCCTGATGATCCGGCATCTCACCGGCGGCGGATGGGGCACCGTCATTCGACGAGTCATGGGCGCGGCCATGCGCTGCATTCCGCTGATGACCATTCTGTTCATCCCAATCTTTTTCGGACTACACCATCTCTATATCTGGGATCGGCCACTCACAACGGTCGCAGATCTTAAGCTGCGGGCACATCTGCAGGACATCACAAAGTCATATCTTTCGGTGAGCGGATTTATCTGGCGCGCGGCAATTTACTTCGCGATATGGAACGTGATGTCTTTCTTCCTGACTAAATGGTCGCGCGAACAGGATTTGCCGAATCCGCGGCTCAACGCAAGCAAGTTCAAAGCTCTAAGCGGGCCCGGGCTGGTGCTTTATGCATTTACCATTTCTTTCGCGGCAATCGACTGGCTGATGTCCATCGATCCAAGCTGGATTTCGACGATTTACGGGCTCATTGTGATGATTGGCGAAGTGCTTTCCGCCATGTGTTTTGCGGTGGTGATTGAACGCATTCTGGTCAAGTACAAGCCCATGTCGGAATGGTTGCGGCCAGACTTTGTCCAGGACCACGGCAAGTGGATGCTCACCTTCCTGATGCTATGGGCATACTTCTCCTTTTCGCAGTTGCTCATCATCTGGGCAGGAAATTTGCCCGATGAAATTACGTGGTACTTTCGACGCTTTCACGGAGGCTGGCCAGCCGTTGGCATTGCGCTGATCTTTTTTCATTTTGCGATTCCCTTTGTGCTTCTGCTTTCGCGGCCTTTCAAACGCAACGTTCGGAAATTGGTCTGGCTGGCAATTTGGCTGATGATCATGCGCCTGGTCGATCTGCTCTGGATCATTGAACCGAATTTCTCCAACAGTTTTACTGTGACCTGGGCAGACGTTGTTCTGCCGATCGGTATGGGCGGCATTTGGTTGTGGTTTTATTTCCGAAACCTGAATTCGTCGCCGCTGCTGTCTGTAAACGATCCTGATGCCTACGAGGTTTTAGAACCGGCCCATGAGTGAAGAAGCCAAAAATAACAGGAATCCGGAACTTGAATACGAGCACCGAGACTTGAACGCAATGGGAGTCTATACGTTCCTCGCGGGGATCGCAGTGGCTGGGTTTCTGATCTATTTTGTGCTGTGGGGCTTGTATCGCTACTTGGATCATTACGAGAGAACCCATCAACCGCCGCAGAATCCGCTGGTACAGACAGAAGCGGACACGCGCGTGATTCCACCTCAAGCGATACAGAAATTCCCCCAGCCAAGACTAGAGAAAAACGAACGCACGGAGATTCACGACTTCCGGTTGAAGGAAGAACAAATGCTGAATAGCTATGGCTGGGTAGATGAGAAAGCGGGCGTGGTTCACATACCGATTGACCGAGCGATACAGTTGATTGCGCAGCGTGGGCTGCCCACAACGCCAAGAGTTGGTGTGGTGCCACCCTCAGAAGTAAACGTGGTCAACCAGGCAGCGGGACGAGCGGATGTAAGTAATTTGCCGAAGAATCAGGGAACAGGAGTGAAGCAGAAGTGAGTAGTTCCCAGAAGCGAAATCCTTTTTTGTTGTCATCCCGAGTGAGACGAGGGATCCGCATTCGGAGGTCAGACTCAGACTGCAGATTCCTCGTCACGATCGCTCCTCGGAATGACAAGGAGATAATCTGGCTGCGGATCTTAGCGTGTTTCGTCGCGCTCGCGGCTCTCTCGTTAGGAACTTCGGCCTGGGGCCAGGGGATGACTCAAGGGATCATCTCGCCGCCTGCCAGCCAGCGACCACCGGGATTGAAGCACGTCGGCATTGAGCAACATCTGAACGAACAGATTCCGCCGAGCCTGACGTTCAGGGATGAGAGTGGAGAACCGGTGCAATTGGGCAAGTATTTTGGCCGGAAGCCGCTCATTTTGAACCTGGGTTATTACCAGTGCCCGATGTTGTGCGGCGAAGTCCTAAGTGGGTTGGAAAGCTCGCTGCGAGTTCTCAAGTTCGATGTCGGAAGAGAATTTGATGTTCTGAGCGTAAGCTTCGATTCCAAGGACACGCCGGAGATCGCAACCAAGAAAAAAGCCGAATGGTTGCGGCGCTATGGACGACCGGGCGCGGCTTCCGGATGGCATTTCCTTACCGGCTCGCAGAGTTCGATCGATGCCCTGACAAAAGCCGCAGGATTCGATTACGAATACGATCCGAAAACTGGGCAGTTTGCGCATGCCACCGCGATTATGGTGCTCACGCCCGAAGGCAAGATCGCGCGGTATTACTACGGTGTGGAGTTTGCACCCAAGGATTTGCGGCTGGGTTTGATTCAGGCATCGCAAAACAAGATTGGAACGGTCGTGGATCAGGTCCTGCTCTACTGCTACCACTATGATCCCGACCAAGGGAAGTACAGTGCCGTAATCAGCAGAATTCTGAAATTGGCGGCAGGTGCAACGATGTTGCTGCTTGGCACTTTTTTGATCGTGATGTTCCGCCTGGGATCGTCCGCAGATCACCAGCATGGGAAACGGGTGTCCTAGAAAACTATGTACGATTTTCCACTTTGGCCGGCAAGAGCATCGACAACCGCGAGCAGTGTCGATGCGCTCTTCATCTTTTTGGTTGCGCTCGCCGGGTTCATGTCTATTGCAATCTTCGTTCTGATCCTGGTCTTCGCGTTTAAGTATCGCCGCCGCGCCGGTCAGCGCGCTCAGCAGATCGAAGGTTCAGTGCCGCTGGAGATTACGTGGTCAGCAGTGCCTCTGGTTATTTTTCTGGCCATCTTTGTTTGGGGAGCAGTCATTTACTTCCGGGAACGAACCCCGCCCCGCGGAGCCGAGGAGATTTACGTTGTAGCCAAGCAGTGGATGTGGAAGCTTGAGCACGAACAGGGACAGCGCGAAATCAATGAATTGCATGTGCCGGTCGGACGCGACGTGAAGCTCATCATGACTTCACAAGATGTGATTCACAGCTTTTACGTTCCGGCTTTCCGCATCAAGCAGGATGTTTTGCCCGGTCGCTATACGACGGCGTGGTTTCACGCAACTCGTCCCGGAACTTATCACCTGTTCTGTGCTGAGTATTGCGGAACGGCACATTCGGGGATGATCGGCCAGGTCGTAGTCATGGATCCGGCTCAATACGCTGGCTGGCTCTCAGGCGGAGCCACATTCGGATCACTGGCGGCGAACGGCGAAAGTATATTTCAGCAACTGGGCTGTCCAACCTGTCATCGCTTTGACGTCCAAGGTCGGGGACCGAATCTGCGTGGAATTTTCGACAAACCCGTGCAGTTGGAAGACGGCAGAAGTGTCATTGCGGATGAGAATTACATTCGCGAATCGGTTCTGAGCCCCAGCGCAAAAATTGTGAGCGGTTTTAAACCCATTATGCCGACGTTTCAAGGGCTGGTGAATGAAGAGCAGTTGACGGCCTTGGTCGCTTATATTAAGTCGCTCACGCCACCGCCGACTGGACCCGCAGGAACGCCAAACATGGCGCCAGATAAGGGTAAGTAAGGAAACAAGTATGGCAACCACCGCAGTAACCGCGGAACGCGAACACTATCTGAATACAGATTACGGCATACGTTCATGGCTGCTGACGACGGATCATAAACGCATCGCTTTACTTTATCTGGCACTGATCACGGTGTTCTTTTTCATCGGGGGATTTTTTGCACTGCTGATCCGCCTGGAACTGCTCACGCCAGCCGGTGATCTGGTGCAGGCTGATACGTATAACAAGTTATTCAGCATGCACGGGCAGGTGATGATCTTCTTCTTCTTGATTCCATCGATTCCCGCCGTGCTGGGGAATTTTCTTGTGCCCATGATGGTGGGCGCCAAGGACTTGGCCTTTCCGCGCATCAACCTTCTGAGCTGGTATCTGCTGGTATTGGCCGCCGGCATGATGCTGTATTGCATTATCACGGGCGGCGTGGATACGGGTTGGACGTTTTACACGCCATTCAGCACGGCTTTCAGCAATACTCACGTGATCGAGGCCGGGCTGGCCATCTTCATCGCCGGATTCTCTTCGATTCTGACGGGGCTGAATTTCGTTGTAACCATCCACCGCATGCGGGCGCCGGGACTGACATGGTCGCGCTTGCCACTGTTCATCTGGTCGATCTATGCGACCAGCATCATTCAGCTTCTCGGTACGCCAGTACTGGCGATCACCTTACTGCTGGTCGTTTTCGAACGGGCTTTTGGACTTGGGATTTTTGATCCGACACGCGGCGGCGATCCTCTGCTGTTCCAGCATTTGTTTTGGTTCTATTCCCATCCTGCTGTGTACATCATGATTTTGCCTTCGATGGGCGTGATCTCTGAGATTATTCCGTGCTTCTCGCGAAAACGGGTTTTTGGATACGGCGCGGTAGCGCTGTCGAGCATCGCGATCGCAGTATTTGGGTTCCTGGTGTGGGCTCACCACATGTTTGTGGCGGGCATTTCGCTTTACTCGGCAATGATCTTCTCTATGTTGAGCTATTCAGTCGCCGTCCCATCCGCGATCAAGGTTTTTAATTGGACAGCCACGATGTACAAGGGATCCCTTCGTTTCAGCACACCGATGTTGTATGCGATGGGCTTTATCGGGCTGTTCACGATGGGAGGGTTGACTGGGCTGTTCCTGGCCGCGTTAGGCATCGACGTGCACGTCACCGACACATATTTTGTAGTGGCACACTTCCACTACATCATGGTGGGCGGAGCAGTGATGGGGTATTTGGGTGGACTACACTTCTGGTGGCCGAAGATCTCCGGCAGGCTCTATCCCGAGTGGCTGGGAAAATTTGCGGCTTTAACAGTCTTCCTCGGTTTTAACCTAACATTTTTCCCGCAATTTATTTTGGGATATCTCGGAATGCCGCGGCGGTACTGGCAGTATCCGCCAGAATTCCAGGTTCTGAATGTGCTTTCGACAGCTGGTTCCACCATACTGGCGGTGGGATATGTTCTACCGATGATTTATTTCTTATGGTCCATGCGCTACGGAAAAGTTGCCGATCCGAACCCTTGGGGAGCCGCTGGATTGGAGTGGAAGACTCCATCGCCGCCGCCAACCTTTAACTTCGACGAAGCCCCCGAAGTGACTTGGGAAGCGTACAACTACGACGAAATTCCCGCACCCGAGGAGGTGCCGGTTGGCTGATACGCCACTCATGACCGAGCACGAAGAAGGGCTGCAACACCAGTTCGCAGACATGCAGCAGCAGCTGAACGCCACATCGCTGGGTATGTGGTTGTTCCTCGCAACAGAAATCATGTTCTTCGGCGGTATGTTCCTGGCGTATCTGGTTTATCGCTACTGGTACTACCCTGAGTTTGCCGCCGCGAGCCGAAGCATAGACATCTATCTCGGGACGATTAACACTGCGGTTCTGATCTGTAGCAGCTTGACTGTGGTCCTGAGCATCCAGGCGATCAAACTTGGGAAACGGAAATTGTGTGTGATGATGTTGTTGGTCACGATACTTTTCGGTCTCGCGTTTCTGGGGATCAAAGGCAAAGAATGGTACGACAAGTTCGAGGAGCATCATGTCCCCGGCACGTCGTTCAATGCCAAAGACATTATCGAGAAATATCCTCAGCTGCACGTCGAACCGGCTCCCATGCAGATCTTCTTTTCACTGTACTTCGCCATGACCGGACTGCACGCCCTCCACATGGTGATCGGGGTCGGAATCATGTCGTACCTGGCGTTTTATACCTGGAGGGGCCATTACACGCAGCAATATCACAATCCGGTGGAAATCGGAGGACTGTATTGGCATTTCGTGGACATTGTGTGGATCTACTTATTTCCGCTGCTCTATTTGATCGATCGAAAACCGTTAAGGTGAACCGGCATGTCAAGTGAACATGTGATTTCGAGCAAGATCTATTGGGGAATTTGGGCGGCTCTCATCTGCCTAACGGTAATTACTGCGTCCGTAGCGTTCATCGACTTGGGACCTCTGAACACGGTTGTGGCATTGGTTATTGCGACGCTAAAAGCTCTTCTGGTGGTGCTGTTCTTCATGCACGTGAAGTACACCAGCGAGAAGCTCACAAAAACCGTGATCATCGCGGCCATGTTCTGGCTCGTACTTCTGCTCTTACTCAGCCTGGCTGACTATTCAACCCGGGGGATGATTCACGCCGGAATGCCATAAGCTCGCGAAATCCTCAAAGACTCTCGGCTTTAACTCGCGATATGTAGCGAATATGATTGCACTGGGTACTTATATGGCCTTCTGCAATGCTTGTGGCACGAATATCGAGGAAGGGGCCGGCTTCTGCGGGAAATGTGGTGCTGCCCAAGCTGGTGGTCCGGGAGTTCGCTCAAGTTCCGCATGCCCTGCGCCGACCGCTGGCGCGCCGGCACAACGCAACAATGTCTTGAAGCCCCTCCTGATTGCGCTTGGCGTAATCCTAGTTATTGGTGCGGTAGCGATTGCGGCTCTGACCATAATCGGGCTACGCATTGCGAGGCAAACTCGGGTGCGAAATCGCGATGGGAATGTGCATATAGAGAGCCCGTTGGGTACCGTTGAGACCACCAATAACCCCACGGACCTTTCCCGCCAGCTAGGAGTGGATATATATCCCAATGCTCGCGTACGGAAGGGCAATGCCGCGAACATAAATATCGCGGGCATGCACACAGTCGCCGCGGAATTCGAGACTGACGATCCGGTTGACAAGGTTGCGGATTTTTACAAATCGAGACTTCCCAATGCGACAGTCAACGTCTCGGAGCAAGATCATTACAGCATCGTTTCGACCCAGAAAAATAATCTCGTCACAGTCACTATTGAACCGGGCGGCGGGGAGACCCGGATCAAAGTAGCGAATATCAGTGGCAAAGGCGTAGGTGACTCCAGTGACTAGCAGTTCGGCATTCGGGCAAACCGATTTTGCCGAACTTGCGCGTGCTTCGAAGTCTGCCGCTGTGGACGCGGAAGGATTGGAAAACGCTCTGCGGCGCCGCATTGCGGGCGAGGTTCGCTTTGATCGCGGAAGCCGCGTGCTCTACGCCACTGATGGCTCAAATTATCGTCAAATTCCCATCGGAGTAGTTCTTCCTCGGAACAATGACGACGTTATCGCCGCCATCGAAACTGCGCGTGAATTCGGCGCTCCGATTCTTTGCCGCGGTGGTGGTACATCGTTGGCGGGACAATGCTGCAACGTCGCTCTCGTTCTCGATTTTTCCAAGTACATGGCAAGCATCCTCGAAGTGGACCTGTCGAGAAGAACTGCGCGAGTGCAGCCTGGAGTAATTCTCGATCACCTTCGGTCCGCCGCCGAGAGACATCATCTTACCTACGGCCCCGACCCTGCAACACACGACCGCTGCACACTCGGCGGGATGATTGGCAACAACTCCTGCGGCGTGCACTCCGTGATGTCCGGTAAGACCGACGACAACATAGAGGAATTGGACATCCTGACCTATGACGGCACTCGAATGAAAGTGGGGCCGACCAATTCGGATGAACTGGAGAGAATTGTTCGGGAGGGCGGGCGGCGCGCACAGATCTACAAGGGGCTCAAGTCACTGGCAGATGAGTACCGCGGCCTCGTACGGCAGAGATATCCAAACATTCCACGGCGCGTCTCGGGTTACAACCTCAACTATCTTCTGCCAGAAAACGGATTCCATGTTGCGCGCGCTCTGGTCGGGTCCGAAGGAACGTGCGTTACCGTGCTTGAGGCGACTTGCAAATTGGTTGAGAGCCCGCAAGAGCGCGTACTTCTCCTGATTGCGTATCCCGACGTTTACCAATGCGCCGATCACGTGCCGGACATCATGGCGCATAAACCGATTGGCCTCGAGGGTATCGATCAGCTGCTGGTGGATTTTACCCGGCGAAAGCGAATTAACTCCGAGGGCTTGGCTTTGCTACCGGAAGGCGGGGGATGGCTACTCGTCGAGTTTGGAGCTGACACTGGGCAGGAAGCAGAGTCCAAAGCGCGCAAGCTGATGGATTCGCTGTCGCGAAGTTCGGGTGGGCCGCAGATGAAATTGTTCACGGATGGTTCTCAGGCGAAGAAAATCTGGGAAGTGCGGGAGTCCGCGCTGGGAGCGACGTCGCACGTTCCCGGTGAGCCGTTTGGCTGGGAGGGATGGGAGGATGCCGCCGTCAATCCGGAGAAGCTCGGTGGATATTTGCGTGATCTGCACAAACTGATGGCGGGCTACGGGTACCGGAGCGCTTTGTATGGGCATTTCGGGCACGGCTGCGTGCACATGCGGATCAACTTCGATTTGCAGTCGAAGCCGGGTATCGATGCGTACCGAAAGTTCGTAGATGAAGCTGCAGACCTGGTGGTAAGTTACGGCGGCTCTCTTTCGGGCGAACACGGCGACGGGCAATCGCGCGCGGAACTATTACCGAAGATGTTTGGGCCGGAACTGATGCAGGCGTTTCGACAATTCAAAGCATTGTGGGATCCGCATTGGAAGATGAATCCGGGGAAAGTGATTGAGCCTTACCGGATTGATGAAAATCTGCGCTTAGGGGCAGAATACAGGCCATGGGAGCCGAAAACTCATTTCCAATTTCCTGAGGATCACGGCAGCTTGGCAAGCGCGACCCTGCGCTGTGTGGGAGTAGGCAAATGCCGTCGGTATGAGGGCGGTGTTATGTGTCCGAGCTTTCGGGTCACGCGCGAAGAGGAGCATTCGACTCGGGGCCGTGCACACCTGCTTTGGGAGATGACACAGGGCAGTGTGATCGAAGACGGCTGGCGGGATGAGGATGTCAAAAGGTCGCTCGATCTCTGCCTTGCTTGCAAAGGCTGCAAGAGCGATTGCCCTGTAGGAGTAGATGTTGCGAGCTATAAGTCGGAGTTTCTGTCGCATTTCTATGAAGGGCGGCTGCGGCCGCTCGCTGCTTATGCATTCGGCAACATCGACGTATGGGCCAGAGTGGCATCGATCGTGCCCGGAGTGGTTAATCTTGTAACGCAGCTGCCCGTTCTGCGCGATGTCTCGAAAGTGGTTGCGGGAATACCGCCGCAGCGGTCGATTCCGGCATTCGCCCCGCAGACGTTTCGTAGCTGGTTCAGGAAGAGGGCGTCGCCCAAAAAAAATGATGCGCCTGTCCTGCTCTGGCCCGATACCTTCAATAATTATTTCCTGCCGGATACGGCAAAAGCTGCGGTGGAAGTGCTCGAGGCTGCCGGATTTCAGGTTTTTTTACCAAGAGCAAGTTTGTGCTGTGGGCGGCCGCTCTATGACTGGGGAATGCTGGACCGCGCGAAACGACTGCTGCTTCAAATACTGGAGGCACTAGAGCCGGAGCTTGAACAGAATATTCCGATAGTTGTGATGGAACCCAGTTGCGCGTCGGTGTTCCGGGATGAACTGGTCAACCTTTTTCCGAACGATGATAGAGCGAGAGAATTATCACAGCAGACATTTCTTCTCAGTGAATTCCTGGAGCGAAAGGCTGGGCACTTTTCATTGCCGCAACTGGAGGGCAAAGCTGTCGTTCATGGGCATTGTCATCACAAGTCGATTTTCAAGATGAACGACGAAGAATCAGTGCTTCGCAAAATGGGGCTGGATCTCCGAACACCCGCACCAGGTTGCTGCGGCATGGCGGGAGCATTTGGCTTTGAGCGACACAAATACCAAACATCGATCGCAGTTGGGGAATTGGAATTACTTCCTGCGGTGCGCGAGGCCTCGCCGGACTGCCTCATCATTGCCGATGGCTTCAGTTGCCGAGAACAGATTGCTCAATGCACGGACCGACATGCGCTTCATCTAGCTGAAGTCATTCACATGGCTTTAACCAACGAGATCACCTCTGCGCCATTTCCTGAACGGGCCAGAACCGAGCGCAGGAAAGCCGAGGTCGAGCGATCCATGTTGGCCGCCGGCTTCGCGCTAGGTGCGGCCGGAATTGCGGCTGGGCTGCTGTGGAAGCTTTCGCGCCGATAACTCTCCTGTAAGTTATTGAAAATAAACCGAACATTCGACGATAGTCGTCATATCGTCGAGTTTCTGCAACAATAAAGCACTGCCCAGGCAGTAGCGAGCAAGGCCTATGATCCGCGACCCTGAGTCCTCCCTCACCATTACCGAGAGCGCTGGTCAGATCAAACTGAAGCAGGCTGTAGATACCACCGTTCAAGGCCGGGTGCTGGTACTCATTCAATTCGACGTTTGCGAAGAGATCCGCCTGGACCGCTTGCAGCAAATCTTTGGAGCTCGCAAGCTCGAGCATCCTAGCCTGAAACATCCCGCACCGGGATATGTTCGATATGAGCGGCCACCCGTCGTCGAACCAATTGAAGCGCTTGTCCTGGAAAGCGGAGAAAAGCTGGATGGACAGATCAAATATTACGACTATGGGGTGCTCAGCGTAGTTCTTGAGCTGCCGTTCGCGGGTGACTGGGATACGTTGATTCGTTTGGGAAGCCGCTGGGTGTGGGACGTCGATTTTGCCGGACACGCCGCGCGGGTGGCACGGCAGAAACTGGAAAGGGCGGCACCGGCACTGGTAAAACCCTATGCGGAGTGGCTCAGCGAAGATTATTTCATCTTTCATGTTCGGCAAATTGCCGGAAATCCTTCCGCGGCAGAACTTGTCAAATCAGATGGAGCACGGATTGCGCAAATCGTCCGCGGAGAGACTGCGGAACTATCCGAGGGCGAGCGGCAGGAAATCCTGCAATCGCGAATCTCGTATTATCCCAATGATGTTGCGGTGATTGGCTGGAATGCGGCATTTCTGTATGACAGCCCCGCTGGCGCGGAAACCGCGATTCAACTACTCGAATATGCCAATTCACAATTGCTGGAATTCCGGCACTATGACGAGTTCCTGACTCGCGAACTGGAAAGTGTTTACGCGGCGCTCGACAAAGGCACAGGAATCATGGCGCGTTGGCGATTGGCGCGAGCTGCGACGAAACTGCACACGGTGTTGCTCGACGTGAACGAACTCACTGAACACGCCGATAACGCCATCAAATTCCTTAGCGATATGTTTTCGGCGCGTCTTTATAAATTGGCTGCGTCTAAGGTTGGCGTGCCCGACTACAAGGACCTGGTGACGCAAAAAGTTCACACCGCTGAGGAGCTCTACCGGTTTATGGTGGATCAGTTCAATCAGAGCCGCGCGTTCTTCCTGGAACTCACGGTCGTGATTATTCTGGTGGTCGAACTGATCTGGCTGTTTCGCGGGAAACCATTCTAGAACTGAGAAGTGATAACTGCGGCTGAGAGCTAGTTTTTCCATAACTGAGCCTTCTTCTTCGGCCAAACTGCGGCTCTGGCCTGTTTGGCCGTTTTCTTCTATTCTGATCGCCTCGTACTCACGAGACACACATGCGAGGACTGAAGAGCAAGCGTGTTCTCATCACCGGCGGCGCTAGCGGGATTGGTGCCGCGACAGCCGCACGTTTCCTGGAAGAAGGCTCGGCGGTTTGTGTGCTGGACCGCGACGCAAAAGCGCGCGCAGAAATTCGCAAGGTGCTGCCGGATTTAGCCGAAACTCTAGACGCAGATGTGGCTAACCGCGAACAGGTGGAAGCTGCATTCCGCGACGCGGATCGCATCATGGGCGGCGTCGATGTGTTGATCAATAATGCCGGAATCAGCATTCGCCACAAATTTCTCGAGATCACAGCGAAGGAATGGGACCGGGTCATCGCGGTGAATCTCACGGGTGTGTTTAACGTGGCTCAGGTTGCCGCGAGGCACATGTGGGAGCACGGCGGAGGAGTGATTCTGCAAACTGCCTCCACCAATGGAACCATGGGATACCCGTATTACGCGGATTACAACGCCACCAAAGCGGGGGTGATCGAACTGACAAAAAGCATGGCGTTGGAACTGGCACCAAGAGTACGCGTGTGTGCCGTAGCGCCGGGATATGTGCTCACACCGATGCAGCGCGCCGAATACACGGATGCCATGCTGGATGAAGTCAATCGCAAGATACCGCTGGGCCGTCACGCCAAGCCGGAAGAGATAGCCGCATTGTTCGCGTTTCTTGCCTCCGACGACGCGGCGTTTATCACAGGACATGTGTACACGATCGATGGAGCGGAGACGGCGGGGGGATTGGCGAGCCGGTAGGGATCCGAGAAGCAGATTCCATCGCAATGACGGATGCCAATTTCAAAGAGTTGCGAGATGTCAGGAGTTCTCAGTGGAAAAATCGCCCTCATTACTGGGGGCGCGTCCGGGATTGGACGCGCGACGGCGCTTCTGTTTGCACGCGAAGGCGCCGCGGTGGTGATTGCGGATATGGACGAGTCGGCTGGAGAGTCTGTTGCTGCCGAAACCAGCGAAGCTGGAGGCAAGGCAATCTTCCAGCGCACCGACGTGGCTCTTCGTCATGATTGTGATCGTCTCGTGCAGCGAGCCGTGTCTGAATTTGGCGCCATTCATGTGCTCTTCAACAATGCCGGAATTATTCGCAGGGCTTCTGCTCTGGAACTGAGCGAAGAAGACTGGGATCGCGTCATGGCGGTGAATCTAAAGTCAATTTTCCTGCTGTCGCGATTAGTGGTTCCGATCATGATCAATAATGGCGGGGGGGCCGTGATCAACATGGCTTCGGGATGGGGCTTGGCGGGAGGAGCGCGAGCAGCTGCGTATTGTGCGTCCAAAGGTGCGGTAGTGCTGATGACGAAAGCCATGGCTGTAGATCACGGAAGACAGAGGGTTCGTGTGAACTGTCTGTGCCCGGGCGATACCGATACGGGCATGTTGCGCAACGAAGCCGCGCAACTTGGAGAAGCTACTAACCGCTTCTTGAGTGAATCCGCACGCCGGCCGTTGGGACGTTTGGGCAAACCAGAGGAAATCGCCCGGGCGGCGCTGTTTCTGGCAAGTGATGCTTCGTCGTTCATGACAGGAGCTGCGTTGGTTGTGGATGGTGGTGGATTAGCCGGAGTAGGGTAGTTCAAATCAAGGAGGGGTTCGGCCGAAAGTTGCGGATGCGTCTTGCAGATAAAGTAGCTTTGATCACGGGCGGTACTTCGGGCATTGGAGAGGCTACTGCGCTTCTATTTGCGCGGGAAGGTGCGCACGTCGCAATCACGGGGCGCAGCGCAGAGCGCGGGGAGCAGGCGCGGGACAAGATCCTGAGCAATGGCGGTAAAGCAATTTTTATCCACTGCGATGTGCGAAACAACGAAGAATGCCGTTGGGCGGTGGATCAGACGGTGGACGCTTTCAGGCGGATCGATATTCTCTTCAATAACGCCGGTGTGTTCTATCCCCACACCGTTATCGAATGCAGTGAGCAAGAGTGGGATGAGCAGCTTGACGTTAATCTCAAGGGAACATTTCTGATGTCGAAAAACGCCCTGCCGGAAATGATTCACCGAGGCACCGGTGTAATCATTAATAACAGCTCGGGATGGGGCATGGTAGGCGGAGACTCGGCAGTTGCCTATTGCGCGTCGAAAGGTGGAGTAATTTTACTCACAAAGGCCATGGCGATTGATCATGGGCCCCAGGGTATTCGGGTAAATGCGATTTGCCCAGGCGATGTGGATACTCCGATGCTTCCGGAGGATGCAAAAATGCGCGGAATCAAATGGCAAGATTATCTGGCAGGCTGCGCGAATCGCCCGCTGGGGCGGATTGGAACACCGGAAGAGATCGCCCAGGCCGCGCTGTTTTTGGCTTCCGACGATTCGTCCTTCATGACAGGAGCGGCGCTGGTTGTAGATGGAGGAGGCATCGCCGACTGATGAACAACCTAAAATCGAGCGTGGCTGTCGGCGCAACACTGAAACGCGGGCGCTCGCGAGAAATGTTTGAGCGAGCACAAGATTCCTTGGTCGAAGGCGTGAACTCGCCATCGCGCGGGGCGGCGGTGTACTCCGGCGGGCCGATCATGCTGGAGCACGGCAGGGGCTCGCACGTCTGGGATGCTGATGCGAATGAGTACGTCGATTTCATGATGTCGTTTGGCGCGCTCATACAGGGACACGCACACCCAAAGTTAGTTGCAGTCGTCACCGAAGCGATGGCGGGCGGGTCTCATTTTGCAGCCAGCACGTCAGCCGAAGTTGAAGCTGCTGAGAGCTTCCGGCGGATGGTTCCCTCGGCAGAAGTAGTTCGATTCACTAACACCGGCAGCGAGGCGACAATGCTCGCACTGCGTTTGGCGCGAGCACATACCGGACGTATAAAATTTCTGAAATTCGAGGGTCACTACCACGGATGGTATGATCCGTTCCTTCTGAACGCGCATAGCCATCCGCTGGAAGAACTAGGCTCCAAAGAAAATCCGGCACGAATTCCAGATTCCGAAGGGATACCTGAGAGCACCTTCGCCGATGTAATTATCGCCCCATGGAACGACGTTGGCGCCCTCGAACGCGGGATGCGAGAGCACGGCCGTGAGCTTGCCGCCGTCATCACCGAACCGATCATGGCGAACATGGGCTGCATTCCGCCACGTGACGGCTATCTGGAGCGACTGCGCGAATTGACTCGAGAATACGGGGCGCTGCTGATCCTCGACGAGGTGGTGACCGGATTTCGCTATGCTCCGGGCGGATGCCAAGCATATTACGGAATCGAGCCAGACCTGAGCACATTCGGCAAAGCACTGGGTGCGGGGTTTCCGGTGGGCGCAGTAACGGGGCGACGCGAAATTATGGATCGCATGCGCTGGAGTGACCATATGGTCTTGCATTACGGAACCTTCAACGGTCATCGGCTCACGATGAAGGTAATTGCCGCAAATCTCGAACTGTTGTCGGCAAAGGAGACTTATTCAAACCTTCATGCCACCGGAAATGCCGCAATTGCCAGTCTGCGGGATGTGTTTCGGCGGCGAAGGATTAAGGCCATCGTGCAAGGTTTCGGCCCGATGTTCCAGATCTACTTCACCGATCGCGACGCGATCTATGACTATCGCGACTATTGCACGCACTTGGATACGGCGCGCTATTCTCGTTTTGTGCAGCTCCTGCTTGAGCGCGGAATCTACATGACCCCGTCCAATGGTCTGCACTGGATTATTTCAACGGCGCACACGCAAGATGATGTCGACAAATTAGTGGAAGCGGCCGACCAGGCTTGCGCGGCACTGGAATGAAGTCGACGGTTTTCATTGGAGGCGGACGAATCACGAGCGCATTGCTGGCCGGATTGCGACTAGCAAAATATCGGCGACCGTTGCGTGTGTACGATCACCATCTGGAAAACCTTCAACGACTCAAAAAGCAATATGGGGTGTCCACCGACAATGACCTGCGGAGCGCGATCTCCCAAGCACGAATGCTTGTCATTGCGGTTCGCCCTGCCTCAGTAAGAAATCTTCTCAAAAAGATTAGTGACATGAATCAGCGGCTAATTGTTGTAAGTCTGGCTGCCGGCGTACCGCTTGCGAAATTGCGGAAGCGGCTGGGACGACAGGTGCTCTGGGCGCGAGCGATGCCAAGCCCTGCATGTCGAAGTGGTCGAGGCTTAACTGCATTGACCTTCACGCCGAACTTCCCTTCTGCTGCCAAACGCGAGGTCAATAATCTTTTCTCGGCGGTCGGGCTTATTCTGGAGGTCCCGGAGAGCCAATTTGACGCGTTCACGGTTACGTACTCCTCCAGCCATGGCTATCACGCACTGGCAACGCTAGCGGAAGCGGCGGAAAAGTTGGGTCTGGAGAAACGAATAGCGGTACTCGCAGCTGCCCACGCGCTGGCTGACGGGATTGCCGCGTGGCGAGAGGGGAACGTCTCATTAGAAACTCTCTTGCAGGAGGCCGCTACTCCGGGCGGGATTGCGGCAACCGTAATAAAAGCCATGGATCGCTCGGGCTATAAGAGAAGTGTTCAGAGGGGCTTGGCCGCGGGCTTCTCACGTGCTACAAAAAATAACAAGCTGATTTAAACTCGCCACCTTCGCTAAAGCGGGAACCCTTACTCCCTCGGCTACGCCGGAATTTCGGCAACGGGCTCAACGGCGCGCTAAGGGCCTCATATGACCTGAGTAACCTAGCCGCAGTGTACCTTCGGGGGCTATGTTCAAGGTGTTCCTGAGTTCCAGAAAGCCAAAGGAGTTCTGTGTCGCTAAGGCTTGCTGTCGCTGCCCTTCTATTGATCTCGACTGGAATGGCTGAGGATGGTTCTGCGAGACCGGTCGAATGCTCTCGCTTACTGACCTGGATGGTCGCGGGGATTCCGAGCCAACGTCTATCACGACTGGTCACGGAACGGGGAATACGGTTTCACGTGGGACAAAACACTGCCGAGTTGCTCGCGAGCGTCGGCGCCGGAAGTGATCTCCTTACCGTGATGCGTAAACCCGGCACATTCGCCGCCGGTACGCAAACCGAGGAATGCTCGACCGACCTGCTGAAGACGGCAGAGTTGGTGCATCAGCAGCACTATGATAGCGCCGAGGCAATCGCAAGAAAGCTGTTGGTTACTGATCCGGATAACGTGGATTTGCACCTGGCTCTGGGCTATCTACGCATGCAGCAGGACGATGTGGACGAGGCCTTTGATGACTACTCCGATGCGAAGGACCTGGATCCCACTTTCCCTGAAATCCACAATGGGCTGTCGTACGTTTTCTATCGTTCTAATGATGGGGAAAACGCGATTGCAGAAGCCCGTACCGCATTGAGCATCGATCCAAAGAATGCGGAAGCGTACAGATACCTCGGTCTCGGTCTGTATGTGAATGAAAATTACCCGGCCGCGCTACATGCCTTTCAGGAGTCTCTCCGCCTTGATCCCAACCGCGCCGAAACATACTACAACCTAGGATTGGCACAATCGGCCGATAAAAGGCTATCAGCGGCCGCGGCATCGTATCGAAATGCCATTCGTCTGAATCCCGAGTTGCTGGAGGCACGGACCAAACTCAATCTTGTCTTGCACGAGCTAGCGCCAAAGCGCGCGGCCATTGGGGAAGAGGCAAAAACGAGGTCGGATTCCAAAGCAGCGCAGTAAGAAAGGGCACGTACTTGGCCAGTTGTCCCCGAATGGGACTGAATCGGGACGATGAACTACCGTGCTCTCGGCATGACCGCCGGTTGTCCCTAAAATGAGTGTGGGTAAACCCGAATCGACGAGGTTACAGTATGAGTGCGATACCAACGGTAAGAGACACAGGCGCGGGTCCGAGAGGTGCAAACCTGCCGGCAGTGCGCGTAAACACCGCCATTGACGAGGGTGCACGCAAGAAACCAGTAGGCTATGGCCTGCCCTGTTCAAAGTGCAGAACATATTACCCTGCCGATTTAGCGGCTTGCCCGATCTGCAAAAGTACCGAGCGGGTCTCCATAACCGCCGTCAAACTTTCGGCTCCTCTCGCGGCGACTGAAGATTTCCCCGATCCGGAAGTGCTGGAGCAGGAGCGCGAAAAGTTCTTGCGCGAATTTAAGGAACAACTGGCTACGCTGGAGGCTTCTGGTTCGGCGTTCCCACGCTGCATCAAAGAGGAAAATCACGCTGGCGATATCGTTTCAGCGGCCATTTGCCAGTCCTGCTATGAACAACTGCAAGAGCGTGTAGATGTGCTGGAAGCGGCTCTGCGGATGGATGTGAAAGAAGCAGCACAAATTGTGTACGACGCGGTTTGGGCTGATCCTTCAGATCCCAACAAAACCTACGAAAACGCGGCGAGCGCTCTGCTGGGGGAGTTACGTAAACGATCCGGAACTCCTCAGACTTTCGCGTTGTTACAGACCGCCATGGCCGACTGAAGTCGCGCGGTACTTTTGGGACGCGCATTGCTCAGTCCAGCGTACACAACACCCTCTTTGTCTCCTTTCTTCTCGAAAGTGACACTTCTTGTATTACCTTTCCACCGTGTTAGTGCACGTGGCTAGTGAGTCCTCAGCCTGTTGCCACTCATCATCATGAGAAGCAGGATGAAAAGCCCCACGAGAAGAACCAAAGTCACAGCCAATGATCTGAAGCGGTCGCCGCACATTTCAGCAATTTTACTTTGACCGCAAGGAGTGGATAGTGTAGCCCGCGGGCGAAGCTTAACCTTGGGACATTATGACAAGCAATGCGATACTCGGAATGGCAGAACTTGGAAACATGGCACGGACTGACGAGAGTCAACGGTGGCAGGCGGTACAGGCACGCGATGCGAGCCAGGATGGCAGGTTCGTCTTTGCGGTGTCCTCAACCGGGGTTTATTGCCGGCCCTCCTGCCCCTCGAAGCGGCCCAAGCGCGAAAACGTTTCTTTTTTCCATCAGCCTGCCGAGGCTGAGAAAGCTGGCTTCCGCGCCTGCCTTCGCTGTCGTCCAAAGGCAATTGGCGATAATCAGCGCCTGCAACTCGTTAAAGCCATCTGCCGCTATATCGAGCAGCATCTGGATGAATCGCTAACGTTGGCTCAATTAGCCGAAGAATTTAGGCAGAGTCCTTTTCATCTGCAGAGGAAATTCAAATCAGTGCTGGGAATCACGCCGAAGGGCTATGCGGATTCCTGCCGCATGAAGCAACTCAAAAGCAATTTGAAAGCAGGGCATTCGGTGACGAGGGCGATGTACGATGCGGGCTATAGCTCGAGCAGCCGGCTCTATGAACGGACAGCCTCGCAGCTCGGCATGACTCCTGATAAATACCGGCGGGGTGCCATAGCAGCCCACATCCGTTACACCTGCGCGGATTCGCCGCTTGGCCGCATATTAGTGGCCGCGACGGATAAAGGCATCTGCGCGATCCAGTTCGCTGATAACGACGAGGAACTCGAGCACGGATTAAAACACGAGTTTCCATTCGCGATACGCAAGCGCGATGACGTTTTTATGCGCGAGTGGAAAGAGAATCTTCTGGCCACATTACGTGGCCAACAAAGGAATACATCGTTGCCATTGGATATTCAGGCGACGGCATTTCAACGTCGGGTGTGGTCCTATCTGCAATCGATACCGCTTGGAGAAACACAATCGTATGCAGCGGTGGCGAAGGCCATTGGGAAACCCAAGGCATTTCGTGCAGTGGCGCGGGCGTGTGCGACAAATCCGGTAGCAGTCGCGATTCCCTGTCACCGAGTTGTCTCGAGCAATGGGAACGGGGGCGGTTATCGCTGGGGAGTCGAGCGGAAGGAGAAGTTGCTGGAGATGGAGCGCGACTCCGCGAGTGAGTGAGTTCAATGTTCATGTTTGACGTGGGGAACGCAGAGCGCCTGAGGATTATTGTTGCATCTTCACGTAGACGTTTCGCGCCTCGTCGAGCATATTCAGGACGCAAGACTTCTCTATCTCGGTATTCCAGTCACGATTGGACTTCGCAGCATCAATGAGGCGATCAATCCATGCCAGAAAATAAGCGGCATCCGCTGGAGACTTCGGCATTGATCCGGATAAATTGATGTAAATCGGGCCAGTGGTGGCGTAAGGGTACAGGTCTAGGATTGGGTACTCGGATTCTTCGCTCCAGGCGCGCAGCAGGCACCAACCGCTCTGGGTGACAGGTAAGGTGCCTTCGATATCGGCGGACTCGTGATCGGCGACGAGCGTCAGGTCACGCGCAACTTTGCCATTGCAAACGATCTGTAGATGATCGATCGGCACCATGGAGCGCAACCATGCTTTGAATTTCAGCCGTTTCTCGCCTGGCGTAACTTTGATCTGGTCGCCGGGACCTTGGTCGGCAAGGCTGAAGCCAATCAGCGGCCCATTAGTAGCGAATGTGTGACCCTGCCTCAGAGCGTTAAGCCACGAAGCGATGTTGAGCGGACCAGGCGAAACTTTCACATAAACGCGATTCAAACCGACGGGGCCGCGAAGAGACGCGTAATTCGCCATGGCGTCCGTACCAGCCGCTGCGGGTAGATGGAATCTCAAATTTAGAAGCCGATACCAGACATCTGCCGTGGATTTGTGATCGCTGAACCCAAGGACTTCGATGTAATCAACTTTCCCGAGCGCGACATCGACCGGCAGTTCGTCGGTCAAGGAAGCGTCTTTCACCGGGTCGGGAGTGGCGTCAAAAGGGTGTGCGTAACCGACGAGCGCATGCTGTTGATGCGCCATATCGGCCACGTCGGCGTTAGTCGGAACGAGGCTTGCTGCCGCGGTATCCGGATATGCTGCATAGCCGGGAATTAAGAAATGCTGCGTTAGATTGAGTAATCCAAGATGTCCCCAATAGCTGGTATGAAACTCCTGCCCATGGAACAGCAAATTCGCCGGAGTCGAAGCAGCATCCAATTTCGGGCTGAAGTAGGCGATGTCGGGAATACGTTGCTCTTTGTTGACGATCAGGTCCTCGACGATCGGCAGATTTTCGGCTGTAGCCTGGAAGATGAGGTGCGCGGGCGTGTTTCGATATGTGCCGGCGTAGTTCATGTGAACGTGGACGTCACCACTGACCCAGCGAGATCCGGGTTCCTGCGGGATTTTCAGAGATTGCAAGCGGATGGTGAATTTCGCTGATTCGTCAGGCGCGACGTGAATGGTTTGCGCAGCGGTATGAAATTCGAGACCCTTTGTGGCCTCAATAGTCACGTTCCCTGGTGGAACATCGACCTTTGCCGCGCCCGCAATATGGAAATAATGGGGCTCGAAGGGCCGTTCGTTGCGGACAAAACTGTCGTCAGCGTGCATCCAGACGTCGGCGGGAGCATAGGCGCGACCATCAGGGCCTGTGACGGAAACCCGCGCCGGAGTGGGCTTTCCGGATGGGTCCAGCACGTCGATTGAAACGCGAACCATGGGGCGAAGATATTGCCGTTGATTGATCGCAAGCCGGGTTTGGGTACCGCCGGGAATTTCCTGCGTCCACAAGGAGGTATTTCCACCGCGGTTGGAGATGAACGCGATCTTCTTTCCGTCCGGTGACCAGCGCGGGTTGATGTTGTCGAAGTCGCCGTAAGAAAGCGGGAAGGCACTACCGCCGGTGAATGGCATGATCCAAAGCTGGTGCCATTGCTGGCCGAGGTAAGAGGCGTACACGATGCGCTTGCCATCCGGCGAAAAGTCTGGCCGAGCTTTCCAGGTAGTTTCTTCATAGTGGATTTCACTAGCTTCGGCCCCGGCCTGAGCTTTCATGCGCCAGAAGCCACCGGTACCGTAAATGTGACCGCGATTTGAAATGAACAGCAGTTCGGATCCGTCACGCGACCAGACCGGGCTGATTTCATGATCGACTACGCTGTAGTAATACCGAGGCAAGTCGCTACGAGTTTCCCCGGTGGCGCGTTGTAGGTTCCGCAAGTCGCCGCTCTCAAAATCGGCTAGAAAAATATGGAAATGTCCTTTGTATAAAGTAGAGACGAAAGCGATGCGTTTGCCGTCCGGGGAGAATCGAGGCTCGACGTTGACAGCGTTGTTTGAGGTAAGTTGCCTCGACTGCCGGCTTTTGAGATCCAGGCACCAGAGCTCAATCGCGTCTTTGTTATACGAGGAGTAAAGAACCCAGTGGCCATCGGGCGAAACGTCTGGCTGATAGTCGTATCCGGTGCTGACGGTCAACTGCTCGGCGCCTGTGGAGGTCAAGTTCTGCTTCCATAATGAGCCCGCCATCGAGTACACGAGCGCATGGGAGTCTGGCATCCAGGCTGCAGCGCTTGGACCAGTGGTCAGTTGCGGTAGATACATCTCGCGGTAGTAATACGGATGAGGCAGGTCAATCTGCTTCAAAACGGGCTCACGCTGGGCGAGCAATGGCAAAGACACTGTTAAGAGAACGTACAAGAATCTCTGAAACGGGCGGGCCGGTACGCGAATGTTCAGCATGAATGGCGGATTATATCGAACTGTTGAGGGCGTAACACAATCTGCTGTGCTATTTAATAACAATCGGGAGGCCGAACTGCCCCGGTTGTCTTTGACCGCTATGGGGATGGTTGCACTCCGGATTTTTAGGGAGCCAAACCAGCGTGACGTTTTTGGGAGTCACAGCTGATTACAAAGGATTCTGCTATCGTATCTGCGCATGCGGCATGCGACGATCATCCTGACTTTGATATTGGTGGGCATCGCCGCTTTGGTTGCCGCCAGCCAATCCCTTGGAATTTTCCATGTCTCACAGTTCGTACTCGCCACTACTCGCTGGATCGCGCTCGCAAGTCTGCTTGGTTATGGCTTCGTTAGTCCTTCGCTAACCACGTGGATCATTCTTGGGATGCTACTCGGAGGCGAAATTGGCCATGACTTTCCCGCATTGGCTTTGGATCTGCGACTACTGGCGAATATTTTCCTTCGTCTTATCAAAGTCATCATCGCACCACTCTTATTTGGCACGTTGGTCAGCGGAATTGCCGGTCATGCCGATCTGAAGAAGGTTGGGCGCATGGGCGTGAAGTCGATCGTGTACTTCGAACTGGTGACGACCGCCGCACTGTTCATTGGATTGGCGGCAATCAATCTCAGCAAAGCGGGGGTTGGTGCGCAGATTCCGGCCGCAGCTGCGGATTCGATGAAAGTAGAAAAAATGTCGGCTGCGGAAACCGTGCTGCACGTGTTTCCGGAAAATATCGCGAAATCGGTGGCGGAAAACCAGATTCTGCAAGTGGTGATCTTCAGCATTTTCTTTGGGATTGCGCTCGCGATGGTGAAGAATTCTGACAGGCGGCGGCCAATGCTGGCGTTCACCGAAAGCCTTACTGAGGTGATGTTCAAATTCACTAACATCGTAATGCTATTCGCACCTTTTGGCGTGCTGGGCGCCGTAGCATATACGGTTGCTTCCAGTGGTGCAGGACTTCTCGGAAGCCTGGCGAAATTGCTGCTTAGCCTCTACGCAGCATTGATTGTTTTTCTAGTCATTGTGTTGCTGCCGATTGCGTGGATGGCGAAAATCCCCGTCAGGCCTTTTATCCGCGCGATCGCAGAACCCACTTCTATTGCCTTCGGTACCTCGAGCTCAGAAGCGGCACTGCCACCAGCGATGGAGCAAATGGAGGCGTTCGGCGTACCCCGGCCAATTGTCGCCTTCGTGATGCCCACGGGGTACAGCTTCAATCTTGCGGGTTCGACGCTTTATCTTTCATTGGCAGCGATGTTCGTAGCACAAGCATCGGGAATGCATTTGAGCTTCAGCCGCCAACTCTACATCATGCTCGTGCTGATGCTGACCAGCAAAGGCGTGGCGGGAGTGTCGCGCGCGGGTATTGTGATTTTGCTGGCTACTGCAGCGACAGTCGGGTTGCCAAGCGAACCAATTTTCATTTTGCTGGGCATTGATCAGTTTATGGACATGGGAAGAACAGCCGTGAATGTGATCGGCAACTGCCTGGCAACTGTGGTGATCGCAAGGTGGGAGGGCGAATTTTGTTTTCGTCACGCTGCACCTGCCGCGTTGGAAGCTGCATCGAAGTAGATCATTGTTTTTCAACCGCGAGAAGACAGAAGCACAGGAAGCCAGCAAAGGGTACCTGTCGATATGCGTGGTTACCAATGTACTGGCCGAGAGAACTCTTTTGGTCCGAGACACCAACCCACCGCCGGGGAAGTCGTAATACGTAATCGCATGTGCAAGCGTTCACCAATGCGGTTGTAATCCCGTCCATAGCGTACTCGCCGTAGAAGTGCCTGAAATAACCCGGTCTGCACAGCATCATCAGAACCAGGGAATCCCCACAACTTGAAAGTGCGCTCGCGTTCTGACAATTTCGGACATTTTCAGACGAAGGTAACGATGTGAATTACGAAAGCGCATGCACGTGGGACATCTGTGCGCTAAAGCTGGTCGATGAGATGTTGAGAACGCACAGCTGCCGCAAATGCGATCCGACGAAATTCTCGATGACCTGCACATACGGATTCTGCGTGTGACTGAAGATCTACGCGCGATTCAGCAGCAGCTGAATTATGCAGCCATGCAAGCTCCCGGCGATCCGGAGTTAATGGAAGCACTTTGCGCCTTGCCGGAGATGGATTCTCTTCAATTTCTGAAAGCGGCACTGGACCAGATGCGCCATTTTCTTTGGTTCTACACTCAAGTAATCACCAACGAATCTGCGGACGCGGAACAATTGCGGCAAACCATCCGCCAGACGCCGAGTGCTGAGGCAATCGTGAGCCCGCGCGTGGCCGCGGCGAAAAAGTTCAGCCATGCAGCGGACGCGGCTCTCCTGCAACTGCTCGCGGACGGCAAAAGCAGAAAACCCAACTAAGACCGCGAATGCTCTCCAGGTTCAGCTTTCGCGGAATTTCCAATTTTCGATTAGCCATTTAGAATTCAAGGGCTGGAAATTACAATCGAAATCGGAGAACCGTGATGATCAAAAGCATTCTTGTTTTTACACTGCTCGCGTTATCGCCTGCGCTGTTCGCCCAGGCGAAAAGCAGCAATAGCGGTCCGTGGAAAGTCACCGGAGAGCCAACGAAAACTGCCGATGGTCTCGAATACTGGGATGTAAAGGCCGGAACCGGGGCAACTGCCGAAAAGGGCAAATCGGTGAGCGTTCACTACAGCGGCTATCTTACGAATGGGAAAAAGTTCGACAGCTCGGTGGATCGAGGGCAGCCATTCACGGTTGAGCCTCTTGGAAATGCTCCGGTAATAACCGGCTGGAACGAGGGCATCGTCGGAATGAAAGTAGGAGGCAAGCGGCAGCTGCGCATTCCGCCCGAACTCGCTTACGGACAGCGTGGCTATCCAGGGGTCATCCCGCCCAACGCAACCTTGATTTTTGACGTGGAATTGTTAGGAGTGAAGTAAGCGATTTTCGAATGCGGATTTTCGATTTCAGATTGAAGGGCTGTCAATCTTCAATCTATCAATCTGAAATTGCTCTACGCTTTCACAACTTTGCCGCTACGCAGGCAGGATGTGCACACGCGAATACGCTTGGTCGCGCCTTTGACACGGGCCCGAACCGGGCGGAGGTTCACGTTCCAGCGCCTGCGAGACACGTTGTGGGCGTGGCTGATGATGTTTCCGAATTGCGGCTTCTTGCCGCAGATGTCACAAACTTGTGCCATTGACTACTCCGAGTGAGATGATCTCGAAACTCTGATTTTATCGGAGTTGCGGAGATTTCGCCAATTCGCCGGTTCTTAAAGTCCCGCGAGCTCGAGATGCGCAGTGCGGAGAGAGTGCAGTAGTCCCTGGCATCAATCCGGAATTCGGCGCTCTTTGCGAGTGCCGAAGATCTCCGCTATGACACGGAAATTTCGGTCCAACTCAACGTTTGCGGAAAGCACGTTTCGCCCGCGCCGCTCCGGATAGTCGAAACGCAAATCCTTGAAACGCACGATGTAGCCACCCTCTCCAAATGAGATCGGCTCAGTTTCGGTGATCGGATACTTCGCCCAATCCAGGTAAACTCGGCCCAAATAGGTTTTTTTTGCGGCCAGTGTAGCTGAGGTTTCTTCCGGCTTGTAGCGAATGTCCATCTCTCCTTCGGGATCGACGTTCAGAGTCGAAGAATCGACTGGCATCACGGCAAAAAAGTTTGGGGTCTCTACGACTCCGTTCCACTGAAATGGACTCCACCAGAATGGGTAGGCTGAAGCTCGAATCGGATCGGCGCCCTGATATTGCCGGGCTCCGAGAGCATCAACCGCACGGCGGTGCTCCAAATCGCGGACACCCCAATAAGCGACGATACCGATCAATGCCAGGCTGGCCCCAACCCGGCCATACGGAAGCTTGCGGCGGGGGCCAATCTCTTCCGTCACCAAATTGAAGATGACCGGCATCAGCAATCCGCCAAGCAAGAGGATCAGTAACACCGGATCAATGATGAAGACGATGTCCCATTCGTACCACTTTTCCGAAAACGGCCAGAACGGGCGTACTCCGTAACCGTTGGTGAAGTCGAGAAGGATGTGAGTGAGGCCTGCTAAATATGCGAAGCCAAATAGGAGACCCCATCGCGGCGGCAGATTAGGATTTTGCAGTCGTCGGCCTCGCATGAGCCAGGTCAAGTAGACGAATCCAACCACCACCGCCGAGACCAGTAACAAGCCGAGAAATGAATGTGTAAAGCCACGGTGGTGAGCAAATCCGAAGACTGGCCCTTTGAATTCGCCGAGGACGTCAATATCTGGCGCTTCAGCCGCGAGGGTCACAGTCAAAGTGGCCAGAGCGCTCTTACGATTGAGACCGGAGCGCCCTAAGCAGGCCCCAGTTAAGAAATGAGTAACGGGTTCCAAAGTGCGTGGCGGTTTCCCAGACTTCAGGATAGCTGATCCGGATACATCATCGGTAGACGCAGCTTCTTCATATCGTCTTTGTGGCGGGCATAAGAAGGTTCAGGCTGTTCGGAATCACGGTGATTTCCGCCGGAAGGGTTCCCAGCAATTCTCCATCGGCTTCGACGAAGATTCTCGATTTTGAATTTTCCGCAAGCGGGCAGCAGGTTAGCGCGTGGCCGTGAAGCAATTCAATGCCGGGCACCTTCCATCGAACCCCGATCAACCCCCTGAGCACGTAGCGCAAATAGGCAGTTCGGCGACGAGTGTGAAACAGCACGAAACGAAGATCCTCGCGCTCGAGCGAGGCTCCGGGCGCAAGTTCCCGCAGCACTCCACCGAAATCCTGAATGCGAACGGCCAGTAGTTGCGACACTTCACAACGACGCCGCCGTAGACCATCATCAATGTCAACCGCGAAATGCTCCATCTTATGGGTGAGCCAGAGGCGGGTTGCTTTGACGTAATAGGCCATCATTCCGAAGTGGCGCTTGGCGGCCGGATTCAACTCGTAAAAAAGATGGGCGTCGACGCCGATGCCGACGACGACCATGAAATATCGCGATTGCCGCTCTCCTTTTAGGGCCTGATATTCGATACGGCCGACAGCAACCCTGCGCGGTCTCGCGCTAATTGCAGCATGCGCTGCTCCCGTTGGTGACGGTGGAATTCCCAGATCATGCGCCAGCGAGTTGGCCGTACCTAAAGGAATCACTCCCAGCGCGGTGTCAGTGCCAACCAACGATTGCAGGACATCATGAATTGTGCCGTCACCGCCACAGGCGAAGATAGTGTCACATCCCGCGGCAATGGCCTCATTTACTTGGGTGCTTGCGTCGCCAGCAGCGTGAGTCGGTGCCGAGGAACCTTCAATGCCGTGGGCGCGCAAGAACCCTAACACGTCTTCGATGTCCTTTGAACGCCGCCATCGACGCCGGCCAGAAAGTGGGTTGTAAACCAGGAAAACCTTGCGCATTACAGTGGAATTGTACGGGGTAATCTGAATTGGCGGGTCGAACAAGTTGGTTAGTCCACGGCGCTGCCCAAATCTAATGGAAGACACGCCTGCTGCTATGCGTCGCTTATACTCATCTATTCATCCAATGTCGCACGTTTGCATGTATCGCCCTTCTCGATGCCGCGGCGCGTTGCTCCTGCTGATAAGCGTTCTGCCCTTGTCCGGGTGCCTCTTTCGGTCGCGCAAAGTCGAGCAAGCGCCCGTCCTGCAACTTAAGACGGCAACTGCTCAGGAACTGATTGACTATGTAAATACTCAGGCCGGCAGAATTCAAACGCTGCAGGCAACAGTCGACATTTCGACAGCGGTTGGAGGTGAAAAGAAGGGCAAAGTGACCGAATACCAGTCGATTCGAGGTTATGTGCTGGTGCGGAAACCCGAAATGCTGCGCATGATCGGGCTGATGCCGATTGTCCGTAACCGCGCATTCGACATGGTAAGCGATGGCCGGGACTTCAAATTGTGGATTCCACCTAAGAACCGATTCATCGTCGGACGTAATGACGTCGAGACCCACAATGCGGAGCAGCCTCTGGAAAACGTTCGACCGCAGCATATCTACGACGCTTTGCTTCTACGTCACATTGACCGGCAAAACGAAATCGCGGTTATGGAGAATAACACCGGCTCGGTTGTCGACAGCAAAGGCCGCAGGGTAACGCAGGCCGAATATATCCTCGACATCATTCAAACCGGCGCACATCCTTTTCTTGCGCGAAAGATTATTTTCAGCCGAACCGACCTGCTACCACATCGGCAGCTTCTTTATGACGCCGAGGGGAACGTCCAAACCATCGCGAGTTATGAGAATTACAAGACGGATGTGAACGTGAACTTTCCCTGGAAAATCGAGATTAATAGGCCCCAGGAAGAATTGGACATCGCCCTGACAGTCATAAAGCTGGATCTCAACGAACCGCTTCCGAATGACAAATTTGTGCTCGAGCAGCCACCAGGGGTGGAAGTAGTGCACCTGGATAAACAGCAATCGAATCCAACAGAAAAACCGCCGGGGCAGTAGGTGTTAAAAGAACAGAGGGAATGGGATCACGAATTTTTGTTAGGCTAGCCGGAGCGGCCGTCCAAACATGATGAACAAAATGATTGTCGCCAACCTGATGCACCGGCCGATTCGGTCGTTCATCAGCATCATTGCCATTGCGCTGGAAGTCGCCCTGATTCTGCTGATTGTTGGACTGGCCCTTGGTCTACTGAACGATTCCCGCCAAAGGCAGGCGGGTATCGGGGCCGATGTGGTCGTCATGCCGCCTGGCTCCTCCTACATTGTTGGTTTGACCGGAGCGCCGATGCCTATAAAAATAGGTGAGATTCTCGCGAAATTACCGCACGTGGTGGTTGTCGCTCCCGTGGTCACACAAGTCTCGACAACGGGAAATTTGGAGGTGATCGCCGGAATTGACCTGAACAGCTACGAGAAGCTTTCCGGTCCATTTCAATTTGTGGCGGGACGGCCATTTCGCGCGCCTGACGAGTGCATGGTCGATGATCTTTACGCTCGGGCCAAGCACATCAAGGTGGGAGATGAGATTGAAATTCTGAACAACAAATTCCGAGTATCGGGCATTGTGGAACCCGGGAAAGGCGCACGCAAGTTCGTGCAAATCGGTGTTCTACAGGATTTAAATGGCTCGCAAGGCAAGGCCAGCATTTTCTATCTGAAATTGGACGATCCAGCCAACGCCGACGCGGTCGTGAATGAGATTAAGCAGGTTCCGGGGATGTCGACGTACGTCGCGGCTTCCATGGCCTACTATCTCTCCATGATGACCACGAGCCGGTACCCAGGAGTTTCGCAGTTCATCGATTTCGTCATTGTGATTTCGGTTATCATCGGTTTCCTTGTCATCTTCCAGTCGATGTACACCGCCGTAATGGAGCGCACACGGGAGATTGGGATTTTGAAATCAATGGGAGCTTCGAAGCTTTACATCGTAGATGTGATTCTGCGCGAAACGGTGCTATTGGCTATCGGTGGAATCATTGTAGGCATTGTGTTCAGCCTCGTAGCACGAGCAGGAATTGACGGGCACTCAACCCTTCGTGTGGTGGTCACTGGACGCTGGATTCTGCGGGCGACTGCGATTGCGATCGGCGGGGCGATACTTGGAGCCTTGTATCCGGCGTTCAAAGCGGCCCAGAAAGATCCCATTGATGCGCTTGCGTACGAGTAAGTCCATAGCGGCTAAGCGCAAGATGGGCAATCAGTTCGTTGACAACGCTGGCTACCTAAGATATCTTTGAATCTTTAGCAGTTCTGCGGTTGCCCGCCTGATAGCCCTGCGCGTTCAGCGCTTGCGAGGTTACTCAGCGGTCTTCTTTGCTTTTTTCATTTTTGGAGATTTGGAATGTCAACCTATTTCCCCAAAGCGGGGGAAATTGTGCGCAAGTGGTATGTCGTAGATGCCTCCGGGCAAACCCTCGGGCGCCTCGCGTCACAAGTGGCGCGCCGCTTGATGGGCAAGGAGAATCCCCGATATACGCCGTTTCTCGACACCGGTGATCACGTGATCGTGGTTAACGCCGAAAAACTTAAGATCACCGGCATGAAGGCGGAGCAGAAAGTGTACCAGCGCTATACCGGATACCCAGGCGGATTGAGGACAGAAGATTTTCGAAACCGCTTTGCGAAAAGGCCGGAGCTAGTGGTAGAACAAGCGGTTTTGCGAATGCTTCCGAAATCGAAGCTGGGTCGGCAGATGATCAGTAAACTGAAGGTGTACCGCGGCGAGAAGCATCCCCATCAAGCGCAGAAACCGGAGACGCTCGCCGCTTCGGTGAAGTAGGTGGAAGGTCGGTCCGATAATTGAGAAAGGTTTGCGCTCGGTGATTGGCTAAACACCAAATGCTAAGTGCTAAGAGCTAAATGGCAGAATCAGTTCAGTATTACGGAACGGGGCGACGGAAATCGGCGATTGCCCGTGTCTATCTGCGGCCGGGCGACGGCGACTTTAAGGTGAACGGTCGTCCCTTTGAGCAATATTTCGTCACCGAATCTCAACGGCGCAGTGCGCGTGAGCCATTGCTATCCACGGAGACCACGAGTTCATTCAGTGTTATCGCCAACGTGGCAGGTGGCGGAGTGAATGGTCAGGCGGACGCGGTGAAGCTGGGCATTGCTCGCGCTCTAATGTTGTTCAATATCGAGTTGCGAAAAAAGTTGAAGGCGGAAGGCCTGATCAGGCGAGACCCGCGGGCAAAAGAACGCAAGAAGTACGGCCAGAAGGGTGCGCGAAAGCGCTTCCAGTATTCGAAACGGTAGTTCCAGCTACTAGCTCTTGGCTACTAGCTACTGGTTTTAGGTGTTCAATTCTTCCCGTATCTCGCGATGCGGGACGGGAATGGCAATCGGGAGCAGAGTTCGCAGTAAGCTACCGATGCAGACCAACAAAGGAGGTTGATTGGCTAATATCACCATGAAGGAGTTGCTCGAAGCGGGAGTCCACTTCGGGCATCAGACCAAGCGCTGGAATCCCAAGATGAAGGAATACATCTTCGGAGAGCGCAATGGTATTTACATTATTGACCTGCAAAAGACGCTGAAGATGTTCAAAGAAGCGTCAAAATTTGTGCAGGATCTGGCGACTGACGGGAAAATTATTCTCTTCGTCGGAACCAAGCGCCAGGCGCAGGATGCGATTGCCGAGGAGGCCTCGCGGGCGGGTTGCTTCTATGTAAATCAGCGTTGGTTGGGTGGCTTGCTGACAAATTGGGTGACAGTTCAGAAATCTGTAAAGCGGCTCAAAGAACTGGATGATATGGCCACAGACGGACGCTATGAATTGCTGCCTAAAAAAGAAGTCATTAAGCTCGAGCGCGAGCGCAAACATCTCCAGGCAAACCTTGCTGGCATCAAGAATATGACTCGGTTGCCGGATGCGATTTTTGTCATCGATTCCAATAAAGAGCAGATCGCCGTGCGCGAGGCACGCAAGCTTGGCATTCCTGTGGTTGCCGTGGTTGATACAAATTGCGATCCGAGTGAGGTGGATTACGTTATTCCTGGCAACGATGACGCCCTAAGGGCCATCCGTTTATTCGCGACGAAAATTGCAGATTCAGTATCCGAGGGCGCCCAACTCATGAATGACAAGCAGCAGGCTGATTTGGCTGCTGCTGTGGGAACTGTGCAGCAGGCAGAAGTTGCTGCCACCGAACCGCCGGTTGAAGGGGCCGTTGATATTACCGCCGCGCAAGAAGACACGGAATCGGAAGACATCAGCATGGAAGAGGTTTTGGGTAGCGGCACGCGTAGGCCGGCCGCCGCCAAGGAAGCGATAGCCAATACCGAAGAAGTCGAACACCATAGCTACAGCCGTTCTTCATAGGCGTGTACGCCCGTCAAAGACGACCGATTAGCATGTCGAAGAATTCGGACCCGCGCGGGTCGTCCGCTGCGGGTCAAATTTTGTGAAAATGGATAAGGAATCATCAACAGTCATGGTAACCACTGTCAGTCCTGAACCCGATGACAACAAACCCATCTCCGCAGCACAAGTGAAGGATCTGCGCGAGCGCACTGGCGCCCCGATGATGGACTGCAAACAGGCCCTCACCGAAGCTAAGGGCGATACGGAGCAGGCCATTGTCATTCTTCGAAAGAAGGGTGCTGCAGTCGCGCAGAAGAAGGCGGCACGTGTAACCAGTGAAGGATCGGTGGCGAGCTACATCCACGCTGGGGGCAAAATCGGCGTACTGGTCGAAGTCAACTGCGAAAGCGATTTCGTCGCTCGTACCGATGATTTTAAGGAACTGGTACACGACATCGCGATGCACGTCGCAGCCAGTGATCCGAAGTTCGTGCGCAAAGAAGATGTCACATCTGACGCCTACGAGCGCGAGAAGGACATTTATCGTGCACAAGCGGCGGCGACTGGCAAGCCGCCACAGGTTGTAGAAAAAATCGTCGAAGGCAAGATGGGGAAGTTTTACGAGGAGGTCTGCCTCTACGAACAGCCCTTCATCAAAGATCAGACGATCAGCATCTCGCAACTGATCGCGAGCAAGATTGGCAAGCTCGGCGAGAACATCTCTGTCCGCCGTTTCGCCCGTTTCAAGGTTGGCGATGCGGGCGAGACGATTGCCATCAGCAAGCCGGAACAAAAGGCTGAATAAATGAAGGGCGCGTTAAGCGCCCTTTTTTGATGAAGAATGGAAAATCAAAAGGTCGCAACCGAAGGTCCCATGAGTACACCTATTTTTAAGCGTGTTCTTCTGAAGCTTTCCGGAGAAGCCTTAGCTGCTAACCAGGGTTTTGGTGTGGACACGATCCGGATTCATGAGATCGCAGCCGAATTGGCCGACGTGCACTCGCTGGGCGTACAAATCGCAATTGTGGTGGGCGGCGGGAATTTCTTTCGTGGAGTTGCACAACAGGCCCGTGACATGGATCGCGTCTCGGCCGACCACATGGGGATGCTGGCTACGGTCATCAATGCGCTCGCATTGCAGGATGCGTTGGAGAAGCAGGCTGTCTACACTCGTGTGCAGTCGGCAATTGAGATGAATCAAGTAGCCGAACCTTTCATCCGCCGCCGCGCCATTCGGCATCTCGAAAAAGGCCGGGTAGTGATCTTCGCCGGCGGTACGGGTAATCCCTATTTTTCAACCGATACGGCCGCATCGCTGCGCGCCATGGAAATCAAAGCGGACGCGATCCTCAAAGCCACGAAGGTGGATGGCATCTACGATGCCGATCCCATGTTAGTGAAAGATGCCAAGAAGTTTTCCCAGATCACCTATCTCGATGTGCTGAAGCTTGGCCTAAAAGTCATGGATTCCACAGCAATCTCACTGTGCAAAGACAATAACCTGCCAATCATCATTTTCAATTTGAATCAGCACGGAAATATCCGGAAGGTTGTCACCGGCGAAAAGGTTGGATCCCTGGTGAGCGCATAGTTTCGAAGGCAGAAGTAAGAAGTAAGAAGTAAGAAGTAAGAATGCAGAAGTAAATGCAAGGTTCAGAAGTCAAGGCAGAATACGACAGTTAGGTGAGCGATATTCTACTTCTTCCTTCTAACTTCAGCCTTCTGCATTCGTTTATAATCTACAGTTTTCATTTCCTTTGTCCGGAGTCTCCCGTATATGGCGCAAGCTGGTATGGCTGCAATTCCCGGCCTCAAAGAAACCTATTCGCAACTGAAAACACGCATGGAGAGGGCTGTCGAGGATTTTCGTAAGGCCATGGCGGCTACGCGCACCGGCCGCGCCAACGTCCACATGCTCGACGCGGTAAATATTGATTACTATGGCTCGCAGATGCCACTCAATCAGATCGCGCAAGTGCACGCGCCCGAGGCGCAACTCATTACTATTCAGCCTTTCGATCCCACCTCGCTCCCGGCCATCGAAAAAGCCATTCGCACCGCAGATCTCGGGTTGAATCCAATGAACGACGGCAAGCTGATTCGCGTTCCAGTGCCGGCGCTCACCGAAGAGCGCCGCAAGGACATGGTCAAGCATCTGCACAAGGTGTTGGAAGAGCACCGCACGGCAGTTCGCAACATTCGGCGCGATGGAAATGACGCCATCAAGAAGGCTTTGAAGGACAAGAAGATCACTGAAGATGATGAAAAACGCGCGACCGCCGAAATCCAGAAGCTCACGGATGATGAAATCAAGAAAATGGAAGATATGAGCAAGGCAAAAGAGAAGGAAGTTTTGGAGATTAAGTAGTTCGCCAGACTTCTTTGAAGGGCCTCTAGAGAAGAAAGTCCTCTCCTCCGAGGGTCGCCTGTTCGCAGTTCAGAATTTCTTTGACACCCCACGCGTGAAAGCAGACAATGTCGCTCGGGACGGGCAGTTCAGCGCCATTGCGGGAGCACAATTCGTTTCCGTGCTCCGGAGAATTTCGCTGAATCAGTTTCGAGAGCAAAGTAGGTCCGCTAGAGATTTGCCCGGGCACCTTCACGTTTCCTACGCATTTGTTGGAAATCCGATCAGTTAACCACAAGCAGTATCGATCAATTACTCCGACGGGGGAAGGAGAAATTTGATGAATACATATCTTGGAGTACTCAAAGCTTTGCCGTTTCGAAGGGTTGGGCTGATGATTCTTTGCTGCCTCATGCTCGCGTTGCTCGCAGCACCGGCACGGACGGAAGAAATCTCTGACGGGGGTATATGTAGCTTCGCGCTTCCGGTCGGAAGCGCGACGGGATGCGGCGCGGTGATCACCGTGACGTCCGTTGACGCGAACGGAGTGGCGAACGGCTTCACAGTCACAAATACTGGAAATGGCAACCCTTATGACGGAGACGAAGACACCCTCATCGGGGTGCAAAACAATTCCGGCGCGACGTTGAACTCAATGCCGTTAACTTCATCTGCGTCCCCAGGAATTTTCCAGTTCGATTTAGACGGCCCTTGCCAATATGCTGCCGCCAACAACAGCAACAGTGGCGACTGTTTCACACCTCCATTTCCCGAAGGCTATGTCAGCAGCGGCTACGAAGGTCCCAATAATACGTTTGCAGTAACGGACGGTAATCACGGAACCGTGAATTTTTATACCTGCCCGGATGCATGCGCGGTCGGAATCGCGGCAGGTGGCTCTACGTGGTTCGCCTTGGAGGGCACCCCGAATTCGCTTACGCTGATCTCCGAGACTCAAACCCTGACCTTTATCGGTGGAGTAAATAATCAAACGCAAAACGCGACCTTCGGCACCGGGGACACCAAGCATACAGCTGCATTCACGATTCCCACCGTGAACAACAGGTTCCAAATAAACGAGACCGCCCATTATGTGAACACTGAGTTCGTACCCGGGGTGATGTCAGGCCCAGGCGTAGTCGATGGAGTCTGCGAATTTCCCCCACCTAACCCGGTTCCGGATGACGACATTGACTGTCGCTTAGCGGCGGGTGGATTTGTTTTCTTCACAGAACCCAATGGTGATCAGGTCGTGCCTCACGCATTCCCATATCACAACAATCAAGCGGTCTGGTACCGAGCCACTACCACTGCCCAATCCGGAATCGATTATGTAGGCCCAGTGACAGACGCGTGGACCTGGGAGCTAAATCCCAGTCTCGCTGCAGCGCCAGCAAACCCCGAGTACGCTCCGCCGGGTGGGCCTGGCTGGAACAATGAAAATGGGCGGGTTTACGATCGCCCCGGAGTCAACCCCGCCAATCCCTTCGTGGCGGACATCACCACATTCTTCCAGGGTTGCTGTGGCGCAGGTGGCAGGCAACCTACCCTCAACGACTGGGTCATCGCCGCCGTACCGAACCCGCAGACTGGCAATGCAGATCAAGAGATAACCCTGTTGCCGCTGCCATTCGCCCCGTCTCCGGCCCCATACATTAAAGGGCTGCCGATGCCGGTTTCGTTTACATTGGTCAACAAGACCACCAAGAAGCTCGACCCGACTGCGTTGAGCCTGCCCAATACCGTAAACATCTCGACTCAGGACTCGAATGGCAATACCATTCCTTTGCAGTTCCCGAATGGTTTCCCGACGACCTTCCAGTGCGTGATCGTGAACAAGAAGTGCACGGGCATTTACGGAATCGTGCTTTCGTCCACCCCGTATCAGAAAGGAATGACCTACAACCTGCAGATCGGCTCCGACCTGTTCACGGCGCCGGTCAACATCCCGTTTGTCGTCAAATAGGCGAACAGGGTTCAGTTTGTTCAAGGAAGTAAGGCCGGACCAAGTTGGTCCGGCCTTTTTTTACTCTTAACCTTGTGCCTGTTCAGGATTAGAGAATGCCGAGTTGACCTCGAGTCTCTCTGGGCATTTTGTGCTCCTCGATTGAGCCTCGAAGCGGGATGTGGTTTAGCCTGGGTTAGGACCCCTGATGTGTCCAGTGATTCGACTCAGAATAAATGGCCTTGAAGTCTGCTCTTTGCAGGATGCTATCCGCACCGGGATCTTTGCGCATGGTGTCTAGCAACTCCAAGGCCTTTTTGTAATGGGAGGCGGCGTCCGGGGCCTTACCAGTTTCTCGCAGAAGCTTGCCGAACAAGAAGTGTGCCCGCACGGAAAGAGGTGATAACCCTGACTTTTCGCTCTGCAGGGTGGCACGGTCCAGCAACTGCTGTGCAGGAGCGTAGTCTTTCATCTGCATTCTGGCCTGAGCTTCATAAAGCAGACAATCGGTGGCCAGGTAGACGCCGAGAGCGCTCTTTTCGTCGAGCACACCTTTAAACATCTTGAGTGCGCTCTGGGACTGTCCTTGCGCGACCTCAGCTTTAACTAAGTTTATCTTGGAGAGCAGCAGGACGTTCCGATCGGTGGTTTTGGAGGCGCTACGTAAAGCTTGTTCGTAGAGGTTTCTGGCTGCAGAGAGATCGCCCCGATAGAAAGCGGTGTCCCCTTGTCGATTCAAAATCTCTGCGATTACGTCATCGTTGTTCAGTTGGCGAGCCGAGGTTAGAGCCTCATCAAGGTTTTTGGTTCCGACATCGAATTGTCCCGCTTGCGAGAGGGCATCCCCGTATCCGCTAATTGCCTCGGCCATCCAGTAACTGTGCTCTTGAACAGCGCGGAAATCATCGACCGCTTGCTTCTTTGAGCTTACGGCGCTTCCGTAGCGGCCCTGATATTCAAAAATTGTCCCGATGCTGAATCCCTCCATGGCAGCACCATGTAGGTCGTGTGCGTCGCGATAAAGCTGCAAAGCCCGCATGTATTGCGATAGGGCCTGATCGTATTCACCCGATCTGGCAAAAACTTCCGCCAGGTTGTGCAGAGTGCTCGCAATGTCGCTGGGAACGTTAATTTTTTCGCGCAATTGCAAGGCTTGCTCGAAATAAATCCGGGCGTTGTCGTAATCCGCTTTGGCGAGGTAGGTGTTACCGATGTTGTTAAGACAAAGCGCCTCTCCGTCCTGATTGCGGACATCGCGCTGAATCTGAAGCGATTCCTTGAGGAGCTTTAGCGCTTCATCGAACTTTCCGTGATCATCGTCAAACTGTCCGAGGTTCACCAAGACCGCACCGGTATCCTGTCGGTCGCCGATATCGCGATAGATCTGCAGTGCAGAGTTGTAATTTTGAAATGCAAGGTCGGATTTGCCGAGACCGTCGTAGGTTTGCGCGATCTGATTTAGGCCGTCGGCGATTCCCTTCTTCTGCCCTAATCGCTGCCTGATTTCAAGCGCCTGCTTATAATATTGCAGCGCATCATCCGGTTTGTTCAGGTAAGAATATGCCGCTCCCAATACGTGCAGCACCGTTCCCTTCTGTTCCTGATTATCCAGTTCAATGGCCAGACTGAGAGCACGGTTGAGAGGATCAAGGCTGGCTTGCGGGTTTCCGCTGAGAATTTCTACTCGCCCGGTGGCTAGCAAAGTAGTGGCATCTTTGGGATTATTGGCGAGGATTTTCTGGTAGAGTTCCCGCGCTTTCGCAAAATCTCCCGTATTCTCGTAGATATTCCCTAGGGCCGCTTGAATATCCGGATTGTCCGGCGAAACCTTGGCAAGGTTCTGATAGGACTCAATCGCCTTGGGGAAATCTTTTGCGATGCGGAAGTGGTCGGCGGTAATTAAATATTTCTCGGCCGGAGGAAGATTCTCGCTTAGATCAACAGCTTTGCGGGCAGCCTGCTCAGCCTCGGTATCGTATCCCAGCCGGGAGTAAGCCTCACCGGTTTTAGCGAACGCGAGCGCGAACTGCGGATCCTGCGCAGTTGCAGTTTGAAGTGATTTGAGCGCGTCCAGGTTTTTACCCTGGCGCAGCAAGTCCAGGCCCTGCTCGTAAGCCCGCAGCGCTTCCGGAGACTTGGACGAGGGCTGGAAAGAACTGGCTTTCAGCTCTTGCAAAATGTCGCGAGAGAGAGCGAGGTTCTGCCTGACGGTTTCGGCCAACCGGTCCACGGCAGCGGGAATATCCTTTTCACTGACGTTATCAATCTTCAGTGGC
>Ga0070731_10000621_pt1 | contig 44261 bp, 36 predicted proteins | sample Coa_R1_2_FD_66448 | JGI IMG/M metagenome (GOLD analysis project Ga0070731, IMG submission 66448) | Surface soil microbial communities from Centralia Pennsylvania, which are recovering from an underground coalmine fire - Coalmine... | ecosystem: Environmental > Terrestrial > Soil > Unclassified ...
GTGTGAGCTACTAGGCGATCGCAGACCTCGGCGCGTTCTGATCGAGGAAGGGCGGCCTCCGCTGGGACCGCCCTCTTCGTTTTCTTCCCGCGCCGCTCCGGTTATGATGTGGGCGTGGACCGGGGGAGCAGGGAACAACGGCTCGCGGCGCTCCGGCGCGGCGTCGCGCGGTGCCGCCGCTGTCCGCTGTGGCGGGGCGCGACCCACGCCGTGGCCGGCGAAGGAAATCCCAACGCCGCGGTGATGGTGGTCGGCGAGGGTCCCGGCCGCCAGGAGGATCTCAGCGGCCGGCCGTTTGTGGGGCGCGCGGGGCGTCTCCTTGAGCAGCTGCTCGCGCACGCCGGCCTGCGGCGCGAGGATGTCTACATCACGAACGTCGTCAAGCACCGGGCGGCCACACCCGGCACGCCGAGGCGCGACCGGCCGCCGCTATCGGGCGAGATCGGCGCGTGCCGCTCCTGGCTGCTGGAGCAGATCGAGATCCTTCGTCCCCGCGTGATCGTCACGCTCGGCCGGCACGCCCTGGCCGCGTTTCTGCCGGCCGCCGCAATCGGGGACTGCCACGGGCGCCCCCAGGCCCACGACATCTGCACCATTCTGCCGCTCTATCATCCCTCGTATGCCCTGCACAATCCGGGGGTACGGCCGCTGCTATTCCGGGACGTCGCGGCGCTCCGGGCGCTCGCCGCGGATCGGCGCGCGGGCGGGTCCTCGTCCTAGGGGTGGGCCGCGGCGACGAACCGGGTGATCGGCACAAAGACGACGCCGGCGTCGTCAAACTCGGCGAGGTGGCGCGCCACGATTTCGGGCGCCCCGGTCGTGATGTGCGCGCCGGCGATCGCCCAGCCCTGACGAACGGCGGTTCGCAGCAGTGCCCGAACTTTGGCATCCATATCGGTGGGAGGATCATCGAGGTACGTTGTGACCAGTACCGTTTTCATGCCGGCGGCCCGCGCAACGTCGAGAGCGACCGAGCGCGGGGTCGTCCGGTTCTCCTGGAACCACAGGCCGCGCGCCTTGAGAGCTTTCATTACCGCGGTCATGACGCGGCGGTCGGCCGTCGCGCGCGAGCCGGCGTGGCTGCTGACGCCGGCGACACCCGGCACGGAATCGAGATCCCCGGCGACCGTGCGGGCGATCTCTGCGTCGGTCATGCGCACCCAGACGATGCCGCCGACGGGGCCCACATCGGCCGCGTTGATCGACTCCAACGGCAGGTGCAGCATCGGCGTGAGGCCGTGTGCGGCCGCGTCACGCACGATCTGCGCGGAATAGCGCTGGTGGGGAAAAATGCCGAGCCCAAACGGCCGGCGCATCGCGTAGATCGTTTTGAGGTCGTCCAGGCTCGCGCCGGCGTGCTCGAAGACGATCGCGACTTGAGGGTGCGCGGCGCCGGTACCCGCTCGAGGGCACAGCCCGAGCAGTCCCGCGACGATCGCCACCACGCACGCCCTCCGGACCACTGATCGTACCCTATCGTTGGAGACGGGGTCGTGTCAAACGGTCGATCCCGGCCGGGTCTGCGCGGGGTAACGCCACGCGCGCGACGAATGAGGTGAGCGTGACTTCAGAGCCGCAGGGTGGAGTGAGGGGCGAACGGCGCCCCGACACGGCTTCGCAACCAGGCACCTCGCGCCGCCGCCGCCGTCGGGGGCGGGCACCGGGCGAGCGTGGTCCCGTTCCCCAGCGTCCGTCCCCCGCGTCGCCTCCGGCGGCAGCGCCCGTATCCCGGCAGACGCAGCCCCGCGAGGGCCGCGCGTCTGCGCGCCCCGACGGCAGCCGTGCGAAGGCCGCGCCGGGCCCGGCGCCGCGCGGGCCACAGCGCCGCGCCCCGGGCGGTCCTGTGCTCGAAGTGATCCCGCTCGGCGGGCTCGGCGAGATCGGCAAGAACTGCACCGTCGTGCGGGTCGGCAGCGATTGTCTCGTCATCGACGCCGGGTTGATGTTCCCGGACGAGGAGGATCTGGGCATCGACTTCGTGATCCCGGACTACCGCGCGTTCGAGCAGGCCGGGACGATCCACGGCGTCGTGCTGACGCACGGCCACGAGGATCACGTCGGAAGCCTCCCGTATCTCCTGCGCGCGGCGCCCGTCCCGGTCTACGGGATGCCGCTGACACTCGGGCTCGCGCGCCGCCGTGTGGAAGAGACGCCGGATACGCCGGCGATGCAGGAGGTCGTCTGCGAGACACGCCGGCCGTTCCGGGTGGGACCCTTCGAAGTCGAGCTGGTCCACGTCAACCACAGCATCCCGCAGGCGTGCGCGGTCGTCGTGCGCACCCAGGCCGGCACGCTCGTGTCCAGCGCGGATTTCAAGTTCGACCAGACGCCGATCGGCGAGCCCCCGACCGATTTTGCGCGTCTGGCAGAGATCGGGGAGCAAGGCGTCCACCTGCTGTTGATGGATTCGACCAACGTCGATCGGCCGGGGTACGCGCCGTCCGAGCGGGTGGTCGGTACGGCGATGGACGAGATCGTGGCACGGGCGCAGGGCCGGGTCTTACTGACGACCTTCGCGAGCAACGTGCACCGGCTGCGGCAGGCGTTGGACACGGCCGCTCGCCACGGGCGCAAGGTGGCGGTGGTCGGGCGCAGCATGGTCGATACGGTGCAGATCGCCGCCGACCTGGGCATTCTCCGGATCCCGCGCGGCGCCGTGGTGCCGGTCGACCAGCTGAAGGGGCTCGCGGACGCGCACGTGATGATCCTGACGACCGGCAGCCAGGGCGAACCGATGTCGGCGCTGAGCCGGATGGCCACGGGGCAGCACCGCGCCGTCGCGATCAAGGCCGGCGACACGGTCATCCTGTCTGCGACGCCCATCCCCGGCAACGAAGGCATGGTCGCGCGGACGATCGACCAGCTGTACCGCCAGGGCGCCGAGGTGCTGCACGGCGGCCCGGTGCACGCCTCCGGGCACGCCTGCCAGGAAGAGTTGAAGTTGATGCTGACGCTACTCCGCCCGCGGTATTTTCTTCCCGTGCACGGCGAGTACCGCCACCTGGTCCATAACCGCCGCCTGGCGGCGTCCGTCGGAATACCGGAGGAACGCAGCCTGGTAGCGGAGAATGGGCAGGTCATCGCCGCCTCGGCGGACCGGCTGGTTCGTACGGGGTCGATCGAGGCCGGGTCGGTGCTGGTGGACGGTCTCGGCGGGGTCGGCCCGATCGTGCTGCGGGACCGGCGTCAGCTGGCGAAGGACGGGGTCCTGATCGCGCTCGTGGTGATCGAGCGGCAGACCGGCGAGCTGCTCATGCCGCCGGACATCGTGTCGCGTGGCTTCGTCTATATGCGTGAGTCCGGCGATTTGATCGAGGAGTGCAAGAAGCAGATTGTGGAGGTGGTCGCCCGGTGCCACGAGCGCGGCACCACGGAGTGGGCGGCCGTCAGGTCGGCGATACGGGAGGCTCTGGGACGGTACCTGTTTGAGCGGACGCGCCGGCAGCCGATGATCCTGCCGATGCTGGTTGAAGTGTAGCACCCGTCGTCGAACGCTCGTCGTCGCATTCATCGCAGCCTAGGAGGCCGCCAGTGCCGAAGCACAAGGCGTCCCACTCCGGATACACGAGGGCGGTAGGCGCGGCGCTCATCGCGCTTGCGTTCCTCGTCGCGGTCAGTCTCTTCCCGCACCAGAGCGCGCTCGCTCCGCGGTTCGTGGCCGCGCGCGCCGGTCAGGCGTTCGGGTTTGGAATCTGGTTCCTGCCGTTCCTCTGCCTGCTCATCGGTCTCATCATCGTGGTCCGCCGGAATTTTGCCTTGGGCGCCCGCGTGTGGGGGCTGCTCGCCGGGTACGTCGTGGCGCTCGTCGCGCTGCATCTGCGGTACCCTGCCGGGCGAGAACTGGTCGCGGCTTCCGGCCGGAAAGGCGGCGGCTACGTCGGCGCGATCCTCTCGGTGGCGCTCCGCCGCCTTACCGGCGAACCCGGCCTGTGGGTCGCGACGGTCGGCGGCGCCGCGGCGGCGCTCGTGCTGCTGTGGGGCGTCTCGCTCGACGAACTCGGGCGACTCTGTCTGACGGTGTTTCTCGCCACGGGCCAGGCCGCCGCCCGCGCGTGCCGGACGGCCGCGGCCTGGTGTGGCGGCGCGCTGATGTGGCTCGGCCGGGCGGCCGTGTGGCTGGTGCTTGTGACCCTGGCCGGCCTGCGCACCGCCGGCCGGCTGCTGTGGCAGGCCGTTGCCGCCGTCGCTCCGGTCGTCGGCCGGGCTGCCGTGTGGGCGGCGACGGCGGCGTCCACGGTCGTCCGGCGCGTTCGGGATCGGGTCCGGGAGGCCCGCGAGTCCACGGCGTCCCCGCTTGTGCCCCGCGCCTCCGTCACGCATGCCGTCACGGTGAGCGAGGCGTCCGCGGCAACACGGCCGGAGGCGCCACCTTCGGCCTTGCTGGAATTGGAGGCGGAAGCCGAGGCCCCGGGTGCGGAGTCTCATGAGCCGGGCGCGGAACCGGCCGCCGCGGATGAGTCGGCGGTTGCCGGCTCACCGTCGAGCGCCGAGGCCGGGGGGGCGCCGGAGACGCCCGCCGCCTCCAAGCGCCCGAAGCGGCGCCGCTCCAACGTCGCGCAGGAGGCCCTGCCGTTCCCGGTCGAGCCGCGCCGCGCGTACGTGGTGCCCGACCTGTCGCTGCTCGACGCGTTTGCCGCGAAGGCCAAGGCCGGCAAAGTGGACCCCGAAGAGGTGGCCCGGAACCTCGAGCGAACGCTCGCGAGCTTCGGCGTCGAGGCGAAGGTGATCCGGTGGGAAACCGGACCGGTCGTGACCCGGTACGAGCTTCAGCCGGCGCCCGGCGTCAAGGTCCAGAAGATCACAAGTTTGCAAAACGACATCGCGCTGTCGCTGGCGGCGAGCAGCGTGCGGCTCGAGGCGCCGATCCCCGGCAAGTCGGCGATCGGCGTCGAGCTGCCCAACGAGCGCCCGAGCCTCGTGCACCTGCGCGAGATTCTCGCGAGCGACGAATTCGTACGCGCGCCCTCGCCGCTCGCCGTCGGGGTCGGGAAGGGGATCGCCGGGATGCCGATCGTCGCGGACCTGGTCCAGATGCCGCATCTCTTGATCGCCGGGGCGACGGGCGCCGGGAAAAGCGTCGCCCTCAACTCCATGATCGCGAGCATTCTCTTTCGCGCCACGCCCGAGCAGGCGCGGTTTCTCATGATCGATCCGAAGCGCGTCGAGCTGACCAACTACAACGGCATCCCCCACCTGTTGAGTCCGGTGGTGACGGGCGCCCGGGAAGCGGCCGCGAAGCTCCGCTGGGCGATCCAGGAGATGGAGAGCCGCTATGAGATGTTCGCGAAGGACGGCGTCCGGAACATTCAGGCGTTCAACGCCAGCCACCCGGACCGTCCGCTGGCGTTTATCCTCATCATCATCGACGAGCTCGCGGATCTGATGATGGTCGCGCCGGCCGATTTCGAAGAGATCATCTGCCGCCTCGCGCAGATGACCCGCGCGACCGGCATTCACCTGCTCGTCGCGACGCAGCGGCCCTCCGTCGACGTCATCACCGGGCTCATCAAAGCCAACATCCCGTCGCGCATCGCGTTTTCGGTGTCGTCGCAGGTCGACAGCCGGACGATCCTCGACCACCCCGGCGCCGAGAAGCTGCTCGGCCGGGGCGACATGCTCTTCTCGCCGCTCGGGGCGAGCCGGCCGACGCGGGTGCAGGGCGCGTTCATCAGCGACGCGGAGACGGAGCGGCTCGTGCAGTTCTGGCGGACGCAGGGCGAGCCCGCCTACGTCGACGCGCTGCTCCACGCGACGGCCGACGGGGCGGGGGAGGACTCCGCCGGCAACGCCGACGCGCTGCTCGCCGACGCGGCGCGGCTCGTGGTGCGGGCGGGCTACGCGTCGGTGTCGCTGCTCCAGCGCAAGATGCGCATCGGGTATGTGCGGGCGGCGCGTCTCGTCGACCAGATGGAGGAGAAGGGCATCGTCGGGCCGTCCCAGGGATCAAGTCCGCGGGAACTGCTGGTGGGCCTCGACGAGCTGGAACGGGTCCTGCGCACCGGCGCGCGCGGCGACGCGGACGATGCAGGGGATCACCCCGCCGCGGCGATGGGCCGGGCGCGCGCGGCGGCCGTCGCGGAAGACGCGCCGTAACGAGGCGACGAGCGACACGCTCGTTTCCGCGGCGGTTGACCCGGGGTCTTGGCGCTAGGCGAGCCAGTGTTCGGTGGTTGCGACGTCCGCGCCCCTGACTTGCCACAAGGGCGCCCGCTCGGGATGGTAGCGGGACCCGATCGGAATGGAATAGGTATCTCCGTCCGCGTAGGAACGCTCGCGTTCCTCGGTGCGGTTGAGCAGTTTGCGGAACGCGAGGGTGCCGGCGGACGGTTGATGTTCGTACAGCCGGCCCGCGAACACGTCCGTGAGCAGATCCGTGTAGCGACGGTGCACGCATGCCGCGAACGTAAACGGCTGTTCCCAGAACAGGTCGATCATGTCTTCGAGAACGTCGATGCCGCGTTCGCTCGACAGCTGGTAGCCTGCAAACGGATTGCCGTTGTCTGTGCGCGCGTTCCCGAGGTACGCGCGCACGAGTGGTGCGATGAACTCAGCTTCCCGCATCGCGACCGTCACGCCGAACGAAAAGATCGGGTCGATGAAGCGGTGCGCATCTCCGATGCAAAGGAAACCCTTTCCGGAAAACCCGCGGACCTGGTACGAGTAGTTGGGAATGACGTGGACGTCCTCGACCAGATGGGCCTCGGGAATCCGCCTCGCCAACTCGGGATTGAGCTCACGAATCTCGCGGAGCAGGAAATCCTGCTTGCTCTCCTTTCGGTCGAGGAAGTAGGCGGACGGGCAGACAATTCCGACGCTTGTGACCTCGCCGTCGATCGGGATAAACCAGGCCCAGTGAAACTTCTGCTGGTACAGGATGACCGTGTTGCCGGGCTTTTCGTCTCTCGCCTCCCCGGAGTCCCGAATCGCTCCCGTCACCTGGGAGAAGAACGCGACCTGCCGATCGTATGCGCCCAGGTACTTTGGGCCGGTCGCTCTGTGGTTTGCGAGGAAGGTGGCTTGGCCGGAGCAGTCGAGCAGCAACTCGGATTCGATGTCGAGCGTGCCGCCGCCACCGGCCTGTACCCGCACGCCGTGCACCGAGCCGTCGTCATGCACGAGGGGCCTGATCGCCTTGCCGGGCAGGAACTCGGCGCCGCGCCGCCGCGCCTCGCTGAACATCATCGCGTCGAACTCGCTGCGCCGGACCGACCACGTGAAGCTGTCTTGGAGCCGCCAGTTCTCGTCCCGGGCCGTCACCGGTACAAACCACGAGGTCCGGGCGGTAGGTCCGTAGACCTTGACGCCGTACTTCACCGGCCACGCGCGCTCGGTCATTTTCGGCTCGAGGCCGAGCCGCCGGATGACCTGCCCGCCTTCCCCCGTCAACGATTCGCCAATGTGATACCGGGGAAACGTCTCGGCCTCGACGATCAGCGGAGTGATACCCTGCCGGAGGAGGAACATCGCGGTGGCCGCTCCGGCCGGTCCCCCGCCAACGATGACGACATCCCGCTTCATCAGTCGAACCTCCTCAACAACGCGGTCTCCGTCGACCACCCCGTACGGACGCGCAGACCTGTCCAATGGTCCTCCACAGAGTACCCGCCCGCCGCAACGGCACATACCATCGTTGGATGGAACCAGCAGCCAACCCCAGATGACAATCGATGATATGCCGACGGCGCCAAACAAGCGTTCGCGGCGACCGGCCGAGGGCCACCCGGCGACTACTTCGAAGTATCAGGCCATGCGGCTCATTCGCAACCTTGCCTTCGCCCTTCTGCTTGGTGTCACCATAGCGCTGCCGCTCGGCTCCGCCCATCCGTCGGACGCGCCGTTTCGGGCAACGCCGCTCGTTGACTTTGCCCCGAACGAACGCTATCTTCGTCGGTTCGAAGGATTGCTGTACACCGATCCGGCGACAGGTCGCAGCAGCAACGACGTCCCCGCGCAGCACGACGCCGACGGGAGGAGGATCGCATCCCAGATCGTGCCCCTGGACGCCGACGGCCGGCCATCGCCGTCCGGCAAGATCGGCGTCGTGGCACTGGGAATGAGCAATTGGACTATGGAGTGGTGCCGGGAGCAGTTCAGGGATTTGAGCCAGTGCACCCCGGACTCTTTTCTCCCGCTGGCGCGCTCCAATCCCGAGGTCAATCACACGACGCTGGTTCTGGCCGATTGTGCTTTTGCCGGTCTGGTTGCCTACAACTGGGTCGACAATCATAGAAACCCCGGGGCATATACGCTGTGTCTCACCCAGCGGCTTCCGCTGTGGGGGATAGCGGCGAAGCAGGTCGAGGTCGTGCTGTGGAAAAACGCCGACCCGATCAGATCGGACAATTGGCCGCCGATGTCCCCGGGCATGGTTTGTCGGGTTGCCGGCGCTCTCAATGCCTCCAACCCGGCAGTGCAGGGATCACCTGATGCGTGCAACTATGAGCGATATACGGGCATGATGGCTCGTTTCCTGAAGAGCGTCTTCCCTAACGTGAAGCAACTGTTTGTACATGCGCGGATCTATGGTGGCTATGCGACCACGACCCTTAATCCCGAGCCGTACGCCTACGAGACAGGCTTCGCCACGAAGTGGCTGGTCGACTCACAGATCCGCCAGGTCGCGACTGGTCGGATCGATCCGGTTGCCGGCGATCTCGATTATCGCAACGGCGAGGCGCCGTGGATCGCGTGGGGCCCGTATTGGTGGGCTGCCGGCAACACGCCGTGCCGCAATTGCGCGGAGTCCGGGATCACCTGGGCGGCCGACGACTTCGATCCCCGCGACGGCATACACCCATCGCCACACGGTGTCGCGAAAGTGGCACGGATGCTGCAGCGGTATTATTTGCAGAGTCCCTATAGTCCGTGGTTCCGGGCGCACTGATATCTCGCGGCCGCAACCGCCGCGACCCCCTCGGAGCGAATCAATCGCAGGATTGAATCACTCGCTCTACGATAGTCGCGGACGAGTTTCCTCATCGCACGTTGTGTATCGAATCCACCGTTTGCTCGATCATGTCGCGGGATGGCCGTCCGTATACTACCGTCAGGACGCCGTGCAATCGATCGCATCGCACAGGAGCGCGATGGACCTCGTTCTGGCTTTTTTCACGGCAATGGTTCTGTCGGTCGTCTTGACACCGGCGTGCGGGCGGCTGGCATTCTGGATCGGCGCGGTAGACTACCCGTCCGCCCGCAAGGTTCACCTCCGGCCCATGCCTCGGCTCGGGGGAGTGGCCGTGTACGTTGCGCTTGCGGTGGCCACTCTGCTGTTCCTTCGGGCCACGATCCCCGCCCAAATCACCCTGCTGCTTGCGGGCGCGGGCGCATTCGGCCTCATCGGCTTCGTCGACGATATACGAGATTTGGGGATCTCGAAACTGGTGCTGGAAGCCGTCGTCGTCATCGTCGTCACGTGGTTGAGCCACTTTCGCGTCAACCTCCCCTGGCCGTATGCCGGGGAAATCCTCGCGGTGCTCTGGATCGTGGGAGTCGCCAATGCGATGAACTGCCTCGATTGCATCGACGGCGCGGCGGCCGGCGCTGCGGCGGTCGGTGCACTGGCTCTTATGCTGTTGGCCCTGCTCGCGCATCGCCCGGGAGTCGCGACCGGGGCCGCCGCGGTGACCGGCGCCGCGCTCGGATTCCTACGTCACAATTTTTACCCGGCGCGGATCTTCCTCGGCGACAGCGGCAGCCTGATGCTGGGGTTTCTGCTCGCGGGGCTGGGTGCGGCCATCATAGCACCCGGGACATCTCCGGTGCCTTGGACGGCTGTGGCCTTGGTCCTCGGTATCCCGACGGTGGATTTTCTCCTCGTCCATGCGCAGCGGTATCGGCGAGGGTTGCGGAATCCGTCCGAACTCATAACCTCCACCGGCAAGGATCACCTGCCCCATCGGCTCATGGCCATGGGCCTTCCCGTCCCGGTGGCCGCGACGCAACTCTACGTAGCCTCTGCGGTCTTCGGGGGGTGCGCGGTCGCGCTCGTCGGACTGGGGCCGTGGGCCGGGCTTGCGGTGGCCCTACCGACGGTGTCGGTTGTCGTGCGGTGGTCCAAGCTCAACGCGCTGCCCGCGGTTGAGTCCTACGCACCGGCTAAACCCTCACAATAGCATGAACCTGCGGCCCTGCGACGAGGAGCAGGATTGCGCGCGCGTCACACGTACGATGCGCGCTAGGACGTCGGACTCTTCGCCGCGCGCTTTCGGTCGATCATCGACGTAATACTCTTCAACGTCGCGAAATTGCTCGGCACCAGTTCGTCATCCGCGATGTCCACGCCAAGCTCATCCTCGAGGAAGGAAATCAGCATCAGCAGCCCCATCGAGTCGATGACGTGATTGGCGATCAGCGGATAGTCTTCGGTCAGGGCGCCTACGTCGCCCCCCCAGTGCAGTTCCTGAATGATGAAGTCCCGAACGCTATCGATATGGGACATCGCGTGCCTCCTTCGTGAGTCTACAGGCGATCGATCCGTTCTCGGATATACGTGACGGCTGTCACTTATCGCCGGCGCCCCGAGGCCGCGTGCTCCATCCACTTCTCGAGGCAGGCAACCGTTTGCTGCTGTATCCGCAGGCTCGTCCACTCGTGCACGTTGCCGTCGAGCACTCGCATTTGCACGCAGGCCCTGCCTTGCGCAAGCACCGTTCCGAGCGCACCCTTCGTCGCGCGCACGAAATTCGCGTAGTCCCCGTCGTTGTTGCCCCAGAGCAATAGCAGCGGTACTCGGGCTCGAATCAAGTCACCCACCTGCCTGAGTATGGTCGGGTGCACCCTTGGAAATGGCCACCGCATCCGGCGACCGGTGCCCCTCAACCACGCCCACAGCGCTCGAAGAACAGCGAGTCGTCGGCGTCCGTCGAGCAAGCCCAGCAACATTCCAACGCTGGGTCGGATACGGTCATGGTTTAGGTCGTGAGTGCCCATGCCGGGAGGCAGCAGCGGCATGGATATGAGCACTGCGCCTTGGAGTCCTGGTACCCGCCGTGCGGCGGCCGCCACGGTGCGGGCGCCACCACACTTACCGATTAGGACCAGCTTGTCCATGCCGCGGCGCCTAAGTTCCGCGACGACGGCGAACAACCCATCGGTGTGGAGCCGTCCAAGATTGAACTCACGTTCCATCCCGGTGCTGTCTCCGGTTCCTCGCATATCGTACCGAAACACGCGGAAGCCTGCCTTCGCCAGGGAGCGGGCAAGCGCGACGTTGAAGTAGTTTTTCTCCAGCGCGCCCCCCGCGGCACCGGCGAAGTGCGGGGCCACCAACACGACCGCCTGTTGACGCGGCGGGCCCGCCGGGGTAGTGAGTACGCCAAAGAGCATTTCCGACCCAGCCCGGACCCACAGCGGCGTATCGTACGGCGCTTCGATGTTATCGTGGACGCGGGGCGTACCCACGGGCGCCGTCATCGTGCGCCCTCCAGTCGCCCGAGCCAGCCCAGGGTGGTTTCGATCAATCTGGCGCTCGACTGTGCACCGGCTATCACGAACCACTTGGAGGGATCTTCGCCTGTGATCATCACGCGCTCGACGCGCGACCCGGCGGCGGCAAGCACGTCACCGAGCGCAACATGCTCCGCCTTCCATTCATTCCGCACACCCACCTGAACGAGTAGAATCGAGCGCGCTTCGCTGGCAAGGTTCTCCCACAGGCGACACGCGGCGAGACTCTCATAGAGTGCGCGGTAAACCGGGAACCCCAGTACGTCGGCGTAGCCGTCCGTCTCGATCTCCAGGCGCACCTGGTCGAGGGTCTTCGTCAGCCTACCCTGTGTGGCGAGGGTGAAGACATTCTGCGCACGTACAAACGCCGGAAAGTATCGACGGCCGTCCGACACCGGTTCCCAAAGGGCAACCGGAATCGCGGTATCCCCCGCGACGGCCAGGCCGGCCACCAAGGCGCCCGCCCGGATGCCGCAAAATGCGAGCGATCCGGATTGCGTCAACTCCGTCGCGATATCGGCGGCAGCTTTGGCATCGTCAGCCCAGTTGCGCAATGTGGCCGTCTCGCGGTCACCGCCGCTGTGGCCTGTCCCCCGATAGTGGACCCGCACCGCGGCGTACCCGCGAACCGCGAATGCGCGCGCCGCGTCCACTTCGAGACGGTACAGCATACCGGCCTCTTTGGAGAAGGAAGGGCATAAGACGACGGTCCGACGCGCGGGGGTTTGGGGCCTGTAGAGCACGCAAAAGAGGTCGCTGCCGTCGCGCCTGACGAACATCGCGTCCTCGCGTACGTGGTTGGTCTCATCGATGCGCGTCGCTGTGCGGACGGGATACGTCAGGGTTCCTATGGGCATCAATCAGTCCTCCGAGTCCGCGGGCATAACGTGTTCCACCCAGCTTCGTAGGCACGCGACAATTCGCTGCTGGACCGCCAGGGTCGTCGGGTCATACACTCCGCCTTCGAGCACTTGTACCTGCGCCCGGTCGCCGCCTCGTTCCAGCAGCTTCCCGAGCGGCCCCCTCATCGCCCGCGAAAATTTTACATAGAATCTGTCGTCGGTGCCGTACAGGAAGAGCAGCGGTACCCGGGCTCGGATCGCGTTACGCACGTGCATGAGCAACACCGGGTGAAGGCCGGGAAACGGCCATCTCATCCGCCGTCCCGTACTCCTCGCCCAGGCCCACAGCGCCCGAAGAACAGCGTGCCGCCGGCGCCCATCGAACAAGCCCACCAGCATTCCCGGATTGGGCAGGAAGTAATTCCGATCGTAGGTGCCCATGCCCGGCGGGAGCAGGTTTGTGGAGATCAGCGCCACACCTTTGAGTCCGGCCAGTTGCCCGGCGGCGGCCAGCACCGTGCGCGCGCCAAAACACTTTCCGATGAGGACGACCCGGTCCATCCCGCGGCGCCGCAGTTCGGCTACGACCGCCATCACATCGTCGGTATGGAGCCTGCCGAAATTTAGCTCGGGCTCGGTTCCGGTGCTCTCTCCGGAACCTCGCATGTCGTATCGGAACACATTAAACCCGGCATTCCCCAGGCTGCGGGCGAGCGCGACGTGCAACCCGTTCTTCTCCACACGCGGGAAGACCAGCACCGCAGTGAGGCATCGGCGCGGCCCCGCCGGAGCCGTCAGTATACCGAGCAGCGCTTCAGGTCCGGACTGGACCCACACCGGTGTATCGTGCGACTTCTCGATCTCGGGACCTACGCGCGGCGTGTCCGTCGTCTGCATCATGGGTTGTCCCGGAGACCTTCGAGCCACCGCGCGGTGCTCTCCAACAGGACGCCGCTGGAGTGCACGTCGGGAAGCACGAACCAGTTGGCGGGATTTTCGCCGGTGATCAACGCGCGCTCGACCCGTGACCCCGCGGCGGCGAGCGCGTTGCCGAGCGTTGCGTGCTCCGCCTTCCATTCGTCCCGCATCCCCACTTGAACCAGCAAGACCGGGCGCGCCGCACATGCAAGTATCTCCCGCAACCGGCACGCGGCCAGGCTTTCGTAGAGCGCACGGTGAATGGGAAATCCGAGGGCGTCGGCGCAGCCCTTCGTCTCGATTTCTTGCCGCACTTGGGCGATGGTCTTCCGCTGACTGCCCTCGGTCGCCAGCACAAGGGCGTTCTGCGCGCGGACGAACGCCGGAACGTATCGGGCGCCGTCCGCCACCGGCTCCCACAGGGCGAGAGGAATCCCTGCACTTTCGGCGACGGCCGTCGCAGCGACGAGCGTACCCGCCCGAATCCCGATGAATGCCAGCGATTCGGATTGCGTCATCTTGGCCGCGACATTGGCGGCGGTCTTGACGTCGTCGGCCATGTCGTTCACGGTTGCGGTGCTGCGGTCGCCGTGGCTGTGCCCGGTCCCCCGGTAGTGGACGCGGACTGCCGCGTACCCCATGGCCGCAAACGCGCGCGCCGCGCCGACTTCGAAACGATACAGCATCTCCGCCTCTCCGAGAAACGAGCGGCAGATGATGACGGTCCGTCGTACCGAGCCGAGCGGTCGGTAGAGTACGCAGAAGAGGTCATGACCGCCGCGCCGCACGAACATCGCGTCTTCGCGCACGCCTGACACAGCGTCGATGCGGGTGGCCACCCGCGCCGGGTGTGCGACGGGGTCTCCCGCTTCGAGGAGGTGCTGATCCGTAATCACGCCGGAGTGGCTGGGGCGGCCGGCCGGGTCGCTTCCGTGGCCTTCAACGCGGCCGCCAGGGCCCCGCGATCGACTTTGCCGGTCGACGTCTGCGGCAGGGTTTCAAGGAACGTGAACGACTCGGGGACCATGTACTTGGGCAGCAGGGTCGCGCTAAAGCGGGCCAGTTCGCCGTCCGTGAGTGGCCCCTGCTGCGGCACGACGAACGCCTTGAGCCGACTGCCGACCACGTCATCGGGCACGGCGATGACCGCGCACGCCGCAACCTGCGGGTGGCTGTGCAGGGCGGCTTCAATGTCGCCGATCTCGATGCGGTAGCCGCGGCTCTTGATCTGGTGGTCGCGGCGGCCCAGGAACAGGAAATCGCCGTCGGGCGTCTCCTGCACGAGGTCGCCGGTGCGGTACACGCGCTCCGCGGTGGCACCAAACGGATGCTCGATGAAGGCGCGCGCCGTGCCCTCCGCGTTCCCCCAGTACCCGTAGGCCACGGTATCGCCCCGGACGTGCAGTTCGCCGACCTCGCCCCGCGCGGCCCGCCGCCCATCGTCGTTGACGGCAAAGACCTCGACGTTGGCGATAGCGCGCCCGATCGGAATAGGGGCCGTTTGATCCTCCGGCAGGGGGGGCACCCGGTAGTAGGTGCAGACGTTGGTCTCCGTCGGACCGTAGAGATTCGTGAATTCGGCGTGCGGCAGGAGCGCCATGAGGCGCCGGAGGTGCTTGGTCGGGAACACCTCGCCTGCGAAGATCACGTGGCGCAGGGACGGGAGCCGGCCCGCCCTGAGGCGGCCGTGGAGCAGGAGCAGCGTCAGGATCGACGGCACGGAATACCAGATTGTTATGCGCTCCCGCTCGATAAGCTCGGCCAGCTGCGCCGGGAAGACCGACGTCTCGGGGGCAACGACGACGAGCGTTGAGGACGCCATGGCCGCGAGGTAGATGTCTAGGATCGTCAGGTCGAAGTGGAGCGGCGCGTGGTTGGAGAGCACATCGGTGGGACGGGGCCGGAAGTAGTCACGACACCACTCGACGAAGGCCAACGCGTTCTGGTGCGAGAGCATGACCCCCTTGGGCTGTCCGGTCGACCCGGAAGTGTACAGAATGTACGCGAGATCCCGCGAAATTCCGGGCAGCGGGAATGCTTGGTCCGGCGAGGCCTCAAGGGCCTCCCGCGCCAGATGCGCCGTCCCGGCGGGCGGCGGGGGCAGATCACGTTCCCTGCCATCCAGGACGACGAAACGGTCGACCGGCGCCCCGGCCCGCCGCAATTCGTCCCAGGCGTCCGATTTTTCGCGGCCGGTCACGAGGCAGTGGATATCACAGTTCCGCGCGATGTAGGCAAGCCGCGCGGCGGGCGCAAGAGGATCGAGCGGGACGTAGGCGGCGCCGGCTTTGAGGATGCCGTAAACACCCGTGATGGCGTCCACCGACTTGGACAGGAACAATCCCACTCGGGCCCCTGGTCGTACGCCGGCATCCCTTAACACCCGCGCCAGCCGGTTGGTCCGGCGGTCGAGCTCACCGTACGAGATGGAACCGTTCGCATCGCGAACCGCCGTGTGGTCGGGGCGGCGGCACGCGGCCTCCGGCACGAGATGCGACAAGAGGTACGGTCTCATAAGCCCAACCTTCCCGCGATGATGTTCTTTTGAATGTCCGAGGTCCCGGAGTAGAGACGGCCTCCGACGGCGTCCCGGACGTCCCGCTCCAGTTCGTACTCTTCCGTGTAGCCGTAGCCTCCGTGGACCTGCACGGCGTCGAGGCTTGACGCAAGGAACGCTTCGCTGACGTGGAGTTTGGCCGTGGCCGATGCCGCCGACGTGTTCTGGCCGGCCGCGCGCAGCCATCCCAATTTGTAGAGCAACAGCCGGGAGGTCTCGAGTCGCACCTGCATGTCCACCAGCCGGTGGGACACAGCCTGAAACTTGCCGATCGGCTGGCCGAACTGTCGGCGCTCCTTGGCGTAGCGGATGCAGCGTTCGAGCTGCCGCTGCATCGTGCCGATCGCGCATGCCAGGATGTACCCGCGCTCCCACTCCATCGATGAGTTGAAGACGGTCAAGCCCCCTCCGAGCGGGCCTAGGAGGGTGTCCTCCGGCACCTCGCAGTCCTCGCACACGACCTCTCCCATCGGAGAGGTCCGCAAACCCATCTTGTGTATCTCGCGGCTGACCGAAAGGCCCGGGGTATTGCGCTCGACGAGGAACGCGGAGACGCCCCAGAATCCCTCGCCGCCGGTGCGGGCGAACACGACGAAGACGTCCGCGACCGGGGCGTTGGTGATGAATGTCTTCGTGCCGTTCAGGACGTAGCCCCCGGTGGTCCGCTCCGCCCGCGTCGTGAGCCCGAACGCATCTGAGCCGGATGCGGGTTCCGTCATCGCCTGCACGCCGATGAGGGATCCGTCGCATAGCCCCGGCAGGAATCGCCGCTTCTGATCCTCCCGGCCGAATGTAAGGATCGGCATCTGGCAGCTCCACATCTGGGCGCCGAGAGAGAACAGCAGACCGTTGTCCGCGCAGGCGTACCCGAGCGCCTCCAGCGCAATCGCAAGCGACAGCGGGTCCAGACCGCTTCCGCCGTAGTCCTCGGGAATCGGAAATCCCTGCACGCCGAACGAGGCACACCGCTGCCACAGGATCCGCGAAAATTCCCCGCGAGCGTCCCGCCCGGCGACATCGTCGGCGAGCTCGCGGCGCGCAAAACGCACCACGGCTTCACGCAGTTCTTTCTGTTCCTTCGAAGGCTCGAAATCCATGCCGCCCGCGCGGCCCCCCGCCGTTTCCCGCGATTGGTACAGTCTATTGCTGCGCCCTACTTTAGGCGTTGATCTTTTGATAGTCCCCCCATCGTGCGATGGATTTGCCCTGTCCAGTCGATGCGCGGCCCCGGCTGGTGGCAATTCGGCGCGAACGTGTCGCGACGGCGTCGCCGCCCGTACACATGCGAACACCAGATCGCTGTACGAATGAACGATCCGGTAGATCAATTGCATCAGTCAAATGTCCGGTGGGCCGAAGGGCGGGATCATGTCCAGCGGCCAACTGCATGCTCACGAAAGCAAATCGAAGGGATCAAACGATATCGTCGGACGGCGGGGGGTACCGATGGACAGAGTGAGGGTGCTCATTGTAGACGACACAACCCTGATGCGACAGGGCCTCAAGAGTCTTCTTGAGCACCACGACGGCGTCGAGTTCGTGGGCGAGGCGACGAACGCCGCTGACGCCACCGAGCTAGCGGCGCGGCTGCGGCCGGATGTGATCCTGCTGGACGTCGACATGCCGGGCCTCGATGCCGCCGAGGCGATTCGTCTGACCAAACAGCACCACCCCGAGGTCGAGATCATCGCGTTGGCCGAGGATACGGACCATCAGCGTGCGATGCGCGCCCTCGAGGCCGGGGCGACGGGCTTCGTGTTGAAGGACATCAGCCCCGACGATCTCATCCGGGCGATCGACGCCGTGTGTCACGGCCGTACCCTGATGGACCCGTACGTCGCCCGGCAGCTGATTGAGCGGCTGCAAACCATCATTCAGCACAACAACCACAACAACAACGGTAACAACCACGAGAACGGCGTGCAGCTCGGCGGGCTGTCCGGGCGGGAGCTGGAAATCCTTCTTGAGGTGACCCGCGGCGCAACCGACCGGGAGATCGGGCAGAAGCTCTTTCTGAGCACCTCGACCGTGAAAAGCCACATCCACTCGATCCTCGGCAAGATCGGCGTGAAGAACCGGACCCAGGCCGTCGCCTACGTCCTGACAAACGGGCTGGTGCGGCGGCGTCTGCCGGTGTGACGTGGCCGTCTCGGGGGGGCCAATCATGAAGGCGGTGCACGTCAAGGTCGAATCGGTGAAGACCCCACCGTCCAATTGGGCGATCGGGACGCCGTTCATTTATCAGTCGTCATTGTGGAGGATCAACGGCACGTATCTCGTGACGTCGCGCTCGGGGGTCCGGGAAGTGTGGTGGATTCTCGCGGAGCGGGCGAGCGACAATTGGTCGGCTGAATAGGAGGGCGGGCGATGAAACGGCGCCGGGAAGTGCGCGCAGTGCTTGGAGCCATGCTGACGGCCGTGCTGCTGGCCGCGGTCGTACCACCGGTCTTGGGCGACGCATACGTGGTGGCGCCGGGAGACACCATGAGCGTCACCGTGCTCAACGAGCCGTCGTTGAGCGGTTCCTACACCGTCGATCCCGACGGGAAGATCGCGCTGCCGCTTGCCGGCAGCATCCCTGTCGAGGGACTGACGCTCGACCAGGTGACGTCGACGATCGCCAAGGCGCTTGAGCCCTACATTGTCAAGCCGCAGGTCACCGTGGCGCTGCGGACCGTGAGCTCCAGAAACTACGTGTACGCGCTCGGTCAGGTCACAAAAACGGGTTCGTATACGATGGAACGCGGCTGGACCATCGCCGACCTCATCGCGGCCGCGGGCGGGACCACGTCGAGAGCCGCGCTGACCCAGGCGTTCATCCTCAGAAAGGACCAGACGATTCCCGTCGACCTCGATGCGCTGATCGTGAAGGGGCAGACGTCCGCAAACGTGGCGCTGCAACCCGGCGACGTGATCATCGTGCCGGAGACCAAGAACACCGTGCAGGTCATGGGCGAGGTGCTCCATCCCGGCAACTACACGTTCAAGGCGGGTGATCGTGTCGTCGACGTCATCTCAACCGCCGGCGGCAATACCACAAACGCCATCATCAAGGACGTCGGCGTGATCCGGCAGGACACCACCAAGAAGGCGGCCACCGTCATTCATATCGATCTGAACAAGTTCTACAAGGCCGGCGATCAGGCCCAGAACGTACCGTTGCTGCCCGGCGACATTGTGTACGTACCGCCGAAGGGAACGAACTGGCTCCAGGTTGTGTCGCAGCTCACCGGATTCGCGACGTTGATCACGATCTTCAAGTAGCACGGACGAAGGGGGCGGGCTGCGATGGAAGTCTGGAAGTATTACCGGGTTCTGCGACGGTGGCGGTGGGTCATCGTTGCCGCGATGATCGCGGGCGTCCTCGGCGGGCTGGCCTTTTACCGGCCCGGCATCCACGACTACAGCGCCACGGCGATCCTGCTGGTGCCGTCGGCCGACAGCGCCGCGTTCTCGACCCACCAAACCCAAGGGCCGGGGCAGACCCGAGGGTTGGCGGTCCTCGGGCGCATCTGGAGCTCCGACATTGCCGAGCGCGTGATTCAAGACCTCCACATGAACGAAAGTGTGTATGGGTTCCACCTGCGGCTGGCCGCCGCGCAGGACAAGGACAACCCGCTCATCCACATCGCGGTGAGCGGCCGGACCCCGCGCGAGGCCATTGCGCTCGCCAACGCGGTGGCGGACACGGTCGCACAGGACGACCGGGACGCCGGACAGCGGGACTTCACCGTCGCCCGTGAACTGGTGGAACGTCAGCTCACCACGGCGCAGGCGCAGGAACAGGCGTTGCAGGCGCAGCTCCTGGCTTTCGAGCGTGCGAACCAGGCGGACCTCTCGTCGCCGGCGCTCGTCCAGATCACCAGCCTCCAGACGCAGTTGCAGGACAACGACGTGGCGCTCCGGGAGGTGCAGGCCCGGTTGACCTCCACGAACGCCCAGTTGCAACAGCAGGGACCGACGCGAACCGAGCGCGAGCTCACGACCAACCCACAGACAGAGAGCATCCGAACACAGTTGCTGAACGCGGAGATCTCCCTCACGGGCGAGCTCGCATATCATACGGAGAGCCACCCTCATGTGATCGCGCTCAAGAAGCAGATCGACGGGCTCAAGGCACAGCTGGCCGCCGCGCTGACTCAGGCCGAGAACGCACGGCAGATCGTCCACAACGCGTTGTACGATTCCCTGACGGCGGCGCGCATCAACTTGGTGACGGACGAGATGGCGCTCGAAGCGAAGCGGGACGCATGGCAGCAGGTGATCGCCGCCACTGCGCGCCAGCTTCCCGTGGTGGCCCAGAAGAAAGCGCAGCAGGCCGGCTATTCCCGTGCCATCGGGGACCTCGACCGGATGATCCAATCGTTGACTCAGCAGGTCAGCGACGCCCGGCTGCGCGAGCAGGCGGCGCAGGCTCAGGCCAACGTGAGTGTGGTCGATCGTGCGCAGTCGGCGCAGGCAAACCCGTTCCGGGCTGAGGGATTCGTCCTGATGTTCGCGCTGATGCTCGGGCTGCTCCTCGGCGTCGGCTTGGCCGGTCTGTTGGAGTACCTCGACAATACCGTAAAGACGCCGCAGCGGGCGGAAGGGATCCTCGGCGTTCCCAACCTGGCCGCGATTCCGTCGCACAATCCTCCGTTCAATGAGGCGTATCGGATGCTGCGCGTGAACCTGACCGCGCTCGAACACGACAAACCGGAGATCTTTGCGTTCACGGGCGTGAAGCCGGGGGTCGGGACGTCGACGGTGGTCGCAAACACCGCACGTGCGTTTGCGCGGGCAGGCCGCCGGACGATCGTCGTCGATGCCGCGGTGGAGCGGCCTGTGCTGCACTCACGCTTTGGAGTGCCGAACGACATCGGCCTCGCAGACGTGCTGAACGCCCGCGCGACCTTGGCCGAAGCCCTGGTGCCCACCGGTGTCCGGAACCTCGAGGTCCTGCCGGCCGGCACGGTCGCGGCGGACGAAGGCGCGGTCGACGGACGCTTTGGCTCAACGGCCATGCGAGATCTGCTGACGGCGCTGCACGGGCGGGCGGACGTCGTGCTTTTCGATACCTCGCCGGCGTCGATCTTCTCTGCGACGCTGGACCTGGCACCGCTCATGTCCGGGGTTATCCTGGCCATCGACGCCCGCCAGGTGCCTCGCGGGTTGGAGCTGCAGGCCAAGACTCAACTGACCCGCGTCGGCGCCAGTTTGCTCGGGATGGTGTTGACCCGTATGCGCCCGGATCTGGTTGACAGCTATTACTACTACGATCGCCAGCTCAAGCCGCAGCGGCCGGGACTGTCGCCGGCGATGGCCGCTACGGGACTGGCGGTGCTGATCGGGGCGGCCGGCCTCGTGGCGGCGCTGCTCCTCAGGCGCGCCGGGCTGCACCTGCCGGCATTCGGCGAGGTGCTGGTGCGGTGGGCACCGTTCCTCCATTTCGGCGTCTTCGGCGGTCGTTAGCGATTTCGGGACGCACGCTCGTAGACTTTCTGCGGAGGACGAACGAAGTGATTAGTGCGCCGGAGCAGATGTTGGAGGAGCGGATCGCCGCCAAGACGGCGCGAGTCGGCGTGGTCGGCCTGGGCTACGTAGGACTGCCGCTGGCCGTGGAGTGCGCCAGGGCCGGCCTGACCGTCATCGGCGTCGATACGGACGCCGCGAAGATCGCCGCGCTCGGCGAGGGGCGATCCTACAACTTGGACGTCGGCGATGACGCGATCCGGTCCCTGGTGGGCGCGTCGCGGTTGTTCGCGTCGACGGGCTACGAGGCGTTGCAGGGCGCGGACGTTGTCGTTATCTGCGTGCCCACGCCGCTGACCAAAACCAAGGATCCCGATCTGTCCTACATCGTTGAAGCAGTCACCGCCTGTGTGCCGGCTCTGCGTCCCGCGATGCTCGTGATCCTCGAAAGCACGACGTATCCGGGGACGACTGTCGAGGTCGTCAAGCCCATCTTGGAGCGGAGCGGACTGGCCGCCGGCGTGGATTTCGCGCTGGCCTTCTCGCCGGAACGGATCGATCCAGGCAACCGCGCGTACCGGTTTCGGGATGTGCCCAAAGTCGTCGGCGGTCTCACACCGGCGTGCACCCGCCTTGCGGCGCGATTCTACGGCCAGATCGTCGAGCGCGTCGTCCCCGTGGCGTCCCCGACGCTCGCGGAGATGGTCAAAGTGTACGAGAACGTCTTCCGCAACGTCAACATCGCGCTTGTGAACGAACTCACGCTGCTCTGCGATCGGATGGGCCTCGACGTCTGGGACGTGATCGACGCCGCGTCTACGAAGCCGTACGGGTTCGTCGCGTTCTACCCGGGGCCGGGCGTAGGCGGACACTGCATTCCGGTCGATCCGTACTATCTGCTCGCCAAGGCCCGGGAGTATGATTTTCACGCCCGGTTTATTGAACTCGCGGCGACCGTTAACGACAGCATGCCGTACTATGTGATTTCTCGCACGCACAGCGCGCTTGAATCGCGGGGCAAGACGATTCGTGGCGCCGACGTGCTCGTGCTCGGAGTTGCCTACAAGCGTGACGTGGCGGACGCGCGGATGTCCCCCGCCACGAAGATCATCGAGTTGTTGGGCAAACGCGGAGCGCGGGTTCGCTACCATGATCCGCATGTGCCGGAGATCATGCTGCCGAATCCGGGGCGGCTGACCTCGATACCCCTGACAGATGAGGCACTGACCGGGAGCGATTGCGTGATCATTACCACGGATCACAGCGCCGTGGACTACGATCGCGTCCTCGCGCGCGCCCCGCTGATACTCGACACGCGGAACAGGCTCCGCCGGCTCGAGGGACGCAATCGCGCGGACCACGTCCTGACGTTGTGAACGTCCGCTCTCGGGGGCAGGCATCCGGCGCGCCCTGCGGCCTCTTGTGGGCCGTGCTGGCGGTGGCGTTCATCGCGCGGCTCGCCGCCGTCCAGGTATTCATCGGTTGGCATGCGCCGCCCGCGGTCGAGCCGGCCGCGGACAGCCGTATTCATATGGCGCTGGTCCGCAGCCTCCTCGGCGGGCACGGGTTCAGTTTGTTTGGGGCTCCCACGGGGGAGACGCCGCCGCTTTATATCTTTCTGCTCGCGGGGCTCTACCGGCTGTTCGGGGATCCGGCCGCCGTCCGGATTGTGCAGGGGGGGCTCGGCGCCGCCGACTGCGCCCTACTGTATACGATTGGGAGTCGATTGTTCAATCGGACCACGGCGCTTGCCGGCGCGGCGCTCCTGGCGGTGTACCCCTTGGCCGTGTACCTCTCCTCGCTGCATCTGACGGAGAATTTGTTTCTTCCGTTACTGCTGCTCGTTGTGCTGCAGAGCATCCGTGTCGCGGAGCGGCCGTCGCCAGCGGCGGCCGCGGTCCTGGGCGCGCTGATCGGCCTTTGCGCTCTCACGCGGGCGGCGTTTTTGGGATTCTTTCCGCTCGTGGTCCCGTGGGCGATGGCGACCTGGGGATGGCGCCATCCGGTGGCGTACCGTTCGGCGGCCGTCGTACTGCTCGGCGCGGCGATCTTGATTCTGCCGTGGACGGTGCGGAACGCGATGGTCCTGCATACGTTCGCGCCGGTGCAGGACAACGGCGGCCTGATGTTTTGGGCCGGCAACAACGCCGCCGCCGACGGCGGCATCACATGGCCCACCTGGCGGACGTGGACGGCGACGCGGCCCCCCGATACCCCGTTGTACGGATGGACCGGCCTTACGCAGGGCCGGGCGAACCGTCTCTACGTGCGTGAAGCGCTGGCGTGGATCCACGGGCATCCCCGCGCCTACGTTCGCCTGCTCGCCCGGAAATTCGGCCGCCTGTACGGGTTCACGAAGAGCCAGGACCGCGAGGACCTGCGCGTGCCGCGGCCCGTGGTGCTGTGTCACATCGCCGTGCTGGTCTCGGCGGCGCTGGGCCTCGTGCTGACCCGCCGGCGGTGGAGATCGCTCGCCATGCTCGCGCTGCTCATCGTGTTCGCCAACGCCACCGTGCTTGTATTCAGCGGGTCGACGCGATACGAGCTGCCGATGCTGCCGAGCCTGGTCCTGTATGCCGGCGCGGCCGCTTCTGCGGCAGGCGCGCGCGTGGCGAGCGCGCTGAGGCCGATGTTCGCCGCCCCCGTCCTGAAAGAGGCTTCGCCCTCATGAGCATGCGCCTCGACGCCGAGCGTACGCCGCTGATGCTGGCCCTTGGTTTGGCGGGTCTCCTCGGCGTCTTCCTCGTCACGCAACCCCCGGCGGTGGTCGGCGCCACGCTGGCCGCGGTCGTCGTGCTCGTGCTGGCGTTCTTCAATCGGATGCTCGCGTTGTATGCGGTCGCCGCTGCCGCGGCGGTGTCGCCGGAGATCATCGTCGGCGGGACGAGCACGCACCTTCGTGTCGACGCCGTGCTGATGGTTGTGTTCGCGGCCGTCTGGCTGTTGAAACTGGCGGTCTCCAGCGAGCGAGAGACCTCCCCGCTCGACCGGGTGGTGGTCGCCTACGTGTTGGTCGGCTTCGCGTCGATCCTGTGGGGCCTGTACATTGGCACCGCGCACCTGACGCTGGCCGACAAGGATCTCAGCGCGCCGCTGCACTTCCTGGAGCGCATCGAATTCGCATTTCTGTTCTTCGTGCTGGTCGACACGCTGCGAACGGCGGACGACGTCAGAAATTTCACGTACATCATGATGGCCGCGCTCGTGGCCCTCAGCGCGTACTCGGTGCAGCAGTATTTCAGCGGCGCCAGCCCCATCGCGGCGGCGCCCGGCGGCGCACCTGTGCACGAGCCGGGCTGGGCATCGTTGCTCAACGTCACATTTGCGCTCTCGCTTCTGCCCGCCGTTCGTCGGCCTGGCAAGGTGCTCCTGCTCGCGATCGTCTGCTTCTCGTTGGCGGTGCTACCGCTGACGCTTGGACGCAACTTTATGGTGTCGACCATGTTCGTCATCGCGTTTATTGGGGTGACCCAGCAGCGGTGGCTGCTGGCTTTCCTGCCGCTTCCACTGCTGTCGTGGATGCTCTACCCTAAGGTGTTCGCCAATCGCGTTCTGTCGCTCCAACACCTGTTTTCGCTCGACCCTACCGGCACGCAGACGGCCGGGGCGTCGCTCTTGTCGCGCGTGATCGCGCCCGTCTCCTACACGATGCTTTCTCTCGGGTACTCGCCGCTGCTCGGCTTCGGCCTTGCGGCTCAGCCGCTCGGCGCCATGGACAGCGAGTACGTAACCCAGCTCTATTACACCGGGGTCATCGGCTTCGTTGTGTTCATCGCGTTAGGCTCGCGCCTGTTCCGGATGTCGATCCAGACGGTGCGGGCGGCCAGAGATCCGGTTCACTGTGCGCTGGCCAGGGCCTATTTGCTGATTCTGATCGCCTACGGGTTCTTCAGCGCTCTGAGCGCCTCCATTTCGGCATCGCGTGCCGGTACGTTCTTCTTTATCATCGCGGGTATGACCGCCGCGCTTCACCGGTCGGTGACCCAGTCTACTTCGCCTGGACAGGCGCCGCCGAGCTTGGCCGAGAGGACGCATGACGATGACTCGCCAACTTGATTGTCCTGATAAGACCACTGAGTCGCGCGTCGCCCTGTCTTTGATCCTGCCGACGTACAACGAACGGCACAATATCGCTCCGCTCGTCGAGCGCATCGGCCGGGCCCTGGCTGGCCTCTCGTACGAGGTCATCTTTGTCGACGACAGCACGGACGGCACGGACCGCGTCGTGGCGCGGTGCGCCGCCACCGACCGCCGCGTGATGCTCATCCATCGGGAAGGGAGAGGGGGGCTCGCTACGGCCGTCGTAGCGGGCATGCGGCGTGCGTCCGGCGGACTGCTCGCGGTGCTCGACACGGACCTGCAGCATCCGCCGGAGGTGCTGTCGCTCCTCGTGGAGGCCGCCGAGCACACGGGTGCCGATGTCGTGATCGCCAGTCGGCACATCTCGGGCGGCGGCGTGCGGGCGTTCTCGCTGCCGAGGCGTTTGGCGTCGCGCTTGGCGGCGGGCCTCGCGAGGCTGCTGCTGTCGCGCGCCCGGCTGGTCTCGGACCCAATGTCCGGTTTTTTCGTAGTGCGGCGCGAGGTCATCGAGGACGTGCCGCTCCGTCCTATCGGCTACAAGATCCTGCTCGAAATTCTCGTGCGCGGACGGCTCTCGCGGGTCGCGGAGGTACCGTATCTCTTCGAAGCCAGGAGCGCGGGACAGAGCAAGCTGACGCTGCGGCAGCAGCGTGAGTATCTTGAGCATCTCGCGCGGATTGTCGGCGTGCAGCCCGACGACCTCCGGTTTGCCAAGTTCTGTCTCGTCGGCGCTAGCGGTGTGCTGCTGAATACGGGGATGCTGTGGCTGCTCACCCGCGCAGGTCTTCACTATCTGTGGGCCGGGGTCGCCGCGACACTGTGCGCCACCACCTCGAACTTCCTGCTTAACGACAGATTGACGTGGCGGGAGCGCAGCTCTCCGACCCCCCGGGTGCTTCTGGCACGCTATCTCCAGTACTGGATCGTCACGGGCATAGCGTCGGGGGTTCAGTTGTCGTTGCTATTCGGGCTGACCACGATCGGCGTGCCGTACCTGCTGTCCAACCTCGTGGGCATCGCGGCGGGAACGCTCTGGAACTTTCTCACCAACGGGCGATGGACCTGGAAACCGGGGCCCGTGACAGTTACGCGCGCCGTGTACACCGGCCGGCCGACGGAGCCGACGAGAGCCGCGCTGACATCGGGAGGCGCGGGGGGCTAGCCGCTCCGTCGCGGGCCCACGGAAGGATCGGAGGCACGTTCAATGCGCATCGTTGTTATAGGGGCCGGATACGTCGGTCTGGCGATCGCCGGCGGGTTTGCCAAGCTGGCGCACCACGTGACCCTGATCGAGCGGGATCGTGCGCGTGTGGACATGATCCGGCGCGGCCAGGTCCCGTTCCATGAGCCGGAGATGCCGGCCCTGCTGGCCGCCGGGCTTCGAAGCGGCATGCTTCGCGTCGCCGAGACGGGGGTTTCCGCCGCGGCAGACGCGGATATCGTCTTTGTGGCGGTCGGCACACCCGCCGGGCCCGACGGCGATCCGGACCTGAGCGCGGTGGACGACGTCGTAGGCGATTTGGCGCGCCTGCCGCGCCTCGGCGTCGTCGCGCTCAAGAGCACGATACCGGTCGGCACCACGGCGCGGGTGCAGACCGCCCTCGGAGCGCGCGGACGGTGCGCGGGAATCGCGTACACGCCTGAGTTCTTGTCGGAAGGCACCGCGGTCGCGGATTTCTTCCATCCGCACCGCGTGATCATCGGTACCGCGTCGCAGAAGGCGGCCAAACTGCTGTCGGCGCTCTACCAGCCGTTCCACTGCCCGATTCTGGTGACCGACGCGGCGACGGCCGAAATGACCAAGTACGCGGCCAACGCTTTCCTGGCCACACGGATCTCGTTCATCAACGAGATTGCGATGTTTTGTGAGCGGACGGGCGCCGACGTCTCCGCCGTCGCCGCGGGGCTCGGCCTCGATCCTCGCGTCGGCCCGCACTTCCTGAGGGCGGGCATCGGGTTCGGCGGGTCCTGCCTCCCCAAGGACATATGCGCGCTGCGCGCGCGTGCGCGCCGCGACGGGATCGCCCCAACGCTGTTGGACGCCGTATGGGAAGTCAACGACGCCGTCCGGCGCGCCTTTGTGGAGAAGGTGGCCGCGGTTCTGGCCGGTCTCGCCGGAAGGACCGTCGCGGCGCTCGGGCTGGCTTTCAAGGGCGGGACCAGCGATCTCAGGGAATCGCCCGCGCTGGACATCGTGGCGCGCCTGGCCGCCCGGGGCGCCGCGGTGAGGGCGTACGATCCGGCCGCCGGCCCGTGGGCCGCGGGTCTCGTCCCGGGGCTCCTCTGTTACGGCGGTCCCTACGAAGCGGCCCGCGGGGCGGACGCGGTGCTGCTGCTGACGGACAGCGCCGAATTCGCGCGGCTTGATTGGTCCCGGCTCAGGAGACAGATGCGTCGGCCGCTCGCGTTGGACGGCCGGGGCCTCGGGCTCGCGTCCGCCGCAGAGTCCGACGGATTTTCGTACGTTGGTCCGGGGCAAAGCGCGCCGTTCCTCGTCCCGGTCGCGGGGGCTCCGCTGCGGCAGGTGCCGCTGTGATCGCCGTCATCCGGCAAGGACCGGCCGAATCGGTTATTCGCGGCACCCGCCGCATCCCGCTCTTCGGGGCGCTGCGGGATCTCTGGCGGTTCCGCGGCGTCATCCTCGCGTTCGCCGAGCGAAATGTGCGCCTGAGGTACAAACAGGCGGTCTTTGGCGTCGCCTGGTCGGTGGTACAGCCACTTGCCTTCCTCGTCGTCTTTACGCTGGTCTTCGCGCGGATCAGTGGCAGAGGCACGGCCTACCCGGCGTTCGCGATCACCGCGCTCGTCCCGTGGTTTTTCGTTCAGAACGGCGCGATGCTCGGCGCCAATTCGCTGCTGACCGATGCGGCGCTGCTGCGCAAAGTGTACTTCCCCCGGGAGATTCCGGTCGTGGCCGCGGTGCTGGCGTCCGCGCTCGATCTCGCGATCGGGCTTGCGGTGCTGGTCGTCGCGGGCCCTTTCATCGGCCTGCACCTCTCCGTCCAGACGCTCCTCATTCTGCCGCTCTCCGTAATGCTGGGGGGCCTGGCCGTGGGCGTGGCGATGCCGCTGGCGGCCCTGAACGTCTACTATCGGGATTTCCGGTACGCCTTGCCCCTGTTCTTGCAGCTCTGGATGTTCGCCAGTCCGGTCGCCTACCCGCTGACCATTGTGCAGCCGCACTGGCGGGTCGTGTACGTGCTCTTGAACCCGGCGGCCGGCGTTCTCTCGGCGTACCGGGCGGCGATGCTGCACCAACCCATCGGCGTCGATGTGCTCGCCGTGAACGCGGCGACGATCATAGTCGTGGTATGGGCCGGTTACGCGCTGTTCAAGCGCATCGAGCCGGGATTCGCGGACGCGGTGTAAGGCGATGGCATCCGCGCTCAAGTTCGAGCACGTGAGCAAGCGGTACACGATCGGCGGGCCGCTGTACGCGTCGCTGCGCTACGATCTCGCGCGCGCGGCGCGCGGCCTGCTGACCGGATTCCGCGCACCCGACACTGCGCCGCGGCGGTCGAAGCTCGCGCTCGACGACGTGTCCTTTGACGTGAGAGAGGGCGAGTCGTGGGGCATCGTGGGGCCCAACGGCGCGGGCAAGACGACCATGCTGCGCCTGCTCACCCGCATCTCCTACCCGACCGCGGGGAGCATCCGGGTGCGGGGCCGCGTGGCGGCGCTGATCGAGGTCGGCTCGGGCATTCACCCCGAACTGAGCGCCCGGGAGAACATCTGGCTGTACGGCCAGATTCTGGGCATGTCGAAGGCCGACATCGCGCGGCACTTCGACGAGATCGTGGAGTTCGCCGAACTCTCCGAGGCGCTCGACACGCCCGTCAAGATGTATTCGAGCGGCATGATGGTCCGCCTCGGGTTCTCGATCGCGAGCCACCTGAATCCCGACATCTTCGTGTGCGACGAGGCGCTGGCCGTCGGCGACGCGGTGTTCCAGGCGAAGTGCGTCAACCGAATGACGCAGCTCATGCGCGACGGGAAAACGCTCCTCTTCGTCTCCCATCATCTTCCGGCGGTTGAAGCGGTGTGCCCCCGTGCCATCTTCCTGCTCGACGGGCGCATCCAGGCGACCGGCGCGACCGCCGAGGCCATAGACGCCTACTTGGCCTGGGTCGATAGGCGCCAGGAGAGCGGGATGCGGGGCAACGGGAGCCAGCCGACGGGCGCTGCCGTCTCGATCGAGGGCGTGACGCTGTGCGACGCCGCGGGCGCTCCTCGGCGGGCGTTTCGCACGGGCGACGACATCGAAGTGCGGATCACGATGCGGGCGGCCAAGCCGGTCCCGTGGCCCGCGCTCGCCCTCGGAATCACCGACGGCCGTCCGGGTCCGCTGGTCCTCTGCTCGATGGGAGGAAACGGGCACCGGCCTTCCGTGCTCGACGGAGCCGTGACCGTGGCATGTCGTCTCCGGGGCGTGCCCCTGATGCCGCGAATCTATCAATTGTACTTCAACATGGATTCTGCAAGCGACCGACCGCCGGCGCCGGGCGTGGGATGGCAGAATATCGGTTCGTTCCGTATCGCGGAGGGGCCCGGCGGGCAACACGCCGTCGCCGGGACCAAGGTCGCCAGCATCGAGGCACCCGTCCACGTCATGAATGAGTGGACGTGGAGCTGACCGTGCGCATCTGCCATGTCACCTCCGCCGACCCGGATCAGGGGGTTACAGGCGTGGCGGCGTACGTCCGCGATCTGGCCCATGCGCTGGCAGGCGCGGGACACGAGGTTGGACACGTCTACCGTACCCCCGGCCCCGCTGTTGCAGGGGTCTCGTCCGTCCGGTGGACGGTCCGCCGGGGGTGCCGTTATGCCGCCGTGTCGGCGAACGACGCGGGCGACGGAAGTCCGGCGTCGCGGTTCGAGGGCGACGTGCGCGGCGGTCCCGCTTTGAACGCGTGGCTCGCCGCCGTCGAGGGCATCCATCCCGACGTCGTTCACGTGCACGACCTCTCCGGAGTACCCGCGGACATCATCCCGGCGTGCTGCGCGCGCGCGTATCCGGTCATCGTGACCCTCCACGACTTCTGGGCATTCTGCCGGCGGCTGCTCCTTGTCCGGCAGGATCTCACGCCGTGCGATGGACCCGACGGCGGCCGCAACTGCGCGCGCTACTGCGCCGGGGAGCCGCGGCCCACGCGGCGCATGCTCACACGTCTTTTGATCCAGACTGGTCCGCTCTCGCGGCCGTTGCGCATGGCACGCAGGGCGTACCGCCGTGTGCGCGGCGCCCGGGCCTCCCAGTTTGTGGTGCGCCGCGGGACCGGTTCCGCCGGCGCGACCGGGGACGCGATCACGGCATACGCGTCCCGCCAAGCCCTCATGCGGGATGCGCTGCTCGCCGCCACGTGTCTTCTGGCGCCGTCCGAGGATACGCGTGCGCAGTACGAACGGCAGGGATATCCTCGCGGGCGGATCCGCGTGCTGCCCCTCAGCCTATTGTTCGAAGGGCGGGCGCGCGGCCCGCGTGGGTTCCGCGGGTATCCGGTGCGGTTCGGTTACATGGGCCGGGTGAACGCCTGGAAAGGTGCCCATGTGCTCGCCGAGGCGGCGGCGGAGATTCCCGCCGATCGCGCGCATGTCACGTTCTACGGCGCCGTGGAGCCGGAGGACGAGCGGTACCTTACGGTGCTCGCCGGCGGAGGCGGGCGCGTCTCGTTCAGCGGCCGGTATACCCGCGCGCAGCTGGCGGAGATTGTCGAGGAAATCGACGTGGCGGTCTTTCCGTCCATCATGCGAGAGACCCAGGGGCTGGTCGGCTTAGAAGCGCAGATCGCCGGACTTCCGGTGATTGCCGCCGCCGGCGGTGCGATTCCCGAGTACGTCCACCACGACGTCAACGGTCTCTTGTTCACTCCCGGCAGCGCATCCGGACTCCGAGAGCAACTCCGGCGTGTGGTCGATGAGCCAGAAATGATCGGCCGGCTCTCCGCCAACGTGCGTCCACCTCGTCGCATGGACTGGCACCTCGCGGAAATTCTGCCGATTTACGAAGCCGCCGTGTCCGGCGAGCGGCAGGCGGTGAGCAGCCGATGAGGCGGAAAGGCGGGCAACACGCATGGACCGTCTTTTCGGCATAATTCCGGCGGGCGGAAGAGGAAGCCGCCTCGCTCCGTATCCCGGCCCGAAGGAGCTATTTCCGATCGGGTGGCAGCCCTACGCCGTCAACGGCGAAGTGCACAAGCGCCCGAAGGTCGTCAGCCAGTACATTGTCGAGGCGATGGTCCGTGCCGGAGTCAGACAGGTATTGATGATCGTCGGCGAGCACAAATACGATCTACTTCGCTACTACGGCAACGGCGCGCGCTTCGGAACCCAACTGGCCTACCTGTTTCAAGAGCAGCCCGAGGGAATGGTGCACGCGATCGACCTAGCATACCCGTGGATTCGCGGCGGCCACGTCGTTTTCGGGATGCCCGATACGGTGATTCATCCGCCCGATGCGCTCGCGCGCCTTCTCGCAGCGCACCGCGAGCGCGGCGCGGACGTCACACTTGGATTGTTCACCACGAATCGACCGGAGAAGTTCGGAATGGTAGAGGTCGACGCCGCCGGACGGGTGATCGCGCACGTCGATAAGCCGAAGGAGACGGCGCTCACGCTTATGTGGGGGTGCGCGGCCTGGACGCCGTCCTTCACGGAGTTGGTGCACGAGGTCCGGTCACGCGGTCGCACCCACGGTCGGGAGACGGTGTTGGGCGATGCCATTGACGAGGCTCTCGAGCGTGGTATGTCCGTTGGTGGATTGCATTTCGCCGATGGTTTCTATGTCGACATCGGAACCTATGATGAACTTGTCGAGGCCGATTCTAAGATCCGGGAGGCGCAGCGGTGAGCGCTCGGCCCGACGTGTCTGTCGTGATCAGCAACTACAACACGCGCGATAGGCTCGAGGCGTGTCTTCGCTCACTCACAAGCGATTTGGAGACCAGCGGCCTCCGCTTCGAGGTGCTTGTTGTCGACGACGCTTCGAGCGATGGGTCGCCGGAGATGGTTGCGGCCTCGTTCCCCGCTGTGCGCCTCCTTCAGACCGGGGTGAACTGCGGATATGCGAAGGCCAACAACATCGGAGTACGCGCCGCCGGCGGCGCGGCGGTGCTGCTTCTCAACTCCGATACGGTGGTGATGCCGGGAGCGATCCCGGCACTCCACCAAACGCTCCGGCAGTCGCGGCGGCTGGCCGCCGTGGGACCAGTTCTGCTCAACCCCGATCATACCGTGCAACGCTCTTGCTGGCGGTATCCCATGACCGGCCTCGTCGGTAACATGTTCGCGTTGTTTACGGTTCGCGTGTGGGACGACTACAGGCGCTGGGACGGCGCCAGGAACCAGTGTGTCGATTGGATGAGCTCGGCCGCGATGATGATAGACCGGGCGGCGCTCGACCGGGTCGGCTTATTCGACGAGGCATTCTGGGTCTACGGCGTCGATATCGATTGGGCGGTGCGCGCGCATCGTGCGGGATATCGCTTTTTGGCTGTCGCCGGTGCGCGAATCATCCATCACGGGCGGTCGTCGTGGGGCACGATGGGAACGCGAATGCGGCTCGACCACATGCGTTCGCAGGATCGGCTCTTCCGAAAGCATTACGGTCGGGCGGGCTGGCTGTTCTATCGCGCGGCCATGCTCTGCAGCAGCGCGGTACGCCTCGTGGTGTGGGGAATTCCGTGTCTGCTCGGCAACCGCCGCCTGGATCCGAAGGTCGCCTTCCTCGTGGAGTCGGTTCGTTGGGCTGTGCGCGGCGATAGGGGAGGGACCGTTCGATACGGCGCGCCGGCGGGAGGTCGCGGCTTCGAAGTTCCGCTGTAAAGGAGGCCGGTAACGGTTTGAACATCCTCATCGTATCCCCATTCCTCCCGTATCCCCTCGACAACGGCGGGGCGATGCGCATCTACCACCTTGCACGTCACCTCGCCGCGCGGCACCGGGTGGCGCTGTTGAGTTACGGAATCCTGACCGATGATGCCGCGCGTGCGTTGAGCTTTTGCGAATCGGTCACGGTCGCGCCGGCTCCCGAATTTCCGCGTCCGTGGCGGGAACACCTCAGGGCGCTTCCGGGTCCGTTGCCCGCGTCGGTCTGTTACCCTATCGGCCCGTTGGTTGAGCGACTGCAGTCCGTCCTGCGACGGTCCCATTTTGACGTGATTGAGGTAGAGTTCCTGGGGATCGCGCACGTCGTTCATGCGTTCGGCGCGGGACCGCGGCGGATACTCGTCAATCACCTCATCACGTCGGAGTCAAGGTCCCGGCAGTTGCGTCTCATGCCCTGGGGGGTGAAGCGGTTCTATTACGGCATGGATCTTCTTAAGTTGCGGCGGTACGAGCGACGCGTGCTCTCCGCATTCGACGGCTGTGTGACGGTCTCTGCCCGCGATGCGGCGCGAATTGCTTCCTGGGCGCCTGGTGTGCCGGTCGCCGCCGTGGCGAACGGCGTCGACACGGATGCCTTTCGGCCGCAGGGCACGGAAGCTCCCGATTCGCTGATTTTCATCGGATCGTTCGACCGTGACCAGGTGAACGCCGACGCCGCGATCTATCTCGCGCGAGCGGTCCTGCCCCTCATTCGCCGGTACATCCCGAACGCACGGCTGACGGTGGTCGGGTCCAATCCTCCCGCCGCCGTCCGTGATCTCGCGCGCTTCCCCGGGATCACGGTGACGGGACGGGTCGATGATGTCCGGCCCCATTTGTCTCGAGCGAGCGTGATGGTATTGCCCCTACGCGGTGGTGCGGGGACCAAGATTCGAGTCTACACGGCCATGGCAATGCAAAAGCCCATCGTCGCAACGTCCGTCGCGGCGGAGGGGCTCGAGGCAGCTCCAGGCCGCGAGATCGTGATTGCGGATGGTCTCCAAGCGTTCGCGGACGAGGTGGTTTCATTGCTGAACGACAGGGAGCGTCGGCAGCGGATCGGCCGGGCGGCGCGCGCCCGGGCGGTCGCGGAATACGACTGGAGGATCAGTGCCGGCCGGCTCGAGGAGTTTCTCCAGACGTTGACCGCAGAGACCCGTAGGCAGGCGCCCGGAGCGGTAGTCGCAGAGGCCGGACGCGGCGCCGGACCGCTCGATCTCGTGACGAGTCGCGCCAAGAGGTAACGGACGATGTGCGGAATCTGCGGAGTAATCTGCGGTCACGACGGCGTTGGCCCGCAGCGCGGCGAGCTCGAACGGATGACCGAGAGGCTCCGCCACCGCGGGCCGGACGCGGGCGGCGTGTACGTCAACGGCCGCGCCGGATTGGGCAACCGCCGTCTCAGCATCATCGACTTGGCCGGCGGCGACCAACCGATTTCCAACGAAGATCGGACCGTTTGGATCGTCTACAACGGTGAGACCTTTAACTATCGGGAACTGCGGGCGGATCTCGCCGCGCGCGGCCACCGGTTTGCCACGGTGAGCGACACCGAGGTCGTGGTTCACCTGTACGAGGAGCACGGTCCGGACTGCGTGCGGCACCTGCGTGGAATGTACGCGTTCGCGATCTGGGACGCGTGCCGCGGCACACTGTTCCTGGCTCGCGACCGCCTCGGCATCAAGCCGCTCTACTACGCGGAGCAGGACGGCGGTCTAGTCTTCGCATCCGAACTAAAGAGTCTCCTGGCGGGTTTCCACGGCCCGCGCGAGTTCGACCCAGAGGCCGTCGAGGAGTACATCACTCTGGGTTATGTGCCCGCGCCGCGTACGATTCTCCGCGGCATCCGCAAACTGCCGCCGGCCCACTCGCTGGAATGGGCGCAGAGCCGGATTACGCTGCGCCGGTATTGGGACGTGCGCTACACCGGCGACGGACCGCGTGAGGTCGGCGAGGCGGCGGCGTTGCTGCGGGAGCGGCTCACCGAGGCCGTCCGCGCCTGGATGATCAGCGACGTCCCCGTGGGAGCGTTTCTGAGCGGCGGCGTGGACAGCAGCGTGGTGACCGCGCTCATGTGCCGGCTGGCAGGGGACCGCGTCCGCACGTTCTCGATCGGCTTCGACGACCCCCGGTACGACGAACGAGAATACGCGCGTCAGATGGTGCGGCGGTACGGCACCGATCACGAGGAGGTCCTGCTCGAGGCCACGGTACTCGACGGCCTGCCCCGGCTCGCGTGGTTCATGGACGAGCCGCTCGCCGATGATTCGGCGGTGCCGACGTACGTCGTGTCCGAACTCGCGCACCGGCGAGTGAAAGTGGTCCTGTCCGGCGACGGCGGGGACGAGCTGTTTGGCGGGTACGCGTGGACCGCGCGCGATCAGATGCGGCGGTGGGCCGGATGGATCCCGGGCGCCATTCGAAAGCCGCTGGCCCGCCTCAGCCTGAATGGGGGGACCGATCTCGCGGGCCCTCGCTGGGAGGCGCGCCTGCGGCGTGGAATGAGCGACGCGATGGCCACGCTCGAAGACGGCTACTTGCGCCGGACCACCGTTGGGGCCGCCTTCAAGTCCGCGCTGTACCATTCATCGCTGCGCCGGAGTCTCGGTGCCTACGACGGCGCGGAGCCTGCCCGGGCCCGGCTCGGTGCCGTCGCGGTCGCGGACCCGCGGGAGCGCATGCTCTATGCCGACCAGACGCTGTATCTGCCGGACGACATTCTGTTCAAGGTCGACCGGATGAGCATGGCGCACTCGCTGGAGGCGCGGACGCCGCTTCTGGATCACCCGCTTGTCGAGTTCGCGGCGTCGCTGCCGTACCACCTGAAAGTGCGGGGCTTGGTGTCCAAGTACGTTCTCAAGGCGGCCGTCCGCGATCTCGTGCCGGAGGGGCTGCTGCGGCAGCGCAAGCACGGCTTCAGCATGCCGGTGGGCCGGTGGCTCCGCACGCGCGGCGCAGCGGCGGCGCGCGCGATCCTCATGGGCCCGGCCGCCGAACGCCGCGCCCTGTGGGCGCCCTCCTTCGTGCGCTGGCTCGTGGACCAGCACATGGAAGGCCGGCGAGACTTCGGGCGCCGGTTGTGGAGCCTGCTGGTGCTCGAGGTGTGGGCGCGACTCTATCTGGACGCGGCGCCGGGGCAGGCGCCGCCGGAGCGGGTTTCCGACCTCGCGTAACACTGTATCTGTATATGCCCTATCTGGGGAGAAGACGATGCGAATCGCGGTGACGGGAGGCGCTGGATTCATCGGGAGCCACCTCGTGGAGCGGCTACTCGCGCTCGGGCATGAGGTGCGCTGTCTCGAGAACTTCGACGCCTACTACGACGAGGCCCTGAAGCGGCGAAATCTCGGGCGCGCCCTCGACTCCTCGCGGTTCCGGCTTGTCGAAGGCGACATCCGGGACGCCGCGGCGATGGACCCGGTGTTGGAGGGCGGATCCGACGCGGTGGTCCACCTCGCCGCCCGGCCGGGCGTCCGGCGGTCCCTCGAGGAGCCGGCCGCGTACGCGCAGATCAACGTGGTCGGGACGATCAACGTGCTCGAGGCATGCCGTCTCCACCGCGTCGGCCGCATCGTCGTCGCCTCGTCGTCGTCCGTGTACGGCCGCAGCCCGGATGTTCCGTTCCGGGAGGACGAGAGCCGTCTCATGCCGGCGTCGCCGTACGGGGCCAGCAAGTTGGCGGCCGAGCAATTCAGTAGGGTCTTCCACGAGTTGTACGGGATCCCGGTCACATGCCTCCGGTTCTTCACCGTGTACGGGCCGCGGCAGCGTCCCGACATGGCCATCGCCAAGTTCGTCCGGTGCGTGAGTACCGGGACCCCGCTCCCGATGTACGGCGACGGCAGCACGCGCCGCGACTACACGTACGTGCGGGACGTCGTCGAAGGAGTGGTGGGTGCGATCGAGCGGTCCGCGGGCTACCGTGTGTATAACCTGGGAACCGAGGACACTGTGTCGTTGCGCGAGTTGATCGCGACGATCGAACGCGCCGTGGGCCGGCGCGCGGTGCTCGAGCAGCATCCGGATCAGCCGGGGGACGTGCCGCTGACACACGCCAGCGTGGCGCGCGCCGCTCGGGAACTGGGATACGCGCCGCGCGTCGGGATCGAGCAGGGCGTCCGCGCGTACGTCGCCTGGCTGCGCGGGACGGCTCCCGCGGCGGTGGAGGCGTAAATGACCGCCGGGCTCGACCCGATTTTGAGACTCGACGGACAGGCGCTCGCGGTGGTGGCCGCCGAGCAGCGCCGAGAGTTCGTGCGATACCTCCGCGACGGTCCGCCCTCGAGTGTCAGGCGCATCCTCGGGCGTGACGGGGTCGGCGATCCCCGTATCTCCGTCATCATCCCGACCGCCGATGGGAATCGCGGCGGGTATCTGCCGGCGCTTCTCGCGCAACTGACCCGGCAGACCTTTCAGCGCTTCGAGGTGATCGTGGTCGAAGGCGACCGCCGCCAGGGGCGTGCCATCAATACCGCGGCGGCCATCGCCCGCGGCGATCTCCTGGTCACGATGGACGACGATACCCGGATCGGCCACGACAATCTGTTGGAGCGGATCTTGCCGGCGTTCGACGCCGATCCGGCCATCGGCATTGCCGGCGCGGCGAATCTCGTGCCACGCGACGCGCCGTGGCTCGTGCGGCGGGCAATGCGGGAATTGCCCCGGCGGTCGTCCCGGCTCGTCCGGGAAATCACCGACAGCGACATGGCGGAGCACCCGTGCCTGGCCATCCGGAAAGACATCTTCTACCGCATCGGCGGGGAGCACGAGTGGATCCCGCGAGGTCTGGACCCGTACCTGCGCCGGGAGGTGCGCAGGTTCGGCTACCGCGTCGTGCTGGTCCCCGACGCGTGGATCCATCATCTGCTGCCGCCGACGCTCCGCGGCATCCTGCGTCAGTATCATCGCAACGGGCAGCAGGCGGCGTATGTCCAAAAATTCTTTCCGCAATTCGTCATCGATCAGGCTTTGGATCATGCCGTCGCCCCGTCCGAGGAGTCCGGCGCGCGGCGCCGCTTCTGGAGGTACGGGGCCAGAATGCTCGGCGCGCTGGCTTCCGGGCGATGCATCTATGCCGGAACGCTGCTGACCTATGCGGTCGGCTATGCTCAGGGGCTGCGCGCGAAGGAACAAACGCCGTGATCGGATCCGCCGTACCCTACGCGCGCCGCCTGCGCATGGCGGGATGCCGGCTCCTTCTGGGACAGACATTCTGCCAGGCGGCCGCGGTGTCCCGGAGCACCGAATGGCTTCCCCCGACTGCCGTGCGCGACCGCCAGTGGGATGGCGTACTGGAGATCGTTCGCGCAGCACGGGAGGCGGGCGCGCCGGGCGCGGGCCGCCTGGACGCCGGTATGACGCCCGGCCGGTTCGCCGAGGTCCCGCCGCTCACGCGGGAGGAGCTTCGTCGCGCCGTGGGCGCCGATGCATCGCCGAGGCTGCGGGGCATGCGCCGCGCATCGGGCGGCAGCGGAGGTGCCGGTCTCGCGGTGCCGATCGACCGCGGCGTCTACAGCTGGTACATGGCAGGGACGTGGCGAGGTTTTTCGTGGTGGGGAGTGGACATTGCGCAGCCCGCGGTGCTGTTACTCGGGCACACGGCGAGGCCGCCGCTTCACAGACTGCTCGGCGCCGTCAAGGATCGGGCAGTCGGCTGGCACCGCGTCCCGGTCGACGTCGCGTTCGACGCCCGCGCGGCCGAGCTGCTCGAAGCGGTGAACGCGCCCGGCCCCGTCGCCCTGTACGGCTATCCGTCGGCGGTCGATCGCCTGGCGCGCGCGCAGCGCGGGCACCCCCATATGCTGCGTCGTCTCAAGGTGATCGTGTTGACCGGCGAGCCGTTGTACGAGTTTCAACGGCGCCGCATCGAGGAAACGTTCCAGTGCCCCGTCGCCGAGGAGTATGGGATGGGCGAACTGGGCTCGGTAGCGTTTGAGTGTCAGGAGCGCCGCCTCCATATCAGCGCGGAGACGGTGTTCCTCGAAGTGGTCCCCGACGCACTCTCCGACGGAACATCGCGCGCCGGCCGGATTCTCGCCACGCATCTCCGAAACCGGGTGTTCCCGCTGATCCGGTACGACACCGGAGACATCGGCGTCATGCCCGGCGAGGGCTGTCCATGCGGCCGCGGACTGCCGGTTCTGCGTGTCTACGGACGTGCCGACGATCGTCTGACCGGACCGGCCGGCGTCGCGCCGGCCAAGCCGTGGCTGGACCGGTTTTTCGGCCTGCTGCCGGATTCTCTGCAGGGCAGCGTCAGGGTTGTGCAGGACGCGCCGGGCGCCCTTCGGCTCCAGATTGCCCCCGATGCGGCCGCGGCGGCCGCCGACCCGGCCGCCGCGGCGCGGACCGCGGCGGCCGGTGTGCCCGGCCCCGCGTGGACCATCACCGTGGAAGAGCGCCTGCTCCACCGCGTTCCGTCGGGCAAGCTTGCCCTGTTCACGCGCGCATGACCCGGACGTTGCTGCTCATCACCAACGACTTCCCGCCGATGGCGGGCGGGGAGGCCGTCTGGTACGCGCGGATGTGCACAGCCGCGGTGCGACGCGGCCCGGCGGTCTCCGATCGCGTATTGGTGCTGGCGCCGAAATTGCGTGGGGACGTCGCCTTCGACGCGCGCCAGCCGTATTCGGTTATTCGCCGGCGTGTACCTGTCTCGACGCACCCCGCGGCACGGCTGTGGCAGTTGCTGCTCCTCGGCATCGCCGCGTTCGGCATCGTCCGGCGTGAGCGGGTCCGCATGGTCCACATCGGCCATCTGTACCTCGGGCCGATCGCGCTCGCGCTCAAGGCGCTGCGGAATATTCCCTACGTGCTGTATCTGCACGGAGGTGAAATGGCCCCATACATGCGCTTCCGTTTGATCCGGCGGGTGGCGGAGGCAACGGTTCGGAACGCACACGTGGTCGTCATGAACAGCGGCTTTACGCGGCGGCACTTCGCGTCCCTTGGTATCTCACATCCCCACGTCGAGATCGTGGCCCCGCCGGTGGACATCGAGCGCTTTCAGCCGGGCATCGACACCGCCGCGGTCAGACGACGATACGGCATCGACGGCCAGAAGGTGCTGCTGACCGTGGGCCGGCTCGTGACGCGCAAGGGCCACGATACGGTGATCCGGGTGTTGCCGCGGCTCCGCAAAGAAGTGGGCCCGGTCCGGTACCTGATCGCGGGGGCGGGACCGGACGAGCCGCGACTCCGCGCACTTGCGCGCGAAACAGGCTGCGACGGTGAGGTCGTCTTTGTGGGCCCCGTCCCGGACGAGCATGTGCCCGGGCTCTATGCCGCATGTGATGTCTTCGTCATGCCGAACCGCAGCCTCGACGAGCGTGACGGCGTCGAGGGGTTTGGGTTGGTGTTCCTCGAGGCCGGCGCCAGTGGGAAGCCGGCGATCGGCGGCCGCAGCGGCGGTGTTGAGGACGCAGTACTGGACGGCAAGACGGGAATCCTCGTCGATCCACTCGATCTTGACGGCCTGTCCGAGGCACTTCTACGGGTGCTGCGCGATCCCGGTCTCTCCGCCCGGCTGGGCGCAGAAGGCCGGCGCCGGGCGGCGGCGCTAGCTTCCGCGTCGGCCGCGGCGCTGGCGCGGGTGTGGGCCGCGGACCTCGGGGACCGCGATACGCCGGATTGCCGCGCCCAGGGGCCCGCCCATGCACGCTGAGCGGGGCCGCTGCAAGAAAATCCGCGTCCTGCACGTGATTACCCGCATGATCCTCGGCGGGGCGCAGGAGAACACATTGATGACGGCCGTTCGCCTCGATCGGTCGCGCTATGACGTGACGCTGGCGAGCGGACCGACCTACGGTCCGGAAGGCAGCCTCGAAGGGCGAATCCCGGATGATCTGCCGCTCGTGCGCATCCCCGACCTGGTGCGGGACCCGCATCCGCTCAAGGATCTGCGCGCGCTCGCAGCTTTGGCCAGAGTCGTCCGGCTGGGCCGTTATCATATCGTACACACCCATACCACGAAGGCGGGGCTGCTCGGGCGCATCGCGGCGCGGTGGGCGGGGACGCCCGTCGTGGTGCACACGCCGCACGGCCACGCATTCCACAGCTTTCTGAACGCGCCGGGCTCGGCCGCTCTCGTGTGGGTTGAGCGCGCGGTGGCCCGGTGGACCGACCGGATCATCTGCCTCACCGAGGCGGAGCGCCGGGACCACCTCAATCTGCGGATCGGACCGCCGGGACGGTTCGAGGTTATCCACAGCGGCGTCGATCTCGGGCGGTTCGGAAAGGTCACCGCGACGCAGGCAGCGCTGCGAATGTCGTTCGGCGTGCCGGCAACCGGTTCGATTATCGCCTGCGTCGCCAGGCTTGCGCCGGTGAAAGGCGTCCGATATCTGATCGAGGCGATGCCGCGCGTACGCGACGCGGTCCCGGCCGCCACGGCCGTGATCGTCGGGGACGGGCCGGAGCGCGCGAAGCTGCAGGCCCGCGCCTCCGCGCTGGGCCTGAACGGCGCGGTGAAATGGTTGGGCCTGCGTACGGACGTGCCCGAGATCATGAGTCTTGCGGACGTCGTCGTGTTGCCCTCGTTGAACGAGGGGATGGGGAGGGTGGTCGTAGAGGCGTTCGCCGCCGGTCGTCCCGTCGTCGGGTCGCGGGTCAGCGGCATCCAGGACCTCGTGGCGGACGGCGAGACCGGATATCTTGTACCGAGCGGAGACCCTCGTGCGATCGCGGAGGCCGTGGTTTGCTGTCTCCGGGACCCGGAGCGCGCCCGGGCAATGGGAATATCCGCCCAACGGACCGCCGCCGCCTTCAGCGCGGAGCGTATGGTCGCAAAGATCGACGCGTTGTACGCGCGGCTGCTCGCGGCGAAAGGCTGTCCGGCATGAGATTCAGAGGGCCGGTAGAGGAGCGGACGCTGTCTCGCGTCGGGGGGGCTCTCATGCGACGCAACCTCCTATTCTACGCCGCGGTTCTCGTCATCTTTGGCGGGATCGCTCTCTGGGTGCTGCACCTCGGCCCGCGTCTTCCGGGCGGCAGTCCGCCCGCGGGTACGGGGAGCGCGTTCGGGGCGAATCTGCGCGATCCCCTGACCACACTGCTGCTTCAGGTCATCGTGATTGTTGCGCTGGCCAAGGCGCTCGGACAGATCTTCCTCCGCATCGGGCAGCCCACCGTCACCGGCGAGATCATGGCCGGTATTCTCTTGGGCCCGTCCGTGCTCGGCAGCGCGTTTCCCTCCGCGACAGCCTTCCTATTTCCGCCGTCGTCCATGGGCGGCTTGGGGTTGCTGAGCCAGATCGGCGTCATCCTGTTCATGTTCGCAGTGGGCATGGACCTCGACATCGAACGCCTGCGCGGCACAGCGCAGACCGCCGTGCTGGTGAGCCATGCCAGTATGGTCGTGCCGTTCTCCCTGGGCACCGTCCTCGCCCTCGTGGTCTACCGGTCTATGGCGGCCCCGCACGTCGCGTTCACCGCCTTTGCGCTATTCATGGGGGTGGCGATGAGCATTACCGCACTGCCCGTGCTCGCCCGGATCGTTGAGGAGCGCGGGCTCTCGAAGTCGCCGCCCGGAGTCACCGCGCTTGCGGCCGCCGCCGTCGGCGATGCGTCGGCGTGGTGCATCCTCGCGGTGATCGTGCCGATTGTCCGGGCGAAAGGGCTGCTCGACTCGGCAATGACAATTGTGCTCCTCCTTGCCTTTGCCGCGATGATGCTCCTCCTTATCAAGCCGGCGGCCGGCCGGTTGGTGCAGTCGAGGTGGCCGACCGAAACCTTCGGAAAGGGCCTCATCGCCGGAGCGCTGGTGTTCGCCGTGGCATCGGCGCTGTTTACTCAGACGATCGGCGTTCACGCGCTCTTCGGCGCCTTCCTGGCCGGAGTGGCCATGCCGTCATACCGACCGCTGCGCGCGCTGTTGAAGGAACAGCTGGAGACGTTTGGGGCAGTTCTGCTGCTGCCGCTGTACTTCGCCTTTACGGGACTTCGCATGCGGGTTGGACTGCTGAGCGATTGGCAGAGTTGGCTTGCGTGCGCCGCCATTATCGCCGTGGCCGTCGCCGGAAAGATGGGGGCAGGAACCGCGGCGGCGCGGTGGACCCGGATGAGCTGGCTGGACTCACTCTCCGTGGGCGCGTTGATGAACACCCGGGGTCTCGTTGAGCTCATCGTGCTGAACATCGGCTATGATTTAGGTATTTTGCCGCCGAAGATCTTTGCCATGTTGGTGCTCATGGCTCTGGTGACAACGTTCATGACGGGGCCGCTGCTCTCACTGTTCGGCTTTTTAGAACGAGTTCAGCAGGCCGTGCGCGCGCGCGACACGCAGGCCGTCCCGGCCTCTCTTCGCGAGGGTCTTCGCGCCGTGACGAAGTAAGGCAGGCCACATGAGACTCATACCGTCGGCGGAGGGATTTCCATCGGTCGATGGGGTTACGCGGGGGGATGGTTAGATGATAAATGGGGAAGAGCACCGGCTCCGGGCGCCCCGGTTGCGCACTAGAGTGGACGATCGAGGAGGCTTGCGGACGGGATGATCGTCGCGATCCATCAACCGCACTATCTGCCCTGGCTCCGCTACATCGACAAGATCGCGCGGAGCGATGTCTTCGTGCTGCTGGACGACGCGCAGTACACCAAGAACGGCTGGCAGAACCGCAACAAGATTAAGTGCGCCGCCGGTTCGCGGTGCGTGGACGGGTGGATGTACCTGACCGTACCGGTGCTGGCGGGGCCGTCCACCCGCCGGATCAACCAGGTGGAGGTCAGCCGGGACAAGCGGTGGCGAACCCAGCACTGGGGCGCGCTGCAGACCAACTACGCCCGCGCGCCGTTCTGGAGCCGGTACGCGGCGGTGCTGGCCCCCATCTACAAGCACGAGTGGAACACGCTGCACGAACTGGACATCTCCATGCTCACGACGCTGCTCGATCTGCTGGGCGTGCGCACGCCGCTCGTGCGCAGTTCGGAACTCGGGGTGCCGGGCAGCGCCACGGCCCGGACCATCGACATCTGCACCCGGCTCGGCGCGACGACCTACCTGAGCGGCGACTACGCCGCCACGAACCATCTCGAGGTGGAGGCGTTTGCGGCCCGCGGGATCGCCGTTGAACTGCAGGACTGGCGGTGCGCTCCCTACGCTCAGCAGA
>Ga0070731_10000622_pt1 | contig 44231 bp, 37 predicted proteins | sample Coa_R1_2_FD_66448 | JGI IMG/M metagenome (GOLD analysis project Ga0070731, IMG submission 66448) | Surface soil microbial communities from Centralia Pennsylvania, which are recovering from an underground coalmine fire - Coalmine... | ecosystem: Environmental > Terrestrial > Soil > Unclassified ...
CGCGAGGTCGGCTTTTCTGGCCGCGAACGGCACGCGGCTGTTGAAGAGGTTCGAGTAGATCGACAGACAGGTATCCACGGGGTCGCGCCGGCAATGGATGATTCTGGCATTCGGCATCAGCGCGTGAATCGCTCCGAGACGGAAGCAATTCAGTGGCAGCTTGTCGGTGATGCGCGCCGCAGAAGGCCCGATTTTCTGCAGGACGGACAGGTATTTTGCAATCGCGGCGCGCGAGCGGTCGCGATCGAATTCACCGGTCTGTGCATCAACCTCGATGTCGATCGGCGACCACACGGTCAGTTCCCCGCCCGCGGCGATGTCGGGATGGCTGGATATGATCTGTTCGACAAGCGTGCTGCCGGAACGGTACATGCCCACCACGAAAAGGGGCCTCGTATCCCGATCTCCGTGCGCGGCGTTCGCCTCGATGAATTCCGGCGTAAACCGTCGAATCGCGTGGTCGACCATGGCTTCGAATCTTGCCCGGTCGAAATTGAGACCCCGCGCCCGCAGGCGGTTGCCTGCATCGAACCGTTCCATGGCGTGCGAATAGTCTTCGCAATCGTCATAGACCTTGCCCATGGCAAAAAGTATCGGCATGCGGTCCACGTCGTTCAGGTCGTTACGCTGCAATACGGCGTTCATGCGTTCGAGAATTGCATTGTCCGCGCGGGAGAATTTCCGGCAATCCGCAAGTCCGTACCAGCATCGGCCGACTTTCGGATCGAGCCGCAGAGCGGTCTCGAAAGACGCCTCTGCATCTTCAAATCGGCCCTGGGAGTGCAGAAGTCCCGCCAATGCGGCGTGCGCGGCACTGCTTTCGGGATCGCGCGCAACGGCCTCGCGGGCCCAGTGCTCCGCGCCGGAAACGTCGCCCCGCATCAGGAGGGCGTCTGACCGGTACAGCCGCGCATTCGTGCTGTCCGGGTTGAGGCCGGCTGCGCGCTCGAGGCAATGGCTCGCCTCGTCCTTTCTGCTGTACATGGTATAAAGTTCTACGAGGCGGTGCAGCACGTCGCCCGATTTCGGCGCCAGCTCGACCGCTTTCCGGTAGGCCTCGATCGCCTGCTGGTGCAGGTTCTGGCGGTCGTATGCGCTGCCCAGTTCCCGCCAGGCCGCCGCTGAATCGGGCCGCAGTGTTGCGGCTCGCGACAGAATTGCGCTTGCGTCGGAGAATCGTCCGCTGCGCAACAGGGCCCAGCCAAGGGCGAGGTGTGCCTCGAAATGATCCGGGTTGAGCCGCATCGCATCGAGCAGCACCGACATGGCGGACGACAGGTCTCCGGCCTGGAGGAGGCGCATCCCACGCTTGAACTGCACTTGAGCTGCATCCGGATTCGGTGATGCCGGGGTCGCCGGCGCACTGTTTTGACGCAGACCAGCCCCGTTCTCCGCACCGCAGCAGCGCTTGTATTTTTCTCCGCTGCCGCAAGGGCAAGGGGCGTTCCGCGCGACCCTGGCGGGCCAGGCTTCTGTCACCTGTGGCGATTCCTTCGTCATTTGCTCTCCAGGGCGCGTCTCGCTGGGGAAGGCCAAGGCTGGCGGAAATTGCTGCGCTTCCAGGCGTTCCATCAGCGTGGATCTTCGCCTTACCCCATGCCCGGGTGACCGGGCAAATGGGTTTGGCTAAACAGGCCGCTGAGCAAGGACTTGGGAAACATCGGATGGAGCGCTGGCCGGAACTGCCCTACGCGGCGTGGAAGGATACCGCCGCCACGCTTCAACTGTGGACTCAGATCGTCGGCAAAACGCGACTTGCGCTTACCCCCTGGCTCAACCACTCATGGCACGTGACGCTGTACGTCAGCGCGCGCGGTCTGACGACGTCGCTCATCAGCGGCAGGACATGCGATTTCGAGATCGCGTTCGACTTCGTCGATCACGCTCTCCTCCTCCGGACAAGCGACGGACGGACCGGATCGATGGCTCTGAAGCCGATGACGGTCGCGGATTTCTTCGCGGCGTACAGGGTCCTGCTCGGCGGGCTTGGCATCGAAACGCAGATCAGCGGCGCACCGAACGAAGTTCCCGACGCGATACCGTTTGCCGACGACGTCTCGCACGCATCCTACGATCCGGAATATGTGGGCCGGTTCTGGCACGCGCTCCTGCGCTCGCACGAAGTATTCTCCCATTTCCGGACCGGCTTCGTGGGCAAGGCAAGCCCGGTGCATTTCTTCTGGGGAAGCTTCGACCTCGCGGTGACCCGCTTTTCCGGCCGGCGCGCGCCTTTGCATTCCGGCGGCTTTCCGCACCTGCCCGATGCCGTCGTCCGCGAGGCCTATTCGCACGAAGTGTCGAGCGCCGGATTTTGGCCCGGCGGAGGTGGTATCGAATATCCCGCCTACTACTCTTATGCCTATCCCGCTCCCGATGGATTTGCCGGCGCGCAGATCGCCCCACAGCAGGCCTTCTTCAGCAAGGAACTGGGCGAGTTCGTCCTGCCTTACGATGCGGTTCGCACTGCGCCAGACCCGGAACGGACGCTACTTACGTTTCTCGAGAGCACCTATGCCGCCGCCGCCTCGCTTGGGAAATGGGATCGCGCGCAGCTGGAATGTGCCCTGGGCTCACCCCGCCACCCGCGTCTGGTCGGATAAACTTATCGCGCCCTCCCTCGTTCTGGAGACTGAGGGCACCGGAGCCAGGATGGCAATCGAGACAGAACTGAAACTTACGGCGCCGGCACATGCGCTGCAGAAGCTGTCGCGACAGCCATGGCTGCGCGCGATGGCGATCGGGCGGGGAAAAAAGGAACGACTCGTTTCCGTCTATTTCGACACGCCCGATTGCAAGCTCGAGCACAGGCACATCGCGCTGCGAATCCGTCGCCAGGCCGGCAAGCGCATGCAGACGATCAAGGCACAAGACGGCGCCAACGCATTGTCTCGCGCCGAGTGGGAGCATCCCGTCTCCAGCAACCGGCCGCACCTTGGACCCGCAAAGGGAACGCCGCTCGAGCCGCTGCTGAAGAACGGTGCAAAAAAAATGCTGCGGCCGATGTTCGAAACCAACATCGAGCGGACCACGATACCGCTACGCGCCGGGCACAGCGAAGTGGAGCTCGCCATCGACCGCGGATTCATTCGCGCGGGCAAGCGACGCGTGAGCGTTCACGAGATCGAGCTGGAGCTCAAGCACGGCGATTCACGCGATCTCGCCGCGCTCGCCGGGCGGCTCGCCGAATCGGAACAGGTCGCTTACGGCGCGCTGACCAAGGCGGAACGCGGATATGCGCTCAAGGCCGGCCGGCACCAGCAGCCGGTGGAAGCGGGCGCCATTGCTCTCGACCCGGCGCAATCCGTCGCCAGCGCTTTCGCGAAGATCGGGCTCTCCTGTCTGCACCACCTCTCCGGCAACGAACCAGCTGTACGGAAAGGCGACTCCGAAGGTGTACACCAGATGCGCGTCGGCCTGAGAAGGCTGCGCGCCGCAATATCGGTGTTCAAGGAGATCGCGACGGACGAACGGACCGAAGCAATCAAGGATGAGCTGAAATGGCTCACCGAACAGCTCGGCCCTGCCCGCGATTTCGATGTGATGATTGAAGACGCGCTGCACCCTCTGCGCGATGAGCAGCAGGGGAAACCCGAGATCAAACTTCTTCAGTCCGATGTGGAGGAAAAACGCGAGGAGGGCTTTGCAAAGGCGAAGGCTGCCGTCGCGAGCGAGCGCTATCGCAAGCTGGTGCTTGATACTGCGCTGTGGCTCATTGCGGGGCCGTGGTCCCGTCGCGAAGATGCGCTCGCGCAGGCGGCGCTGCAAAGGCAGGTTGACGGGTTCGCGCCCGACGTGCTGCGCAAGCGGCGAAAAAAGATCGTGAAAAAGAGCCGTAAGGCGGACGAACTGGACGCTCTTGGCCGCCACAAGCTGCGCATAGCGGTCAAGAAGCTGCGCTACTCAACGGAATTCTTTGCGAGCCTGTTTGCGGGAAACAAACAGAAGAGCGCGCGCGAGAGAATCGAAGACCTGCTCAAGACCCTTCAGGATGCACTTGGAACGCTCAACGACATCGCCATGCACGACAAATTCGCCGACCAGATGGTGCGGGGCGGCAAACGTACAAAGAATGATCTGCAGAAAACCTACGCGATGGGGCTTCTTTCGGGAAGCGAGCACAGGCTCGCCGGCGCCTGCATTGCGAAAGCAAAAAAGACCGGCGAGAAGCTCGCCGCCGCAAAGCCGTTCTGGCGTTAGGACCAGTCGCCTCCGTACGAAAGGTGGCGGCAGCCGGCTGGAAAACAGGTTTCAGCGGGGCGGTGCCGGATGTGCCCTGTCCCATGCTTCGCAATCCGCGAAGGCACCGCGGCGCACGATCTCCTGCGTGTCCCGGTCAAGACCGTTTGCGGCCGCGTCCTCGGCACGTTGCCTCGCGACGGCTGCACAATGCGTGTCGGGCGGCGGCGGCGAAACGGCGGGAGCAACCGCGGGCGCGGCCTCCATTTCGGGGACGGCTTGCATGGCCACTGACGGCGTGGGCGCCAGGGATGGCGGCACAGGCGCGGCCGGTTCGGGGACAGGTTGCATGACGACGGCGGGAGGGGGCGGCGGCACAGCGGCAGGCATAACAGGCGCGGCCGGTTCGGGGACAGGCTGCACGACAACAGCCGGAGCGGACTTCGGCGGCGACTGAGCTGCGGGAGCAACGGGTACAGACGTTTCGGGGATGGATTGCACGGTACGCGGTGGAGAGGGCTCGATGGATCGCGGCGCTGCCACCGGAGGAGTCTGAATTGACGCAATAGGCGTGGTCGGCTGCTGATGGGCAGGCGGGGGTACGGACCCTGATTGTCCAGCGGCCGGGCCGCTCTGCGCAACATCCGCTGCGACGACGGGTTCTTGCGGCGATGGCAACACCGTTTCCGCGACTCGTGTGGGCGGCTGCTGACGGGCGAGGACAGTGGCGAGCGCTTCAGACTCCGGCCGGACGTTTGCCGGATGTTGATCGAAGTATCCGGCGCAATCGGAAAGCAGCAGCGCGACGCCAAGAACGGCAATCTTCTTTCGCATTTCCCGCGACGTTCCCCTCGGCGGATTCACCAGCTGTTAATCCTATCCGCTTTCGCAAAGCGCGAACACCGCCGCGTTTTCAAAAACATTGCCCGGGCCCTGCCAACGAAAGCTTTACCAAAGTTGCCGAATAATGGCCGCTGCCGGCTCGAGGGACCCCGCGTGCATTGCGGGGCGCGGCTGGCGCGGAGCACAGGAATGCGCGCGCGAGCCGCAGCAAGCGTTGGTGACGGGCTTCCTCTCGACCTGACTAATCTGGTTGCGCCGTACGGCCGCGACCGGCGCCTTTCGCTGCGCGTCGAGCGCATGCCAGGCCGCTCGCGGCTGTCGCGTGGACGCAACAACGGTGACGGCTCCTGGTCCCTTACCCGTGACGAGCTGGAAGGACTTTTCTATTTTCCGCCCCGCGGATCGAATGATGTTCCGACACTGGTGGTTCGCGTCGTCGGTCTCGACAGCGACAACGGCGCTACGCTGGAGGTAGTGGACGCCGTTCCCGGAAGTTCGGAAGATGATGACGCGGCCGACTCGCCGGCACCGCCGCTGGAAGTCGAATTCGCAAATCTGAAAGCAGAACTCGCAAAAACAAAAGCAGCGCTGCGGGCGACGCAGGCCAATCTCACCGAAGCCAGAAAGACCTTTGAGGCCGAACTCGAAGAGCGCCTTGCCGAAGCGCAAGCCGAAGCCGAGGCCCAGAACGCGGCCGAAATCGAAAAGGCGCGCGCCAAGTGGCAGTCGGACGCCAAGGATCGTGCTGCCAAACACGATACGCGCGCGGAAGAGCGGTTCGCGCATGCGCGCGAGAATTGGCGCCATGAAGCGGAAGCCGAGATTGCCAGAGCAGAAGAGGCCTGGAAGGCCGGAGAGAGAGCGCGGCTTGCCGCCGCAGAAGCACAATGGCGCGAGCAATCCGCGCGCGCAATTGCCAGTGAAAAAACCGCACATTCAAAAACGCAGGCGGCACTTGTCGCTGCCCAAAAATCGGCGGCGTCCGCGCGGATGGAAGAAGCGTCTGCCCGGCGTCTGAGCGAGCAAGTCGACCGGCTGGAGCATGCGCTCGGCGAACGCGACGCAAAGATCGCCGAGGCTCAGTCCGCAGCATCTGCTGCACAGGAGAAACTCGAGCGTACAATCGAAGAGACGGCACGGGAACGACGGGAATTTGCGTCCAAGGTTCAGCAGATCGAAGCGAGACTTGCCGAAGCAAAGACTTCACGCGAGCGAGGCGACACCGCCGAAATGAAGCGCCTTCGCGCCGAGCTTGCAGCGACCGAGGCAACGGTCGCCGCGCGCGACCGTGAACTTGCAGAAATGCGGGATGATGTCGCGGCTGCCGACCAGCGCGCGCGCGAACTTCAATCCGCGCTGGAGAAAGCAAGGGAAAAAGGGACGGAAACGGATGCGGCGCGCGAGCGGCGCCATGTTGCCGAAACCAGGAAGCTGCGTGCCGAGCTTGAGGCCGCGGAGGCGATGCTGTCGGAGCGCGACCGCGTCCTCGCCGAAATCAAGTCCGACGCGAGCGACGCGCGAAAACGCGAAGCGGAACTGCGTGCGGCGCTGGCGAACGCGGAAACCAGCTGGCGAAGCAGCGAAGCGTCCCGCCTGGCCGTACAGAAGTCGAAGTGGGACGCAGAATGGCGCGAGGAATGGCAGGAAAGGATTGCCGCGCTCGAGGACAAGCTGCGCAAGTCGGACGCCGCACTACAGGAAGCGCGCGCCCACTCAAAGACGGCGCGCGACCGGCGCGATACAGGCGACACGCGACGCCTGACCGAAGAAATCAGCACGCTCAGGGCAAAGCTCGACGGGCGCGACCGCGAGCTTGCGGCGGCTGCTGCGGAGGCAGACAAACTGCGCGAAAGCGCCAGGCAGCAGACGGATGCCGCACTCGCCAACGCCAGGAAGGAATGGGAAACCGCCGAGTCCGCGCGCTTTGCCGACGCCAAGGCGGAATGGGAACGGCACTCGAGCCGGGTTTTCAAAAAAGCCCAGATCCGTCTGGAGGCCGCCGAGGCGGCGCTTGCCGAAGCACGCGCGGAAGCGAGTGCGGCGCGGGACCGTCGCGACAGCGCAGAGTTCAAACGCCTTCGGGCAGAGTTCGCCGCCGCGAGCACCAAGCTCGCCGATTCCGAAGCACAACTGGCCGAGGCGCAACTTGCCGCGGCACGAGCGCGCGAACGCACACGCGAGGAAGTCGAAGCCGCGGTTGCCAAGGCGGAAGAGGCGTGGAAGGCCTCAGAGGCGTTGCGCGAATCCGAAATCGAAACGCGGGAGCGGGAGCGGGGCGCACGTGCTCTCGCCGAGGCGATGGCGCGTCTGGAGCGTACAGAAGCCGCGCTCGCCGACGCGCGGAACGAACTCGAAAGCGAACGCGAGCGCGCGGCGGTACAGCTGGCGGAAGCGCGAGCGCGTCTTGAGCGAAACGAGACCGCGCTCACCGAAGCCACCGAGCGGATCGAAACCATGCGCGATCCTGCCAACGAATCGGAACTGCGGCGCCTGCGCAACGAACTGGCAAATCTGCAGGTCGCATACACGGACCGTGAAGCCGAACTCACCGTTATTCAGACAACCATGCGCAAAGCGCGCGAGCGTTCCGCCGACCAGACGCGAGCGGCGGTGCTGAAGGCGGAAGACGAATGGCGACGCGAGGAAGCCAAGCGGCTTGAGGCGGCGAAACTCAATTGGGAGCGGCAGGCCCAATTCGCGGCGGAAATGAACGCAGCACCCGAGGGAGTTTCGGAAGCCACAACGACGAAACGCGCGAATCGTCTTCTGCTCGACACCGCCCTCGCCATCGGTCTCGCCGTAGTGGTTGTGCTTGGGTTTACTTTCTACTGGCGCACGCCCGTGGCCGGCGTACCCAATGCTTCGGCAGCGCTTCCGCCGAAGCCTGTACACTTGGCCGTCTCGGCGCCGGCGCAAGCTGCGGGCGTGCCGATGACGATCGGCACCGCTGTGGCGCGACTACGCGCGGAGCCGGATATGAAGGGCGCCACTCTTTCAACTCTGAGGCGCGGTGTTCAGGTCTCGCTGCTGGAACGTCGCGGCAACTGGGCCCGCGTGCATCTCGACAGCAGTGCTGGAAAGCCTGCACGGGACGGCTGGATTTTCGCAGCGTCTCTACGAGCGGCGGCTAAACCTTGAGACGGTAGAACCGGGCCTGACCGAAGTCGATTCACCGGTCCGGCATGTAGCCGCGCGAAGGATCCATCCGATCCGGCGCGTACGGCGCATCTTCCTCGGCACCGACAGGCGGTCGCCCGATGTCCCCCGGACCGAACGGCTCCTGCACGCGGAAATGCAGGTTGTCGATATCGTCGCCGCCATCATAGGAGTCGCTATCGTCATCGGAAGCGTAGTCGTAGTCACCATAACCACCCGTCACCACGTTCGACTGGTGCGAGGCGAAACCGGCGCCGAAGTTGAGGCGCGCCTGATGAAAGGGAAGAGGCTGTCGAAAGAGCCGATGATGGAAACCAAAACCATGGTGAAAACCAAATCCGTGCCCGTGGAATCCGCCGATCCCATGGGCCGCGGCGCCCGCCATCCCTCCACCCACGGCTCCCCCCGCGTTCGCGGGCGGAACCGCAGCGCTCATCGTTAAGGCGGCGCTCAGCGCCATTGCCGGCAGCCAGATTTTCATTGCCCGTCTCCGTCAGAGTTAGCCTTAACAAAACGCAAATGTCTCGGTTCGGCTGCAACCCGGGGTCCAGATTTCCTCGACGCCGTGGACCTAGTTGCCTGTCGGCCAACTCAAGGTGACTCGTGCCGACCGGCTGTCGACGCTCCCGCCGACGCTCCCGCCGAAAACCGACACGCCCTCGAGCTTCACGGTCGCAAGATGCATATGCCTGCCCGTGGTGCCGCCGAATTCCGTGCGCAACGGGCCGAGGCTGAAGCCGGGGTAAGCAGAATTGGTTTGCGCAGCATCGGATGACGGCGAGGAGAATTCCGTACCTGGCAGCCCGTTTGCCGGATGGTGGATTCTCACCGGCAGCGACAGATCTATCGGCCTGCGAACGGCGACGGCCGGTGGAGGCGCAGAGACAGGTGGAACCGCGGAGGGTGCAGGTTGGACGGTGTCCGAGCGGACGGCGTCGGCAATCTGTAGGGTCGTCGACGCGAGCATACTCAACAACAAACCGGCGCACGCCATCGCGCTTGCCTCCCCGTTAAGCGGGCAACGTTGCTCAGGCCAAAATGTTGCGCGACACCGGACAAAACAATTCGACTTTGGTCTGATTAGACAAACAGACCGCCGTTAAGCATCCCAAGGTTGAATCGAATTGAGGCCATAAGCGCGGGTTGAGCAGCCGCATCTAAGCGGCGGACATGCGTGTCGCCTCAACGAACGATTCGGTACGGGAATCGAGTGCCCGTTTGGACCGCCCCAACGGGGCGTGGATGTACGGAGCCTTTTTCCCGGGCTCGGGCAACCTCAACTCATAACATACGGGCCGGGCGTGGTCGGCCATCTGAATGCGCGGGTTAAACACCGAATTGAACTTCCACATCGAGCGGATGAAGTTGGTCTGGCCGCGGAGCAGCAGCTTTGCCGAAATCCAGCCCACGTGGCGCAGCCCGCTCAATCCCAGATGCTTCAGGTTCAGCACGCGCTGGGTGTTGACCAGCTCTTCGTAGAATTCCTCAAGCGGCAGCGCTGTCGGCATTACCGCGTGCTGAATATCAAACAGCCGATAGTCGCGGCTGGTGAGCCTTGCCGCGTCGGTCTGCCAGATTTCCGTTCCCGGATATGGCGTGGCCACGCTGACATTCACGATCTCGGGAATTTCCATGCACCAGGCGCGAAGCGCGGCAAATCGTGCGCGGTCCCAACCTGGATCGGCGATGATGTTGATGGCGACAACGAGCCCGAGCGACCGCGCAAATTCAAGCGCCTCCATATTCGTGTCCATGGACGATCGTTTGCGGAAGCGTTTCAGGGTTTCCTCGTCGGTGGCCTCGAGACCAAGGAACATGTATTGAAGTCCGAGTTTTCGCCAGGTGCGGAAAACCTCCTTGTTTCGCAGCAGCACGTCGCAGCGGGTCTCGAGGTAGAATTCCTTGTGGATGCCGCGCGCGAAGAGCGCTTCGGCGATTGCCATTCCGTGTTTCTGGTGTACGAAGGCCACATCATCGACAATGAATATCCCCGGCTCCCTGATGCGCGCGAGTTCGTCGGCGATGAATTCCGGAGAGGCGGCCCGGTAGGAACGGCCGTAAAACGTCCAGGCGCTGCAGAATGTACAGTCCCACGGACAGCCGCGCGCGAATTCGATCGAGGCGCACGGATCCAGCGTCCCGATGAAATAGCGGCGGCGATCCCGCAGCAGGTCGCGCGCCGGCGCAACGTCGTCGAGGCTCGCCACGAATGTTGGTGCAGCACCCGGCCCGTCGCGGGTCACCGCGCCGGGAACGTGACGGAAATCACGATCAGCCACCGCCTCGAGCAGAGGCACTACACTCGCCTCGCCTTCGCCTTTCAGCACACAGTCGATCGCACCTGCGCCGTGTTCAAGGATCTCCTCGGCCGTGAACGAAACGCTGTGCCCGCCTGCGAAGATGAAACAGTGCGGCAGCCGGGCTTTCGCAGCCTTTGCAAGATCGACGATCTCCGGGATGTTGGCGAGGTAATTGCCGGAGAAACAGATGGCATCGGGGTTCCAGGAATCGAGGGTTCGAAAGTAGCTGGACTGCGGGTGCGCCTGAAGATCGCAGATGCGCACGTCGTGTCCGGCACGCCGCGCTGCGGCAGCCACGAGTTCCAGACCGAGGGGCTCGAGACGAAGAAAGACCCGGGTGAACATCAAGCCGCTGGGGTGAACCGCAAGAAGTTTCATTGAGGCCCACCTCTGGAGGCGCGGCCGATCTCGCGCATTCCGCACAAGCGCTTCGGCTCCTCAATAACTCTCCGCAAAGCCGAAGGATGCAGACCTATCGCCGCCGCGCCGCCGCAAATGCGGCGGCGCACGACGCCCGGTGAATTACTTCACCGTCTTCAGTGCGGCCTCGGTCGCCGCAGCGTCCTTCTGGGCCGACGCGAAATCGGTTGCCGCAATTCCGCTGTTGGCCTTGGCAAGCGCATCCTGAAGCTTCTGCTTCGTGGCCGCGTCGGCCGTGTCGGGAATTGCACCGCCGCCGGTATTCGCGCACGGGTTTAATTCTTTGGCGTCGAAACCGGCGCCGCCCGGACCAACCAGGCAATTGACCGTATGATGCAGGTGAGTGTGTACGCCCGCGATGTCGCTTGCCTGCGCGGCGAGACCGGCATGCATCGCCGCATTCGTAATTTCGCCGCTCGCATCTCCCGCCGGAGCAGGCGATGCGAAGGCCAGTACGCCAATGCTACCAATGATGACCGCTGATTTCATGATCGTTCCCTCCTTCACTTGGCCCATTCGACAAAAGTCATTCTGCCGCGGCGCGTGCCGCCTCCGGCCAGAATTCAAAATCCGATGCGTCGGGTGCCCGCGTGGCCTCCCAGTAATCTACTAGAGCAAAGGGCCAGTTCTGCGACACGCGGCCCGATTCGCTCTTGTACCAGCTTGTCACTTCTGGAACGCCCCACGCCATCGCCCGATTGCCTTCATCCACTTTGCGATTGAACGCGTCGTGCACCGTTTCCTTGGGTTCGAGCGCAGCATCGCCATTCCGGAGCAGAAGCTCGATGCAGCCGACGATGTAGCGAATCGCGCACTCCGAAAAGAAAATGATGCTGCCATTGACGACGATGTTGGTATTGGGACCGTACATCATGAAGAAGTTGGGATAGCCGGGAACGGTGATGCCGAGATAGGCGCGCGCATCGCCATTCCACTCCGCATGGAGGTCCCGTCGAGCACGTCCCCGGATCGTCATGGGGGCGAGGAAGCGGCTCGCGTGGAATCCCGTGCCGTAGATCAGGACGTCGCCCCCATATACCCTTCCACTCGCCGTGCGTACGCCCTCGGGCGTGATTTCGGCCATCGGGTCGCCGATCAGATGGACGTTTGTCCGTTTGAAGGCGCCGAGCCACACGCCGTTGTCGCGCAGCGCACGTTTGCCGCCGAAGGGATAGCCGGGGACCACCTTGCGCAGCAATTCCGCGTCGTCACCGGTCTGCGTTCGCAAATATTCCGTGAGAAGTCCGCGCAGTTGCGCATTGGCGGCACTCACCGCGTCCGGGGGGCCGCGCCATTCCGGATCGACGGACACGTAGGGAAGCAGACCATCGGTCAACATCCAGAACAGCCAGAAGCGATACCATTGCGCGTACCACGGCATGTGCTTCAGGAGCCATTTTTGCCCCGGCGCCACTTCGTCGTGATAATCCGGCGTGGCGGCAAGCCAGGGGGGCGTGCGCTGAAACACGTACATCTCCCCAACATCGGGCGCGAGGGCAGGCACGAACTGGAAGGCGCTTGCGCCGGTACCGATCACGAGCACGCGCTTTTCCTTGAGATTGACCGAATGATCCCATTGCGCCGAATGGAACGAGGAGCCCTTGAAAGAACCGATGCCCTTGATGTCGGGTAGCTTCGGACGATTGAGTTGGCCTACCGCGCTGATCACGGCGTTGCTCTCGACAACCGTTTCGCCGCCGTCGGCCTTGCGCAAACGCGAAATCCACAGGTGCCGACACTCGTCGTAGGCGCAGTCCACGACTTCGGTCTTGAAGCGCACTTGCGCGCGCACGCCATGCCTGTCCGCAACGTTGCGGAAATAGGCGAGCAGCGCGTCCCGGGTCGAATAGTGATGCGGCCAGTCGTGATTGGGCGCAAAAGAGTAGGAGTACATATGGTTGGGATTGTCGACACGGCAGCCCGGATAGGTATTTTCAAACCATGTCCCGCCGACATCCGCGTTCTTGTCGACGATCGTGAACGGAATACCGGCCTTGCCGAGATGGATCGCCGCAAGAATTCCGGACATCCCGGCGCCTACGATCAACACATGGAACGCCCGCCGTCTCGAATCCGGAACATCGCTCGCGAGAAACATCTCATTCGCGTTTTGCACACCGAGCTGTTCGCGGAGAAAGGGTACGTAGCGGTCTGAAATATCGGCGCCCGCAACAAAGTTCATGATGTCGTGAACGTGCGGCGATTGTACGGCCGCAAATGCCTCCACACCCTTGTCCCGAATCGAGGCCATGGCCGCCACGGCGGCATCGCAAATCTGCGCTTTCCGTGCAGCCGAAAAACCGCCCTGCCCGTCGCCGAAGAAATCGTACGCCGGCCGGCCGCCGCGAAGAATGCCGGGGTCGCCGGTGAGCTGCGCGACGGCGCCGGCAAGGGACGGAAAATGCGCATCGGCTGTCGCCGCGCGGATCGTCGTGTCGTCTTCGCGAATTGATTCCATGACTTCGCCCTATGAGGCTCGGGCAAAGTCCGACATTAGCCCAAAGTGAAAGCAGTCGCGGAGATTATTTTTCGCCGATCACCGGCGCTCCACCATTCATCTGGTCGGCCCGGATTTGCCGATACGTGCTGCGCATCGTGGCATAGGGGTCGACGGAACCTTTCTCCAGCTCGCGCCGCAGCACCATGTCGCGCGCGTGAGTGAGGTAAGGATCCCAGACGTGCACGCCGGCGGTGAGCCCCACGCGGTCGAGCAAAGGCCAGCCCGGGAGCCAGGTAATGGGATCCATGAAGAGATCGCCTGCATCGCCAACAAGGTCGCGCGGGGGTTCGGGGCCAAGGACGGGCAGCACGAGGAACGGCCCTTCGTCCACACCGTATCGGTCGAGCGTCTGTCCGAAATCGGCGGGTTTGTCGGCCAGATCATGTGCTTTCGCCACATCGACGATGCCCCCAATCCCGATCGTGGTGTTGAGGACCATGCGCGCGGTCATTCGGCCGGCCTGAAGCGGCTTGAGTTGCAGAATGTCATTGATGATGGTGACGGGTTCTTCGGCGTTCGAGAAAACGTTGTGAATGCCGGCGCGCAACGGCTTCGGCACATTATAGATATAGAGCCCGGCGATCGGCAGGAGCGCCCAACGATCGATCTTCTCGTCGAGACCGTAAACAGCGCGGTTCATCGGCTCGAATGGATCGTTGTTCTTGAGTGCTTCGGGCGCCGTCGTACAGCCGGCAAGAAGACAGGTCGCAAGCAGAAGATGACGTGAGGCACGCATTAACCAGAACCGGTGCATGATCGCGGGCAACATTGCACAGGAAAACGCAAAGAGCGCGGCCCCGCTCCCGGCGCGGTTAACGCGCGACGGTTACACCGCGCTCGCGCGCTCCTGCTTCACCCAAGCCATGCCGACGAGGCCGAGCCCGAGGAACAGCATGATCGCGATCATGCCGCCGCGCTGGCTTGCGGTCCAAACGGTGAAGAGCGTGGCGCTCGTCGTGGCGAGAAACGAGGTAGCCTGCCCCGAGAGCGAAAATAGCCCGAAGAATTCGGTCATCCGCTCGACAGGGGCAATCCGCGCCATCATGGTACGCGAATTGGCGTAGGACGCCGTGACGAAGACCGCGATCAGGACCACCATTCCGACATAGATCAGTTCGGGCCAGCTTTTGAAGAACGGCAGACTGTGCACCGGTGGTGCATGGGGATCGTAAGGAATGAACCACAGGATACGATCCGGTCCCATGGTGACCGAAAGCACGCTCATTACGAGCGTCCCGCCGACCGAAACGAAGAGCGCCACCTTCGAGCCGAAACGATCGTCAAGCCAGCCGCCGAAGAATCCGCCGAAAACCGCGAAGATGCTGAGCGTAATACCGTACATCGTCATCGCCAGCGCGCCCCAATGGAACGTGCCTGCGGCATAGACGCCACCAAAGGTGAGAAGCGCCGTCATCCCGTCGTTGAAGAACAGGCGTGCCAGAAGGTAGGTCGCGACGTTGCGATAGTGTTTCAGGCTCCGTATCGTGCGTACGACCGAACGCACGCCTTCGATCGTCGCCCGTCCAAAAGGAAGACCACCCTTGCTGCGATCGGGAGTCCAGATCAGCAGCGGGAGGGTGAAAACGAAGACGCACAAGGCCGATATCGGACCGGTGAGCCGCTCCGGTTCGTGCGCCGCCTGATCGATTCCGAACAGAGGATGCGCAGGAATGAAGCTCCAATGCACCGCGCCCGGGAGCACGAAGGCGACGAGCACGAAAACGAGAAGCAGAAGGCCGGAGATATTTCCCAGTGCGAAACTGAGCCCGGAGAGTCCGCCGATGCGTTCGTGCGTTGCGATGGACGGAAGCATCGCATTGTAAAAAACGCTCGCGAATTCGTAGGCCACGCTCGCGATCGCGACGAGGGCTCCGGTCTCGAAGATCGTAAGCCCAAGACCCTGAGGGCGCGCGAACCACAGAAGCGCCGACGGAATCGCCACGAGGGCCGCGAAGAACGCGATCCACGGCTTGCGCCGCCCGCCCGCGTCCGACATTGCGCCGATGAACGGAGCGAAGACTGCGATGATCAGGCCGGCGATCGCCTGAATATTGCCCCAGATGGCCTGACCCTGCACCGGGTCGTTGACGACCACCACATTCGCGAAATAGGGCGCGAAGACGTAGATCGTGACCAGCAGGATGAATGGAATGCGGGCGAAATCGAACATCGCCCAGGCGATCTGTCCCAAAGGACTCGCAACGCGGTCGCCAGTGGTGGAAAGCGCGTGCGGCCGCCGGATGAACCAGGCCAGACCGGCGGGCTCGATGGCAGCCGAAGCGGCCGGACCTGCTGGCGTTTCTGCGGGCACGGCGTCCATCGGCGGCTCCAGAGAGTGCAGATTCTTGTAGCCGGAACATTCTGCGTCTGCAAAACGCGCCGCCCATGGCCTTGCGTTTGCCGTCTCTACCGCATCTGCTAAGACGGGTTCAGGCGAAGAGAACACAAGGCCCGCGAGGGGACCCGACATGCCCGCGAACAGACCGCGCGTGATCGTTACGCGCAAGCTTCCCGACGCGATCGAAACCCGCATGCGCGAGCTGTTCGACACCGAACTCAATCTCGAAGACAAGCCGATGGATCAGGTGCGGCTGGTCGAAGCGATGCAGCGAGCGGATGTGCTGGTGCCGACCGTCACCGATCGCATCGATTCAAAGGTGCTGGTGCGGGCCGGCCCTTCGCTCAAGCTGGTGGCAAATTTCGGCAACGGCGTCGACAATATCGACGTGAAGACCGCGCTCGAACGCGGCATCACCGTTACCAACACGCCGGGCGTGCTGACCGAAGACACGGCCGACATGACCATGGCGCTCATGCTCGCCGTGCCGCGAAGGCTCGTCGAAGGCGCCGAGGAACTGAAGGCCGAACACTTCCAAGGGTGGTCACCCTCATGGATGCTCGGCCACCGCATCTGGGGCAAGCGGCTTGGCATCATCGGCATGGGTCGCATCGGCCAGGCAGTGGCGCGACGCGCAAAAGCCTTCGGTCTCCAGATCCATTATCACAACCGGAAACCCGTGCATCCGCACATCGAGCGCGAACTTTCGGCGACCTATTGGGAAAGTCTCGACCAGATGCTCGCGCGGATGGACATCGTTTCGGTCAACTGCCCGCACACGCCGGCGACGTACCATCTCCTCTCGGCGCGGCGGCTCAAGCTGATGAAGCCGTCCGCCTACATCGTCAACACGGCGCGCGGCGAAGTGATCGACGAAAATGCGCTCGCGCGCATGCTGCAGGCGGGCGAACTTTCGGGCGCCGGGCTCGACGTCTTCGAGCGCGAGCCGGCAGTCAATCCCAAGCTCCTCAAGCTGAAAAACGTTGTACTTCTGCCGCATATGGGATCGGCGACGCTCGAAGGCCGCATCGACATGGGCGAGAAGGTCATCGTCAATATCAAGACCTTCGTCGATGGGCACAAGCCGCCCGATCGCGTCATCCCCGCGATGCTTTGACGATTATTGGCCGAGCAAAACCCAAAAGTGAAAATTGCGCGCCTCAGTTTGCTGGTTGCGAACACTGTTTTGTGGGGCGGGTTTATCTGGTTGGGTTGGAGCGTCATCAATTCTGTCGACGACAAACACATGACCGGGTATCCAAACGTCGGACAGTTCCGGTACTACTTTGAGTTTCCGCTCATCATGTTCTTCGCGGCGCTCTTGCCCTCGGCAGTGCTCTGGAGGACGCGCTGGGCAGCGTTGGGAACTACATGGCTGATCACCTGCCTGCTCTTGTTTCTGCCTTACGCGTGCTTCTACACCGGGGGCGTATAGGACCACGGGAATCAGCTCTTGGTAGTCGGTGGTCAAGGTGCTAGCGCGAGCGGCTTCACCGTGTTGACCAGAGCGTCGAGGAATCTTTTCCGCGACGAAAAGAGCGCGATATGCCCTGCGCCCTTGATACTCACAAACTGTTCGATGGCGCGCGAATGCGCGCGAACCAGGCGCGGGCCAACGACGGTAAAGCAACACGATCCTCCGTACCGTCAATGATGACGACGGGAATGGCGAAATCGAGTGCGCTGCTGCCGAGATCATCGCGAAGGATTTCCGGCCACATGACGTACTGGGAGAAAGCCGCACCGGGAGGCAGCCCCTGTGGTGACAGCAGCTGCCGGAGGAAGAACCAGGCGATAGCCGGCGAAAGGGGTGTTCTTTCCGGCCCGGGATCGAGCGCATTCGCCCATTTTATCCAGGTCCATTTCTTGAACTCTTCCACTCGATAGGGCGGCGGCCCGGCCGCGGTCAGCTCTTCCACGGCTTTCGCGTTGTGGACGGCACGCGCACGGGCGAGCACGAGCGGATAAGCGGCCTCGGAATCTCTTTCGAGATTCACGATCTGGCCGGTACCGACGTACACGGAGAAGAGATCCGGCCGCGCCTGCACCATGTGCACGCCGAGAAGCGAACCCCAGGAGTGGCCCAACAAAATGACCTTGTTTTTGTGTAGACGAACTCGGAGGTATTCGGCCACCGCAACACCGTCTTTCGTCATCTGCGCGATCGTCATGCCGGGCGCTACGGTTTTGTCGTTGTGAATTTCCTTCGAAAGCTGCCCGATGGCCCGCGTGTCACCAGCCAGCGCCTTGTCCATCAGCGGGCGCGCAGCGGCGCGCAGCTTCGCGCCATAACGGTCAAAGGTCCTGCCCTCCCCGCGCTGGTCCCACATCACCACCGTGAAGTGGCGTTCCCAATCGCGGAACAGAAGTGTGTACGGAATGGTGGAAAAGCCGGGGCCGCCATTCAACCACAGCAGCACCGGCTTGTTGCGGTCGTCACCCCGGATCTGTACCCGTTCTTCGACGCCGTTGATGTTGACGAAACACTCCTCGTCGATTCCCGTACGCGGATCGATGTGAAGCGCCGCTCTGTAGGCAAAGGCACACAATCCAACGCCGAGCGCGATGATGGAAGCGAGGTGCCGCCGCCGTCCAAAGCAGGAATTTCCTCATCAAACCATCCGGCCGGTCGCGCTATCACTTGCTCAACGCATAAATCACCGCGTTCCAGAAGCGCGCGCGGTGGGAGCCGGACTTGGCAAAGCCGCGACGGCGGAGTTCTCGCCCGATCAGGAAGTTGAAGTAGCCATGCGCCACAAGCACCGCAGCACCGTCGGTGAGGGCGCGCGCGACCAGAATATCGGCGGCCTCGCTCGCGCGGTGCTTCGCGCGCCGATAGTTCTCGATTTCGGGATGATAGCCCGCGTGCCAGAAAATGCGCGCGACGACCGCCCATTTCGGCACACGCATCTTGAGAAGCGGAATGCGCGGCGCGGCAAGGGGTGCCTCCGCGAACAATGGATCGGCAATCAGCTCGGCTTGCGGGGCGAGCATGCGGGCGCTTTCGTCGGCTCGTTTCCTGCCGCTGGTGAAAACGGCGGCAATCTCGCGCACGAGGTCCTGCAGCTCTTCGGGCGGTACGCTCCGGGGATCGAGACCCGATTGTTCGTAAGCGTCGATATAGTTGCGGAACTCGTGGTGCGACGCGCGTGGCGCAACGGGGATATTGGGTTGTCCGTGTCGGATAAGAATGATCCGTTCGGCAAGCCCGGTTCCTGCCTCGGGTCCGGGTTCGACCGGCTCGGAAGAGAAATCGTCCTTAGTCCGGCTTGCGGAGCGTTGTGCCGCCATGCCCAAATCTTAGGCCAAAAGCGCACATCCTGCGCAAGGGATCAGGGGTTGACGGCCGGCATGGAACGGGGCGGCTTTGCAGATAAAGTTGTGATCGTCACCGGCTCGGCGAGCGGCATTGGCGCGGCAGTGGCCATTTCTCTGGCGCAAGCCCGTGCGCGAGTTGTCATCAACTATGCCAGGAGTGAAGCCGAGGCGCGCGAGGTCGCCGCGGCCGCCGAGCGAGCCGGCGGCGAGGTTCGCGTCGTGCGTGGCGATGTCGCGAATGATGCCGACTGCCGCACACTGGCGCAGGCCGCGCTGGATGCGTGGGGACGCATCGACATCCTGGTCAACAACGCCGGCACAACAACGTTCGCGAATCACGGCGATCTGGATGCGCTCACCGCCGAGGATTTCGCGCGCATTTATGCCGTCAATGTGACGGGTGCATACCAGATGACCCGCGCCTGCCGCGGGGCGCTTCGGGAATCGCACGGCGCGATCGTCAATGTGTCTTCGATTGCGGGAATCGCCGGCGTGGGTTCGTCGGTCGCCTACGCCGCGTCGAAGGGAGCTCTCAACACGATGACGCTTTCGCTCGCCCGCGCTCTGGCGCCCGAGATTCGCATCAACGCCGTCTGTCCGGGCTATGTCGCGACGCCGTGGTTCGAGAAGCGCTTCGGCGAAGCGCGGTTTGCGCAGATCACGGCGGAACAGGCTCAGGCGACGCCGCTCAAACGGGCGGGCGAGCCGCAGGATATCGCGGACGCCGTGCTCTATCTCGCAAGTCCCGCCGCGCGCCACATCACCGGCGTGATGCTCGTCGTCGATGGCGGAATGCATCTCTCGCTGCCACGATGACGACGATGAGGAGCTTTCCCGAGGATTTCCTCTGGGGCACGGCAACCGCGGCGCACCAGGTCGAAGGCGGCAACACTGCCAGCGATTTGTGGCTCATGGAGAACGTGCCGGAGAGCCTGTTTGCCGAGCCATCGCGCGACGCCTGCGATCACTATCACCTCTATCCGAACGACCTGGCGCTGCTGAAAGCCCTCGGCTTCGCTGCCTACCGCTTTTCGATCGAATGGGCGCGCATCGAACCGGAAGAGGGGTTCTTCTCGCGCGCGGCACTCGATCACTACCGGCGCATGATTGCGGCGTGTCGCGCGCTCGACATCGTACCGATCGTCACGTTTCATCATTTCACCGCGCCGCTGTGGTTTACCCGCGATGGCGGCTGGACGGAGCGGAAATCCGTCGACCGTTTTGCACGCTATTGCGAAAAGGCCGCACGCGCGCTCGGCGACCTCACGCTCTATGCCTGCACGATCAACGAAGCGAACGTCCCGATCACTATCAGTGCCGGCCGGATGGCGAACGAGCAACGCCCGTGGTCGCCTCCGAAAGAATTTGCCGAAATCGCGCGCCGTTGTGGTGGGGATGCAAATCGCTGGGCGCCTTATCTCGCATGCGACGGCTATGCCGCGACGCCGCAATTGATCGCCGCGCATCGCAAGGGGTACGAGGCGCTGAAATCGACGGGACTATCCTGCCCCGTCGGCATCACGCTTGCGCTTCTGGACATGCAGGCCGAACCCGGCGGCGAGGCGTTGCGCGATGCGGCGGAGCAGGTGATCGACGGTCAGTTCCTCGAGAGCGTTCGCGGCGATGACTTCGTCGGGGTGCAGACGTACACGCGCCTTCGCTTCGGTCCCAAAGGGCATGTTCCGCCGGCCGCGAACGCGGAGCGAACGCAGATGGGTTATGAATTCTGTCCGGAAGCGCTCGAAGCCACGATACGAAAGGCGGCGCGTATTTCGGGATGTCCAATTCTCGTCACCGAAAACGGAATCGGTACGGAAGACGACTCGCGGCGCATCGCCTTTGCGCGCCGCGCGCTCGAAGGTGTGCTCGCAACACTTGCCGACGGCGTGGACGTGCGGGGTTACCTGCACTGGTCGCTGCTCGACAATTTTGAATGGCTGGAAGGCTATCGTCCGAAATTCGGTCTTGTCGCGGTCGATCGCAGCACCCAGGCACGCAAGCCCAAGCCTTCCGCCTGGTGGCTGGGCGACATCGCGAGGCGCAACGCGCTGGACTGAGGTTGCCCTCACTCGGCGCGTTTGCGCGGTACGCGTGGGGTGGTGGGCTAGAGATCAAACCCCAACTGCGCGGGTTCGGAAGAACCGTGATGGTCGAATCCGGACATCGTTACGCCGACCAGACGGATGCCGATCGCGGGCGGAAAAACGGAGCGGACAAGCGTTCGGCTGATCGAATGCAGCAGTTCGCGGCTGGCGACCGGCGCTGCCAGCGTGCGGCTCCGCGTTGCCTGGCGAAAATCGGAATACTTGATTTTCACGGTCACAGTGCGGCCGAAGCACTGCGTCTTCTGGCACCAATGCCACACGTCGTCGGCCATGGCTTCCACCTTGGCCTCGATGGCGGCGGGATCGGTGAGATCCTCGTAGAACGTCGTCTCCGAGCCCGAGGATTTCCGTTCGCGATGAGACGATACTTCGCGATCGTCCTGGGCGCGCGCGATTGCATGATACCAGGCGCCGGACTTGCCGAAATGCTGCGTGAGAAATGCCAGCGGCTGCCGTTTCAGATCCGCGCCGGTATGAATGCCGAGCCGGTTCATTTTCGCGGCCGTCACTGGTCCGACGCCGTGAAACTTCGCGACGGGAAGGCGTTCGATGAACGCCTCGCCCATCGCCGGCGTCACAACGAACTGGCCATTGGGTTTGCGATGATCCGACGCGAGCTTCGCAAGAAACTTGTTGTACGAAATGCCGGCAGACGCGGTGAGCCCCGTTTCCGCGAGAATGCGCGAACGGATATCGGACGCCGTGGCAGAAGCCGAGGGGAAACCGCGTCGATTGGCAGTCACATCGAGATAGGCTTCATCGAGCGACAATGGTTCGACGAGGTCGGTATATTCGGCAAAAATTGCGCGTATCTGGCTGGAAACTGCGCGGTAGACCTCAAACCTTGGGGGCGCAAAGATGAGGTCCGCGCACAACCGCCGCGCCGTGACGCACGGCATCGCCGAGCGTACGCCGAACACGCGCGCTTCGTAACTTGCCGCCGTCACCACGCCGCGCTTCGATCCGTGGCCAACCGCCACCGGTTTTCCGCGCAGGTCCGGATTGTCGCGCTGCTCGACCGACGCATAGAATGCGTCCATGTCGATGTGGATGATCTTGCGCGTTGTGTTCATCGATGCCGGGACAGGATATCGTGTCCCCCAATGCCGCCACCACGCCACAACGGGACACGATATCCCGTCCCAAATCAGGGCGAGCGTAGAAACAAACCGATCGTCAACGCAATGCCGATGAGAATTACGGCCACGCGCAAGGCGGTTTCGTTCACGCGCGCGAGCATGAGGCTTCCTGCAATCCCTCCTGCGATCGCTCCGGCAGCGCAGATTGCCGCTTGAAACCACCGCACTTCGGACGAGAAGAGAAAGATCGCGAAAGCCGACGCATTCATCACCGCGGCGAGCAGATTCTTCGTGGCGCCCGCCGCGCGGATCACAAAACCTGCGGCCGTCAGTGCGGCGAGCATCAGAATGCCGATCCCGCCGCCGAAATACCCGCCGTATATTGCGATCAGAAACTGTGCCGCCGCGGTGCCGTTGCGCCCGAGCCTTTCCGCGCTCTCGGATTTGGGTCCGAAACTGCCCCAAGCGAACACGGCCGTCGCAAACAGCACCAGCCAGGGAACCAACCGTGCAAAAACGCTCGCAGGCGTAACCAGCAGCAGAACCGCTCCGATCACGCCACCAGCAAGGCTGATGACGACAAGCGCCTGCAAAGGCAGCGCCGTGGCGCCCGAGACCAGTTGCCGCCCCGTCCACGCCGTAGCGATCTGCCCCGGAAAGAGCGCGACCGTGGACGTGATATTTGCCGCCCGCGCGTCCATGCCGGTGAACATCAGCGCCGGCAGGGTGATGAACGAGCCGCCGCCCGCGAGCGCATTCTGTGCACCCGCCCACAACGCGGCGAAGAAAAGAATTGTCAGGGCCATGTGCGGCGACACCGAATCGCCGGCACCTTAAAGTCCTCACCGTCAACTTGTCGAAGGGTGAACCCTGCGGCTTTGGCACGATGTGCGTCGGCGACGGCACCAAACGAAATGCGGGCCGCAGGGAGCCCGCATTTTCACGCGATCGGATGAACCTGCTCTACTGCGCGGCCACCTGGCTCTGGGCGTTGCACCTGTCCTGCACCTGGAGCTTCTCGACGGCCACAATGCGGCCCTTGAGATCCCAGATCTGGTACGGAGCGTTTTCATGGGTCATTGAACCGACCGGGACCCCGAGCGTGAGCATCGTGGCGGCGTCCAACGTGCGTGCACTCTCCTGCTGATCGGCCACCTTCTGGTAGGCGTTGGTCAGCGTGACCTTGAAAGCAGCAAGCTGCGCGCAGTTCAGATAGGCGTATTCCGAGGTTGGGATGTTGGCCGGCTTGATGCTCTCGGGCGACGCCGCACAGCCCGACAAAGCGATAGCGAGCGCGGCAGCCGCAAGGCCGCGTTGAACCGTTTTCATGACATTCCCTTCGATTTCTGTCGCACGGATCATGCGTCGCGCGCGTACAGTTCTCTTAAGTCTGTAACCGTATCAACTCAATGAAAAAACTTGGTTACCAACACGAATCGATGCAAATGCTGTCGCTCATTCGAGTGTTCATTTTAAGGAATTGTACACGATGTAGTACATCAGCCTGTTCGGCCGTCATCCAGTCCCTTGCGCCCCGTCAATTCGTGGCAGGTTTGCGTTTGAGATCATGTTCCGCTTCGCTTTTGTTAACCACGATTCGCGCACGGAACATCCGGGCTGGGGCGAATTTCTTGTTCCAGGGCGAGGGTGACCTTTGGCGCCCGGTGCGGCCCGGTCCCGGCACGAAAATGCATCAGCGGCCAGCCCGGCCGAACTTCCGCCCGAACTTAAAGAAAGCCCGGGGCGTTTCCTCCCCTGCTTCGCCGCAGGGAACTTCATGGCCGAAACCCGCGCCCGCATCCGGGATAGAGATGGTCCCGCAGTGCCCGACTCCCAGCTGCGTTTCGCCGCATCCGTCATCGTTGGCGCGATCGCGGCCTGCGCGATCTATTTCGCGCGTCCTGTCCTCATCCCGCTCGCGCTCGCGATTCTCCTCGCGTTCGCCCTTGCGCCCATCGTGACGGTATTGCGGCGTCTCCATCTGGGTCACGTGACGTCGGTGTTGCTGACCGCCCTCTTTGCCGTCGCGGTCATCGGGGCGCTGGTCGCGTTCATCGGATCACAGCTCGCGAACCTCGCGGCCGACCTGCCCCGCTACCAGCTCACCATCGCGGGAAAAATTCACGCCGTCGAACAGACGGCGAAGTCGAACGGCGTCATCGCCCGTGCCTCCACCCTGCTCCAAAACCTGGACAACGAGATTTCTGCGGGTACGCCACCGGAGACCTCACCCGCCGTCAAAGGCTTGAGGCGAACGCTCGCGCCGCATCAGCGCGACACGACGCCCGTGCCCGTCGTCATTCGCCCCCAGAACGCGACGCCGCTCCAGATCATCGGCAACATCGTCAAACCGCTGCTCGAACCACTCGCAACCGCCGGCATCGCCATCATCTTCGTCGTGTTCATCCTGCTGCAGAAGGAGGATCTCCGCGATCGCTTCATCTGGATGGCCGGCGCGGGCGATCTGCAACGTGCGAAAATGGCGCTCGACGACGGCGCGGCGCGGCTGAGCCGCTATCTTCTCGCGCAGACCGCCATCAACACCGCGTTTGGGTCGGTGATCGGTACAGGCCTCTGGCTCATTGGCCTGCCGCAGCCCTGGCTCTGGGGACTGGTCGCGGGGATCCTGCGATTCGTACCCTACATCGGCGTGCCGCTCGCGGCGCTCACGCCGCTGGTCCTGTCGCTCGCAGTGGGGAGCGGCTGGTCGATGATGTTCTGGACGGCCGCTCTCTATTTTATTCTCGAACCCGTTGTGGGCCAGCTCGTCGAACCCATCGCCTATGGGCGCAGCGTCGGTCTTTCGCCCGTGGCGGTGATTGTGGCGGCGACGTTCTGGACCTGGGCCTGGGGACCGATCGGTCTCCTGCTCTCCACGCCGCTCACGCTCTGTCTCGCGGTCCTGGGACGCCACGTCGAGCGATTGCGATTTCTCGACGTGCTGCTCGGCAATCGCCCGCCGCTCGCCCATGAAGAAAGCGTGTACCTGCGCATTCTGTCCGGGGATCCGGACGACGCCGCGCGGCTCGCGGAAACCTACCTGAAAGACCACACGCTTTGCGACTATTGCGATGTTGCGCTGAGAGCGCTCGTGCTTGCGCAGGATGACATCGAACGGGGTGCGATCGACGACGGGCGTGCTGCCGATTTCCGGGCGATGATCGAGGTCCTGATCCAGAATCTGGCTGATCAGGAGGAGGCCGTGTCGCCGGCCGACCCCATGCGAGCGTGCCCGCCCCAAAAGATGTACTCGTCGGAAACGCTCCCCGTCGCGTGGTCCAACCGTCCCGTGCTTTGCGTCGCCGGACGCGGCGCTCTCGACGAAGCGGCTGCGCTTCTGCTCGTGTATCTGCTCGAGAAACGCGGCATCGGAGCCCGGATGATCGCCTCCGATGAGGCGTCGACGGCCCGCATTCAGAATCTCGATGTCGACGGCGTGCGTTTCGTCTGCCTGTCGCATCTTGGTGCGAGCGGCGGCGCGCACGCGCATTATTTGATGCGGCGGCTGCGGCGGCGCATTCCCGACGCGCCCGCGATTGCCGGCTTCTGGGGCCTCACCAACGACGACAGCCGCTTTCTCGACGCGTTCGGAACGACCGAGGGCGAAGTCGTGACGACGTTCCAGGACGCATTGGCGCGCATCGTTGCCGCAATCGAAGCGCCGCCAGCCGAACCAGGGGCCGAGGACACCCAAAGCAAGGACGCACAACCCCTGTCCGAGGCCGCCGCGTGATCCTGTACACCTGCGCGCGTTGGTGGCCTCCCCCGCGGAGCGAGGAGACGCGCGGGCGCAGGGCAAAGGCGCGTTGGGCGGTCCGTTTATGCGCCGCGGCCTTCGTTCTCCTCACCTGTACCGCTCTCGCAGCGCACGCAAAAAGCTCTGGAGGAGCCGGTCTTGCCGGCGGCAGCGGCGAAGCGATCCTCATTGCCGAAATCGCGCTCCTCCTGTTCGTCGGCCGGGGACTCGGCGAGTTGATGCAGAGGATGGGACAGCCGGCGGTAATCGGGCAGTTGCTGGCCGGCTTCATCCTCGGTCCATCGCTATTTGGCTGGCTCCTGCCCGCCGCGCATCATTTTGTTTTTCCCGATACGCCGGCACAGAAAAGCCTCCTTGTCGGGATTTCCAATGTCGGCGTGATGCTTCTCCTGCTCCTCACGGGCATGGAAACCGACCTGAAGCTCGCGCGCAAAGTGGGAGCGCCGGCGGTGACGGTCGCAGCGGCGGGAGTTGCCGTGCCATTCATCTGCGGCTTTGTACTCGGATGGTTGCTGCCGGTGTCTCTCCTGCCCGACCCCAACCACCGCCTGGTCGCAGCGTTGTTCCTTGGAACGGCGCTCTCGATTTCCTCGATCAAAATCGTCGCGATGATCGTGCGCGAGATGAACTTCATGCGCCGCAACCTGGGCCAGATCATCGTCGCATCCGCGATCATGGAGGACACCGCCGGGTGGGTGATCATCTCGATCACCCTCGCCGTCGCCGGAATACGGGGCCAGGGCGGTGCCGCCCTGGCGGTTCCGTTGATCGGCACCGCGGTTTTCCTCGCCGTGAGCTATACCATCGGAAGGCGCTGGGTGTTCCGGCTGATCCGCTTCGTCAACGACAATTTCGCCAGCGAGTATGCGGTCGTGACGGCGATCCTGATCGTGATGTGCATTCTCGCGCTTATTACCGACGTGATCGGCGTCAACACCGTCCTCGGCGCCTTCGTTGCCGGCGTACTGGTCGGCGGCTCGCCCATCCTCACGCAGCATATTCAGGATCAGCTGCGCGGACTGATCACCGCCTTCATGATGCCGATCTTCTTCGGCCTTTCCGGCCTTTCGGCCGATCTCACCATTCTCGCCAGTCCGCAGATCGCGTTGCTGACGCTTGGACTGGTTGCGGTCGCGAGCGTCGGCAAGTTTGGCGGCGCCTTTGCGGGCGGCATCGCAAGCGGCCTTACCACGCGCGAGTCGCTTGCGCTCGGCTGCGCCATGAACGCGCGCGGCAGCACGGAAGTGATCGTTGCGAGCATCGGCCTCGGCATGGGGGTGCTGACGCACAACCTGTACACGATGATCGTGACCATGGCGGTCATCACGACCATGTCCATGCCGCCGCTCCTCCGCTGGTCGCTGGCGCGGGTGCCGATGCGAAGCGAGGAAAAGGCGCGGCTTGAAAAAGAAGAGCTGGATGCCAAAGGATTCGTCAGCCGTTTCGAGCGTCTCCTCATAGCGGCCGATGAAAGCGCGAACGGAAAGCTTGCCACGCGCATCGCGGGATTCATCGCCGGCCAGAAGGGCCTGCCCATGACCGTGCTCCACGTTCCGGAAAAACGGACCGCGGCGAGCGAACCGCAGAGCGAAAAACAAAAGGCGGAGCTCGAGGTCGTCGCAACAGAGGGGGCGAAGCAGGGACACCGCGCCGTAAGCGTACAACCGGGCGAGAGCCCGCCCGATCGCGTCGAGGTTTCCGCCAGGGTCGAGACGGCGCGGGTCCACGAAGCGGTCGAAAAGGAGGGGCGAAAAGGATACGATCTTCTCTTCGTCGGCGTTGAGAAAATGCGCAACACCGACGGAACTTTCACGCGCAACGTAGACAGGGCCGCGTCGGGGTTCGAGGGCGCGACGGCCCTCGCGATCGCCGGGGAAAGCGGCGATCCGGGAGACACTCTGCGAATCATCGTGCCGGTGAATGGCACGGAGCCATCCCGCCGCGGCGCCGAACTTGCGTTTGCGCTCGCCCCCGCGGGAGCGGTGAAATTCACGGCGCTCCACGTCGCCGAGCGTCCGGGAACGGGCTCACGTCGCGGCGGTCGCCGCGCCGAACAGGCGCTGATGAAGGACGTGTCCGGGCTCGCAGGTCGCTATGGCCACAGGGAGATTGCTACCACGGTGCGCACGAACGATGCGCCGGACGTGGCAATCCTTGCCGAGGCCGAGCGCACCAACGCCGATCTGATCGTCATCGGTGCCGCGAAGCGTACAGGGGACGCGCTTTATCTCGGCCAGACCGTGGCCAACGTGCTCGCGCAGTGGAAAGGCGCAATCGTCCTGCTCGCGACTTGAGGCAAAAATGCCTGTCAGTTTCCGCGGGTCCCATGACGTCTCAGGGAAAAAAGAAAGCCGGCTTCAACGAAGCCGGCTTTCCAGGATCACTGCGGCCTGGGCTTACTGGGGTGGGTTGACCACGACGTAGCTGTTGCCCGAGGGCTGGTACCAGGTGCCGCCGCAGTTATAGTACGGATTGCCGTAGTAATAGGACGACGCGCAACCGGTCGGCAGACTGTACACGGTTGAACCGATTGCTGCAGCCGTAAGGCCTGCTGCCGCTCCCCAGGCTGCCGCCCGCCCCACGCCGTAACCCCAACCACCGCCGTAGCCATAACCGTAACGGCCGCCATAGCCGTATCCGTAACGGCCACCGTTCCAGTTGCCGTTGCCGTTCCAGTTGCCGTTGCGGTTATAGTTGACGTTGCGGTTTATGTTGGTGTTCCGATTGTAATTGCCATTGAAGTTGCCGTTCCTGTTGCCACTCCAGTTGGCGTTCCTCCCGTAACTTCCGCCGGCCATGCGGTTTCCGCCGTAACCGCGATTTCCGGCGTAGCCGCCACCACGGTTGAAGCCGCCGCCACGGCTCATTCCGGCTCCGCGGCTCATTCCGCCTCCACGGCTCATTCCGCCTCCGCCCCGGAATCCGCCGCCGCCACCGCGGCGCGCATCCGCTGTACCTGCGACGAGTGCGAGGCACAGACCGACGGCAATGGATTTGAAGAGTTTGCGTTTGGGATCGATTGTGCATTCTGTCATGTCGGGCTCCTTGCTGGTTGCAGCCTCTCGCTGTCTTGCCTCCTGAACATGATCCCCATGGCATCCGCGAGCGGTCAGAAGGCGAAAATGTCGCCGCGAAAGTACAGACCCGGCGCGGCGCCTCGCCGCATCGAAAGCTCCTCTCCCGCTCGCCGCCCTTCCGCTGCAAATGGTGAAGGGTGCAGTCGGGGTTATCCATTGGCCTTTCGTCTATTCGCCTGTAGCATTTGTTATAATAGCTGGCGGACTGCATTTGTCGGAGACGTCGTTATGTACATTTATTTGTACGCTGTTGCCGCACCTGATCGCGGTCCATGTGGGCGGTCCGGCCGGCTGCTGTGAAGTGGCGGGGCGCGCGTCGGTCTCGTCCCCCGGGAATGTCCGTGTGCTTACGCCTTGTCGGTGGAATCGACCATCGACAGCCCTAGCCGCAGCGGCCAGGGCCGATGCGCTGGCCTTCCGCATGCAGCATTTGTCGGACCAGCGCATGCGCAAGGTCCTCGAGACCTGTGCGGACGCTTTCGGCTGGAAGGCTCGGGAGACGTTACGATATCGGACGCCCGTCTCATTTGCTTTCCAAATGATCCATAGGCACACGCCTTCGAATGGGCGATCTCTGGCGTGCCGGGCGCCGCTGCTGTTATGATAGCCCCTGGTACTCTCGAGGGGGATTTCCATGATACGTGAACGCATCGCCGCTTTGTCGGCCTTTGCCGCGCGCCGCGGCAGCCTCGCTCTGTGCGCCGCCGCCCTGTGTGTGACAACGGCTTTGCCGGCCTGCGCCGGGATCGTGAAGTTCGACGTGAAAGACGCCTTCTCCACCGACCCGACGGCGATCAACGACGGTGGCGCAATCGCCGGCTCGTACGAAGATACGAGTTTCGCGACCCATGGTTTCGTGCGTTCGGCCGACGGCGGCATCAAGAGCTTCGACGCAGCCGGTGCGATCGCGACCCTGCCCAACGCCATCAGCGGCAAGGGCGTTATTGCCGGCGACTATGCGGATGAAAGCTTCACCTTTCACGGGTTCGTCCGCAGCGCCCATGGCGTCATCACGTCATTCGACCCCTCCGGATCGATCCTCACCGCCGCCACCGGCGTCAACAACAAGGGCATCGTCGTGGGATATTACATGGACGGCAGCGGCGTGACCCATGGTTTCCAGCGCACGAGCGACGGTACAATCACCGCCTTCGATCCCAGGGACTCGACCTTCACGGTGGCCAATGCCATTGACGCCGGGGGCACGATCGCGGGCTATTTCATCAGCAGCAAGGACGGCGCCTATCACGGTTTCCTGCTCTCGCCGACCGGCAAATTCCGGACATTCGGCGTGTCGGGCGCCATCGTCACCGAGTCCAACACGATCGACAAAACGCGCGCCACGGCGGGCGTGTACGCCGACAGCGACGGCATCTATCACGGCTTTGTACGAAGCACGGCGGGCGCGATCACGACCTTCGATCCGTCGGGCGCCGTCAGTTCCTTCGCCAGCGGCATGAATGACGGCGGCACGATCGCCGGCTACTTTACCGATGGCAGTCATGTGGAGCACGGCTTTGTGCGCGCGACCGACGGTACCATCACGCCGTTCGATCCGAAGGGCTCGACCGACACGGAAGCATACGGGATCAACAACACCGGCGTCGTCACGGGGCACTGGGTCGACAGCAACAACACGGATCACGGCTACATTTTCACCCCGTAGCAAGGCGGAATCGGGAGCGGGTTTGGACCGAGTATTCCGTTTGGGTCGGCTCTGACCTACGCTTTTCGTGCAGAGCCAAACGGGCCGGGTTTCATGATCACCAATTTCAGCGATCACGCCGCGAACGAGCGAACGTTTCTCGCCTGGGTCCGCACGTCGATTGCGGTGATCGCCTTCGGCTTCATCGTCGAGCGCTTCGACCTGTTTCTCGCCTTCGCCTCGCTGGCGGGAAAGCCGGCGCTGCCGGTCCCCAGGAGCGGCTTTGGGCATGTCGCCGGGCTTGTCCTCATCATCATCGGAATGGGGATGATCGCGATCGCCGCCGTACGTTTCGTGCGCACCGCCAAAGAGATCGACGATGCGCGCACGCATCCTGGAACCGGGTCGCGGATCGATCTCGCGTTGGCGGCCCTGCTCTTCTGCCTCGCCGGCGGACTGCTCTTCTATCTCGCCCACACGCTCGCAGCCAAGGCGTGACGCTGTCAGAGCAGGCGTTTGCCCGCCAAAAGGTTGTCAATCCCGCGCAGGCGGGAACCCGGCTCCTGCAACTGTTTGGAATGGCGCACCAGCGATCGAGCGCACCTTTCGATGCTGGCGGGCGCCGGGTCCCCGCGTTCGCGGGGATGACGGCAAATATTTCAAACGAATAGCCGCTATCGCGCGGTGATGGCGTTCCTCAGCGCGAGCGGGGTTGCGATCGTCGCAAGCGGCTCGAGGCTCGCGCCTGTACCACGAATCAGCACGGTCCCGAAGTTGAAGATGCGGCCCCAGATGCTCTGCGTGACATCCACGCTCTCCACCTTGTCCATGTTCATCTCGACGGTACGCCGCGAAACGAGACCGGTCTTGTAGATCACGCGCCGGTCCGTGACCGCGATTTCCGTCGACTGTTGCCTGATCCAGGAAGAGAGGAGAAGCAGCGCGCCGACGCCGAGCGCGATGTACACGACAACGGAGTAGATCCGGTAGCCGGGTGCAGCGTGCGCCAGGGTGAGCACGCCGATCAGGCCCGCAATTCCGAAGGCGAAGAGCACGATGCCCGGCAGGTAGATGATCCAGTGCAGCGTGCCGTCGTAGCGCACCGTCTCGTTCGGCTGCAGCACCTTGGAAACATAGCTCGCCATGTCGCTTCCCCTTCGAATCACCGGCGGGACAGATTGCCTAGTTGCGGTCCCCGCCTGCAAGCCTGTGTTCCCCGAGCCTGAGCGACCAAGGCGCAATGCGCCCCAGCCTGAGCATACCACGGCTCCACGGATCGCTGGCGAGCCGCCGCCGAATCTCGTCCTCGTGCTCCGCCGAAATGATGAGAAGCGTGTCTTCCGTCCCGTCCAGGGGCCCGCCGACCACCACAAATCCCTCGGCTGCGAGTGCGTTCATGAAGATCACGTGGGCAGGCCAATCGGCCTGCTTTTCCAGCGGCCGGCTTTCGTCCCATGCGGGACCGTGCGAGCGGATGACGGCGAACAGGCGTCTCAAAACTGTGACTCCGGCGCGCTTGAGAGACACCGGCAGTCGTAGCACAGTCCCGGCCGGGGCGGGGAATTCGAAGAGCGGCGCCTCGAACGCCGCCAGGGGAACCGTTCCATGCCATTCTCGCCACTGCGCCTGATCGCCTGCGCCGCCACTCTGGCGCTCCTGTCGGTATCCGTGATCGCCGAGGGTGCGCAGCCGCCGTCGCAGGTCGACCCGGCTCTCTTCAAGGCGCTGCACTGGCGCGGCATCGGTCCCTATCGCGGCGGGCGCGCGCTCGCGGTGACGGGCGTCCCCGGCGATCCGTACACTTTCTACTGCGGCTACGTGGCAGGAGGCGTCTGGAAATCGACTGACGCGGGCCAGACGTGGCTCCCCGTCAGCGACAAGGCACCGTTCTGGTCGGTCGGCGCCATCGCCGTCGCACCCTCGAACCACAATGTCGTCTATGTGGGCGGGGGCGAAGCGGCGCCGCGCGGCAACATCACCTATGGCAACGGCGTCTGGAAATCGACCGATGCCGGCAAGAGCTGGACGCATGTCGGGCTCGACGACAGCCGCCAGATCGGCGCGCTGGTCGTCGATCCTTCCAATCCGAACATCGTATTGGTCGCCGCGTTCGGGCATGCCTTTGGGCCCAATGCCATGCGCGGCATCTATCGCACGACCGACGGCGGCAGGAACTGGACGCGCGTGCTCGGCAAGGACGACAGGACCGGCGGCATCGATGTCGAATTCGATCCGCACAATGCCGGCATCGTCTATGCCGCGCTGTGGCAGGCGGTGCGCCAGCCGTGGAATTTCTCGAGCGGCGGACCCGGGAGCGGTCTCTGGCGCTCGACCGACGGCGGCGTGACCTGGAAGCAGCTGACGGGCAACGGCCTGCCCGCCGGCATCCTTGGACGCATCAAGGTTTCAGTCTCCGGCGCCGATTCGAAGCGCATCTACGCCATGATCGAGGCGAAGGATGGCGGCCTCTACCGCTCCGACGACGGCGGCGGTCATTGGAAGCGCGTCAACAATGACGGCCGGCTGCGGCAGCGGGCATGGTATTTTTCGCAAGTGTACGCCGACCCGAAACGCGTGGACACGGTGTACGCATTGAACACGGGCCTGTTCCGCTCGACCGACGGCGGCAAGACCTTCAAGCTGCTGCCGGCGCGGCACGGCGACCATCACGGGCTCTGGATCGATCCGACGAATCCGGACCGCATGATCAATGCGAGCGACGGCGGCGCCTCCGTCAGCGTCGACGGCGGCAAAACCTGGTCGACGCAGGACAACCAGGCGACCGCGCAATTCTATCACGTCTCGACCGACAACGATTTTCCGTATCACGTCTATGGCGCGCAGCAGGACAATTCGAACATCCAGATTCTGAGTGCCGACGACGAAGGCGCGATCACCGGCAAGGACTGGAACGACGCGGGCGGCGGCGAAAGCGGCTTCGTGCTCGCCGACCCGCGCGACTCGAACATCGTCTATTCCGACAACGAAAATTCGATCTGGCGCTGGAACAGGAAGACGCGGCAATCGCAGACGATCTCGCCCTGGCCGTACGACGCCTCGGGCCACCCGGCGTCGGACCTCCTCCATCGCTTCAACTGGACGATGCCGATCGCCATGTCGCCGCACAATCCCGACACGCTGTACGCCGGCATGGAGCGGCTCTACCGTTCCACCAACGACGGCAACAGCTGGACGGCAATCAGCGGCGATCTCACCCGCAACGACAAATCGAAGCAGATCGCCTCGGGCGGGCCGATCACCAAGGACATCACCAGCGTCGAATATTACGACACCATCTTCGCGATCGCCGAATCGCCGGTGAAGCGCGGGCTCCTCTGGGTGGGAAGCGACGACGGCCTCGTTCACACCTCGCCCGATGACGGCGGGCACTGGTCGGATGTGACGCCGCACGACATGCCGCAATGGAGCACGATCAGCATGATCGAGCCCTCGCATTTCGATCCGGAAACGGCGTACGTCGCGGTCGATCGCCACAAGCTCGACGACATCAGGCCATACATTTTCAAGACCGCCGACGGCGGCAAGAGCTGGACGCGGCTCGATGCGACCCTGCCCGTGGGCGCGGTCGTCCACGCGGTGCGGGAGGATACGGAAAAGCGCGGGCTTCTCTTCGCCGGCACGGAGGCGGGCGTCTTCGTCTCCTTCGACGACGGACAGAACTGGCAGAGTCTGCAGCTCAACCTGCCGCCCTCGCCCATCCACGACCTCGTCGTGAAGAACGACGACCTTGTCGTCGCCACGCATGGCCGCTCGTTCTGGATCCTGACCAACATCACGCCGTTGCGGCAGATCGGCGCCGCCTCCGCGAAGGCGGAAACGATCCTGTACACGCCGCAGAAGGCCGTGCGCCTCTACTATCCGGACCAGGTCGACACGCGGCCGCCGGTGGGCGAGAATCCGCCGGCCGGCGCCATCATCGACTACTACCTGGCGAGCAAGCCCGCGGGCGAGATCACGATCGACATTCTCGATTCCAAAGGCCAGCGCGTGCGCCATATTTCGAGCAAGGCGCCCAAGGGCGAGGAACAGCCGCCCGAATGGCCCGACCAGATCCTGCCGACCAAGACCATCCCGGCGTCGCAGGGGATGAACCGCTTCGTCTGGAATCTCCGTTACGACGATCCGGCCGAGATTCCGGGCGCGTTCTACACCGGCGACGCGCCGCGCGGGCCGATCGCGAATCCGGGTACGTACACGGTGAAACTGACCGTGAACGGGAAGAGCCAGACGGTACCGCTGACCCTCATCCTCGATCCGCGCGAGAAGAGCGCGCCGGGGCTGGCGCCGAAATTCGCGCTCGCCATGGAAGTGTACCACGACCAGGACGCGCTCCATCGCGCGGTGAACGAGATTCGCGACGCGAAGGCGCTGGTCGCGGGCGCGCAGAAGAGCCACGCGAACGACAAGGCGCTGCTCGCAAAAGGCGATGCCATTGCGGAACAGGCGAGCGGGATCGAGGAGCAACTGATGCAGGTGAACATGAAAGGTTCGGAAGCGAACCTGAACTTCCCCGGCAAGCTGAACGAGCAGATCTACACCTTTGCGGGCCTCCTCGAAGACGCCGACACGGCGCCGACGCCGGAAGAGACGTCGACCTATGGGGACTTCCATTCGCAGCTGCAATCGCTGCTCGCGCAGTGGAACAAGCTCAAATCCGGCGACATCGCAGCGTTCCGCGCCCAAGTACAGAAGGGCGGAAAGTAGGAGAGAAGAGGTTTTCCAAACAAACAAGATCTGTCATTCCCGCGAAAGCGGGAACCCAGCTCCTGCAACTGTCTGGAATGGCGCACCAGCGATCGTGCGCACTTTCGATGCTGGCGGGCGCTGGGTCCCCGCTTTCGCGGGGATGACAATCCTTTTTTTGAAAACATCTCCAGATCGGCGGCGAAGGTGGCGAGCGTGTCGTCGCGGGCGCCCACGATGATGATGATGATGCGGTCGCCGGAGCGGGCTTCCGCCGATTACCGGCCCATCCGCATTCCGCCGCCGGCGTTGAGCATGCCCTGTTGCAGCGCGCGGACCTGGTCCTGCACTCGCCACAGCCGCACCTGCTCCGCCAGTTCGGCGGCCTTCGGTATCTGTACGGCTGACCCATAGGCGTACACGGCGGAGATTTTGACCGGCTGCGACGGCTTTGGTTTGTCGTCCTGCATCTCCTCGCGCAGGGGAAGTCCGGTCGAATCCGCAATCCACACCGTCGCCGAACCGGTGTTGTCGTCCGTGCCGACGTCGTAGGTGTAGACGGTCGCCGCCTGGCCGGCTTCCTGAACGCTGTCGCCCTTTGCGCAATCGCTGAGGCCCATGTTCTTCGCGACCGTCTCAGGCGGATTCGACGTGGCGCTGCGTCGCGAAGAGCTGCAACGAACCCCACATCGTACCGTGGCCGATATAGAGCGTGTTGTCGGTGTAGATTTTCTCGCGTGTCTTCTCCGTTCCGTCCGCAAACGTCTCCGTCTGCACGCGCGAAAAACGCTGTTGCTGCCACTGCCGGAATTTCGCTTCCGCGATCGCGTGGCACGGGTCGGCGCTCGGTCGGTGGCCGGTGACGATCACCTGCTCGACAGGCGGAGCGGGCGCGGGCGTTGCCGTCAGCATGGCCAACGATGTTGCCAGTGCGATCATGTGCGGTTCTCCAGGCAAAATCCGGGGAAAACATCCTGCCGCCGTACGCAAGCGTCAAGCGCTTCGGTTTTCCTACCCTCCGGCACGCGGAAAAAGCGCTCGAACCGCTAGGGCGCCAAGTGATCAAATGCACGCGGAGCCGCGGAGGGGGCGGTTGAATGTCAACGCCAGATGCCCCCTCCGGTGCGGAGTTTATCCTCGCGCCGGCCTTCGGCCGGACGCGGGGGCACCACCCCGCATCAGGTGCGGGGCCTCCCCCCCCCGCAATACACCCGCTGCACCAGCGCTTCCGCAGCGAGTGCGCGGGGGAGGCAATGTACAAAGGGGAGTTACCGGCCCATCCGCATTCCGCCGCCGGCGTTGAGCATGCGCGCTGCGGATTCCGCGTGCAGGTACAGAAGGGCGGAAAGCAGGAGAGAAGAGGTTTTCCAAACAAACAAGATCTATCATTCCCGCGAAAGCGGGAACCCAGCTCCTGCAGCTGTCTGGAATGGCGCACCAGCGATCGTGCGCACCTTTCGATGCTGGCGGGCGCTGGGTCCCCGCTTTCGCGGGGATGACAGTCCTTTTTTTGAAAACACCTCCACGTCTCCGCGTCTTCGCGTGCGACCTTCCCCTTCCACCGCTGCTGCGGCGCGGGCCGCCCCTTCCCCTCTCCTCCGGCGCAAAACCGGGGTCGACGCGGACGGAAAGCATTTCAGCCACGCTTGTCTTCGATCGCCTTCAGCAGATCGGCGGCGAAGGTGGCGAGCGTGTCGTCGCGCGCGCCCATGATGATGATGCGGTCGCCGGAGCGGGCTTCGGCGAGCAGCACGCGCCCGCACTCCGCGCGGTCGGGAATGGCGCGGGCCGAAAATCCGCGCGCCGCAACGCCGCCGGTGATGTCGGCACTCGTCACGCTGCGCTCCGTGGTGCCTCCGAAGTACACGGGATCGGGCATGACCAGCATGTCGCCCGAACGCATACCGCGCGCGAAGGCCTCGATCAGCGGATCCTTCATCAGCCGCAACGGCCCGAAGCCGTGCGGCTGGAAAAGAAGCAGCAGGCGGCCGGGAAATTCATGCGCCGTCGCGAGCGTCGCGGCAATCTTGTCGGGGTTGTGCGCGAAATCGTCGATGACCGTGACGCCCCGCGCGCTGCCCACCTTTTCGAACCGCCGCCTGAGGCCCGCGAAACTCTCGAGCGCGGCGCAGGCCTCCCCGAGCGGTACACCGGAGGCGCGCGCGGCGGCAATCGCGGCCAGCGCGTTCTGTACGTTGTGGCGGCCCGGAACGGAAAGGTTGACGCGCGCCTGCGCGCCGCTTTCGCAAACTTCGAACCCGACACCCTCCGGCAGCGGCGCGATGTCGGCCGCGAACAGCGGCGCGGTCTCGTCCCGCAGCGAGAACGACCGCAGTTTTCCGGGCGGCGATTCGCGCGCCAGCGCCGCGGTTTCCCGATTGTCCAGATTCAGCACCGCGACCTGCGAACGCTCCACGAAATCGCGGAACAGCGCGCGCAGCTCGTCGAGCGATTTGTGGTCGAGCGCGATGTTGGTGACCACCGCGACGCGCGGGACGTAGTGCGCGATCGAGCCGTCGCTCTCGTCGACCTCGCTGACGAAGGCGTCTCCCGCGCCCACGACGGCGCTCGCAAACGGAATGTCCGGCGTCACGAAATTCTTCATGATGGCGCCGTTCATCACGGTGGGGGCGCGCCCCGCGCGCGCGAGAATCCAGCCGAGCATGCCGGTGGTGGTGGATTTGCCGCTTGTTCCTGCCACGCCGATCGGCCAGGGCGACGCATTGAACAGCTCCGCCAGCAGCGCCGCACGGGTGACGATCGGCGCGCCCAGCGCCCGCGCGGCGACAACATCGGGCACCGTCTCCTCCACCGCGGCGGAAATGACGACGGCCTGATCGCACCGCACGATGCCGCTGCCGTCCTGCGGATAAAGCGCGATGCCGTGCGCGCGGAGGAATGCGAATTTCTGCGCGGTGCGGCCCTGGTCGAGCGCGCGGTCCGAGCCCGCAACGCGCGCGCCCTTTGCCTTCAGGATCAGCGCGAGCGGCAGCATGCCGCTGCCGCCGATGCCGCAGAGGAAATAATCTTTGTCCTGCCCCATGCGGCGAAGCTATAAGGCGCGCGGGCGAAACCGCAAACGGCGGCGTTGAAGACCATGCGCACAATCCGGATCGGTGTGGCGGCGCCGGGATCGCGCATCGATGCGACGATTGCCGAACGCGTGACGCGCCTGGCGGACATGCAATTCGGCGCGCGCGCGACGCTCCGCTTTCATCCGCAATGCTTTCTCGCCTCGGGTCATTTCGCGGGAACGGACGAGGAGCGCGCGGACGCGTTTGTCGAACTGGCGAACGACCCCGATCTCGACGCGGTGTGGATTGCGCGCGGCGGCTATGGCGCCTGCCGGATCGTGCCGCGCGTTCTTTCGCGCCTGGGCCCCGATGCGGCCGGCAAGACCTATCTCGGCTACAGCGATGCGGGTTCGCTGCTCTCCGCGGTGTACGGGCAGGGTGGACACGTGGCGCACGGCCCGATGCCGGCCGACATCCTGCGCGAAGGCGGAGACAGGACGGTTGTACGTGCGCTCTCGTTCCTTCTCGACGGTACACCCGAAACGCTCGAGCCTTCCATCGACCCCGAGACGCCGGTGGTCGCGTTCAACCTCACCATTCTCTGCCACCTGCTCGGCACGCCGTACGAGCCGGATTTCTCCGGCCACGTGATCATGCTCGAGGAGGTTTCCGAGCATCTCTACCGCATCGACCGCGCGCTCTGTCAGCTGACGCGCAACGAGAAGATGCGGCGCGCGGCCGGCTTCCGCCTCGGGCGCGTGAGCCTTGTGCCGCCCAACGAGCCGGAATTCGGCCGGACGCCGGAAGAGATCATCCGCCACTGGTGCGCCGATTCCGGCATTCCCTGGCTCGGCGCCGCCGACATCGGCCACGACGCCGACAACAAAATCGTGCCGTTCGGATTGCTGCGACCATGGCGGCGCTGGTTCCGGCGACACGAGCCTGACGACGCGTGAGTTTCGATGCGTACCGACCCGGCGGGCTGACTGAGCGGCTGTCTGCCGGCGCATGACACCATGAGTCTGCACAGACGAATTGAGGCCGGTGGCCGCCTTGGCTATACAGCTCCCGGAGAATAGGCAGGGCGATCAATCGTGGACCGGCTGTTGCTCACCGTCCGCGAAATCCGCGCGTTGCTCGCCGCAACGTCCGCCAGGACAAAGGCGCACAACCCAAAACGGCCCTATCCCATTGGTTCCGACGAATGGCGCCGCGCCGTACCTTCGCTGTCGTCGTGGAGCGAGGCTGCCGGTCCCGACGAAAAAATCCTGATCGAGCGGGGGCGGCCCCTTCGCTTCGACCCTGGCCGCTTGCCGCCCCAAGAGGAAATTCCGGGCGTGAACTTCCTCCGCTCGCGTTCGGATGTGGCGGAGGACATCGTCATGGAGGTGTATCGCGACGTAACCGTCGCGTTCTCGCCCATGGGATTCGCCGTCTGGCGGGGAAATGCCCTCTTTCCATGCTCGTCCGCGATACCGGACTTCGACGCCCGCCGCGTTCCAACGGACGAACGAAGGAGAGTGCCGTCCGGATTCTACGCGGGCGACCAGTTTCGTACAAAGAGCATCTGCCACTACACCTTCGACTATGTCGCGCGCGCCTTCTTTGCCTCGTCATTGTTCGGCCTCGCCGCGGACGAACTCCTGTTCCCGCCGGCCGTGAACGACTACCAGCGCACCATCAAGGAAGCGACCTTCCCATCGGCCGCCGAAGTACAGTTCGACACGCTGTATGAATTCGATACGTTCTACCTGTCCGCCGATTCCTCGGCAGGATTGAATCATCCGGCCCATCACTGCGACCGCAGGGTCATGGGTTTCCTGCGCGAGCGCGTTCTGAAGCGCCTGCCGAAAACCGGACAGGCGAAACGCGCGGGAAAGCTGTACCTCTCGCGGCAGGACGCGCGGAACAGGCGGCCGCTGTTGAACGAGGAAGAGGTTGAAACGGCTCTCCGGAAACTCGGCTATACGATCCTGCAGATGAGCACGCTTCCGCCCGCGACGCAGATTTCGCTCGTCAACGAGGCGCGATTTGTCGTTGCGCCGCACGGGGCTGCCCTGACCTCCATCGCCTTCGCAGAAGCGCCCGCGACGCTGATCGAAATCATGAATCCCAACAGGGGTACGCTGGCCTATTTCAAACTGGCCCAGAGCTGCGATCTTTTCTATCGGATGCTGGTCGCCGAATGCCCTTCCGATCCGAGAGCAATGTCGATCCCCCTGGAAAAACTTACCGCGGCGATCCTGGACGCCGAGGCCGGCCACTGAAGCAGTGGCATTGGCGCATCGATCCGTCAGCTCGTGGGGCCGCCGCGCCCGCGCGGCGCGTACTTTTCCGGATCGAGGCCATATTCCGGCACCAGTTGATTTATCTTCTCCGGCCGATCGGTTTCGATGTTGAATTTCAGGAAGCGCGACGGCCGGCCCGAGAAGTAACGCTCCGCATTCCTGTGATGCGTCTCCCAATCCTGCCGCCAGAGGAAAGCCAGTTCCTCATCGCTCTTCGCCTTCAGGTGATGTTTCCATTTTTTCGCATAGCGCCCCTCCCCCGCCGCGAGCCGGCTTCTTATCCACCCGTCGACATCGCGCGTGTTGAGGATAAAGACCGAATTCGGGTACGAAACGTCCAGCTGGGCATAGAGCTTGTAGGCCTCGAGAGCAGCCTCCCGGGAGACCCGCTCCATGTCGGAAAACACGGAATAGGATTCATAACCCGTAAGCAGAGGGAGCGAGGCGCCGAGGTTTCGGAAGATCGTGTCGGCGAGGTTTCCATCGTCCCAGTGGATTGCGCGATGGCCGTTGGCTTTGAAATACCAGTGGATGGTTCTTGTACCGCACCTGTTGAAGCCGATGACGAATACGCGCGGCAGCGAATCGATCGCGTTTCCTTTCTTCCCTTTCTTCATGCGTTGACTTCGCGCCCTCGGCGCGAGCCTTCCCGGGTTACGCCGTTCCCCCATACCGGGCCGACCGCAGAGCAAGCCGTCCCTGCGCGACAGGCCTGCGCATCCGGCGATAGGAGCGGACCCGTGCGAAAACCAGCCTCCAAGGGGAACCTGAGGTAATGGTGTGACGATGCCCGCTCAAGCGACAACCATGTGGAGACCCTATTTCCGGCTCTTGCGCGACAGCCTCTCGTCTTGGAGTTTCTTGTTTGCCTCGATCAGGCGAACGGCGGCTTCGGCTTGTCTTGCGCGCAATTCAGCAATCTCCACGGCTTCGAGCAGCTCCGCCTTGCCGAGCTCTGTTCGTGGAGTTTTTTGCCCTTCTTTACCTAGAGATATAGCCATCGACTCGCCCTCCCTTCTGACCCAAAGAAACACGCGCCCCACGGCGCACTCGCTAATATCTTTTTCAATGGGAGATAGTCAATGGGAAAAGTACAGTTTGAGAAGGGAAAAGTAGCCTGAAGAACTGGGATAGTTCCGTCCGTGGCGTTTCCGCGGGCCCCGGTGAACTGATCACTTCACTTTCATTCCCGCCTCGTCTTACGTGACGGGTTTGCGACCCACGACGACGCAGGAAATTGCAAGCTTGCGCGATAATGCCTTCTCGAGCGTCGCTCCCGTCATTGGGAACGCATGAGAATCGCGGACCTCGAGTCCTGCCGCTCTGACCAAGTCGCAGGCGTGTTCCGGATCGTCAACCAGATAAATGTGGTCGGGTGCCGGGCTATTCGCTGGCACGTTGACCCAGATCGTACCACCCGGCCGCAGCCAAGCTGCAGCCGCGCGGAGCGCTTTCACGGGGTCTTCCAGATGCTCCAGTATCTCGCTCATAACAATCGCATCAAAACGGGGCGTTGCTTCTCCAGCCTCAAATACGTTCTGCAGCACGAGCGTGACCGGTCTATTCATCCCGAAGAGCCGCAGTGCTCTCGAAGTCTGTTCAACGCTGGTCGGACTGACATCCCAACCCGTTATTGTCGACGCACCCCTTTGGCGCGCAGCAAAATAGAGAAAGAGTCCGTGCCCGGGCCCTATCTCCAGCAGGTCAAAACCGCGCTTCAATTTCGGTAGATAATCACGCGCATAAGACGTGATCGCCCGAGCGTGATTGTTCCAGAGAATATTGGAAATCAGAAGGCCGTTCATATACCGCGTCATGTAGGGGGCATTCGCATAACATTCACGATTTGCATCGGCGAATGACGCCAGACGGTACTTGCCGTGCCGGCGAAAATAGATTTCTTCCGGCAGGACTATTGCCTCGCATAGGAACCGGTAATCGCTGCACAGTTGGTCCAGTCCTCCGTTTACGAGAGCAGCCAACTTTAAAGCAAACGCGGCAATTTCCTCGGATGTCTCCATTTCGACTGCCAAGCGCCCAGCAAGGCTCTTTTCTATGTAATCCGTGTGATCCGACCAATTTGTCCGGACAGCGGACACCAGCGCCAAAAGTGCGGGATAATCTGTCAGGTCGATCACTTCCGCCACGTCCTTATCAAGCGTTTTGATATTGATGCTGATGATGTGGCCGTTCAACTAACTCGATTACGAAATTCAACGGAGTGATGAAGAACTGAATTAAGCTTCCCCCATACGCGACCGCCGGCTTTGGCGGAGACGTTGGCGCACATCCAGATCGGCGCAAAGCGTGCGCGTTAGTTGCCAAATCATGCACCCTGTACGCCACGTGGTTTAGAATTGCGCTTCGCGTATTTAGGGCCCGATATACGGGACTCTTTTCATCGATTGGTTCTAGGAGCTCGTAGCACATCCCCGCCGCATCCCGCCCGAACTGAAGCCGCACCCCGTTTAGCCTGTCCTCGAACTCCGCGGTCCACTCGCGGATAAGCAGCGTGTTCCGGAGAAATTCACGCCCTTCAATGAGAGAAGGCACAACTACTCCTAAGTGATCGAACTGCTTTTCCTGAGACAATTTCGATACCCGCTTGCACAACACGCTGGGGCCATTATAGAAGCAAACGAACGCGGCTCGCCACCGCTTTCCGGGGCCTTTCGCAGCGACAAAACATATGCCTGAAATCCTCACACTTCCCTGGCTCGTCGAGGCACCCACCGATTTCGCCGAGAGGTGCCAACGGCTTCCCGGCATCAAGACCGGTCCAGGTACGGAGGCACAAGCGCTAGCGACGTTCCGCCTCAGTGCTTCGCAATCAGCCAAGTTGACGAGGCGCCTCAGAAAGATGCAAGCGCAACAAACCGACCTTTCGCCGCTCTTGCAGTTCCGCTTGGGCGTGCTGGCCAGCAATACCTTTGATCTGTTGCTTGACCTGATTCCAGCTGCCGCAGCCCGCCATGGGATTGCTCTTGAAATCGAGACCTCTGCTTATGACCAGGTGGTGCAGGAGGCACTTGACCCCGGATCGATCATCAATCGGTCTCGATGCGACGCCGTGCTGGTTGCCGTGGATCATCGTTGGTTTGGACTTGAACGACTGCGCGTCGAGAACCCAGCCGCGCACGTAGCGGCCGCGGTCCAGCAACTGCGTTGCATCATTGATGCGCTGCGCGCCAGCGGCGGAGCGCCAACGATCCTTCAGACCGTCCCCGTTCCCCCGCTGCAACTGTTCGGGAGTTTCGACCGGCGGCTACCCGGAACTATTCGCTTCATGCTTGATGAGACTAACCGAGCCATCGGAGACCTGGCTGCAGATACCGGCAGCTATTTGCTGGACGTGGCTGCAATGGCGGAGCGGATTGGCACCGATTTGTGGTTCAGCCCAGTACATTGGCACGCTTACAAGCTGCCGTTCTCGCCGGAGTGTTTCCCAGCATACGCCGATCTTCTTGGTCGCTTGCTTGGCGCTATACGAGGGCGAACACGCAAATGCCTT